>Ga0315553_10000901_pt1 | contig 25663 bp, 24 predicted proteins | sample SalMarSW160140MG_FD_203099 | JGI IMG/M metagenome (GOLD analysis project Ga0315553, IMG submission 203099) | Salt marsh sediment microbial communities from the Plum Island Ecosystem LTER, Massachusetts, United States - Salt Marsh Sediment SW1601-40 ... | reverse complement strand
CCGATCAGCGGGCAGAGCCGGATGGTTGTGGCTGCGAAGAGTCCGCTAACCCAGGCGATCGGAGACAGTCAGGGGGGAGGATATTTTCCCAAAGACCTTGCCTGCAATGGGTGGGACGCACTGATCTTTTCCGGAAAGGCGCCCGAGCCGGTATACCTGTACATCGACGGAAAGCGTGCAGAACTTCGTACTGCCGGTCGCCTCTGGGGTAAGACCACCGGGGAAACTGAGGACCTCATCCGAGAAGAATTGGGTACGGAGGACGTAGAGATCGCCCAGATCGGACCGGCCGGCGAAAACATGGTGAGGTTTGCCTGTGTGCTGAATATGTGTAACAGAGCCAACGGGCGTACCGGGATGGGAGCCGTCATGGGTTCCAAGAATCTGAAAGCAGTGGTGGTGAAACGAACCGACGCCAAAAAGCCCATCGATCCCGAGTTATTTAAGACCCTGACGGCCAATTTCAAAAAGAGGCTGGATGCCAATCCCGCGGTAACAGCGTTCCATGTCGACGGTACCGGTTGCGAATTGAAGATCTACAACGATCTCGGTTTTCTACCTGCACGAAACATCTCTACCGGCTATTTCCCCCAGGGGGCGGAAAGCCTCGATGGCGCAACCATGACTCGTACGATCCTGAAGAAACGGGATACCTGCTTTGGATGCGGGGTCAGGTGCAAGCGGGTAGTGGAGCTGCCGGGTCGGGTAGATTCACGGTACGGCGGGCCGGAGTATGAAACCGTGGCGGCTTTAGGCAGCTACTGCGGTGTGTCCTCGCTGGAGAACACCGCGGTATCCAATCAACTCTGCAATATGTACGGGCTCGACACGATATCCTGTGGTGCCACAATCGCCTTCGCGATGGAATGCTATGAGAAGGGGATAATCAGTGAAAAGGAAACCCACGGTATCCCGCTGTCGTTTGGAAACGGAGATGCGGTGAATGCCCTGATCACACAGATCGCCAAACGTCAGGGGATCGGTGACGCCCTGGCGGAGGGCAGCGAGCGGGCGGCTAAAATATTCGGAAAGGGAGCCGAGGAATTGGTGATGACCGCTAAAGGCCAGGAAATTCCAGCTCACATGCCACAATACAAACCGGCGCTCGGAATTCTCTATGCCGTGAATCCCTTTGGCGCCGATCATGAATCCTGCGAGCACGATCCGGTGCTGACGCTTCCAGAGGACAGCCTGGAGCGCAGGAGGCTTGGACTGCTCGGATTGCTGCGCGAGGATGAAGATACATACACATTGGATCAGGAGAAGGTGCTGTTCGCCTGGAGAACTCAGCAGTTCTACTCGCTGACCGACGTTCTGTGCGTCTGCCAGTTCTGTTGGGGACCTGCCTGGGCGCTGTACGGGCCCGATGATCTCGTCAAATTCTGCCGGGCCAGCATCGGTTGGGAAACCTCGGTCTATGAGCTGATGAAAATCGGGGAACGAAGAATCAATCTAATGAAAGCGTTCAATGCCAGAGAAGGATTCAGCCGGAAAGATGACCGTTTACCGGGGAGATTCTTCGAACCGCTTCCCGAGGGCCCGGCTAAAGGAAGACATTTGGATAAAGAGCAGTATCGCACGGCGCTTGATCTGTACTATCAGATGGCCGGTTGGGATCCGGCGACGGGCAATCCCCGCGAAGGTACACTGCGTGAGCTTTCCCTCGAGTGGCTCATTTGAGAACGAAGCTGATGCTTAAGCAAGTCCTGCAGATTACATGGCTGCATAACACGATTAAAATAAGTCGGAGGTAGCAAGGATGAAACTTTCAAAAGAGACCGAAAAGCTTCTCATGGCCGTTCCCAAACCCGGGAATTGGGTGCCCGACAAATACGACGTAGGCCTCAAGGATATCATGGTTGATTGGAAGGAAGCTGACAGCGCGGATGTCGGACTTGTAGGAGTTCCTTTCGACACCGCCGTCATGGGCAGGCGGGGTTGCCGATTTGGCCCGGAGGGAGTGCGCAGCGCGCTGGTGTTTTCGAATGTGTACGAGCCGGGGCTCGACGTCGACCTTTCTACAGGCTTTTCGCTGACGGATTTCGGCAACGTCGACGTGTTGCATACGGAGGTTCTGGGAACGCACGGGCGCATCGAGAAAGTCGTCACCGACATCTACGGAACTGGGGTTATCCCGGTCATCATCGGCGGAGACCATTCCATAGCGTACCCGGATATAAAATCGCTGATCAATAACGTAGATGGAAATATCGGGGTTATTAATATCGACGGACATATGGACGTCCGTATTTCTCATCACGGTGAAGTTTCGAGCGGAACGCCTTTCCGACGATTGATGGAAGAACCGAAACGCCCGTTGCTGCCCAAGAACTTTGTCGAAATCGGTATTAACGGCTGGCTGAACTCGGGTTTTTATCGTGAATACTGTCGAAAGCAGGGAATCCGTATTATTCCAGCCAGGGAGATCCATCAACGCGGTATTGAAGACGTGGTCGAAGAAGCGCTGAACATCGTTACCGACGGAGCCAAAGCGATTTTCTTGAGCCTGGATATTGATGGTCTTGATATCAGTGTGGCCCCGGGAACGAACGCTCCGAACCCCGGGGGCCTGACTGCCTATCAGGCCCTTGAAGCGGTATGGCAAATCGGGCAGCACCCTCTTTGCAGGGGGTTTGACCTACTGGAGGTCGCGCCGCCTCTGGACTTCGGCAGTTTGACGTCTCTGATGGGTGCGGCTCTCATTCTTAACTTCATGGGAGCGGTCAAGAAGCGGAAGGAAACGGCGGGGAAGCAAGAAAAATAAGATTGCTGAAGTTTTGCCGGAGGAGGGGAGATATTGTCGAAATCGTAGCATTTAATTCTGTAAATTGTGATATATGATTTTTTTAGTTGACAACGCGGATAATTCGTAATACGCTATCACAAAATTTTTTTGTTAAGGGGGAAGCTATGTCAGAAATTTTTTTACGTAAAGCAAGCGGTCTGGTAAGGGATGTCAAGGCCGGCGATGTCATGTTTTTCAACACCGGTGGCATCAACGCAGGTATCGGACTGGCCTTCATTTTCCTTCTCGGTCCGGCGTTCTATCCGGGGGCGAACCACAACATTGCCTTGATCATCTGTTGGGCTTTCGCCGTAATCCAAACACTCACTTGGCTGTTTTTCACAGTGACCATGCCCAGATCCGGAGGTGAGTATCTGTTCATCAGCCGATCGCTTCATCCGACAATCGGTTTTGCCATGTCATTTAGCTACGTGCTGATGATGTTGTTCTACTCCGCCTTCGCCGCCGCTCAGTTCGCCACAATGGGTCTTTCATCCGTATTTCAGTCCTTTTCCGTCAAATTGGGCATTCCGGGTTTATTGAACGCCGCCGCCTTCGTCGAAACTTCGATCGGTGGATTCGTGATTGGTGTTGCCGTGCTGGTGCTCTTCGGCTTCATCCTAATCCAACGGATGCGGGTGCTCTTGCGAGTCCAATTCATTACTTTCCTTGTTGCCATAATCGGTGTATTGGCGGTGATCGTCGTTCTGATTGCCAATTCGCGGGAATCATTTATCGAAGCTTTCAACGTTTACGCCGCTCCTTTTATCAAGGATGCGAACCCCTATCAGTACGTAATCGAAACGGCCAAAGCCGAAGGATATGTCTATCAGAACGCAATGAGCTGGGCCTCCACCTGGAAATCGATCGTGTGGCCGTTTTTCGCCCTCGCCTTTTGCGCTCAGTCCGCCTCCTTTGCCGGAGAGATAAGAAAAGTTGGTAAAAGCCAGCTGATCGGTACGACCGGCGCTGTTACCCTAGCCGCGCTGTTGATGTTGGTAGTTATAGCGCTGTCGAATAGAGTAATTGGCTGGGAGTTCATCGGCGCCATCAGCTACCTGCCCGAAGGAGTCGGACCCGCGACGCCCTGGTTTCATTTTCTGACCGTATTGGTTACTAGAAGTCCCATTCTTTGGGTGCTGATCCTCGTGGGATGGATGGCCTGGACCTACTACTGGGTACCGGTAAACATGCTGTACGTTACCCGCACGGTTTTTGCCTGGTCATTTGACCGGATTGCTCCCGCCGGACTCGGAAAGGTTCACGAAAAATATCATACGCCGGTGAACACCGTTATCTGGGGAACGGTGCTGTGCATCTTCTTCCTGGTATTGATACAGCTGACTCCCTATTTTCAGACCCTGCAAGGGATCGTTACCATGACCATGACCTTCGCCATCGTGGGGATTTCGGCGATGGTTTTTCCTTTCTCGAAAAGGGAATTGTTTGCCCGTTCGCCGGTTAACTACAAGTTCCTCGGTATTCCGGTGATGAGCATACTGGGATTCATCACTGCCTGCTTCATGTCCTTTGTCGTGTACCGACTGCTTGCCGATCCCATAGTCGGCGCCAACTCCTGGCAGTCACTAGTGTTCGTTTTCGGGCAGATCGTACTGGGATTTATTTTGTTTTTCATCGCCAAGATCTACAGGCAAAAAAAAGATGGGATAGACATCATGATGGCCTATCGGGAAATCCCATCAGAGTGAGTTAGATTGATGCTACGTTTGCGCGGATCTTCCCCCGGGAGGATCCGCGTGTTTTTGTACACGCAATTTGACAATAGGAAATATCAGGGGAAGGACAGCAGTGTACCGGATGCAACCGTTAAAAATCTTTTTTGCAACTGACATTCACGGCTCGGAAACGTGCTTTATGAAGTTCGTAAACGCGGGCAAGTTCTACAAAGCGGATATTCTCATCATGGGAGGTGACATCACCGGGAAAATGCTTATCCCGATTGTGCCATCGGGCAGCGGGAAATACAGCCTGCAATTTCTTGGGAAGCAAATGAGCGTCACTGGAGAACAGCTACCTTCCCTGGACAAGCAAATCCGCCAGACCGGTTATTATCCGTATCCCTCCTCAGAGGAAGAGGTGGCAAAGATGAAGAGCGACCCCGACTATGTGGAGAAAGTCTTTTCCCGTGTTATGTATGAAGGCCTGGCGCGCTGGCTTTCGATCGCTGAAGAGCGGTTGAAGGGGACAGGAATTCGCTGTTTCATCACACCGGGCAATGACGATCAGCTGGCCATAGATAGAGCCCTTGAAGAAAACGACTATATAATAAATCCGGAAGGTTCGGTCGTTCAGCTCGGCGACGAGTACGAGATGGCCAGTACCGGTTACGGCAATATTACGCCCTGGAATTGTCCCCGAGACATCCCAGAGGAAGAACTGGCCGGGAAGATAGAGGTGATGACGACACAGGTTAAGAACATGGAAACGTGTATCTTCAATTTCCATTGTCCGCCTTTTGATTCTACCATAGATGTGGCACCGAGACTTGACAGCACATTGAGGCCGGTTGTAGGTCCCAGCGGCACACCCTACATGGATCCGGTTGGCAGTACGGCAGTACGCGAGGCGATTGAAAAACATCAGCCGCTCTTGGGTCTTCACGGCCACATCCATGAATCGAGGGGTTTCGCCAAAATAGGGCGGACCCAATGTGTGAACCCGGGCAGTGAATATTCTGAAGGATATCTTAGAGGGGCTCTGATTACCCTGAAAAAGGGGAAAGTGGCATCCTTGCAGTTGACAGCCGGATGAGATGGACCAATGGAAAGTATCAACGCATCGAATGAACAGATCATTTCAGTAGGGCTCGATCTAGTCGATAAGGCGCAAAAGGCCGGATGGTCTCTCCGGCTGCTCGGAGCGGTTGCCATTCGAATGCACTGCGTGAAAAACCGCTCGCTTTTCGACCGGGCTGATAGACCCATCACGGATCTGGATGTCATCACCTACAGTCAACATAAAAATACAATCCAGAGTTTTATGGAGCGGGAGAACTATGTCGGCGATAAATATATCAACAGTATCTATGGCGAGACAAGACAAATCTACCAACATCCGGCTATTGAAGGATTGAAGGTCGATATTTTTTTTGATGCGCTTCGATTCTGTCACGTCGTACCGTTTAAGAACAGATTGGAGCTTGACTATCCCACGATTACCATGACCGACGCTCTACTGGAAAAAATGCAGATCGTCAAGATCAATGCCAAAGATCTGAAGGACACTATAATCATGTTTCTGGAGCACGACGTATCGACTCCCTTCGAGAGGGAAAGTATAGACAGCTCGTATCTGTCCGGCCTTCTTGGATCGGACTGGGGATTTTACTACACGGTAACGGAAAACCTGAACAAAGTGATCGCCTATATGCACGAGCAAACGTTTGTGAACGAACAGCAGAAGGACCTTGTCGAAGTAAGGGTGAACAAGCTGCTCGCCATATTGGAGGAAGCTCCTAAGAGCGTCAAATGGCGACTTCGATCGAAAATAGGTACCAAAGTGAAATGGTACACCGATGTTGAAGAGACAGGTGACATTTTCTAGATGAATCTTTGAGAAAGGATGCCGGAATTGAAGAACACTTTATACCAATTCAGCTTTCCGATTGAGGTCGTATACGGGGTAGACTCACTGGAGAAAATCACCCAAGTGGTGGAACGAGTGAGCGCCCGGCGGATATTCGTTGTGACGGACAAAGGTGTTGTTGAGGCCGGAATCACCGACCGAGTTGCCTCGATCTTGAACAACAAGAGGTATGAAATTGAGACCTTCGATTCCGTGGAAGCCAATCCCCGGGACACGACCGTGATGAAAGGGGTGGATGAGATCAAAAAATTCCTTCCTGATGTAGTGTTGGGCGTCGGGGGAGGAAGCTCGATGGACACTGCCAAGGCAATACGCGCAGTAGCACAGAGCGGCGGTATCATCAACCAATATGAAGGTTTTGACAGGTTCGGCATTACCCCCGACGTGCCCCTCATCGCCGTACCGACGACTGCGGGCACCGGCAGCGAAATGGGCGGTTGGGCGGTAATCACCGATAGCAAACGAAAGTTCAAGATGGGATTTGGAGACACGACTGCCTTGGCTCCGACAGTATCAATCGTCGATCCGAAACTGACGATGAGTCTGCCTCCACAAATGACCGCTGCTAGTGGAATGGACGCATTTGCCCATGCAGTGGAAGTATATGTCAGCACCGCATCATCCCCAATCACCGACGCTCTGGCCTTGAGGGCAATCGAGCTGATTTCAACGAGTCTGAAAACCGCGTGGAGCAACGGGAAAGATCTGGATGCCCGGGAGAAGGTCATGTATGGCAGCATGATCGCCGGTATGGCGATGAGCAATGCCGACTGTGGAGCGATCCACGCAGTCGCTGAGGTGGTCGGAGGGCTGTACGACATCGGGCACGGATTGAGCATAGCTTCCTTTACACCTCACGTTATGAAGCACAACTGCGACTCGGTTATCGATAAAATGAGGAACATCGCCCGCGCCATGGGAGTGAAAGTGGAAGGAATGCCCCTGGCTGAGGCCGCGCACTACGCCTGGCGCCAGTCCGCTGAACTGGCCTCCGGGCTTGGAATACCGAGACCATCGGAGTTGCGGATCGAAAAGTCCAGGATAAGGGAAATAGCTGCTCTTTGTACCCAGAACATGTCATCCGGAGGCAATCCCAAACCTATGAAGGAGGGGGATTACGAACGATTGTTGAACGATTCTTTGTCTGAACAGCTATGGTGAACCCTCGAGGATTTTACCTCCCATCTGTGTCCTCTGAAATCGTTCGGTAAATCTCTCTTATCGCTGTTTCGAGATCCTTGTTGTCAACAACCAGGGTAGCGCAGAGCTCCGAGGTTCCTGCTTCCACCAGACGCAGGTTCACCATCCGTTTTGCCAGAGCTTCTGTGATTTTATTGATCACCCCGATCCGGTCAGCCAGTCCCTCCCCGACAACGGTAACAACGGCGAGGTCTTGTATTACCTTGACAGACTGCGTATTCAGGCTGCTACGTACGGCATCAAGCACATTCTGGACCTGCGTCTTCAATTGTTGTTCTTCCCAAAGTGCGGCCACGCTGTCCGGACCTGTGAGTAGCTGGTATACCTTTACGCCGAGTTTTTCGAGGAACTCCGAGAGTTCTCCCAGAGCGTCTATTTTCGTGTGCGTGTGGTGTTTTTCTGCGAGAATTAAGGTGTGACCTCTCTTCCCGGCTATGCCCGTTATCGTACCTTTTTCACGTTTCCGCTCAGGTACAACCAGCGTGCCGGGGTCAGAAGGTCTGTTGGTATTGCGAATGTTGATAGGGATTCCTAGCGGAAGAACCGGATAGATCGATTCGTTATGCAATACATTCGCGCCCCTGAGCGACAGAGCCCTCATCTCTCTATAGGTGATCGTCCGTATTGATCGTGCTTCGGGAACAATACGCGGATCCGTCGCCAGACAGCCGGATACATCGGTCCAGTTCTCGTACAACTGCGCCTGTATAGCCCTGGAAACGATCGCCCCTGTTATGTCGGATCCCCCTCTTGAGAAAGTCCTGATCTGCCCGTTGACATCCCGGCCGTAGAAACCCGGAATCACGTACAATCCTGCTTTCTGCAGCTTCTGATTCAATATGGCGTAAGATGATTCGGCGACCTGCCCGTCTTCCCGGATTGTTATTGCATCTTCTGTTTCAACGAACGTAGCCCGGAGATACGCTGCGATCATTCGAGCAGCAAGATATTCTCCGCGGGAAGCTATATAATCCCTGCTGACCCCCTCGCGAAAGTGCTGCTCTATTTTTTCCAACAGGCTTTCCGCTACGTTCGGAAGCGTTTTCCCCAGGTCAGAGGCGATTTCGAGATAGCGCGACCTAACCGATGACCAAATAGAAGAGAATTCACTCCCTTGGAAGGATAGATCATGGCACCGATACAATAAATCCGTTATCTTTTCATCTGAACGATTGCGCTTGCCGGGAGCTGAAACAACGATGTATCGTCGTCGTGAATCCGAGCGGATGATTTTTTCAATTTTTCGTATCTGATTCGCATCCGCGACGGAAGTGCCTCCAAACTTGCAGACGAACGCTTCCATTTTCTTTTCCTCGTAGTCGGATTACGATCCGCCCCGCTCCAGCACGGTGCCGAAACCGCGAACTCGCACACTCCCCAAGCCTGCCAAGCGGAGACATTCCCAGAATGAAGTCTGTATCGCTGATACCACCGGCTTGCCGATGTTTGTCTCAAGCGGGTCCAGAATACCGATTGTTTGCAGATTCGTGCAGCTGATAAAAACGCCATCGGCGCTTTTTAAATCGAGCTGTTTGACCAGCTTGTAGACTGTCTCCAAGGATGTGTAGCCGATGCGATGGTCGTCGTCAATGCCCAAAACCTTTAAATCGATCACTTCGAAGCCACTAGCGGTAGATAAAACGTGAGCTCTCCCATTGACTTCATCGATATACGGAGTGACTATCGCGACGCATTTGATATTTTGTTGTCGAAGCGCATTCACGGAGCTGGTGGAAGTAGTTGTGACCGGGACCCCGTTCGAAAATTTCTGCATTCTCTTGATCAATGCTCCGTCCGAGTCCAGCCCCTTGATAAAACTCGCACTTGTACCACCGAAGATGATCACGTCTATTGTTCTGTCCCAGAAATACACTCATACAGACGGCTGATCTTCTCGAGGATTGACTCTGCAGTCGCCTGCCACGCAAACGGTCCGCAGGTCTCGTTGTAGGCGCTCACAAATTGAAGGATAGCTGCCGATGGGGCTGAATCCCAAAGATGTTCCATACCCGCTGCACCGTGAACTTCGAGATTCCGATCTACTTGGCCATCGTTCGGTAACTCCATTGAGTTCTATCTTCGGGTTTCGTCTTTAGCGTTTTATGGATCAGCGCCGCCAACCGTTCATCCTCAATGCTCCGAGCCCGCCCCGTGCGCAGCTCGTCGTACAACCCTTCGATCCCCTGTTCCACGAAGCGTTTACGCCATTTGCCTACGGTCTCCCGGCTTGCGGACAGCTGTTCGGCGATCTGGATGTTCTGCATTCCTTGGGCTGCTTTGAGAAAAATCTTGGCCCGTTCCACCTGCGCATGGGGTAAGCTGCCTGATGAGGCGAAAGACTCCAGCTGTTGTTTTTGTTCATCCGTCAAGACTACCGATCGGGCTATATTCCTGGCTGCCATGTTAGTCCCGCCTTTGCATATGACAGCCTGGAGTATATCACAATCCTATCTCTGTGTACGCTATTTAAGGGACACTATAGTAAAACGGGTTATTTCGCCCGGTGGGTCAGTTTGACCCGGCTGGTTCGTCAAATCCGCCTGCTCGCCCCAGAGTGCTCTTCATCTCTGCGAACAGCCGAATCGCATCTTCGCTGCTGACCTGCTCATCTTCCCGGTGATGCTCGATCAGCTCAGGGGGTAGCTCATCGAGAAAAGGAGAGGGTTCGGCCTCCTCCGGCCGGCCCCGGCGACGGCGGTTTCTGCAGGAGCTCAGGAACAGACGCTGTTTAGCCCGGGTGATGGCCACATAGAACAGGCGGCGTTCCTCCTCTAAATTATGCACCCCCTCTTCGACGGAGCGGGCGTGGGGGAGCAGTCCCTTCTCGAGCCCGGCCAGAAATACGGTGTCGAACTCCAATCCCTTGGCCGCGTGGATGGTCATCAGATTGACCCGCTCCCTGCCGGCGATATCCTCCAGGTTGTCCCTGGAAACCAGGGTGACTCGGTTCAAGTATTCGTAAAGATTCGGATCCAGGTTGTCCGGATCCTCCTCGTAGCTGGAGATCGAATCCATCAACCCTTCGACGTTTCCGTATTTCCAGCGGGCTACCTCAGGTCGGGAATGTTCCTGCACCAGGTAGCTCCAGTAGTCGAGTTCCTCCACAAGCGCCCCGAGGGTCGATGCCAGCTGGCCCTTCTTGAAAAACCGCGATCGAAACGATTCGATCAACTCGATGAACTCGCCAAGCAGCTCCGGCGCTTTTTCGGGCAGGGAAGCTGCCCCGGTGGCCGGCGCCCCGGTGGCCGGCGCCCCTGTGGCCGGCGCCCCTGTGGCCAGGCTCCCGGCGATCTCCGTGCCCGAGGCCGCCGATGCCGGCAAAGCAGGGGCTGCCTGCAGGACGTTGAGGGCGGAGTACAGGGAACAGCTGCGCTCCCGGGCCGTAGCCACGATCGCTTCCAGCGTTTTTTTCCCGACTCCCCTGCGGGGGGTGTTGATGATGCGCAGAAGATTCATGTCGTCGTCGGGGTTGGCGACCACCTTCAGGTAGGCCAGGATATCCTTGACCTCCTTACGCTGGAAGAAGCTCATTCCGCCGGACACCTGATAGAGAAGATTTTGGCGAACGAAAGCCTCTTCGATCGCCCGGGTTTGACCGTTGGTGCGCACCAGCACGCCGAACTGATCCAGAGGCAAACGCTCCTTTAAAGCCAGACTGCGGATTTGCTCGGCGATGAACTCCCCCTCCCGCTGCTCGTTCTCGGGGGTTACCAGAACCACCGAGTTTCCCTCGGCTAAACCCGACCAGAGACTTTTACCTTTGCGGTTCTTGTTGTGAAGGATCACCCGGTTGGCCGCCAGCAGGATTTTGCGGGTAGACCTGTAGTTCTGCTCGAGTTTGATCTCCTGGTAGGAGGGAAAGTCCCTCTCGAATTGGAGGATATTCTCGAAATGAGCGCCTCTCCACGAATAGATCGACTGGTCGTCGTCGCCGACAATGCAGAGATTGCCTGAAGGCCCCGCCAGCAGCCTGATCAGACGGTACTGCTGGGCCGAAGTGTCCTGGAACTCATCGACCATGAAGTAGCTGAACCTCTTCTGCAGAGCTGATCGAACCTCGGGGTAACTCTCCAGGAGTCGGACAGGCAGACGGATCAGGTCGTCGAAGTCGACGGCGTTGAACAGTTTCAGCCGGTTCTGGTACTCCTCGAAGAGAGGGCGAAGATGGTTCGTTTCCTCCTGCCAATCCGCGGTCTTGCTCTTCAGCCTGGAAAACAGACCGGCGACCCGGTAGGTATCAAAACCCTCATCTCCCCGCCGGAGTAGACCCTGGTCCCGGGCGATCTCTCTGATCAGGGCTTGTTTGTCCGTCTGGTCGTAGATGCTGATGTTCCGGCGATAATCCAGCCTGTTACCGTGCTCCCGCAGCACCCGAGCACCGAAGGCGTGAAATGTCGACACCGTCAGATTCTGCAGCTTCTGAGCGCACAGCTCCCGCACTCGTCCGGCCATCTCCTGAGCCGCCTTGTTGGTGAAGGTCACGGCCAGAATGGCGGACTGAGGCACTCCCTGACCGAGCATGTAGGCGATGCGGTGGGTGATGACCCGGGTTTTCCCGGAGCCGGCCCCGGCAAGGATCAGCAGCGGCCCTTCGATGCTCCTGACGGCATGCAGCTGCTGCGGGTTGAGAGATTCGGTTAACCGGGACATCTACCTGAAGGACATCTACTTGAGGAAGAAATAGAGGGCTTTGATTCCGAGGGTATACACGACGGCAACGATGATTCCGGCGATAATCACGCCACCAAGCACGGCCAGGATCGTTTTGCGCCGGTCCATGCCCAGGATCCAGGCACCGAGGGTCCCCGTATAGGCGCCGGTGATGGGAAGGGGGATGGCCACGAAGAGGATCAGTCCTGCATACCCGTACTTCTCAACCTTTGCATGTACCTTGCGGCGGGATCGTTCCACGACGCGCTCAAAAAGCCTGCGGTACGGCCGCCAGCGCTCCAACACCTTGTGCAGGCTGGAGAGGAACAGGTAGACCAGGGGCGCAACCAGGGCGTTGGCGCCCACACAGATCAGGTAGGCGACCGGCAGAGGAACGTCCTTGGACAGGGCGAAGGGCAGACCTCCCCTCAGCTCGGAGATCGGCAGCAAACAGAGTGCAAGGGTTACCAGGAGCGTACGCAGACTCATACGGCCACACCCCTCCCGGACTCCCGCTGTCTGCGTGCTAACCGACTTTGACGGCCTTGCTGCTCTCCCACAGGCCGTGGATATTGCAGAAACTCAGACCGTACAGGGTGCCTGAGGCTTTCAGGGTCAGCGTCGCGCTGACCGCCGGCTCCGTGAAGGCCGGACCCTCATTCGCGCCCTTGACGGACTCACCATGGGCGCTGAACTCGCAGTTGGCCAACTGATAGCTGAATTTATCATCATCCGGTTTGAAGAACACCTGGATCCAACGGATGTGGTGCTCCGTAGTGTTGGGGTGGGCGATCTCTTTGCCCACGGACACGGTCACCTGAAACTTCTCCCCCGCCTTTACGGTGTCGGGACATTCAATAACCGGAGAATGCTTCTCCTGCTTCCAATCGGCGCTTTGAACCTGATCGCCAAGTTTGGCCATTTGGCACCTCCTTTTAGTTGGGTTTCGGCCAAGGATACCATTGAAAGGGAGGAATGTAAATAAGACTATATAGGTAATATAGGATACCTCAACACCGCTCTTGCAGCTGCCTGGTGGAACTGCTACAATCCAAGCCGAAACCCATGCACAGCAGCATCCGATCCCGTACCAAAGCACCGATTCGTCGTATTTCCTGGGGAAATCGAGTGCTGGATTTTAAAAAGCGCCCCTATGTGATGGGAATCCTGAACCGTACCCCCGATTCCTTCTACCCGGGATCCCGGGTACCGGAGATCGATCAGGCGGTACAGAAGGCTCTGGCCATGATCCAGGCCGGTGCGGACATCCTGGATGTGGGAGGTGAGTCGACAAGGCCGGGATCCGATGCGGTGGAGGCGACGGAGGAGATCGGGCGGGTTGTTCCGGTTATCCGAAAAATCCGGGAACATTCGCAGGTGCTCATCTCGATCGATACCCGCAAAGTCGAGGTTGCGGAGCAGGCTCTGGCCGCAGGCGCCGATCTGGTCAACGACGTTTCGGCTCTTCGGGGCGGCCGGGCTCTGGCGGAGTGCATCGCCGACCGGGACGTTCCGGTGGTGCTGATGCACATGCGGGGAGAGCCGAAGAATATGCAGGAAAACCCCCACTACGAGGACGCGATCACCGAAATCGCGGAGGAACTGGCCGGCTCCATCGATTTCGCCCGTTCCTGCGGGATCCGGGAGGATCGGATCATCATCGATCCGGGCATTGGCTTCGGCAAGCGCCTTCAGGACAACCTGGCGATCCTCCGCGATCTTGGAGCCCTGCACTCCCTCGGCTACCCGGTACTGATCGGGCTGTCCCGCAAATCCTTCATCGGCACGCTGCTCGACAAACCCGTGGATCAGCGGCTGATCGGTACCGTGGCGGCCCATATGCTGGCCCTGATGAACGGAGCGGACATTCTCCGAGTCCACGATGTCGAAGAGGCGGTGGACACCGTCAAGATCTTCGATGCGGTTCGGAGCACCGCGGTTCGGCGGCCAGCGATTCGGGGATAGGCATGGATTGGTTCGCCGGACACTGGTTCGTGCGGGACTACATCGTCCCGATCCTCGACATCCTCCTGCTGGCCTATCTGATCTACAAGTCCTACCAGATCCTGGTTCAGACCCGGGCGGTCCAGCTGGTCAAAGGCGCCCTGATCATGGGTTTGATCTATCTGGCGGCCTTTTTTCTGCGCCTCAACACGCTTCTTTGGATCCTCAACCTGCTGGTTCCCGGCCTGGTCATCGGCATCGCCATCATTTTTCAACCGGAGCTGCGGCGAATTTTCACCCGGATCGGAACCAGGACCTGGTTCCGGCTTCGCCCGCGCGTACACTCCTACCACCTGGACGCGGTCTTGAATGCAGCGGAGATGCTCTCCGCCAAGCGCTGCGGCAGCCTGATCGTGTTCACCCGGAACATCGGTTTGAACACGATCATCGAGACGGGAACCCGGGTGAACGCGGATCTGAGCTCGAGCCTGATCCTGACGATTTTTACCGAAGGCAGCTCTCTTCACGACGGCGCGGTGGTTATCCACGAAGACAAGGTCATCGCGGCCGGCTGCTTCCTGCCGATATCCGAGCAGCCGGATATCCGGCGCTCTTTCGGTACCCGCCACCGGGCCGCTTTGGGTCTGGCTGAGGAAACGGATGCGGTGATCCTGGTGGTATCGGAAGAAAATGGGGCCATCTCACTGGCCTATGATGCAAACCTGCTCTACGACCTGTCCCTTCCGGAGGTTTCTCGAGCCTTGAAACGACTGATCGAGTACCAGGGGGAAGCGCTTGAGGAGGCGGAGGCTTGAAACCCGGAAGGTTCCTGGAGATCATCTTCTCCAACTGGCCGGCAAAGATCATCTCTTTGGCTGCGGCGACTCTGTTGTTTCTCTTCTACAGGGTTAACACCATGGATGAACGCTTCTTCAGCGTTCCCCTGCAGGTCGATCCTCCCGCGGGGTTGGCCATCAGCAAACCCTATCCCAAGAGTGCCCGGGTGACGCTGCGGGGCAAGGAGGAGGCGATCTTCTCCGTAATCGAAGATGACGTGGAGGTGTATGCCGATTTCGGCCGTTTCCAGACAGAGGGCCAGTTTCGCATTCCGGTTCGGGTGGTTCGCAGCGGTAGTTCTCTGAACATCGAGCCTCTGGATATCCGGGTGGAGCCGGCGGAGATCTCGGTGACCCTGGAACAGAGAATCGAGAAATCCGTGGCCCTGAAGCCGGTGATCAGGGGATCCCCGCCGGCAGGCTACGACCTGGTACAGTACACGATCGTTCCGGACAGCGTTCAGATATCGGGACCCAGGACTCTGGTCAACTCGATCGAGACCATCCAGCTGGAGGAGATCGATCTGGAAGGGAGGACCGAAGACTTCACGGAGCAGGTAAAGATCCTGGAGGAGAATCCCCTGGTGGACTACTCCCGGGAGCGGACCGTCGTGTTTCGGGGCATCGTGCGGGAGGCGGTGATTATCAAGACTTTTGAGGATGTTGATATCATCAGCATCGATCTGTCGCCGGATCTCAAGCTGGCGGAGCCTCTTCCCAAGGGCAGCATCCGGATTCAGGGAAACCAGCGTTCGATAGAGGCGCTGCCGCTGGAGCAGCTCCGACTGGTCATCGATTGCGGGGAGATTGAAAAACCCGGACCGGAGAAGCTGTACCCGAAGCCGGATATCCCGCCGGAGTTCGTGGTTCTGAAATTCGAACCGCAAGAGCTGGATTTGACGTTTATCCTATCAGGGATGGAGGAGCAGCAGGAATGATTTTGGGAATCGGCATCGATGTGGTTCACGTATACCGGTTGAAGCGTTGGGAAAAGATACCGGGGCTGTTGCAGCGTTTCTTTCATGACGACGAATTGAGGGTGGCCCTGCCGAAGGGGGAGGCGGGTATCTTGAGTTTGGCCGCACGTTTTGCCGCCAAAGAGGCCTTCGGAAAAGCCCTGGGCACCGGGCTGCACGGTTTTTCCCTGAAGGAGATCGCGGTGATGAACGACGAGCTTGGCAAACCCCAACTCCACCTTTACGGCCAGGCGCAGGAATGTCTGGAGGAACTCGGAGGCAAGAACGTGTTCATCTCGTTGAGCCATGAACGGGACAATGCCCTGGCCATGGTCGTGATAGAGGGGGATTGATGTCGGATCAAGATCAGGAAGCGAAAAAGACAACCTTTTTCAGCAAGAACCCGATTGTGTGTCCCGTATGCGAGACCAGCTTCTACAAAGAGGATCTGCTGTCCGGAGGCGGGCGTCTGATTGCTGGAGAGCTGACCGAGGAGCTGCACCGCACCTACGAGCCGTCGAAGAAATACGGGGAGCTGTATCCCCTGGTATACGCAGTATTGGTCTGCCCCAGCTGCTTGTACGCAGCCTACCCGCAGGATTTTCTCGAGATCGGGGAGGAGTTTATCGAGTCGCTGCGGGAGCAGACCGACAGACGCGTACAAAGCGCGTCCCTGGTATTCAAGGATCTGGATTTTACGAATTATCGGGGCTTGAAGGAGGGAGCGGCCAGCTACTACCTGGCCATGACCTGCTACGAACAGCTGGACAGGCACTACTCGCCGACCCTCAAACGGGCCTTAGCGGCTCTGCGGGCGGCGTGGCTGTTAGACTCGCTTCATCGCAGAGCATTCAGTGAGAACTACGACTACCTATCCCGTCAGTTCTACCGCAAGGCCCATTTCTTCTACATGCAGGCCATCGAGATGGCTCAGAACGGGCAGGAGCCTCTGGAGGCGAACGTCAACTTCGGTCCGGACCTGGACAAGAATTACGGCTACGACGGCCTGCTCTATATAGCCGGCTTGCTGGAGTTCAAGTACGGTCCAAGGAAGGATACGGAGAAACGGATCAAGCGCCTGGAGAACGCTAAACGGATCGTATCCAAGCTCTTCGGGACGGGGAAAGCCTCCAAGAGCAAACCCTCGGCCATCCTGGACAAGGCGCGGGAGCTGTATGAAGAGATGAACAAAGAGATCAAACAGATCCAGGGGCAGGGTTAAACGGACTTGGTTCGCAATATTCGCGTCACCCTCGCCTATGATGGGACCGGGTTTTCGGGTTGGCAGGTTCAGAGCAACGCCCGCACGGTGCAGGGGGATATCGAGGAGGCTCTGCGGCGAATGCACGACCATCCCGTGCGCATCCAGGGGGCGGGCCGCACCGATTCAGGGGTGCATGCCGGCGGTCAGGTGGGCAACTTCTTCTCGGATCTGGACTCCATAGAACCTCCTCGCTGGCACATCGCCCTGAACTCCTACCTCCCGCCGGATGTCCGGTCCCTGGACAGCAGGGAGGCGCCGGCGGTATTCAACGCCAAGAACAACGCCCGCCAAAGGGTGTATCGCTACTTCCTCTACACCGGCAGCGTGGGCCCGCCCCACCTGCGGCTGTACTGCTGGAAGATCCGCCGGCGTCCCGACCTGCGGGCGCTCAACGCCCTGGCGTCGGTGTTCCTGGGGGAGCACGACTTCACGACCTTCGCCGCCGCCGGGGACATCAGCAGGTCCAAAGTACGACGGGTGGACACGGCCTGCTTCTTCCCCGAAGGCCCCTTCCTCTGCTTCAAGGTAGCGGCCAGCTCCTTCGTGTGGAAGATGGTGCGCAGCATGTTGGGTACGATTCTGGAGTACGAGCAAAAAACCTTGCCTCCGGCTGCTCTTAACGACGCTCTAAAAGCCCGGGACCGATCTCAGGCCGGGATGAGCGCGCCGGCTCGGGGTCTGTTTCTAGAGAGGGTGTTGTACGATGGGGATGAACGAATCTGAAGTGTATCAGCTGCTCAACCTTGCCGAGGACTACGTGCTGGACGGGTTCCGCCACGATCACCCGCCGCTGGTTCGCAGCTCCGCGGACAAACAGGCTCCCGGCCCGTCCCCGCAGCAGATCTTGGATCACATCGCCCGGCAGGTAGCGGGCTGCACGCGCTGTAAGCTGCACCGGGAGCGCCGACAAACGGTCTCCGGTGAGGGAGTGATCGATCCGCTGGTGATGGTCATCGGGGAAGGTCCGGGGGCGGAGGAGGATCGAAGCGGAAGGCCGTTCGTGGGCAGGGCAGGGCGGTACCTGGATCGCTGGCTGGCTGCCGTAGGTCTAGACCGGAAGACGAACTGTTTTATCGGCAACATCGTAAAATGCCGTCCGCCGGGAAACCGGGACCCCCTTCCCGAGGAGGCCGCTGCCTGCCTGCCCTACCTGGAGCGGCAGATCGAGATCCTCAAACCTCGGGCCATCCTTACGGTGGGTCGTATCGCCACCCAGATTCTCTGCGACCGCAGCGAGGGGATCGGTCAACTGCGGGGAAAAGCTCTGGATTACCTGGGCATACCCGTGGTGGCGACCTACCACCCCAGCGCGGTGTTGCGGAATACCGATCTTCGCCCCGCGGTGTGGGAGGATCTGAAGCGGCTGCGGGCGCTGCCGGTTCTGGCCGACAGCCCGGACGCACAGCCTGAGCGCTCCTCCTCAACGTCATGAGCCCCACCAAGGATCGCCTGATCGAGGTTGTCTTCAACCTCCCCATCCATCAGAGATTCACCTATTCCGTTCCCGAAGGTCCGGACATCACAACCGGGTACCGCGTCCTGGCCCCCTTGGGGTCGCGTAGGCTTACCGGCTACGTCGTGGGCGCAGCCGAATCCCCGCCTCCGGGCGTGCCGGAGATCAAACAGATCCAACGCCCCGTCGACAAACGACCCGTATTCGATCAGCGATTGCTCGAGCTGGCCGGCTGGCTCTCCGAAATGTATTTGTGTTCTCTCGGGGAAGCCCTGGCCACCATGCTCCCCGGGGGCCGGCGGGAGATGGAAACCGAGGAGATGGGTGGGGACCTGGCCCTGTCCAAAGACATCACCCTCTCACCTCACCAGCGGGATGCGATCGATCGGATCTGTGCAGCAGATGGCGGGGTGTTCTACCTGCATGGGGTCACCGGTTCGGGCAAGACAGAGGTTTTTCTTCAGGTCAGTCAGGAGATGTTGGCGAGGGGCCGAGGGGTGATCTATCTGGTTCCCGAGATTTCCCTGACCCATCAGGTGATCGATGTTTTTCAGGCCTTTCTGGATCAGCCCGTGGCGGTTTTGCACTCCGGGCTCACCCCCTCCCAGCGCTTGAAGACCTGGCTGGCCCTGCTGGACGGGACCGTCAGCCTGGTGATCGGGGCCAGGAGTGCCGTGTTCGCGCCGGTGGCCGACCTGGGTCTGATCATCATCGACGAGGAGCACGAGGGCTCCTACAAATCCGGGACCACCCCCCGTTACCACGCCCGGCAGGTTGCCATGCATCGCGGCCGCAGGGAAAACGCCGTCCTGGTCATGGGAAGCGCAACACCCTCCCTCGAGGCCTACCACTACATGAATGCGGGAAAGCTCGAACGTCTCAACCTGCCCGAGCGCCTGAGCGGTGGCAGCATGCCCGCGGTGCGGATCCAGGATCTGAACGGTGAATCCGTTCCTCTGTCCAAAGCGCTCATCCAGGAAATTCGCCGTACCCATGAAGAGGGCCGCCAGTGCATTCTCTTTCTCAACCGTCGAGGCTTCAGCTACTTTTTTCACTGCAGAAGCTGCGGATACGAGATGAAGTGCAGGAACTGTTCGGTCAGCCTGACCTTTCACAAACAGAAGGACAGCATGGTCTGTCACTACTGCGGGTACCGCAGCCGCCCCGTAGATGTATGTCCCGAGTGCGGCTCCATGGATGTGGGTTACTCCGGCTTCGGTACCGAGCGGATCGAAGAGGAGGTCCAGCGGTTGTTTCCAGAACTGACGGTGCGCCGGGTGGATACCGATTCTGTTCGCAACAAGTCGCGCCTCAAAGAGATCCTGAACGAGTTCCACGCCGGAAAGATCGACATCCTGCTGGGTACCCAGATGGTGGCCAAAGGCCTGAACATCCCGGGAGTGAAACTGGTGGGCATCATCTCCGCGGATACGGGGCTGCAGCTGCCCGATTTTCGCGCAGCCGAGCGCACTTTCGATTTGATCGTGCAGGTCTCAGGGCGGGCCGGCCGTTTTCATCCCGACGGTAAGGTGCTGGTGCAGACCTACCTCCCCAACAACGAAACGATCCACCTGGCAGCCAGGGCGGATCTGGACACCTTCTATAAAAAGGAACTGCAGGTACGAAAAGCCCTGGGTTTTCCACCCTTTACGCGCCTGATCCGCCTGGTGTTCCGAGCCCGCAGCGCCGCCAGGTCCCGAGCCGCCGCCGCTGGCTTTGCCCAGGGCCTTGCGGACGCCGAGCCGGGGGCGAGGCGTGTTGAGGTGCTGGGACCTGTGGAATGTCCCCTCTCGGTCATCGCCGGCAACCACAGGAACCATCTGATCTTTCGTTCCGATCATTTCCGGAACCTCCATACCCAGGTCCAGCGCAGTCTGGCGCGTTTTCAGGTTCCCGCCGGGGTCTACGTGGAGGTGGACGTGGATCCGGTCTCGTTGCTGTGAGCGGGGCGGTGGTTCGTTGACTTTCACCGGTGCCTTTAGTAATGTTATTTCAGGACATAGTAAATGTTGAATATAGTCACCCTTGGCGATGACCGATTGTATAAGCACTCGATTCTGGTTCCCGAGTTCGACGGAGAGATCCAGACTCTGGCCGAGCAGATGTTCGAAACCTTGTACGCCAACAAGGGGGTCGGGCTGGCAGCAGTACAGGTGGGCAAGCTGATCCGGCTGTTCATCACCGATATCCCGAAATACGGACCACGCGTGTTCATCAATCCAGAGATAGTGGAAACCTCAGTGGATCAGAACTCCTACGAAGAGGGTTGTCTCAGCATCCCAGAGGTCAACGCCGATGTAATCCGTCCCAGCCAGGTGAGGATCCAGGCCTGGAATCTCAAAGGCCGGCCTTTTTCCTTGGATGCCGACGATATGCAGGCCCGGGTGATCCAGCATGAGATAGACCACCTGAACGGAGTGTTGTTCATCGACCGTCTTGATTCCAAAAAACGGGAACGGCTGGTCAAACGCTACGAAATAGTCAGCAACAGCTGATGCGCATCCTCTTCGCAGGCAGTCCGGATCTTGCCGTACCCTCGCTGGTGGCTGTTCACACGGAATTTCCCATCACCGCCGTGCTCACCAATCCCGACAGACCGGCAGGCAGAGGTAAGCAGGCGATTGCCACGCCGGTGAAGCAGAAAGCATTGGCCCTGGATCTTCCGGTTCTCCAGCCTCGGGAGTTGGATGGACCTTTCCTAGAGCAGGTGCGTGCTTTCCAGCCCGAGCTCCTCGTGGTTGTGGCTTACGGGCGGATCTTCCGCAGGAAGTTCCTCGAGCTTTTCCCTCAAGGCGGAATCAACCTGCACGCCTCCCTTCTCCCCAAGTACAGGGGCCCTTCGCCCATTACGGCTGTAATCCTGAGCGGTGAATCCGAGACCGGGGTGACCGTACAGAAGGTGGCCCCGAAGATGGATGCGGGGGATATCCTGCGCACCCGTTCGTTGCCTTTGACCGGGCAGGAAACCACAGGCTCCCTCTCCCGGATCCTGGCCGAGCTGGGGGCCGAGCTTCTTCCGACCACCCTCAAGGAGCTGGCCCAGGAACGGATCCGCCCGCTTCCGCAGGATGAGTCCAAGGCCAGCTACTGCAGGCTGGTGAGCAAGGAGGACGGACGGATCGATTGGAGCGCCGCAGCCGCTGTGATCGAGCGCATGATCCGGGCCTACGATCCCTGGCCGCGGGCCTTCACAACCTGGGGCGGCCAGCGTCTGAACCTCCTGGAAGGGGGGGTGTTTCAGCAAGGCGTTGACACCAGCGGCAGGAAGCGGGGACTTGTGCTTGCCATCGACAATCGGTATGGTATTCTGGTGAACACCGGGGCGGGGGTGTTGTGCGTTTCCAGGCTGCAGCTTCAGGCCAAGAAGCCTCTGGACTGGCGCTCCTTTCTCAACGGTCAGAAAGATTTCATCGGTGCACAGCTGGGAGAATAGCGATGAGCAGCATCACGCGGATATTTCCAAACCAGAAGGACCCTCCTGAACGACGAAACTTCAAACTGGTTATTCTCCTGATCGTGGCCACGTTCGTGCTCATGGTCCTGATCGGTTTTACTACCTTCTGGCTGTCGGTTCGGGGCGCTGAGGAGGTCCTGGTACCGAATGTGGAAAACAAGGAGCTGATCGCCGCGCTCATGGAGCTGCAGGAAAAAGAGCTGTATCCCCGCCTCCAGGTCCGCTATTCCTCCGACTATGAAAAGGGGATAGTGATCGAGCAGCGACCGTCCTCCGGAACGATCGTTCGCGCAGGCCGGAGAATCATTCTGACGGTGAGTCGGGGTCCGGTCATCGACAGGGTGGAGGACTACGTGGGGCAGAAGCTTGAGGACGTGCAGATCCACCTGCAGACCCTCTTCGCCTCTTATCGAGCCCTCCTGAAGATCAAAGAGCCGGTATCCTACGTCTTCGATCCTGAACCCGCAGGCACGATCCTGGCTCAGAAGCCCGAGCCCGGTACCGTGATCGACAGCGTCACCGAGCTGGAGCTGGTCGTCAGCCGCGGGCCCAGGGGGGAGCTGGTGGAGGTTCCGGAGTTTATAGACATGGAGTTCCAGAATGCCATCGCCCAGCTTTCCAGTGCGAATTTTCCCTTTATCTTCTCTGTCAAACGCGCGGAGGGGGAGGAGAAAGCCGGGGTGATCGTTGCCCAGACACCGGAGGCACAGAGCGAGGTGCCCTACGGCTCGGTGGTTCAGCTGACCATGACTCGTCCCGAACGGATTCCCCGCGGTCAGGTTTTCGGTGTGTTCGAGTACGTGCTTCCCAAATATCCGATCATGGTGGACATCACCCTGGACTCGATCTCGGAGGAGGGTAATACCACCATCCTGGCCATGAAGCATCCCGGCGGGCCGATCTCCATCCCCTACATCGTGGAAGAGGACAGCGAGCTGGTTCTGTACATCTTCGATCAGGAGGAAATCCGCCAGCCGGCGCGGGTGGGGCAGTAGGGACGCCGGCCGGCGGATCTGGCCGGCTGCGCGGCCAAACTGAAGGGCTGCAATTCACTGAAGGTCTTTCACCCGGGCAGCAGAGTTGACAGCTCACTTGGGGGTGAGCTATATTTTAGCTGTAACCCAGGCGAGCGTCGTATAATGGTTATTACCCGAGCTTCCCAAGCTCGTGACGGGGGTTCGATTCCCCTCGCTCGCTTTTTTAATTGTCCGTGATATAATAAATTACGGAAAAGCGCCCGATCAGCCACTTGATAAAAACAGCAATCATTCGCCGGTTCATTCGCCGGAGGAAATCATGGATTATCACTTACTGAAACGCAAAAAGAAGTCGGGTACGGTCTACTACGTCGCTTTTCTTTCTGACATCCCCGGAAAGAAAAAGTATCACAGCATCAAGAGTACTGGGGTGGGTAATAAAGCGCTGGCACACAAAATCGCTCAAAAAATGCATCCCGCTTCTACCGAGTCTCTTGGCTACTTTCTGGATTTTTGGAATCCCGAGAAGTCCGAGTATTTGAAGTCAGAGACTATCGAGGGGAGAAAGAAGTCAACCGCCTACGTCGCCGGCAACCGTTCGATCATCGAGCGATACTTCCTTCCCTATTTCGAAGAGCGGGGGATCAAGAAGCTCTCCGATCTAAACCGTCAAACCCTGTTGGCCTGGAGAAATCACTTGTTCGAAACCGGGGTGGGACCCCGGACAATTAACCGGGTGAGGACAGCCGTTTGGGTAGCCCTCCAGTGGGCTGTAGATATGGAAATGCTACCTCATCATCCCGGCGCCGGCGTCAAACCAGTTAAGGCGAAACCCAAAGAGCAAAAGATCTTTAAAATCGCCGAATTGGAGGAGCTCTTCCAACGTCCCTGGCCTGACTTCCGTTGCTACGCTGCCTGTCTACTCGCTGCTTACACTGGAATGCGAATAGGTGAAGTCAGGGGGTTACTTGTTCAAAATCTGCATCTCGATTCAAGGTATCTCGACGTGCTCACGAACTATCAAGATGAAGAGGGGCTTAAACCTCCAAAATGGGATAGCGAGAGAGTAGGAGTAACCTTGCCCCCGCCTTTGATTAAGGCTCTCGAAAGAGTGTTATCACTGCATAGGTGGGGAGCACGGCCCGAGCACTTTGTTTTTTTCTCGACCGATTCCCCGGACTGGCCGTTGAACAAGCATACTCTCGGGACAGCCTTGAAACGAGCCTGTAAAGCCGCCAAGATTCCCCCTCGAACCTTCCACGTGTTCCGGCACTCTTTTGTCTCTCACGTGAGTCCGTTTCTGTCTCCGGCCGCGCTCCAATATCACGTAGGGCATTCCAACGCCGAAACGACCGAACGATATCAGCACATCACCGAGGGAGACAGAAAGGCTCTCCAGGACGCACAAAATAGGATCCTGCCTTTCAAGAAGAAAGCAAAATAAAGAAGCCCCTCTCTGGGTGGACAGAGAGGGGCAAAGAAAGGGAGGAATGCCATTGCCCTCCAGTGGCACTTCTTCTTATCGACTTGCCGTCAAACGTCGCATCTACCCTACAAACATAGGGGTCTCAGGGCAATTAAACGCGGAGTCACGGAATCCGAACAAGTGCCAACTTCACATTCGTGATTGTGCCAGTGAAAGCTGCATCGTTTGTCCCTAAGATTAGGACCGAAAACTGACCGTTTGCGTTCTTGAAGCTCGCGCCTTCGACAGTACCTATGGTAGCGTAATCATCCTGAGCCACGTCAACGTAGGTTTGGTCGAAGCTTCTCGAGGATAGCTTGCAGCAGCTGGAAGCTCTGGAAAGGAAGTACGGCTGTCCGGTGACGATCTGCGGTTCAGTTAACACCATCGGTGAGGTAAAGAAGAAAAGACAAGAGCTGTGGGATCCTAACCGAGCTCCCAGCGATACGAACGATCTTACAAAAGACACTGAAAATACAAAGGTGAAAGATGGGTGATTTGCGGCACTTTGAGTTACATGGTCAACGGAAACCGGAAGGGCTAAAAGACAAGCTGATCAACCGGCTGGAAGGGGATACAAAATAGGGAAGAAGTAGAGGCACGGATTCGCTCAGAAATAAAGGCCGAAACCGGACGGGACTGCACCATATTCTGGGACGGGAAACCAACCACGATGGCGATTATCATCGTTGGTGATATTAGTAAAAACACAGCAAGAGCGCTTCAATCCTGAACCAGAGTCTGAAAAGAATCCTGCAAAAGATCAGGAAACGATATTAGAGAAGAACAGATCTGAGGCAAGACAAGATAGTATTAACTGCACAGGCTACAGAAGCCGGAGGGCTTGAAAGACAAGCTCATCAGCAGGTTGGAGAGTGAAGAAGAGGTGGCGAGGACGATAGCAAAGTTGAAAGAGGAATATCCAGGATGGTCGATTCACGACCTGGGAGATGGTCCCTGACCCGGATTCTTACTGATCGCACCGATTCATAAACATCTCAAGAAATGATAAAAGACTGGAAACCAGGTTACTAAGCAGTAATGACGCAATTAATCAGGATATAACGGGTGAG
>Ga0315553_10000900_pt1 | contig 25663 bp, 21 predicted proteins | sample SalMarSW160140MG_FD_203099 | JGI IMG/M metagenome (GOLD analysis project Ga0315553, IMG submission 203099) | Salt marsh sediment microbial communities from the Plum Island Ecosystem LTER, Massachusetts, United States - Salt Marsh Sediment SW1601-40 ... | reverse complement strand
CACCTCCTGGCCCAGAGCCGAGATGATCACATCCGCGGGTATACTCTCTGTCTGACCCGAGATGGGGATCGGACGACGCCGATCGGAGTCATCCGGTGGTCCCAGGCGCATTCTGGAACAGACCAGCTCGTTCACCTTTCCACTCTTGCCCCGGAGCTCCCGGGGAGCGAGCAGGAAGTGCAGCTTGATTCCCTCCTCCTCGGCCGCCTCTACCTCCTCCGCCTGGGCCGGCATTTCCGCCCGGGTACGGCGGTAGATCAGCAGCGCCTCTTTGGCCCCGAGCCTGCGGGCCGTGCGCACGGAGTCGATGGCGGTGTTGCCGCCTCCGACTACCGCCACCACCTTGCCCTTCACCGCCGCGGAGGATTTTCCGTTTTGCGCGTAGCGCAAGAATTCGAGAGCGGGCAGTACTCCCTCCAGCTGTTCCCCTTCAATGGCCAGCTTCCTGCTTTTCTGCGTGCCGGCGGCGATAAACACGGCTTTGAAACCCTGCGCGCGCAGGCTCTGAACCGTGGTCTCGCCGCCGAAAGGAGCGTTGGTCCTGATTTCGACCCCGGTTTTCTCGATGACCCCCACTTCGTAATCCAGGACATCGTCGGGCAGGCGATACTGGGGGATCCCGTAGCGCAGCATTCCCCCTGTTTGGGGCAGGGCTTCGAAGACGACCGGCTGGTATCCGAGCTTGGCCAGGTCATAGGCCGCGGTCAGTCCGGCAGGTCCGGCTCCGATGACAGCTACTTTGGCCTTCCTCTTCCCCGTGGGTTTGGCCGCCTCCAGATATTCGGCTAATTCGTCCTGGTGACTCATCTCCCAATCCGAGGCAAAGCGCTTGAGGGCCCGGATCTCGACGGCCTGGTCGAGATTGGCGCGGTTACAGGCATCTTCGCACAAGCCGCAGACCCGTCCGCATACGGCGGGCAGAGGGATACGCTCGCGAATCAGCTCGACCGCGTCTTTGAACCTCCCCTCCCTGATTAGGGAAACGTAGCCATGAGCGTTGCACTCAGCCGGGCAGGCATCACTGCAGGGACTCTTGCCTCTCTTTTCGATGGCGAAAACATTGGGTGCGGCCTGAGGAAAGGGGCGGTAGATCGCCCGGCGGGTGCCCAGCTTCTCGTCGAACTCGCTCGCCATGGGAACCGGGCAGTGCTTCTCGCATTCACCGCATCCCGTACACTTGGCCTCATCCACATAGCGCGCCCTGCGCAGCACCTTGACGTTGAAGTTCCCGGGCTCGCCGCTCACCGACTCGACCTCGGAGAGGGTCATCAGGTTGATGTTCAAGTGGCGGGCGCAATCGACCAGCTTGGGGCTCATGATGCACATCGAGCAATCATTGGTGGGAAAGGTCTTGTCAAGCTGGGCCATGACGCCGCCGATTGCGGGGGAGGATTCCACCAAATCGACACGAAATCCAGTCTCCGCAAGGTCGAGGGAAGCCTGGATACCTGCGATTCCTCCTCCTACAACCATTACCGAACCGCTGCCGTTTTGACTCATGACTGATGCAACTCCTTCAGGCCACGGGTTAGTTTGCTTTTGACTGTTTTCTCGATATCGACCGGGTCGTCGTTTTTCACGTTCACCAAGAGCGCTTCGGCAAGGCCGTGGCGGATCTCCTGGGCCAGCACATCAACACGTTTGATTCTCTCCCGCATATCCTTGGGCACATAACCCTGTTCAACCGCCATGTCCCTCAATACCGCCATCACGTCGGTGAAACGAACGTCCTGAGGACAGCGGGCGAAACAGGTGTAGCACTGGGTGCAGTACCACAGCAGCTCTGAGGCGAGCAGCTTTTCCTTTTCTCCCAGAAGCGCCTGGCGTATGAACAGGCGCGGATTGAAGCGTTCATCGATCTCGGAAACCGGACAGGAAGCGGTGCAGGTGCCGCAGGAAAAGCAGCGTTTGAAAAAGCTCGCTCCCGGCCGGGATGCCACCTCGTATTTGAAATCTTTGTCCAGCTCGGTCATGACGATGTCAGCCACCGTGTTCCTCCAAAAGGGTTTATTTTCTTATGCTTCTCCCCAGCTGAGGCCTCATGCAGCCTGAGGTCTGGGGAGCAGTCCGGCATCCTCCACGATGCCCCGGACCGTTTTTTCCGCTTCGATGGCCATGATGTGGACACCCGCCACACCTTCCATCTGGCGGAACTGCTCGATCTGCTCGAGGGCGAAAGCTCTGCCCTCCTCCTTGACATCTTCGGTTTTTTCGAAGCGCTCGATCAACGAGTCGGGGATGGTGATTCCCGCCACGCTTGATTTCATGTAGCGCAGCATGCCCAGGGAGCGGATCGGCGTGATTCCGGCCAGGATCTTGACCTTCTTGTGCAGGTCCCGGGCTACCACATCTTCCATCCAGCGCCGAAAGCAATCCATGTCGTACACGCACTGGGTCTGAACGAAATCCACCCCGGCGGCTGCTTTCTTCTCCAGGCGGCTCACCCGCCACTCCAGGGGATCGGCAAAGGGATTGGCCGCCGCTCCGATGAAGAAGCGGGGTTCGTGGATATCCGACTTCTTGTTGTTGCGGATCTCTTCCCCGCACTGAAAAGTCTTCTCGTCCCGCATCTGCTTGACCATGTAGATCAGCTGCATCGAGTCGATGTCGTAGACCTGCTTGGCCTGGGGATGGTTGCCGAAGCTTTGGTGGTCTCCGGTCAAACACAGCAGGTTGCGCGCCCCGTTGAGGTAGGCGCCCAGCAGATCCGCCTGAATCGCCAGGCGGTTGCGGTCCCTGCAGGTCATCTGCACAACCGGCTCCAAACCCCTGGCCATGACGTAGAAGGCCGTACCGATCGAGGATATACGCACGATTGCGGTCTGATTGTCCGTGATGTTGACGGCATCCACCGCCCCGCTCAGGGCGGCTATCTTCCCGTCCAGCACGCTCATGTCTACGCTCTTGGGCGGACCAAGCTCTCCGGTTACGACGAACTCGCCCTTGGCGAGGAGCTTTTCAAGATTGCTGTCGGATTTAATTTCGCTCACAGCTGGACATCCTCCCTGATGAGTTTTCTCGGTCCGCCGTCGTGGGACTTCGACCAGTCCTGGGGCGGGCGGATGGGCATCATTGCATCCAGGCGGTTCAGACTTTTCAATCGCTGGTAGATCAGGTTCCAGCCGCAGTCCAGGTTCTCCGGATCCACCTCGCATTTCCCGTTTTCGCTTCCTCCGCAGGGACCGTTCATCAATCCCTTGGAACAGCGGGTTCGTGGGCAGATCCCGGCTGTCAGATCCAGGACACAGTCTCCACAGCCCAGACAGCGCTCCATCCAGTATCCGGCGCCTTCATTCGAACCCATAAACAGGGTGTTCAGGGCGGGAAGCACCGGTTTGTCGGGGAAGAAATCCGACATCATCTGCACCCCGGCTCCGCAGGCCATTGACAGAACGACATCGGCCGCAGCCACCTGCTCTCTGATTTCGTCGATGAACTCCCCATCACACTGCCGTTCGATCGACACCCCGCTGATTTCGTCGAACTGCTTCTTGGCCATGCGCAGGGCGGCGGACAGGACCTTGACCTCCTTCTCACCTCCGGCCAGGCATACTGTCACGCAGGTATCGCAACCTACGACCAGTATGCGTTTGCCTTCGGGGAGCATATCCAGGATATCGGTTATCGGTTTTTGTTCGGCAACGATCATTTCTCTTTTCCTTCCGAATGCCCTGCATGGGCGAGGCGAAGCAGGGTGTCGTGAAGTCGCTTGCCTTCATCCGGAGCGGCGAATACCATCTCCACGAATCTTCCCTCCACTCCCGCCTCCGAGAGCATTTTTTTTATGCGGGCGACCTTACGCTCGGCTCTAAGGTTTCCATCCATGTGCTTGCAATTTTCTTTGCGGCAACCGAGCACGATCACCCCGCTTGCGCCGTTCTGCAGGTTCTCCATGAGCAGGACTTCGTTCACGCTTCCCGTACAGGGCAGTTCGAAGGTCTTGAACCGGGCCGGGAGTTTGTATCCCTCCTCGGTCATACGGGCCAACGCTCGCTTGGCGCCCTCCTTGCAGTGCATGATCAAAATTGAATCAGCCAACTCCAGACTCCTTCAAATCGCTCTATAGTGCCTGCATCGCAGCCAGGACGCTCTCCTGACTGAGATTGCGTAGGGTAATCGCCTCCGCCGGGCACTCGGCGGCGCAGATCCCACAGCCCTGGCAGGCGGTTGTGATAGGCTGGGCGACTCTGTCCTCGATGTTCTTTACCATGGCATGATACGGACATAACCGAACGCAGGTCAGGCAATAGACGCACTTCTCCGCATCCACCGAGGCGACATGCTCCACCGGTGTAATGCCCTCCGGGGTCATCCGCGCTTTGAGGGCCTGCACCATGGAAGCCGCATCCGCGGCAACCCCGTCGCCGTCCATGTTCCCCCGGGCGCTTCCGCAAACCAGCACGCCGGGGTGATTCGATTCATTCGCCAGCCGCCATAGCGAATAGGGTTGGGTGTACTGCTCGCCCAGCAGACGAAGCCCGAGGGTTTCGGCTGCCTTCAAGGCCGAAGCGCCGAGCCCGCCGGGTCCCGGGATAATTACCCGGTCCGGGTTGCTGATCCTGAAAAGCGCACCGGTTTGCGGATCCTCACCAGTGATGTTGAAATCTCCAAACTCGTTTTGGAGGCGAAGATTCCGGTATTTGACGAAGATCACTCCCATCTCCCGGGTCAAGTCGTACAGCTCCTGCAGTCCCGGCAGGGCGACACGCAGCTGTTTGAGCAGGATCCAGACCTCGGCGTTGGTACGCTCCTTGATCACCTTGGCGGCGGTCAGTATATCCTGGATGACCTCCGGTGGTGTCTCCGAACGACGGTCCAGAACGAATACGATCCTGCCTTTGATCGGCTGGTGCTCATGGATCCGCTTGTAAGCCTGAGTCAAATTCCAGGAACCGATCTCTTCCGCGGGCGCTTCGGTACGTTCCGGTGCGAAAATCACGGACCCGTACTCTCTCGCCTCGCCTCCGTTGAAACTCACCGTGAATCCCTGTTCTACGCTCCGGATCGGGCCCATCGCTGTTTCGGGAAATACGGCGACATCTTCGCTTGTCCGCACCCTTTCGGTAAGCTCTTCGATCAGGTTGGGGGAACGGAGTCCTTCGGCCAGGCATCCCGGAGCCAGGGGTGGGTCCTCGGTTTCAACCAGGTCCACGCTGAGCTTCCCTCCGGAAAGCTCCAGCGCGGCTTTGAGGCCGGAGTACCCGCTGCCGAAGATCAGGACGCTTCGTTTGAGCTTGACAGGTCGATCCTTCAGGGCGACGCTGTCCGCCAGCAGGCGGCTCAGGGATTCCAAGCGGCCGATCAAATTTTCTTCGATCACGTCGGCATCGTCGTACAGGTCGAGGATACTCGATTTTATGTCCGTGACCAGCATTTCGCCGGGTTTTAACCCGAGTTTTTCCGCGGCCAGGGTATAAAACCCGCTCTCCTCGAGATAGGGACAGCCGGCAAACAGGATCTTCTTTCCCGCTACGCGCTGCAGCTTCTTTTCCGGATCCTGACAAGCTTTGTCCAGGACAATGAGCTTGTCGACCGTGGTAGTGTTAGCGAGCCGCTTCGTGAGGTTTGCCGCTTGCAGAGGACCCTTGGAACTGCACTGGTGGTCGCAGATAACTGCAACGATCGAATCACTCATGGATTTCCTCCTAGGTTTTGCATCACCTTGCGGGAAACCGTAGCTGCATCCTCGACGCAGTCATCGATGCGCATCGGTCGTTTGCAGGCTCCCGCGGTGAACACGCGGCTGCCTGCGGCAGAGCTTCCGTTTCCGGTCGGTCTGATAAAACCGGCCGTATCCAGATCCAGGCTGAACAGATCCGCCAGGTTTTCCGAATCCGCGGCCGGGGTGATCCCGTTGGACAGCACCACCACATCGTAGGATTGTTCCCGGCAGGCCAGCTCGGGCAGAGATTCATAGCGCACGACGGGCAAACCCTGCTCGTCCGTTTTGATGCTGATGGGGTTGCTGGCAATCAGATTTATTTTACCCTGGATCCGCTTCCAGAACTCGTCGAAGTTCTTCCCGAAGCGCTGGATGTCCATGTAGTAGAAATCGATATTCAGTTCGGGGTATTCCTCTTTCAGCCGCCCGGCCATGCGCAGGGCATAGGCGCAGCAGACGCGGCTGCAGTGTTTCTGTCCGTCCATGACGCTCCGCGACCCCACGCACTGCACGAAGGCCATGCTCTGGGCTTCCTGGGGAAGGTACTTCTCCTGGAAGAAGAGAATCTCCATCTGGCTGCCGGTAACCACCCGAGGATTGGCTCCGAATCCCCACTTGCGGTTGATCTCCGGGTCAAAGGGTACGTAGCCAGCGGCCACCACCACTCCGTCTACCTGAACCGTGCTCGTCTGCGTCGATCGGTTCAGGTCGATCGCCCCCACCGGGCAGGCATCTACGCATTTTCCGCAGGCCGTACACCTGTCGTTGACGAAGTACTTCCAGCCGGGGACCCTCTCGATCGCCTGTTCCGGACAGACCTCCAGGCAGCGCCCGCATTCCACGCAGGCCTGCCAATCGATCAGGTTGGCGGTGGTTTGGATGTCGAGTTCCACGGATCCGGCTGCCGCACGATAACCGACTGGGCGGCTAGAGAAGTGGCACTGAGCGGTCGATTGGTTCTTCAGAGTCGCTACGGCCTCCCGCACCAGACACACACCGCAGCGAACGCATTCGTCCGTGGCCTTGCAGCCGTAGAATACCGACTGTCCGCCTGGATAGGGATTCTTGTCCACCAGAAGAACTTCGAGCCCGGCCTGGGAGAGATTGTTCGCTACCGAGATCCCGGATATCCCCGCACCGATCACACATACCTTTCTTGAAGCCAATCTTCTACCCTTTTCTGACAAAAATGGTTGCTTATAGCGGGTATTATAGTGGATGGAGGGCGATTGAATTGGTAAATTTGTTAATTTTTTAGGTAATTTTATTTGTTTCTGTGGTAATTTTTACCAAGATAGTAATGTTTTACAGCTTTCCGCTTCGTACTGCGGAGATATAGTTCATGCCGTAATGATCCTGGCCGGTGAGAAAGGCCTCGGTCAGCTTGAAGCGCTCCGTGGCCGGATCAAGGGCATCCAGGGCGCCCTGATTGATCTGGATCGGATCCACGATGCCGCCGTCCAAGCCCCTCTTCACACAGAGGTAGGTGAATATCTGATTGATCAATTTGCGATTCGGCATTCCGTAGCTGATATTGCTCAAACCAGGAGCAAAGTGGATCTCCTGGCCGTAAATCTCCCGAAGCTCCTCTATGGTTTCCAGGATCATCAGCCCGTTGTTTGGATCCACCGACACGGGGAACACCAGTGGATCGAGGTGTATCTGAGGAAAGGTGAAACCGTTCTGTTGCAGGAGGGAAATCAGGGATTTAAGGTTGCTGATCCGCTCTTCCTTGTTGGTGGGCAGGCTGGCCTCCCCGCTGGCCGCGGCAATCACAACCGCTCCTGCGTTCTTGGCGATCTGCACCGCCTCTTTGCGCTCCAGAGACACCGAGTTGATCATAGGCCTGCCCTTAGCCGGATCAGAGGCCTCCAGCCCGGCCTTCAGTATCTCGATGTTCGACGAGTCGATGCTCAAGGGAACCGTGGAAACCTGCTGGATGATGCCGGCAGCCCAGCGAATCAGCTCTTTGCGTTCGCCGATGTCGGTGCTGAACTCATCAACGTTCAGATCGAGGTATGTGGCTCCATGGGATTCCTGGTTGCGCACCATGTAGTGAAGGTATTCCACTCCGGCTTTCTGTCCGGCTTCGCTACCGTGCAGTCCCTGCCACATGGCCACGGCGGCATGCTTGACCTTGCCGTTCTTCCAGTCGCTGGACTCCACAAAGCGTTTGGCTATGGGAAGGTGCTTCTCCTGCCCGTCCTCTTCATAGGCGATCACGTGGGTGTTTTCATCAAGACTCTTTACGAAAACACCCCCGACTTTATAGATCCGGGTGCAATGGATATTCTCTCCGACGGCGATAAACATTGCCTTGCTCCTTTACGGTTCCTACGGTTGGGGTCGTCCGTTCACCGATCACCTTACCTCTCCGCGTGTAATGCCGCGAGTTTTCCCTCAAGCCGGAAGATGGATTTTTCCCACCATAGCAGGGAAGAGGTGAATGATCAAGCACTCTGGCGGCCATCGGTTTGAATCGCAGGCGGTATGGCCTTCGGCGAACAGAGGGCTGACCGGGTTCCGTTTTTCTCCATTCTGCTCCGTGGGCTTGCAAAAGTGCGGCAATACGGCGCAAAATGAATGCCTAAATCAAACAAATCAAACAAAGAGGTACAGCATGGCAGCGAAGATCATCGACGGAAAACAGATAGCAGCCCAGATCCGCGGGGAGCTCCAGCAGGAGATCGACGAGCTGAAGAGCAAGCACGGAGTGACCCCGGGGCTGGCGGTGGTTCTGGTTGGAGAGAATCCCGCATCTCAGGTATACGTGCGCAACAAGAACAAGGCGGCCCACGATATCGGTGTGTACTCGGAGCAGCACAACCTGGATGCATCGACAGCGGAAGAGGAGCTTTTGGCCCTGATCGACAAGCTCAATCAGGATCCGAAGATTCACGGGATTCTAGTTCAGCTGCCCCTGCCCGATCAGATCGATGAGAAGAAGGTCCTGAACAGGATCCATCCGGACAAGGACGTCGACGGTTTTCATCCGATGAATCTGGGGCGTATGATGGTTGGGGAACCGATGTTCCTGCCCTGTACCCCCTACGGCGTGCAGAAGCTGTTGGTCTATTCGAACGTGGATACAGAGGGCAAGCATGTCGTGGTGGTGGGACGAAGCAACATCGTGGGAAAACCGGTAGCCAATATGCTTCTGCAGAAGGCAAAAGGGGCCAACGCCACGGTGACGGTCTGCCATTCCCGAACCAAGGATCTCCCTGCCGTTACCCGCCAGGCGGACATCCTGATTGCCGCCATCGGTGTGCCGGAGTTCGTGACCGCAGATATGGTGAAGGAAGGTGTGGTGGTGATCGACGTCGGCGTGAACCGAATCGAGGATGCTAGCAAACCCAAAGGAACCCGGCTGGTCGGGGACGTGAAGTTCGACGAGGTCTCCGAGAAGGCCGCAGCCATCACCCCGGTGCCGGGTGGTGTGGGGCCGATGACCATCACCATGCTTCTGTACAACACGGTTCAGTCGGCCAAGAACACTCTCAAGGGGTAGAGCTCGGCTTCTGCGTTTTTGCACCGCCGGCTCCTTGTACCATCGTGAGTAGAGAGGACGACTTTGCGCGGTATAACCATCGTCATTCCCACCTACTGGTGCCGAGCCCGGGGGCAGGCCGGAAGACCGGAGGATGCGATCTTCGATCATCCCACGCCGGTTGATGAAAGCGGCACCCTCCAGCGTTGTCTGAAGAGCCTCGAGGCGCTGCGTACCCACGACTTCCAGGTGCTGTTGATCACCGCTGCGGTAAACCCGCAGATAGCCCCGGAGGTGGAAGCGAATGTGCAGCGGCTGATCCAGCGGTTCGAGGCGTCTTACCCGATCACTCAGTTTGCACCCTCCGACCTGATGCGGGTGCGGGGGAGTTTGGAGCAGGAGGGTCTGGATCCCGAGTTGGTCAGCCTGGAGGCCTACCCCCAGGTCCGCAACTGCCAGATCCTGGGTTCGGTCCTGCTGGACAGCCAGCTGATCGTGGCCATCGACGACGATGAGATCGTGCCGGCGGACTATCTGGAGAGGGCGGTTGACTCTATGGAGGAGCTAGAGCGCTGCGGAGGGGCAGGAAGCGGCCTTGCCGGGATCTACCTGGATGCGGCAGGGGGTTACCGGCTGAAGGTCCGCCCGCAAGAGGCTGCCTCGAGAAACAAATTCGTGCACAAGGCCGTTCTGATCAACCGTCAGTTCGACGCCTGCCTTGAAGCCGGTGACGGGCTGGTGCAAACCCCCCTCGCCCTGGGGGGCAACATGGTGTTTCCCCCGCAGCTGTTCCGCAGCGTCTCTTTCGACCCGGGGATCACCCGGGGGGAGGATATCGACTATCTGATGAACTCCCGACTGTTCGGTTTTTCCTGGTTTCTGGACGGGAAGCTGGCCATAACCCACCTGCCGCCCAAAGCCGCTGCCGGGGACCCTCTCACCACCACCCCTTACGCCAAACTGCAGCGGGACGTACTGCGCTTCGTTTACCAGCGGGAGAAGATCCGAATCTCCCGGCAGCGGGCGGATCTGCATCCGCTGCGGCCTGAGGATTTCGGGATCTACCCGGGGGAGTTCCTCATGGATGATCTGGACAGTCAGGCCCTGGAAGCGCTGCAAGTCCTGCGGCCGCCGGATGCGGATGAGCGCTTCTTTCCTCGAGCCGAGCGGATGCTGGAGACGGCACACCGGAGAGCGCGGCTGGCGGAGGAGTATCCGCAGTTCAACGCCTCCTGGAAGAAGGTTCTGGATGCGGTGGATGGAGACAAGGCGTTGAAAGAGGGAATGCGCCGGAAACTGGGGGTGTGAGCCCGGTAGGGGAGCAGTGATGTCGGAAGTTAACAAATGGCAGCCCCTGGCTGCGGAAATCCTCGCGGAGATCCGGAAGCGCTTCGAAGCGATCTTCCCCCCTCGGGAATACGGAGATCTGGCCGACGGGATCGGAACCCATTGGATCACCATGCTCCAGGAGGTGTGGGGGCGGAAGGATCCCCCGGCAAAAAAGCAGGACCGGGCCTATCTTCCCGCTGATCCCCTTTCCCGCATCCGGCAGAACACTCTGGTCATCGCCTATGCGGACAGCATCCGGCGTCCCGGCGAGTTCACGCTGACCACACTGGAAGATTTTCTCTCCCGCTTCTTCCCCGCCATCCGGGGCATCCATATGCTTCCCGCCTGCGTGGTGGTGGAAGAGCGCTTCAACGACGGGTACTTCGCCCAGGTGGTGCGAAACCGGATCCACGACCGATTCGGCAGCAATGACCAGTTCGCCCTCTTGATGAGGCGGCGCTTCTCTATGGCGGATTTCGTGCTCAACCACGTGGATATCCGCAATCCCCGTTTCCAGGCCTATCTGGAGGGCGACGACGCGGCGGGGGAGTGCTTCTTCGTTTTTGCCGGGGCGGAGTACCAGCAGCGCCTGGCCGACGGAGACTTCGCCCAGGTGTTCCGTCCCAGGCCTTTCCCCCTGTTCACGATCTTCCGGCGCCGGCCCGAAGAGGCCGGGGCCGCAGAGATGAGTCTGGAAGATCGGTTTGCGGAGATGCAGCGGCGGCTGGGCAGGGAGGCACCACCCGGGGAGGTGCTCGGAATCCTCTACCTGTTCAACAAGGTGAAAAATGACCAGATGCTCGTCGAGGAGGATTATCGCCACATCCTGCGCTTCCGGGATTATCTGAGCGAGCACACCGAGATCGATCCGCAAACCCTCTTCACCCTGTCCGAGTCCCAAGAGGTTCGGCATGAGCCCTACATCTTCGAACCGGAGATTGGCAGCCGGGCCGATCTGTTGCGGCGCATCGGTCAGGATCCGGATTTGGCTGCGGAGTACGAGAAGTACGATGCGGCGCTCTTCGGCCGGGAAATCCGGGCTCTCACCACCTTCAGCCACGTTCAGGCGGATCTGAACACCGCGACCTTCGAAGGCTTGAAGATGCTGGCCGAGGATTTCTCCTGGTACCTGTCCATGGACATCAACCTGCTGCGCCTGGATGCGGCCAACTACGCCTTCAAGAGGTGGAAGACCAGCTGCTACGGCCTGCCCGAGGTGAACCACCTGATGAAGATTCTCTACCTGTCGATGGACGCTGTTTCCCCGCGGGTCGTTCCCAACCTCGAGGTCAATGACCGGCTCGGTGCGGTCCTGAAACAGATGGCCGACCGGGAAGCACCGCCGCCGATGATGTACGATTTCCACCTGGCCAGCATACTGCCCCAGGTGTTCAACTCGGGCCGGATTACGGCGCTGCCCCGGATCTTCGAGCTGATCGACAGCTACGATGTCCCCGAGACCAGCATCCGCTTCAGCCTGGCGGAGAGCCACGACGGCAAGTCCGTAAGGGGCAGCATGGACCTGCTGACGCTTTCGGAACGACAGGCCCTGGCCGAAGTGGTGGAGGCCAACGGCGGCAAAATCAAGTACAAGGCGACCCCCGAGGGCCGGGAGCCCTATGAGCTGTGCTGCTCCACCCGGGATTCCCTGCTGCGGTTGGAGGATCAGCAGCTGGAGATCCGGCGCTACCTGTCCTTCTACACCCTGGCCTTCGCCCTGATGGGGCGCAACGTGAAGTCGATATTCTTCAACGATCTGATCGCACTGCCCAATGACTACCGGCGTCTGGCTCGGACCGGGGAGCTCCGGGATCTGAAGCGCACCCGTTCGGATTTTGACCGCCTGGCTTCCCTGATCAGCGACCCCGAAACCTTCGAGCACCGGGTCGCCCGGGGCATGAACGACCTGATCGCCCTGGTGGACAGCGACCCGGCCCTGCACTTCCGCGGCAGCGAGGCGGAGGTCCTCGAACCGCTGGAGCAGAGCACGGAAGAGTCCGTGGCGCTGGTTCACTGCTCCTGCGCCGCGGCTCACAGCCTGATCGCGGTCAACGTCACGGGACAGCGGCAGTCGGTCGCGGTCGATGCGGGGGCAGCCGGGCTGGCTTCAGGCCCGGCACCCGGAAACCGCCTGTACGACAACATCGAAGGCCGGGAAGTTGCCCGGAGCGAGGACGGTACACTCAGGCTCACCCTCGACCCGTTTCAGCGGTTATGGCTCAGCGGCGGAAAGATCGAGGTGGCCGCCGAGCTTCTGTTCCACCTTTGACTTCTGATCTGCTGTCGCGCCGTTTGTCTGCAGCGTTGCCGAACCCTCACTGCTCGGGAATATCGGGACTGTTTGCGTTTGGGATAAACAAATAGAACACCGAAGATATCAGCAGAATCGCCGAACCGATATACCAGGCAACGGATATCGAATGTACCTTTGAGACAAATCCCATAAAGATCGAGCCGACCACGGCTCCCGACTGCAGTATCAAGGATTCAAAAGACAACAGGGTCGAGCGTTTCGTATTGGGGATTTCCCGGTTCATGATTGCGGCGTGGGGTGAGGTCGATATTCCGTGGAACAGGAAAATCACAATGTAGAACACCGCAAAACCCTGGACGGTCGTCTGCAGGGCAAGCACGAACCAGATGGCACCCATGCAGATCCTGGAAGCAAACAAAATTACGGCGTATCTAGTGCCGAACAATCTGCAGATAGGCGTCACAATCAGATTGCCGACCGAGGCGGCCAGAAAATAGCCGGCGGAGAGCAGGCCGAACAGCCACGTCCGGGATGTTGCGCCGGTGATGCCCTTCAATTGGGGTTGCCAGAAATTCTCGAGTCCGGACAGGGCAATACCCAAGGCTGCGGTGGAGATCAGCAGAAGCAGCACGACGCGATTCTTCACGCCGTAGGTGATGGAAGCCCCCAGAATGCGGGAGAGCCTGCGAAAACCGGAAATCCCTTCGTTGTCCGTTTCCGGAACGTGGTGGTCCTTGATGGCCAGGAGCGTGAAAAGCATCTGAATGACCACAAACAGTGCCATGGCGAGCAGATTGGGCGAGTAGATATCCAGGTAGCGGTTTGGCGCAATAGCGGGCGAGCAGTCTCTTGCCGTTCATCTGCACCACACTTTAGTGCTGCACCGGCAGGCGCACAAGATACTGGTTCCGGCACCGTGAATGAACACCACCATGTACACTGGCGAGGAACTATATTATACTTTTAGTATAATACTGTTGGTATCGCGCCTTGTGGTCGCGACAGCCTTTGGGAAAAACATGAAACAATTTGTATTCGATCGCCTGGTTGATCGCGAGAACATCTGCGACCTGGATAAAGAGCGGGAATCCCTCCTCCGGTTGGTGCAGCGGGGAGCCAGGGTGGTCGTCTACGCCCCCCGTAACTACGGTAAAACTTCGCTCATAAAAAACGTGGTTATCGAGGAATTTCGTCGGCGGAACAGGCGCTGCTTCGTGTTTTTCGCGGATCTTCTGTCTGTGCGCAGCCTGGAATCCCTCACGGCGCGGCTGCAAACGGCCTTCGAGCACTCCTTTGCAGAATCCTTTCCGGTAAAAAATCTGCTGGAAAACGCCAGGCATTTCCTGTCGGCGCTCAGACCGGAGCTGTCGATCGATTCGCTGACCGGCGCGCCCAGTCTCTCCCTGCATGTCGACCAGGATGCGGCCGGACAGACGATTCGCTCGATCTTCGCCCATATAGGGCGGATCGTCGCGGAGCTTCCCGGATTGATCGTTCTGGACGAATTTCAGGATGTGGCCCGCATCGACGAAGCTCCCGGTATCTTCCGCTCCCTTTTCGAGCAGATCGCCTCGGCCCCGATCATCGTTCTCGGTTCGAAGCGACATCTCCTTTCCTCGATGTTTGCCAATCCGGAGGCACCCCTCAACGGCTGGGGTACCGACGTGGAGTTCACCCCGATTGCCTACGACGTGTTTCATATCTATATCCAGGAACGTTTCCTGCAGAGAGGCCTGCGGATTTCTTACGAGGACGCCCGATACCTCCAGGATCTGCTGCAGCGCGTTCCGGAAGCGGTGAATCGGCTGTGTCAGCAGATCATGGACCTGTATGCCGATCAGGGGATCGAGAGAGAAGCTGTCGCAGCGTCCCTCATGAAACTGTTGGAGAACCGGGCTAGCCGCTATGAGACCTACCTGGGACAGTTCTCATCGACGGAGGGCAGGGTTCTGGTCGCCCTGGCCAAGGAGCAGGTGGTGGCTCATCCTCAATCCAAGAAATTCCTGGCCGGCGTTTCGTTGAGCGCCCGGGCGGTCGGCCAGATCGTCAGTCGGTTGATGGATCGGGGAGTCGTGGAGAAGATCGACCGGGGTTCTCGAATCGCCGATCCCCTCCTGGCTGCCTACATGCGCTACTACAGGTAGGAGGCTTGCGGAATGAATAGATCTGCTACGTTTGGAGTTGCCGATTCAGGCGTGTTCTTCCCAGCAGGCGGTCCAGAGCAACCACTGCCACTCCGACCACGGCGAATCCCAGGGTAATCACCCCGGCGTTGATCAAGACTCGAAGAAGCCCCAGCCGAGATACATCCACGAACGGATAAGGATACACGTTCGCGATCACGCCGCACAGCAGTATGAAGCCGAAATAGACAGCCGGGAAGACGAGCCATGAGGGGACCAGCTTCCAACCAAGCGTTCCTTTAGGGACGAATATCCAATGCAGCAGAAACAGCATCGGGACGAGATAATGCTGGATCACATCCGCAATCTTGTGGATCCCTCCAGGATTCCATATTCTGGCGAGCGCCACATGATAGATCAGCCCCACGACAATGATATAGACGAGAAGGCCGGAGAGTATTTGAGGTCTGGACAGAAAACGCCCGGCCCGTCGCTGCGGCCGCAGGATTGGGACTGTCACAGCTATCGCCACCAGCAGATTGGTCAGCACGGTAAAAAAGCTGAAGGATCTGAGGATCGAGCCTAAAACGCTCAGCCCCAGATTCACTCGGACAACCCTCAAATTGACGATCATCAGGAGGGTCAGCCCAGTCCAGCCCGCCAGCGCCGTCAGGATCTGTGTTATTTTTTGCAGCAGCTTCAAAGAGGCACGCCGAGGCTGCTGAGCTCCTCCTTGAGCCTGTCGTACAGGGCCTGGTGCTCGGAGGTCGGACGCAGGGTCTGGAGGTCGTAAAGCTCCTCGAAAGCCCGGCCCTTGGGAGCCTGCTGCAGATCGATCTTGTCCTTGTAGGTTTCGTAGAGCTTAGCGACGATCTGCGCCGCCTCGCTGCGCTTCAAGCCTGCGGCGGCGTGGGAGACCTCGGCGAACAGCCGGGCCATCAGGGGGCTGACGTTGTTGAATCCGAGCGGCTCGGCCGGCCGGGGCCCGGTCACGTTGCTGCCGCTGGTTACGGCTGTCAAAGCCAGGGCGGAGAACTCCCGGGCGTACTGCTCGCTTCCGGGCCTCCCGGAGGTCGTGTGGCTGGTGGTGGCGATGATATTCGAGTTGCGGGCTACCGCCTGATTGACCAGGCCGGCCAGGAACAGGGAGTGCATGTTGGTCTGCTGCTTGAACTTGATGTGCTGGGGACCGATGTGCACGATCTCCCCGCCCAGAACGACGGCGGCGATGAAGGAGGCAACGGCCGCTATCGCCGTACCGGCCGGTCCGCCGCCGTAGCCGCCGATCAGGGGGGTAAAAGACATGTAGATCGGACAGCCGTAGGCCAGATAGTAGGCCAGGCGGGTCATGGTCACGTCATCCACCTGGAGCTCGGAGATCAGCACCATGGCCCGGGGATCGGTGGAGCGCAGGCCCCACTGCTCGTTGGTGCAGGCGATCTCGTTCAGGGCCATGACGGCATGACCCGTGATGGGCATACCCGGCCGGCCGGCCCGGCGCACCGCCTCCCGGGACCACTGGCCGTAGAGCATGGCGGCCCGGCTGGCCAACCCCGAGGTGGGGCGGATCATCTGACCGTCCAGCTTTTTCAAATATCCCGGGAACAGCAGGCTGTCGATCAACCGTTCCTGGGCGAAGGCTTCGTTCAGCTTGACGAAGTGCTCCTCGCTGGTGTCGGCGTTGAAGGGGCCGCTGAAAATGAAAGGAAGCCGGGGATCCTCGACCTGCCGGTGATGAGCCGTGACCGCGTCCTTGCCCTGGCCCATGGGAAGCTGCGCCGGAGCGAAGCGCAGGGCCTCGTCCACCTCTTCCGCGCTGAACTCGATGATGCGCTTGGAGTTCATGCCGAAGATCCCGCTGGCCAGAAGCAGCTCCCGGCCGGCCTGCCAGCAGCGGTCGGCCATCTCATCATCCAGGTTGATCAGGGTTTTGCCGTCCCAGGTAATCCGGTACTTCTTCTCCAGCTTGAGCACGTTGGCCGAGACCCGCTTCATGAGGAAGTCGTTGGCTTCGCTGAGGGGTCCGGTTTCTCCCCGCTTGGCGATCTCTTTGAAGTTCATTTGACCCAGCTCTCCTTCTTGCTGTCCAGAAGCTGCACCGCCTCATAGGCTCCCCGGGCATAGCCGTCCGCGCCGATCTCATCGGCCCAGGCCTGGGTGACCGGGGCTCCCCCGACCAGGATGAAGTACCTGTCCTTCAGGGCCTTGTTGCCCAACAGCTCGACCACGTCCCGCTGGTAGAGCATGGTTGTGGAGAGCAGGGCCGACATGGCGATGATGTCCGCTTTCCGGCTCTCCGCAGCCTCGATGAAGCGGGATGCCGAAATCTCCACACCCAGATCGTGCACGGAGTAGCCGTTCGCCTGCAGCAGGGCAGCCACCACGGTCTTGCCGATGTCGTGGATGTCTCCCTCCACCGTGCCGATCACCACCGTGCCCTTGCTCTGGATGCTTCCGCCTCCGGCGGTGATCGCCTCCTCCAAGACCGTCATTCCCGCCTTCATGGCTTCGGAGCCGAGCATCAGCTGGGGGAGGAAGATCTCCATGCGGTCGAAGGCTTCCCCGAGCTTGCGAATCGGCCCGGCGAATCCCTTCTCCACGGCTTCCAGCAGATCGATCCCGGAAGCTACGGCCTGTTTCGCCGCCTCGGTGGCGGCCTCACTGTCGTAGTTCTCGATTGCTTCCCGCATGGCGGTGAAGATCGCTTGCTTATTGCTTTCGGCGGCCACTGTGAGCCTCCTCCAAATTGTGAGATTTATCGCACCCCGTAGATCTTGAACTCAACTATCAAAGGTCCCGCCCCAGAAGCCCCAGCGGAGTGCCCACGCCTTTCTCCCGGGCCAGCTGGTAGACTCTGTGGCAGAGGCAGACATCCTCTATGGCCATCCCGATCGGGCTGAAAAACACCCGCTCCTCCGGGTCCGTGCGCCCCGGCTGATCGCCGCAGACCACGGCGCCCATTTCCAGGATATCCTCCCTGCGGATCTTCCCCTGCTCGATCATCAGGGCGATCACCGGGGTTTCCCGGTGCAGGACATGGTCGATGCCGTCCACCACGATTTTGTCCGAGTTGGTTACCACCTCGAACTCCTCCTCCTGGTACGAACCTACAGCTGCGAAGAAACTCCCCCTCTTCATCCAGCGATCCTTGACGATCGGTTCATCCGCCACGGTTACCGTGACCACGATGTCCGCCTCCCGAATCGCCTCTTCGGGGCTGCCGACGGCGCGCACGCTCGGCCCCTCTGCACCGAACCGCCCGTTCATATCCGCTGCGAAATCCTCCGCGGTTTCCCGTCGGATATCGTAGGCCCGCACCTCTTTGAGCCCGGGAAGCACGATCGTCAGGGCCTCCAGCTGGGTCCGGGCCTGCACGCCGGCTCCGATCATAGCCACGCTCCGGGAGTCGGGACGAGCCAGGTACTTGGCGCCCACCCCGGTGACAGCGCCGGTACGCATGGCGCTCAGCAGGGTGCAGTCCATGACGGCCAGGGGTATGCCCTTCCAGGCGTCATTGAGGATGAACAGGCCGGTTCCCCGGGGCAGGCCGTGATCGATAGGGTTCTTGGGGAATCCGGCGATCCACTTGATGCCGAACACGTCGTACTGCCCGCCGACGTAGGCGGGCATGGCATTGCCCCGGCCGCGTTCCCGCTCGCCCAGATCGAGCACGATCTTGTAGGGCAGATTTACCTGGCCCAGGTGGTGCAGACGAAAAGCGTCCTCCACCGCCTCCAAGGCTGTCTGCATGCTCACGCCGGTTTCTTGGATATCCCTCTGATTCAGGTATAGAAACTCGATGTCCATCATTTAGCCTCCCGTTTCTCTACGTCCCGGATGATCCGTTCCAGCTCGGCCTCCATAGAGGCCGGCAGCGCTTCGACCTGGTGCTCGGCCAGCAGCTGCTCGACCCGGTCCTGGGCCTGATCAACCATGCTCCGGCTTCCCCCCTGCTCCCAGCGCTCCCGGGTCTGCCTGCTGGCCAGGAGGGGCAGGAAGTGCTCGGCCTGCAGGAACTGCATCGTGTGGCGCTGTTTGAGAAAGTGGCCGCCCGGGCCGACGGTGTGGATCACGTCCTCGGCCAGGGTCAGCTCATCCACCTGCACGCCCCGCAGCACCCGGTAAATGCTGTCAAGGATCTCCCCGTCCAGCACCAATCCTTCTTTGCTCACCGTCAGGGCTCCCTCCATGGTACCGGGATAGAAGATCTTGTTCACCCCGCCCAGAGCGGCCATGGTGAGCACCAGGGTCTTTTCATAGCCGGCCTGGAAATCCAGGAGCTTGGAGTCGGTGGCCGAGGCGGTGCCGCGGCAGGGAATACCGTAGGAGTGGGCGATCTGAGCGCTGGCTACATTGATCAGGCCCATCTCCACAGCGCCGATAGCGATGCGCCCTACCCGCATGTCCATGATCGATCCGCAGGTGCCGTACCACACCGGATTGCCCGGATTGGCCAGCTGGATGATGGTGATGCCGCTGATCACATCGGCTGTCTGCTGGGCCAGGAGTCCGGCCAGTGTAACCGGAGAGGTTGCCCCGGCCTGGGGCTCCGAGGTAACGTCGATGGGAAGCCCATAGCGGGCATACTCCAGGGCGCCTTCCACCTGCTCCTTGTCATGGAGAAGTGGAGCCACCGGATTGTCGGTGGTGAAGGTGTAGGGTTTTTTCCTCAAATTGTTTTCGCCGCCGGCGATCACCGCCACCATGCGCAGACAGTCCTCGGCCATGATCCGTTCCCGGGAGGTCGCCTTGACCGGTTTGGTGGAGTTGCGCACCGACTCGCGATAGCCGTATACGTGGGTTGCCCGGATCGGAACCCCCTCGATCTGGGGCATGATTGCCCCGGAGTGAAGCAGGTGGTAGCAGGGAAGCGCATCGGCCAGTTTGACAAGATCCGCCACGTCCTGAAGGGTGGTGCGGTGGGTTTTCCCGCTCCGGTAATCGAAGCAGTTCAGACGGCCGATCATCGGCTCGATGTGCAGCGCCTCGGTGGATACTGTGACGTTGTGTTCTGGACTGCGGGCATAGATCGTGAAGGAGGACGGAGCCCGGCGCAGAGCCTCCTCCACCACGGGAGAGGGGATCCTGCAGATCATGCTTTCCTCATCCACTACCGCGCCGGCCCCCTGCAGCAACTCCAGGGCTCGGGGTGCTTTGACCTGGACACCGGTGTTCCAAAGGATGGACAAGGCGGTTTTTTTGATCTCCTCGACCTGTTCGTCCGAAAGGACTCTGAGTTGTGGCTGAAGGTTCAAACTGGCTGCCTCCGTCTCGAAAACTTCTGCCCAATACTATTTATATTGGTTCGGTTCTTCAAGGGAGTATGTTTCAGATAGTATCCGGCAAGAATCCCCAAAAAAGGGGCTGCCCGGTCGGACAGCCCCGAAAATGTTCTAGAATCTGATTCCCGACTGCAACCTAGAACAGCCCCTGCACCTTTCCGGTCTTGGTGTCCACGTCGATGTTGCGGAAGGCCGGATCCGAAGCCGTACCCGGCATCAATTTGATCGCTCCTGCTACCGGCACCACAAAGCCGGCGCCGCCGTAGACAAGCACGTCTCGGACGGGCAGGGTCCAGCCCTTGGGCCGTCCCTTGATGCTGGGGTCGTGGGTCAAGCTGAGGTGGGTCTTGACCATGCAGGTTCCCAGTTTGCTCAAAGACGGGTCCGCCTCGATCGCCCTGGCTTTGCTTTCCGCCTCCGGCGTGTAGGAGACTCCGTCGGCGCCGTATACGTTTGTTGCGATCAACTCCACCCGCTTGCGCAGCGGGGTGTCGTCGCTGTAGAGGAACTCCAGCCGCGGTTCATGCTCGCAGGCCGACACGACGGTTTCAGCCAGGTCTTTGGCCCCGTCTCCGCCCTGCTCCCAATGCTTGCTCACAGCAACCCGTGCACCGTGAGCCTCTGCCCGCTCCCGGATCAACTCAACCTCCTCGGCGGTGTCTGTGTAGAAGTGGTTGATGCACACCACAGGAGAGATTCCGCTTTTCTTCACTGTTTCGATGTGAGCGATGAGGTTGTCCACACCCTTGTCCAGCAGGTCCGTGTTCTTCTCCATGTAGGCCTTGTCCAGCGGATGTCCCGGGACGACCTTGGGACCGCCGCCGTGCATCTTCAAGGCGCGGATCGTGGCCACGATCACCGAGCAGTGTGGTTTCAGGCCGCTGAAGCGGCACTTGAGATTCCAGAACTTCTCGAAGCCGATATCCGCTCCGAAGCCGCTTTCCGTGACGTGATAGTCGGCCAGCTTCAGTCCGACTCTGTCGGCGATGATCGAGCTCTGGCCGATGGCGATATTGGCGAAGGGTCCGGCGTGGACCAGTACCGGTTGACCTTCGACCGTCTGCATCAGGTTGGGATTGATGGCTTTGGTCATCAGGGCGGTCATGGCTCCGTCCACCTCTAAATCCGCCGCGGTGACCGGTTTGCCCGACTTGTCGTAGGCCACCACGATCTTGCCCATGCGCTGCCGCATGTCCGCCAGGTCGCGGGCCACGGCCAGGATTGCCATAATTTCCGAGGAGACGGTGATCTGGAAACCGCTTTTCATCATGAAGCCGTCCATCTTCCCGCCGATGCCGATGACGATCTCCCGCAGGGCCTGTGCACAGAAATCCATTGACCAGCCCATGGCGACGTTGCGGGGATCGATGTTCAGGCGCTTCAGATTTTTCTTGGCCAGCACATCATCGCCGTAGTTGAACTCGTGCTGCAGTCTGCTGGTCAGCGCTACCATGGCCAGGTTGTGGGCATTGGTGATCGCGTCGATGTCGCCGGTTAGACCCAGGCTGAAATCAGTCAGAGGTATGCATTGGGCCAATCCGCCTCCGGCAGCAGACCCCTTGATGTTGAAGGTGGGCCCCCCGGAGGGCTGACGGATCGCACCAATGACCTTCTTGCCTATCTTGCCAAGCCCCTCTACCAGCCCCATGGAGGTGGTGGTCTTTCCCTCGCCCAATGGAGTCGGGGTGATCGCGGTGACCTCTATGTATTTCCCGTCGGGTCTGTCCTTCAATCGGTTTAATATGCTCATGTAGTCGATTTTTGCTACGTAATGCCCGTAGGGAAGGAGCTCCATTTTGTCCAGCTGCATCTCTTCGGCCAGCTGGTACACCGTCTTCATGTGTTCTTCCGCAGCTTCGGCGATCTCCCAGTCCTTCATCTTTGTGGGATCCAGTTTTGCCATAAGTACCTCCACGGTATTTGTAATTTTGAAAAGTAGCACCAGAATAGAGACTGCAGATAACTGTGTCAAGTTATGTGAATAATTTCGCGGTATTAGGTGGATTTGAATCTGTATTGTTTCGGCGTAGTCCCGGCGTAGCGGCGAAAAACCTTTGTGAAATAGCTCTGATCGTTGAATCCGCAGTCCAGGGCGATCTGATTGATATTGAGGTGCGTTTCGTCCATCAAGGCACAGGCCTTCTCCACCCGGAAATGATTCAGTAGATCTGTAAAGGTATGACCGGTTCTGTGGTGAAAAACCTTCGAAAAATAGCCGTAGGACATGTTGCAGGCTCGGGCCACCTCATCCCTGGTGATAGGCTGATCCAGATTGTTCTTCATGTACTCCAAAGCCAGGGCAATGGAATCCGGAGGTGTGGGGGCAACCTGGTCAAGGCTTGTGGAGATAAAGTCTTCCAGCCAGTGGGTCAGCCAGTGACTCAACTCCACGTCGTCGTTGATGTCATGGAACTCCTTGAGATACGAGCTGTTTACACCCAGCAGATCCCGGGGATTCGCTCCCTTGTCCACGGCTGTGCGGTACATCAGCACGACCATTTCCAGGACCAGGGCTTTCAGCAGGTCAAGATCTTCGGATTTCAGGCTGTAAACCCGCAGCAGGATCCTGTTGATGATCGAGCGGGCTCCCTCCTTGTCCCCTTTGCGGATAGCCGACAGCAGACCAAACTCCTCCTGCAGATAGATCTCCCGGGAGTCCCTGAACAGGTTTTGCTTTGCCGAGTGAATCGCCTCAGCCTTGTAGGCATTGGCCCTTCCCCGTTCCCGGTTCTTCTGCATCAGACTGGAGTTGCAGGCGTTGTACTGGCAGGTCAGCTCCAGCAGGGTCCAGGCCGCCTGGCTGATCATGGATCCCCATTCTTCGCCGGATCTGCCCGGATGTACGGCTGAGAATACTCCCGCTACGATTTGATCATTCAGGCAGATCGGCACACACCAGACGTACAGTCCCTCATTGTCGAGGCTTATGTTCGGCTCGCCCCAGCGCAGGGCTTCCTGGATCATCTGGGACAGATCCAGGTCCCTGTCCTGGGCGCGATACCACGGATAGTAGATGCAGCGGTTGATCGCCACCCGATTGCCGCTGACCAAAACGGCGCCGAAGTTGGTGGACAGCATATAATGCTCGGCGAGCTCTTCGAATTCGTTCGGAGTCAGTACGTATTTCCAGTTTTTAGCGGGCATGTTATCGTAAAGATAGCAGAAAAATCGGCAATTATGAACACAAATATACCTAAAATTCATGCAATTGTACTAAACATGGGGAATTTTCTCCGTTATACTGAGGCCGATTAATGTACCCAAACCAACTAGACTTTTAAAAACCTGTTGGAAACTATCGAGGAGGAGAATGTGGTTTCATTGAATGCGATATCCGAGGCTCTGCAGAAGGGCAAAGCGGATGATGTAAAGAACCTGGTCAGCCAAGCGCTGGAAGAGAAAAACGACGCCAAGAAGGTGTTAGAAGAGGGTCTGATCGCCGGCATGGATATAATCGGCGGCCGTTTCAAAAGAAACGAGATCTATATCCCCGAGGTCCTGATCGCGGCCCGGGCCATGCATGCAGGGATGTCGGTACTCGAACCGATACTGGTCGAGAGCGGCGTCAAGATGATCGGGAAGATCGCCATCGGCACGGTAAAGGGGGACCTTCACGATATCGGCAAAAACCTCGTAGCCATGATGTTCAAGGGCGCAGGATTCGACGTCGTGGATCTGGGTACGGACGTGGCGTCGGAAAAGTTCGTCGGGGCTTCGGATGACGGAGCGGACATAGTGGGTCTTTCGGCACTGCTGACCACCACCATGGTCCAGATGAAAAGTGTTCTGGAAAGCCTGAAGGAGAAGGGTTCGAAGGCCAAGGCGATTATCGGCGGCGCGCCGGTCACGCAGAACTACTGCGACGAGATCGGGGCGGATGGTTACGCAGCCGACGCTGCCACCGCCGTTGAAATCGGCAAGGCTCTGATCAAATCGTAAGCTCCTTTCACTGCTGTTCGCAAGATCTGATCGCAGCGATTGCCTGAGCCTCCGGCAGGAGACGCGATTCAGACCCGGTTGCCGATCAGATGCCGATGTCGAAGCGCTGATCGATGGCCCGATCGTCCAGATCGTAGTGGCCCAGCCGCCCTCGCACATCGGGATTGTCGAGGAAGGTGAAGCGTCCGGCTTTCCAGTATGTTGTCCCGTCCAGCTCGACCTCGGCATCGAACAGGGACCAGGCGATTTCGCCGGGAACGTAGTTCCCGCAGGTGTGGAAGTGCAGGTAGCGGGGATTGGCGAAAGCCACGGATCCCCAACGCTCGATATTCGAGGTCGCGCTGAGGGGGTAGAAGGCCTTGGGGTGGATCCCCGCATGCCAGGAGTGAATCACCTCCTCCTCTATTCCGTACAACTCCGCAACCCTCCGGTAGTGGCTGCGGACCCTTTGGACGAGATTTTTCGGACCCTCGAAGTCCGCGATTCTGCCATCTTCGACCACAGCCATCAGCGGTTCTTCCAGCTCGAGAAAGCTGTCTTCGTACACGTGATTGGCCGTTGACATCAACCAGTGAGCCACGGCAACCCGGCCGTTCATGGTCGCACAGCTGACCGGCCTGTGTATCGGTACGGGAAACAGCAGAAGGGTGAAATCCTCGACCTCCCCTGTACCGTCGTGCGCCGGGATCTGCGTTGCGGTCACATCGGTTCCATTGGGGCAGGTGATGCGCCAGCTTCGAGCCGCATTCAGCTGCGCTTCGAAGCGGTCCAGGACTTCCCGCATGAAGCCGTGATGAAGCGTGCAGAACTCCGAGCCCAGCAGTCCGATGTCCAGGGCGTAGCTCATGGTTTTTGTGGCGCTTGCGGGCAGTTCGGTAAAACGAACCTGGTCGCCGACCTGAGCCTGAAAGACCATGTGATCCGCCCCCTCCGCAGCCTCCAAGATCGAAGGGGGAACAGCTTCCGGTCCGCAGACGCGGGGACAGGGCAGCAGGTTTGCCTGGCAGCCCAGCTCATCAGCAACCTCGAGGATGCAGGCCGCGGCGAGGGCATCGTAGAATCCGTTTGCCGGATCCTCGGCGGCGATGACGATCCGCTGTCCCGGTCGAGCATCCAGGCAGTTGAGCAGCAGGTTCCGGGCGCCTTCCCGGGGATCGTAGCGCAGTACCATCTATTTGAAGTGTCGCACCGACAGCTCGGTGCGGCCGATCAATATCGTGTCGGACAGACGGAGCCGAACGTAGTCCCCCGACGGGATCCGGGTCCCGTTGACGAAGGTACCGTTGGTGCTGTGCAGATCCTGGATGAAGAAATCATCCCTGATCTTCTGGATCACCGCATGCTCCCGCGAGGCGAGTTTGTCCTCCAGAGTGATAGAGCTCTTGGGGTCCCGGCCGAGAGTCAGCCGGTGGACGATCGGCACTTTCCTGCCCTGAAACACGATGTAGGTCGTACCGGGTTTGCGCATACCGCTGAGCCGCTGCCCCACGGTACTGTCGTAGATAATTGTATCGTGACGCTCTTCGTTGTCCTGCGTTTCCATACTTCTCCCCACGCCGTTGTGCCGCCCGCATCGATGGGCCGTCA
>Ga0315553_10000896_pt1 | contig 25778 bp, 30 predicted proteins | sample SalMarSW160140MG_FD_203099 | JGI IMG/M metagenome (GOLD analysis project Ga0315553, IMG submission 203099) | Salt marsh sediment microbial communities from the Plum Island Ecosystem LTER, Massachusetts, United States - Salt Marsh Sediment SW1601-40 ... | reverse complement strand
CCTCAAGAAGGTACCCGGCGTTAGCCAAGCCACGGTCAATCTCGCCACAGAGCGGGCGACGGTGGAGTTCCTGCCCGGCCAGGTAGCCATCGCCGACCTCCGCCGCGCCGTGGACGACGCCGGCTACCGCCTGGGCGAGCTCGCGGCGGAGGCGCCGGACGCTGAGGCCGAGGCGCGCGCCAAGGAGCAGCGCACTCTCCTGGCCAAGCTCCTCTTCGCCGGCACTATTGGCGCTCTCCTCATGCTCGGCGCTCAGCATCAGCACATCCCCCTCTTGGCCGACATCCCCGTTCGCTGGATCAACGTTGGCTCCTTCCTGCTGGCCACGCCGGTGCAGTTCTGGGCTGGCTGGCAGTTCTACGTGGGCACCTGGAAGACCGCCAGGCACCTCACCGCTGACATGAACACCCTCATCGCCGTGGGCACCAGCGCCGCCTACGGCTACAGCATCGCCGCCACCTTCGGCCCCGGCCTGTTCGAGGCGGCCGCCATCGAGACCAGCGTCTACTTCGAGACATCCGCACTCATCATCGCCCTCATCCTGCTCGGCCGCTGGCTCGAAGCCCGCGCCAAGAGCCGCACCTCGGCGGCCATCAAGCGCCTCATGGGCCTGCGTGCGAAGACGGCGCGCGTCGTCCGCGACGGTCAGGAGACCGACATACCCATCGAGCAGGTGGCCCCCGGCGATGTCGTGGTCGTGCGGCCGGGCGAGAAGATCCCCGTCGATGGCGTCGTCCTCGCGGGCCGCTCGGCGGTCGACGAGTCGATGATCAGCGGCGAGAGCATCCCGCTGGAGAAGGGCCCCGGCGATCAGGTTATCGGCGCCACCATCAACAAGGTGGGCTCCTTCCGCTTCCGCGCCACCAAGATCGGCGAGGAGACCGTCCTCGCCCAGATTATCCGCCTCGTCGAGGAAGCCCAGGGCTCCAAGGCGCCCATCCAGCGCCTCGCCGACGTGGTCGCCTCCTACTTCGTGCCGGCGGTCATGGCCGTGGCCGGCGCTACCTTCGTTGTGTGGCTCATTCTCGGGCCGTCGCCTGCGTTGACCTACGCCCTACTGAGCGCCGTGGCTGTGCTCATTATCGCCTGCCCCTGCGCCCTCGGCCTCGCCACCCCCACGGCGATCATGGTCGGCACCGGCAAGGGCGCGGAGAGCGGCGTCCTCATCCGCGGCGGCGAGGCCCTGGAGACGGGCCACAAGGTGCAGGCGGCCGTCATGGACAAGACGGGCACCATCACCGAGGGCAGGCCGCGGGTGACCGACGTGCTGGCCGGCGACGGCCAGGCGGAGGAGGTGCTGCGTCTGGCTGCCAGCGCCGAGCGTGGCTCGGAGCACCCTCTGGGCGAGGCCATCGTGTCCGAGGCTAAGGAGCGGGGCCTGGCCCTCGCCGAGGCGCAGGACTTCGTCGCCGTGCCCGGCCTGGGCGTTCAGGCTCGGGTGGACGGACGCCAGGTTCTTCTGGGCAACCTTAGTTTGATGCAGCAACGGGCCGCCAAGCTGAACGGCCTGGAGACAGCGGCCGACGAACTGCTGGCCCAGGGCAAGACAGCGATGTTCGTGGCCGCCGACGGCCAGGTGCTGGGCGTCATCGCCGTGGCCGATACGGTCAAGGAGGGCGCCCACGAGGCCATCGCCGGCCTCAAGGCGATGGGCATCGAGGTCATCATGCTCACCGGCGACAATCGCCGCACCGCCGAGGCCATTGCCCGCCAGGTTGGCGTCGACCGCGTGCTGGCGGAGGTTCTGCCCGAGGACAAGGCCAGGCAGGTGCGCGATCTCCAGAGCGAGCACAAGGTGGTGGCCATGGTCGGCGACGGCATCAACGACGCCCCCGCTCTGGTTCAGGCCGACGTAGGCATCGCCATCGGCACCGGCACCGACGTGGCCATGGAGGCCTCGGACATCACCCTCATCCGCGGCGACCTGCGTGGGGTGGCAACCGCCATCGCTCTCAGCAAGAAGACCATTCAGATCATCCGCCAGAACCTGTTCTGGGCCTTCTTCTACAACGTTGCCCTTATTCCCATTGCGGCTGGTATTCTGTATCCTTTGTTCTCGAGGACGGGCGTGCCGGGTGGCCTCCAGCCCTTCTTCGGCGAGTTCGGCTTCCTGAACCCGATCCTCGCGGCGGTGGCTATGGCTTTCAGCTCGCTAACGGTGATGACTAATTCCCTCCGCTTGCGCCGATTCAAGGTGCCAGCGTGAGCTTGACTGGTGAGGAGGCTACGGGGGGCATGTCCCCGGAAACGAGCCAGGGGCAGGATCGGAAGCCGACCAAGGTGGCGCAGCATCGCTACGACGTACAGGATGTCATCCTAGAGTTAGTGCCTGGCAGATGGAGGCGCTTCCTCTGGTCGAAAGTAGGGGGCGGTCGCGTCTTGGAGGTAGGCGTGGGAACAGGGATGAACATGGCCTACTATCCGCCCGAGGCTGCGGTGGTGGCGGTAGACCCCAGCCCGAGCTTTCTGACCTGGGCTGCAAACAGGGCTCGCAAGAACGGAAAGGCGGCGGGACTCGGCGTCATGGATGTCCGGCGGCTGGCCTTTGCCGATGACTCCTTCGACTACGCTGCCACCTCCTTCGTCTTTTGCTCGGTGCCCGACCCCGTTGCTGGTCTGGCGGAGGTGCGGCGAGTGCTCAAGCCGGGCGGCCGTTTTATCCTTCTGGAGCACGTTCGCCTGGGCAACCGTCTCCTTGGCCGGCTCATGGACTTCTTGAACCCGCCCTGGCTGCGCCTGTCGGGGGATAACATCAACCGCGACACCGTGGCCAACGTGCAGAGGGCGGGCTTTCAGGTGGTGGCGGTCGACAGCCTCTTGGGTGGTCTGGTGAAGGTGATCGAGGCACGCAAGGAGAGCCAGTGAGCGCTGTCCTGGGCCTGCGCACGACAGCAGCAGTGACGACGGCCAAGCTGGTGGGCGCCCTCAGCCGCCGCCTGGGCTTCGGTGGTGGCACCGCTCTCCCCGGCCTGGTCGCCGACGCCGTCGTCCCAGGCCTGGCGGCTCGCCTGGCGGCCCGGCTAGGCCACGGCTCCGTCCTCATCACCGGCACCAACGGCAAGACGACCACCGCTCGCCTGGTCAGGAACATCGCTAAGGCCGCCGACTACCGCCCCGTCCACAACCACAGCGGCTCCAATCTCATGCGGGGCATCACCGCCTGCCTCATCGAGGCGACGGATGCCCGCGGCCAGCTCCCTCAGCCCGAACGACGCCTGGGCATCTTCGAGGTGGACGAGGCGACACTGCCAGAGGCGGCCGCCGCGCTCTCTCCCCGCGTCGTCGCCTTCACCAACCTCTTCCGCGATCAGCTCGACCGCTACGGCGAGGTCGACAGCGTGGCTGCCCTCTGGCGGCCAACCGTGGACTCTCTTCCCCCTGCCACCACCGTCGTCCTCAACGCCGACGACCCCGGTGTGGCCGGCTTGGCCGACGCCTGCCGCGGGCCCGTCCTGTTCTACGCTGTCGGCGACACCTCCTGCGCCGTGGAGCAGATCGAGCACGCCGCTGACGCTCGCTGGTGCCCCTCCTGCGGCCGCGAGTACACATACAGCGCCGTCTTCTACGGTCACGTGGGCCACTGGGTCTGCCCCGGCTGTGGCAGGGCCCGGCCGCCCGTCGACATCGAGGCCACCAGGGTCGAGCAAAGCCCTGACCAGCCCCTGCGCCTGGCTCTGTCCACTCCCTCGGGCCAGTTCGATCTGTCGTTGCCCCTCATGGGGCTCTATAACGTCTACAATGCCCTGGCGGCGGTGGGCGTCGGCGTTGCTCTGGGCGTCCCCGCCGACGCCATCCGAGAGGGCGTCGCTTCCTTCACTGCTGCCTTCGGTCGTCAGGAGAGGATGATCGTCCGCGGGCGCGAGGTGCACACTATCCTCGCTAAGAACCCCGCCGGCCTGAACCAGGTGCTGCGAGCGATCAGCGCCGAGGAAGGGCCGAAGAACCTGCTGTTCCTCCTCAACGATGACATCGCCGATGGGCGGGATGTCTCCTGGATCTGGGACGTGGACTTCGAGATGCTGGACGGCCAGGCGGCCCTTCTCCTCGCTTCCGGCCGGCGGGCAGCCGACATGGCTCTCCGCCTGAAATACGCTGATATCGACGCCGCTCCCGCCATCGAAGAGGATACGGAGAGCGCCCTGAAGATGGCCCTCGCGCTCACGCCGGAGGGCGAGCGGCTGTACGTCATTCCCACCTACACTGCCATGCTCCGTGTGCGCAAGCTCCTCGCCCGCTGGGGCCAGCGTCCGCCTTTCTGGGAGGAGAGCTGAGGCTGTGGAAGCCGCTCTTCGCCTGGCCCACCTCTACCCCAAGCTGATGAACCTCTACGGCGACCGCGGCAACATCATCTCCCTCCGCCGCCGCTGTCAGCAGCGAGGCATCACCCTGGCGGTGGACGAGCTGGCGCTGGGCGACGCCCTCGATCCTGCCGCCTACGACCTGATTTTCATCGGCGGCGCCCAGGACCGCGAGCAGCAGCGCGTGGCGGCCGACCTGCTCGAGACCAAGGCCGAGGCCCTACACCAGGCTGTGGAGCAGGGCGTGGTGCTCCTGGCCGTGTGCGGCGGCTATCAGCTTCTGGGACGTCACTATCGCCCTGCCGCCGGCGAGGAGTTGGCGGGCGTCGGCATCTTCGATGCCTGGACCGTCCACCCCGGCCCGACGGCTAAGCGGTTCATTGGCAACGTGGTTGTGCGCTGGCAGGGCGGGACCCTGGTCGGCTTCGAGAACCACGGCGGCCGCACCTATCTGGGGCCGAGCGCTCGGCCACTGGCGAAGGTTATTGCAGGCTTCGGCAACAACGGCAGCGACGGCAGCGAAGGGGTGGTGCAGGGCGAGAACGCCTTCGGTACGTACCTCCACGGCTCGCTCTTGCCAAAGAACCCCCGCTTCGCCGATCATCTGATCGCCCAGGCGCTCAGGCGCAGGCACGGCGAGGTCGAGCTGGCGCCCCTGGACGATGCCATCGAGGAGCGCGCCCATGCCGAGGCGGTTCGCCTGGCAAAGAAGAAGCCGATCTTCGGGAGAAGGTGAGATCGTGGAGGAAGTAACTCTGACCGCGCCCGATATCTCTTGCGACCACTGCATCGCCGCCATTCGCAAGGCTCTGTCCAATCTGTTGGGGGTGCAGTTCTTCGACGGCAACCTCCAGACAAAACAGGTCACAATTCGGTATGATCCGTCTGTGGTGCGACTGACGGCCATCGAGAAGGCCATGAAGGAGGAAGGCTATCCGCCTGCTAGGTAACCTGGCCGGCCTCGGCCTGGTGGTGCTGGCGGCAGCAGCGGCCGTCGCCCTGGGCCTAGTTTTCACGTCCTCGTCTGAGGATGTCGACACGGATATCAGCATCGTCCGCTCGAGTCCGACCCCCACCACCGAGAACGTCCCCTCGCCGACCCCCACCCCCACCACTGTGCCCACAGCGCCCCCCATTGTGGAGGCCGTCGTCCACGGCTTCCAATACCCCATCGCTGGTGCCTGCCTCCCCTCTCGCGAGGAGCTTATGCCCAACGCCCCCCGCGAGTATCGCTGGGGCATTCACGAGGGGATCGATTTCTACCCTGGCTACAACTGCGTGCCCATCGAGCGCGGGACGCCCGTGCTGGCCGCCAAGACAGGTATAGTCATCCGCATCGACCACGACTATCAGGCCATCACGGCCGAGGAGATGGACGCTTTGCTGGCCCGCTGCCAGCAGCAGGGCTACACGGATGAAGCGGACCTGGATCGCCTGCGCGGCCAGCAGGTCTGGCTCGACCACGGCAACGGCATCGTCACCCGCTATGCTCACCTCCTGGACGTAGAGGTGGGGATTGAAGAGGGCATGGTGGTGGAGGTTGGGCAGGTCGTGGGATACGTCGGAAACTCGGGAACGCCCGAAGGCATCAGCGATCCCAACCTTGAGAACCATCTGCACTTCGAGATCCGTGTAGGCCCCACTTATCTGGGGGAAGGCCTCTCCGTCGCCCAGACGCGCCGCGTCTGCGAGAAGGCATTCTCCCCCTAGACTTCGCCAATGACTGATTGGGTTAGCCGCCTGGCCCCGTGGAATCCGTTGCGGGTGGCCTGTTTCGATCTTGGGGCCCAGCGCCAGGCGCGTGATCTAGCCGCTGGAAATGTGGTATACAGAGAGGTGCTAGCTCTCGCCGGCACGATGCGCGGCCCGCGCGTGGTGATCAGCGATGGCGGCAGTCGGCTCCTTTTGAACGAGACTCTGGTGCATACTGACCTTATCGGATCGGTCTACGGCACGAGGGTGGCTATCCCCGGCGATGGTCGCGCTGGTTGCATCGGGGCGAAGCTCGATTCGATAGAAGGAGAGGAGCAGGATGGAAGCTCTTAACGCCCTGGCGCCTATGGTGATCAAGATCGGCATCGACCCCCAGCTTTTCGAGGTCGCCGGCCTGGAGATCACCTGGCATGGGCTGTTCACTGCTCTGGGAGTGGTGGTTGGCGTCCTGATGTCGGCCTTCCTGGCCCGGCGTGCCGGCATCGACGAGGACACTATCTACAACATGGCCCTCTTCCTTGTCATCGGCGGCATCATCGGCGCTCGCACCCTCTACGTTCTGGAGCACCTCGGCGATTTCCAGGACGACCCTCCAGAGATTTTCGCCATCCAGACCGGCGGCATCTCCATCTACGGCGCCCTGATCGGCGGCACCCTTGGGGCGGTGGCCTACGCCGCCTGGCGCCGGCTGCCCCGCTGGGGGATGATGGCCGATGTGGCCGCTATTGGGGCTATTCTGGGCATGGCCGTCGGTCGCGTCGGCTGTCTCGTCAATGGCGACATCTACGGTAGGGTCACCGACTGGCCCATCGGCGTCGTCTACACCAACTCCGATAGCCCCGCCTATCCCATCTACTCCGCTGTGGCCCCACAGTTGGCTCAGCAGCCGGTTACTGCCTACGAGATAGCGGGTGACCTCGTCATCTTTGCCCTGCTTCTATTCGTCCTGCGGCGGCTCTTCAAGCGTGACGGCATGATCTTCTTTGCCTGGGCCTTCCTCTACGCCGCCATGCGCTTCGGCATCAGCTTCCTGCGGGGAACGGACATCGGCGGTTATTGGTACGGGGACGATCTCGTCCTTGGGGGCCTGCGCGTCGCTCAGCTCATCGCCCTGGCGATAATGGTCCTCGCGCCTCTTGCCGTTGCCTTCATTCTTACTCGTCGCGCGCCTGCCCGCTCCGAGAGACGTCGCCTAGCGCGCGCTGAGGGCCCCGCCGTGGCGGAAGACCCAGACAGCGACTGAGGCAGGCCAGCAGGGAGCCATTCGCCCATCAGTAGCGTTTCATGCCCGTCGAGGGGAACTAGAGAAGGACGCAGCGGTCTTCTGCTCCTGAGAGAAGCACGAGCCGCTGAGACGTTGCCGACATGCCCATCACCTTGACTTTGCTGAGACGCGGTGCATATACTACCTGTGGTGTCGCCTCTCTGGGGCGAACCTTAGTGTTTCTTGGGCGGGACACTCGCTCATTTTGTCTTTACGTGGCAACGCCCGAGTGGCGCAATGGTAGCGCAACCGATTTGTAATCGGTAGGTTGGGGGTTCGAATCCCCCCTTGGGCTCCAGTGATGATGTGAGATAATGGCGGGGTGGGTGAGTGGTTAAAACCGACAGGCTGTAAACCTGTTGCCTGAAATGGCTACGGAGGTTCGAATCCTCCCCCCGCCACCAGAAAAGCGAAAATTCAAGGGAAGGCTGGAGGCGATAAGCCTGGGCCCCTATCGGTCACAAGCCTGCCCACATAGCTCAGTAGGTAGAGCACGCCCTTGGTAAGGGCGAGGTCGCCGGTTCGAATCCGGCTGTGGGCTCCAATTGTCAAGGAGGTATGCCGGCATGGCCAAGAAGAAGTTTGAGAGGACCAAGACCCACGTAAACGTGGGCACCATCGGTCACATCGATCATGGCAAGACTACCTTAACATCCGCTATAACCAAGGCCCTCGCACTCAAAGGCCTAGCCGAATATGCTGACTTCTGGAGCATCGACAAGGCGCCCGAGGAGAAGGCGCGCGGCATCACCATCGCCGTCGCCCACATCGAGTACCAGACCGAGAAGCGCCACTACGCCCACATCGACTGCCCAGGCCATCGCGACTACATCAAGAACATGATCACCGGTGCCGCCCAGATGGACGGCGCCATCCTCGTGGTGGCAGCCAACGATGGTGCCATGCCTCAGACCCGCGAGCACGTGCTGCTCGCCCGTCAGGTCGAAGTGCCGGCCATGGTCGTCTTCCTCAACAAGACAGACATGATGGAGGACCCAGAGCTGCTCGACCTCATCGAACTGGAGGTGCGGGAGCTTCTGAATAGCTACAACTTCCCGGGCGATGAGATGCCGATCGTGCGCGGTAGTGCTCTTAAGGCCATGGAGAGCGAAAGCACCGACCCCAACGCGCCAGAGTACCAGTGCATCTGGGAGATCCTGGACGCCGTCGATAGTTACATCCCAGCCCCCGAGCGGCCACGCGACAAGCCCTTCCTCATGCCCGTCGAGGATGTATTCGGCATCAAGGGGCGGGGCACGGTGGCCACCGGCCGCATCGAGCGCGGGGTGATAAAGCCAGGGGAACCGGTGGAGATCGTCGGCATCCGCGATACCCGCGAGACGGTGTGCACTAGCGTGGAGATGTTCCGCAAGATTCTGGACAGCGGCGAGGCCGGTGACAACGTAGGCTGCCTCCTGAGGGGCATGGAGCGAGACGACGTGGAGAGGGGGATGGTTCTGGCCGCTCCTGGCTCCATCAAGCCCCACACCAAGTTCGAAGGCGAGGTCTACATCCTCTCCAAGGACGAAGGCGGCCGCCACACTCCCTTCTTCGCTGGCTACCGGCCCCAGTTCTACATCCGCACCACCGACGTCACAGGCGTCGTCACCCTCCAGGAAGGCGTGGAGATGGTGATGCCCGGCGACAACGTCAAGCTATCCATTGAACTGATCCAGCCCGTGGCCCTGGAGGAAGGCGTCCGCTTCGCCATCCGCGAGGGCGGCAACACAGTGGGCGCTGGCGTTCTTACCAAGGTACTGGGGTAAAGAGGAGGCTCTTCTCTACTTTATGGCTAAGAAAGAAGACCGGGTGGTAATCCATCTGGCTTGTACAGATTGTCGCTCGCGTAACTACACGACGACCAAGAACCGCCGCAACGACCCCGACCGGTTGGAGTTCCGCAAGTTCTGCCCTCGCTGCCGCGGCCATCGTCTGCATCGGGAGGTACGCTAGCGCCAGGCGATCCTGTCTGTCGCTAGGTAGGGCTCAGGGGAGAGAGTGTGCTGAGATGAGTCGCGAGATGAGACGCCATCCGGTGGGCGCCGGAGGCCCCAAGCGGGGCCGGAGTGCCATCCCCCGCGCGGCAGCGCGGGCGGCGCCCGGCAGGGCCAAGGGAGGGCTTCTCTCCTGGCGTCCTCGCTGGATCACCGATATCATCACAGAGTTGCGCAAGGTCGTGTGGCCCACCCGCCAGGACACCCTCCACCTGACCGTTGTCGTCCTGATAGTGGCCACCCTCATCGGCATCGCCCTGGGCGGCCTCGATCTGGGCTTTGCCTGGCTGGCAGAGCACGTCCTCTTACGATAGGCGGTGCGATAAGTGGCGGCACGTAGGAAGAAAACCCCGGCGGTCAAAGACGCCACCCCTCCCGAGGAGTCGGTGCCAGAGGCTCCTGCGGCTGAGGAGGAGCAGCGTCAGGAAGAAGAGCAGCGGCCAGACGACGACCGCCGCTGGTATGTCATCCATACCTACTCCGGCTACGAGGACAAGGTCAAAGCCAACCTCGAGCACCGCGTCCAGAACATGGACGTAGCGGACCTCATTTTTGAGGTTATCGTCCCCTGCGTGGACGAGATCGAGATCCGCGATGGCCAGCGGCGCACCGTCCCCCGCAAGATTTTCCCTGGCTACGTGCTCGTGCAGATGATAGAGCTGAAGCAGGAGGATGACACCTCGGTCTCCAGTGACGAGCGAGTACGCTCCAGCCGTGCCTGGTATGTCGTCCGCAACACCCCAGGCGTCACCGGCTTCGTCGGCTCTGGCCAGCATCCCACTCCCCTCGACGAGACCGAGGTCAGCTCCATCCTGCGTCAGATGCGTGCCGAGGAGCCCAGGGTCAAGGTCGGCTTCACCATGGGTCAGAGCGTGCGCATCATCGACGGCCCCTTCATCGACTTCATCGGCACCGTGGACGATATCAACGTCGACAAGGGCAAAGTGAAGGTTCTGGTCTCCTTCTTCGGGCGGGAGACGCCCGTGGAGCTGGACTTCCTTCAAGTAGAGAGGCTGTAGATTGGCTAAGAAAATTCGCGCCGTCCTCAAGATCCAGCTCGAGGCGGGCAAGGCCACCCCTGCCCCGCCTGTGGGCCCGGCCTTGGGTCAGCACGGGGCCAACATCATGGCCTTCTGCAAGGACTACAACGAACGCACTGCCTCCCAGGCGGGCTCCATCGTCCCGGCGGAGATCACTATCTTCGAAGACCGCTCGTTCACTTTTATTCTCAAGACGCCCCCTACCTCGGAGCTGATCAAGCAGGCGTTGGGGCTGGAAAAGGGAAGCCCTACCCAGGTGCGGGAGAAGGTGGGGGAGATCCCCCGCCAGAAGCTGCGGGAGATCGCCGAGATCAAGATGAAGGACCTAAACGCTGATGACATCGAGGCGGCCATGCGCATGGTCGAGGGCACCGCTCGCAGCATGGGCGTAGAAGTGGTGGAGACGGCAGGCTAACCATGCCCAAACACGGCAAGAAGTATCTGGAAGCCCTGGCGAAGATAGACCGCAGCCAGCGCTATCACCCCACCGAGGCGGTGAAGCTGGTCAAGGATGTCTCCTTCGCCAAGTTCGATGAGACGGTCGAGTTGCATCTGCGCACCGCGCTTGACCCCCGCAACGCCGACCAGCAGTTGCGCGGGACGGTGGTATTGCCCCACGGCCTGGGCAAGGACGTGCACGTCGTTGTGTTCGCCGAAGGGGAAGGAGCCAAGCTGGCGGAGGAGGCGGGCGCCGATTACGTGGGCAGCGATGACCTGGTGAAGAAGGTCGAGGACGGCTGGACCGACTTCGATGTGGCCCTGGCCACCAAGGAGACGATGAGCAAGGTCACTCGCCTCGGCCGCATCCTCGGCCCGCGCGGGCTCATGCCCAACCCTCGCTCCGGCACAGTCGTGGAGCCCGAGGACATGCCCAAGGCCATCCGCGACGCCAAGGCGGGCCGCGTCGAGTTTCGCCTGGACCGCACTGCCCTCGTGCATGCAGCCGTAGGTAAGGTAAGCCTGGACGAAGAGCAGCTTCTGGAGAACGTGGCCACCCTAGTGGAAGCCATCGTCAAGTCCAGGCCGACGGGCGCCAAAGGCCAGTACATCAAGAGCGCAACCCTGACCACCACCATGGGCCCAGGGATAAAGCTGGACCTCCAGCCCACCCTATCCCTTACCACCGGTTAGGGTCTATAATCGAATAAAGAGATAAGCCACAGACAGCGGGCGGGCCCCACGGCCCTTAAACGTCCCGGACGATGCCCGCCGAGGCAACGAGGCAGTATCGCGGCCTGAAACCGCGCTACCGCCCTCGAAAGGGAAAATGAAAGCCCTTGCCTTGCTGTGGCAGGGGCTTTAAAGTTTAGGCTTGTTTAAGGAGCGATCATGCCCACACCTAAGAAGGAGCGGATGGTCGAGGAGCTGCGAGAGCGCATCGCTCGCAGCACCATCGCCGTCGGGGCTGACTATCGAGGCCTGACCGTGCCGGAGATGGTCCAGCTACGGCGAAAGATGCGCAGCGCCGGCGTCGAGCTGAAGGTGGTGAAGAACACCCTCACCCGCCTGGCCGCTGAGGGAGCGGAGAAGCCGCTCCTCAATGAGCTGATCGAGGGTCCCACTGCCCTCGCCTTCGGCTACGGCGACATCATGGACGTCGCCCGTGCCTTCGGCGAGTACCTGCCGAAGGCGCCCGCCGCCTTCTCCGTCCGTGGCTTCTACCTGGAGGGGCAGATCCTGCCCGCTCGTGATCTCGTGGAGCTGGCAAAGCTACCGCCCAAGGAGGTGTTCCTGGCCCAGGTGGCCGGCAAGCTGCAGTCGCCCCTCGTGACTTTCGTCACGCTGCTGGAGGCGCCTCTGGTCACCTTCGTGGGCCTGATGCAGGCAACCCAGCAGGAACTTGTAGGGCTGTTAGAGACGCGCGCCCGTCAGATGGAGACCGCCTAGCACGGTTCTCCCAAGGCAATCATTCGTTAGGTAATGGAGGGAGGAAAAGAGCATGGCTGAACGAGTAGACAAGGTACTCGACCTCATCAAGGAGATGACCATCCTGGAGCTGCGCGACCTGAATCAGAGGCTCCAGGATGAGTTCGGCATTACCGCCGCTGCCCCCGTCGCCGCCGTTGCCCCTGCCGCAGATCCCGGAGCCCCCGCCGCCGCGCCTGAGGCCGAGGAGGAGAAGACCGAGTGGACGGTTAGGCTCAAGGACTTTGGCGCCAACAAGATCAACGTCATCAAGGCCATCCGGCAGGTGACAACCCTTGGTCTCAAGGAGGCCAAAGACCTGGTGGAAAGCGCCCCGGCTACTGTCAAGGAGGCCATACCCAAGGCCGAGGCCGAAACCGTCGTGAAAAAGCTGGAAGAGGCAGGCGCTACGGTCGAAATGCAGTAGAATAGAGGAAGCTGAGGGGTCGCGGGCCGAGGGTTCGTGATCCGTGACGGAATCATGACCTGCTACGTTTGCGGCAAAGAGGCTACCCGTCGCTGCCCCCGCTGTGCCAAGCCCTACTGCGATGAGCACGGCGGTGAGCTGTGCGCTGCCTGTCAGGACCCGGCCAGCGCCATCCCTTCGGGCACCGTCTTCCGTGGCTCCCTCTTAGCTCTTCTGGTGGCCTCTGTCCTCGCCCTCTGGCTCCTCATACAACCGCCCGGCCTGCCCGGTGGCGAGGCCGGCGAGGAGGCCGTCCTTCCCCTGCCGACAGTCACGCCGGTCGCCGTGGCCAGTCCTACGCCAACCCCTTCGGCAACGCCCACGGCGACAGCCACGGCCACTCCTTCGCCGACGGCCAGCCCTACGTCCGAGGCCACTACCTCGCCGACGGCCAGCGCCACTCCTGAGGCTACGCCGACGTCCGTGCCCACCCCCACTCCCGAGCCGTCTCCCTTCATCGAGTACGAGGTTCAGTCCGGCGATACCCTGTCCTCCATCGCCCAGGCTTACGGCGCCACCATCGATGACATTGTCAGCATCAACGGCCTCGCAAGCCAGGACGTGATTATCTCGGTGGGCCAGCAGCTTCTGGTGCCTAATCCGGCGGCCGAAGCGCCTTAGGAGCGACCAAGGCCATGAGCTCGTCTGAGGCGGTGGAATATCGGCCAACCATCCGCGACCTGCCCGCCTCCGAGCGCCCCCGCGAGAGGCTCCGCGAGCGGGGAGCTGCCGCTCTCAGCAGTGCCGAGCTCTTGGCCATCATCCTGCGCACTGGCGCTCCCTCCGAGAATGTCCTTGCCCTCGCCGGTCGCGCCCTGGCCCGCTTCGGCGGCCTGGCCGGCCTGGCCAGGGCCAGCTTCGGCGAGCTCTGCGGCGAGCGGGGCGTGGGCGAGGCTAAGGCGGCTCAGGTGAAGGCCGCCCTGGAGCTGGGCCGCCGCCTCCTCTCCACCCAGCCCCAGGAGCGAGCGACAGTGCAAGCGCCCCAGGACGTGGCCAATCTGGTCATGGCCGAGATGTGCCTCCTCGATCAGGAGCACCTGCGAGTCCTCCTCCTGAACACCAAGAACCAGGTGCTGGCCATGCCCGAGGTCTACAAGGGCAACGTTAACTCCACCCTCGTGCGGTCAGCCGAGCTCTTCCGAGAGGCTGTCCGCGAGGGCTGCCCCGCCCTCATCGTCGTCCACAACCACCCCTCCGGCGACCCCACCCCCAGCCGCGACGACGTGGAGATGACCCGCCAGATGGTGGACGCCGGCCGGCTCCTGGGCATCGAAGTCCTCGACCACATCGTCATCGGCCGCCAGAGCTTCGTCAGCCTGCGCGAGCGCGGCCTGGGGTTCCCCAAGGCCTAGCCTGAATGGAGACTGCTTATGCCTGACTATCCCATCATCGACGCCCACCTTCACACCTACCCCAGCCCGGAGATCGGCTGGCAGGCCCAGGGTGGAGTCGGCCAAAGTGGCCACGCCGGCACGATCGAGGAGCTTCTCCCCCTCATGCGCGAGGGCAACATCGCCAAGGCGGTAATGGTGAACATGACGCCCGTGTTCGATATGCGCCAGGTCGCCCTCGCCAAGCTCCCGCCTGACCTGCCCGCCGCCCACCGCGCAGGCGCCGAGGAGCAGATCCGCCTCGACCTCGTCGGCCGCTTGCAGAGGCGCAACGCCTGGACCTGCGCCGTGGCCCGTGAGAACCCCGCCCTCGTGCCCTACATCAGCCTCGACCCCAGCATGGACGGCGTCACCATCGTTCAGGAGATTAACGACCGGGTCAAAGAGGGAGCCAGGGGCATCAAGCTCCATCCGGTCAGCCAGCGTTACTTCCCCGACGACGGCCGCCTCTACCCCGCCTATCACAAGATCGAGGAGCTGGGTCTGCCTATCATCTCCCACTCCGGCAACTTCCCCCAGAACGACGAGGAGTACGCCCGCCCGGCCAACTTTGTCGGCGTCATTCGCAACTTCCCCGGCCTCACCCTTGTCCTCGCCCACATGGGCCGCGGCTATCTGGACGAGACCGTGGAGATCGTGCAGACCTACCCCAACGTCTACCTCGACTCCAGTGCTACCATCGAGGGGACAATACCCTCCCCCATGCTGTCGGACGAGGAGGCCGTCGCGATCATCCGCCGCGTCGGCTGCGACCGCGTCCTCTTCGGCTCCGACTGGCCCTGGTTCCATCCCATCAAGGACGCCCAGCGCATCGACAGCCTCCCCCTCAGCGCCGAGGAGAAACGCCTCATCTTCTACGAAAACGCTCAGCGCGTCCTCAAGCTCTAGCGTCCTGCGCTGGTCGAACCGTTGACATGTGCGCCCTCGTGGGCGACAATCCCCGCGACGATGGGGCGACCCCCGCCGCCCGGCCGTAGCAGGAAAGGAGAAGCAACATGCCGTTCTTCTTCAGCGTTGTGACTGAGTATCGTCGCTTGGTGCACTTCCGCTGGGGCAAGTACGTGGGCGTGAAGGGTCCCGGTTTCATCTTCCCCCTCTGGCCCATCATCGATTCGGTAGAAGAGGTCGACCTGCGTGAGATCTACCTCGACGTCGAGCCCCAGACCTGCATCACCAAGGACAACGCCCCCGTGTCCGTCGACATGCTGGTCTACATGCGGGTCGTCAATCCGGAGCAGACCGTCCTGAAGGTTGGCAACTTCATCGGGGCCGCCCGCGGCATGGCCATCACCACCCTCAGGGCGGTCGTTGGTGACATCGTCCTGGATGACGTCCTGGCCAAGCGCGACCAGATCAACCAGATCATGCAGGCGAAGCTCGACGAGGTGACCGACCGCTGGGGCGTCAAGGTGACGGCCGTCGAGATCCGCGAGATCCTGCCCCCGCGCGATATTCAGGACGCCATGAGCCGCCAGATGTCGGCCGAGCGCAACCGGCGAGCGGTCGTTCTGGAGGCCGATGGCCAGCGAGAGGCGGCGATCAAGGTGGCCGAGGGCAACAAGCAGGCCGCTATCCTCAGCGCCGAGGGCGAAAGACAGGCCGACATCCTGCGCGCTGAGGGCGAGAAGCAGGCCGAGATCCTGCGCGCCGAGGGTTTCAGCCTCGCCCTGGACAAGATCTTCTCCGTGGCCAAGAACATCGACGACAAGACCCTCAGCCTCCAGTACTTCGAGACCTTGAAGTCCATCGGCGAGAGCCCCGCCACCAAGTACGTCTTCCCCCTCGAGTTCACCAACTTCCTCCGCCCTTTCACCTCGCTCGTCGGCGGCCAGGCAACGGGGGACGGCGGCTCGCGGAAGAAGTAGGAGGCACGAGGCTAGGACGTGACGCTTTCCCCATCCGCCACCTGGCGCTTCATCGATAGCGGCCCGGCTAGCGGCGCTCGCCAGATGGCCGTGGACGATGCCCTCCTCACCCTCTGCGGCCGAGGCGAGTCGCCGCCCAGCCTGCGCCTGTTCAGTTTTCGTCCTCCCTGCCTCTCGCTGGGCCGCTTTCAGCCCGCCTCGCCCGAGGTCTCCCGAGAGCTCGGCCTGGAGGTAGTGAGACGGCCCACCGGCGGTCGGGCTGTCCTCCACCGGGGCGACATCTGCTACAGCGTCATCGCTCCCGCCGATCATCCATTGGTGGCGGGAAGCATTCACGAATCGTACGCCAAGATCGCCCGCGCCCTGGCCGAGGCCCTCGCCATTCTCGGCCTGCCGTCGCTGGAAGAGGCCGCCGCCCAGGGCCGCCTGCCCGAGGCTGACTGGTGTTTCGAGGCGTTAGCGCCCCATGAGCTCGCCCTCGATGGCGCTAAGCTGGTGGGGAGCGCCCAGTTGCGGCGCGACGGCGTTCTCCTTCAGCAGGGGAGCATCCGCCTGGCGCATCCCAACGGGGAGCCCCCGCCAGCGGCATCCCTGGAGGAAGCGCTGGGCCGCCGCCTGTCCCGCCGCGAGATCGCCTCGGCTCTGGTGGAGGGCTTCCGCCGCGCCTGGGGTGTGCAGTTTCGCCGCGGCCGCCTCATTGCTGAAGAGGAGCAGTTAGCTCAGCGGCTGGAGCGGCAGAGATACGCTAACCCCACCTGGACGTTGCGGGTCGACGCCAGTAGCTAGTCCAGAAGTGACTGTGCCTCCGCCTGCACGATGCGATAGACCTCGGCCAGTGGCCTGCCGCTGGCCTCGGCCAACCGCCGACAGGCCTCGTACTCGGGCGCCGCTTGCGGTCGCTCTCCGGGCAGGCGCTTCACCTTCACCACCGCCGGCCCCAAGCTGGACTCGAACGCCAGCACCTCCCGTTCCGCCTCCTGCCGTCGCACCTCCCGCAGTCGCACCCCCAGCGTCGACGTCTCCCGCAGGATCAGCGAGACGATGGCGTCCTCCACCTCCAGCGGGCAGATTACGGAGAGGACGACTCCGGGGCGACTCTTTTTCATCTGAATGGGCGTGAGCCACACGTCGGCGGCACCGCTGGCGAACAGCCGCTCCTGCACGTAGCCTAGGATCTCCGGGCTCATGTCATCGATGTTCGTCTCCGCCAGGAGCATGAGCCGCCCGCCCTCCTCGACGGTCGTACCCAGCCACAGGCGCAGCACGTTGGGCCAGCCGGGCACGTCTCGGCTGCCGGCGCCGTAGCCCAGGCAATCCACGTTCATCGCCGGACGCTGGAAGCGAGCAAGGGTGGTGATGATGGCAGCGCCCGTGGGCGTCAGGAGTTCTTGCTCTTCTCCACCTCGCTGGGTAGCAGTCGGCGCCCCAACCGAGGCCACAATCTCCAGCGTGGCCGGCGCTGGCAGGGGTAGCGCGCCATGTGCGCTCTCCGTCGTGCCGCCGCCCAGCGCCAGAGCCGACGCGAACAGCTCTTGCACCCCCAGCAGGCGCAGGCCGACTACGGCCCCCATCACGTCCACGATGGCGTCCACCGCCCCCACCTCGTGGAGGTGCGCCTTCGCCAGAGGCAGGCCGTGTACCTTGGCCTCTGCCTCGGCCAGGCGGCGGAAGATGGCCGTCCCCTTCTCCTTATCGTCGTGAGGCAGAGAACCGCCCTCAATGATGTTCAGGATGTCGGCCAGTCTTCTTGGCGGTTGCTTCTTGGCCACCGTCACCCTGACCTGGCTGGCGGCCAGGACCGACCGGCGCACCTTGCGGGCGCTCAGCCGATAACCCGTCAGCGGCAGCTTGGCTAGCTCCGCCCTCAGGCTCTCCAGGGAAAGGCCGGCATCCACCAGGGCGCCCAGGATCATGTCGCCGCTGGCGCCGGAGAAGCAGTCCAGATAGCCAATCCTAGTCATCGTTCGGACAATCAGAAGGGGACAAGGCTCTCCCTAGGGGAGGGCATCCTTCATGCTCTGGGCCTGTGCCTCGGCGAGCTGCTGGATGAAAGCGCCGCTTCCGTCCCCCATAGCCCAAACGGCCATCAGGCTGGCCCGAGCTGGCCCCTGCCTGAAGAGGACGAAATCGTTGGCGAAGGTCTCCTCGCCGATTCCCACCTCCGGCGCGGCTTTGGCCGTGACGCGCAACCACAGCATCTCATCCGTCAGCGCAGGGCTGTCTATCTCCTTCACCTCCACATCCTCGGCACCAGCGAACAGACCGGCCCAGTCGGTGGTACGCGTCGTCTCCACCGCATCGGCGAACGAGGCGCTGGCGCCTTCCTCGCTGCTGTAAAGGCTGGCCGTGCTGTTGGCCAGGATGAGCCCTACCTCGCTCTGGACCTGGGGGTTAGCCTGATAGGTCACGTCGTGGCCCAGGATGTACCCCCACTCCTGCAGTTTCACCAGCCGCTCTTCGCGGTTCTCACCCCCGGCGGCCGATTCTTCAGCGGTCACGAAGAACTGCTCCGCCAGGATGACGCCTGACGGCAGATCCTCCAACTGGAGCACCAACTGCCTGAGCTGATCTTGCACCTCGGAGGTCTCGGGAGTGGAGGTGGAAGCAGGAGTGGGCGTCACCTCACCATCGTCACCGTCGCAGCCCATAGCAGTAACAAGCAGGAAGGCTATCAGAACCGTCAGACCGCCTACCACCAACTGAAGCTTTCTCACCACGCTATGCCCTCCTTCAATCCTGGCGCTTCTGCCAGGCCAGGCGGTTGATCATCGCCGCCAGATAGCCCGCCCCGAACCCGTTATCGATGTTCACCACCGCCACGCCCGGAACGCAGCTATTGAGCATGGCTAGCAGGGGGGCCAGGCCCTGGAAGCTTGCCCCATAGCCTATCGATGTCGGCACGGCGATGACCGGCGCCGCCACCAGACCGCCCACCACGCTGGGTAGCGCCCCCTCCATGCCTGCTACCGCCACCACCGCCTTCGATTCTTGAAGCACGGCCAGATGGTCCAGCAGGCGGTGCAGGCCCGCCACTCCCACATCGTATATGCGCTCCGCCTGACTGCCCACGAGTTCCGCGGTGACTGCCGCCTCTTCGGCCACCGCCAGGTCGGAGGTGCCGGCGCAGACGATGGCCACGCCCGTCAGCAGCGGCTCATCGCGCCGGTTGACGCTGATCGCCCGCGCCGTGGCGTGGTAGGCCGCGTCGGGGATGCGCTTCTTGAGGGCAGCATAGGTCGAGGCATCCACTCGCGTCACCAGCACACGATCACCCTGGCCAAGAAGCCCCTCGGCGATGGCGATGATCTGCTCGTCTGTCTTCCCCTCGCCGAGGATCACCTCCGGGAAGCCCTTGCGCAGCGTCCGGTGATGGTCTACCTCGGCGAAGCCCAGATCCTCGTAGGGGAATCGCCTAAGACGTTCCAGCGTTTCATCAATGGACAGGGTTCCCGTTTGAAGCGCGATGAGTAGCTCTCGCAGCCTGGCGTCGTCGATGCTCCACCTCCTACCCGCCTGCCTCAAGCAGGACGGATCATAGCATTGGCCCCAGCTTGCGTAAACCTGACCGCCGTCACATAATGGCGCGAGGATGAAGCCGAAGGCGACCGCCAGACGCTTGGTCAGCGAAACCTGGGAGCGCGTATTTTGGCTCTCTTGGCTCCTTGCGGCCTTGGGCTTCGTCATCGTGGCCGGCTTCGCTGCCGCCACCGATTACTTCCCGGCCGACCTCTGGCTGGCCCATCGCCTTCAGGATATCGACTCCGCCGCCTTCAGCGATGCCCTGGACTGGGCCAGCCGCCTGGCTGGGTTGCCCCTCGTGGCAGTCGTTGCCCTTGGCGGCGCTTTAGGCCTGGCGCTGTTGGCCAGCCGCCTCGGAGCGATATGGCTGGTGGCGGCCCTTGTAGTGTCCCTGTCGGACAGGGGCGTCAAGGTCCTGGTGGACAGGCCGCGCCCGTCGGATGACCTGGTGGACGTGAGCGACAAGGCCTCGGGCCTTTCCTTCCCCAGCGGCCACGTCACCGCCGCCGTCCTGGTATACGGCTTCATCTTCTACCTGGCCGCCGTCCTGATCCCCGCCAGGCCCTGGCGCCTTCTGGTTCAGGCGTCTTGCCTCGTCATCATCGTGCTGACAGCACTGCAAAGAGTGTACGTAGGCGTCCACTGGCCCAGTGATGTTCTGGGAGGCCTGATGTTCGGTGGCCTTGTCCTATCGTTTCTGATCTGGAGCCACCACCGTCTCCGCCCTCTTATGGTGGGCACATGGCTCTTCGCTAGAACAGGCAAAGAACGATGAACTGGCTGGATGTGGCCATCGTGCTCGTCATCGCCTGGTTCACCTTCGCCGCCTACGGGGCCGGCATCATCCGCGAGGTGATCACTGTCATCGCCTTTGTGGTGGCGGTCCTGGCCACCGGCTTCTACTACGACGACCTTGCCGAGAATGTGCTCCTCTTCATCAACGACGACATCGCCGCCAACGTAGCGGCCTTTGTAGTGCTGTTCGGATCGGTAGCCTTAGGCGGGCAGTTGGCTGCCATTCTGCTCAAGCATATGGTGAGCTTGCTCCGCCTGGGCTGGCTCGATCACCTGGCAGGCGCCGTCTTCGGGCTTCTCAAGGGGCTCATCCTCGTCGAGGTGTTCCTTATTCTGTTCACCACCTTCCCCTACCTTGGCCTGGACAGCACTATCCGAGGTTCAGCCATTGCTCCCCTCTTCCTGGACGGCGGTCCCATCCTGCTGAAGCTCCTGCCTGGCGAGTTTGATGACGCCGTCGGTGCCTTCTAGCATGAGCCTAGATAGCGTTCCTTCGATTTTCACGGAAATCATAACTCGCCGCGTGACTAGCCTCAGATATGTAAATTGGCGCAGGGCTTGACAAATCGTGTATAATAGCACAGATTTTTGGGCATCTTAGTATTGCCTGTTTGGAGATAGGCACGACAAAGCTGTAGAGGTAGTGGCAAGCTACTAAGAGGCCTTTTGACGGTGGAGGTTTATTATTAAGCATATGCTTATCGCCCGTCGCCAGGATTCTCCTGATACGACGGGCCGAGGCAATCGGGCCAAAATAGCGGCTCCCACGCTTACAAAAACCATAAACCGAAGATACTATCGACACACCATACTACTGGTCACTCTAATCGCTGCCACCCTCCTGGCGGCGTGGCCAGGCTCACGGGCTATCATCCAGGGCAATTTCGCTGCTGAGTTGCCGGTTTGCCCAGTTACCCCGTCCGAGCAGGTTACCAGCGATTCCTACAGAGACGGTTACCTGCGTGCCACTGTTCTGCTCATTACCGACACTGGTCTGGGACCTATCGATGTGCTGGCGGCCAGCGCATCCCCGCAGATACCGCCAGTGGAGGAGCCCGTCCAGGCGGTAGAGACGCCCGAACCCGTAGTAGAGGCAATCCCTGTGCCGGAGGAGGCCTACTTCACCTACGTCGTCCAGCAGGGTGATACGGCCGCCTCCATTGCCGCTCGCTATGGCCTCCAGCTCGACTCCCTCCTCTGGAACAACTCTGAACTGCGAACCGACCCCAATCTTCTTATCCTCGGCGAGGAACTGACTATCCCCACCAGGGACGGCATCCTCTACACCGTTAGGCTGGGCGATACCCTGCTCGACGTCGCTGATATCTACCAGGCGGATGTGGAGAACATTGTTGGCTTAAGCTCCAACCAGATCGGCGACGCCGATAGCGTTCTTGAGGGATCCGTTCTCTTGCTTCCTGGGGCGGTGCCGCCTCCTCCGCCGCCGGTTGTGGAGCCCGAGCCCTTCTACGCCGCCGCTGCTCCAGAGGAAGCCTATCCTGCCGACGACTATTCGTCTGCCCCGCCCGCTGCTTCAGCCGGAGCCAGCGGCTTAATATGGCCGATTGTGGGTACCATCAGTGACTACTTCGGCACGCCCAGGGGCGGCGGTACCTACCATTCGGGCCTTGATGTCGTTGCGCCCACCGGCACTCCCATCGCTGCGGCGGCTTCCGGCCAGATAGTGCTGGTATCCGCGGGCGGTGGCTACGGAAACTACGTCGTCGTTCGCCACGATGACGGCACCGAGACGCTCTACGCCCACCTCTCGGAGGTATGGGTGGTACAGGGGCAGTGGGTGACCCAGGGCGAGAGCGTCGGCGCAGTCGGCGCCACCGGTTGGGCCACTGGCCCGCACCTCCACTTCGAGGTTAGGGTGGGTGGTGCTCCCGTCGATCCCCTGTACTATCTACCCTAGAGGCCGGGACCACCCTTCGGCCGTCTCGTCTAGCGCTTGTAGTCCAGCACTATCACCTGCGTCTCGTCGGGCAGGTTGCTGGCGTTATACGAGACCTTCGGCAGTGGTTCCACCTGCGGCAGGCCCATTTGCGTGAGGAAGCGCTGAAGCGGGTCCAGATGAGCTCCTGAATGCGCCGTCTTGTAGTGCATCGGGATCACCACCGACGGTTCTAGCAGGCCCACCACCTCGGCTGCTGTGGCGCCGTCGATCGTGTTCTTGCCGCCCACAGGAATGAGCAGCACGTCCACGCCGCTCATGTCCTCCGCCTGCTCCACCGTGGGCAGATGGCCCAGGTCCCCCAGGTGGCAGAGGCGAATGTTGTCCATCTCGATCATATAGGCCGTGTTCTTGCTTCGCTGTGGGCTCTTCTTTCCCTCGTGGTAGGTGTGTATGCCGGCAATGAAGACGCCGCCTATTTCATATTCGCCGGGGGCTGTGATGACCACGGGTTTACCGGTTATCGCTTTCAGGTAGCTGTGCCCGGGGTGGTCGTGGCTTATGGTGACGATGTCAGCCGTGAGTTTACCGATGGAGTGGCCGGTGGTAGGCGGACAAGGATCAGTGACGACCGTAGCCTCGCGGCTGCGCAGGCGAAAGCAAGAATGACCGAGCCAGGTGATCTCCATCAGGCGACGGCGCTACTCGACCTCCTCTTCGACCGAGGAACGCGCCTCTAGGCGCTGGGGAAGGAAAACTATTCGGAAGGCGGTTCGCCTTCCTCCTCTTCTTCTTCGCCGCCACCGCGGCGACGCCACCACATGAGCGCTGCCAAGGCTGCGCCCAGGCCGGCGAGCAGAGCCATCAGCTTGCGTAGAGGATGCCCTCCGCCACGCTCCTCCTCGCCTTCAGTGGTCTCCTCTTCTGCCATCGCGGTCATCTCCTTCCCGCTTGTTTGTTAGATCCCCAACCAGCACCCACCTGGCTACCGCCAAGCAGATGCGCGGCGAGTATAGCAAAGGCGCAGGCAAGCGGTCAACACTTGACACGATCTCCAGGCCGATGTTATGGTGGAATAGGAGTTAGCACTCTCAACCTTAGAGTGCCAATTTCCCTCTGGAGAGACAGACATGCTTAGCGATAGAAGGGCGCGCATTCTCGATGTCGTCGTCAGGGAATACGTTGACAGCGCTACCCCTGTCGGCTCGCGCACCATAGTGCGCAAGTATGGCCTCAAGGCTTCGCCCGCCACCATCCGTAGCGAGATGGTGCGGCTCGAGGAGGAGGGCTATCTCACCCAGCCTCACACCTCGGCCGGGCGAATCCCATCCGATATGGGCTATCGCCAGTATGTAGAGAGCCTGATGGAAGAGGAGGAGCTGTCGGACGAGTTCAAGCGCACCATCCGCCACCAGTTCTACCAGGTGGGGCCGGCCCTCGAGGCCTGGGCCCAGCTCGCCGCGGCCATCCTCGCTCGCTCGGTCGAGAACCTGGCCCTGGTCACCGCTCCCCATCCTGCCCACGCCCGTCTGCACCGCTTGGAGCTGGTGAAGGCGGGCGATGTCCTGGCCCTCCTTATCGTTGTGCTTCAGGAAGGGTATCTTCGTGAGGAGACCATTGCCCTCGATCGAAACCGCTCCCAGGAAGAGCTCACCCGAACGGCCCAAAGGCTCAGCTCCTTGTTCACTGGCCTATCGGCAGCGGAGGTCGAGCAGCAGATTATAGAGCTGTCTCCCTTCGAAGACGAGGTCACCCAGGCCGTTGTTCGTGTCCTTGAGACGGAGGACGCGTCCAGCTACGAGCCTGCCTACCTGGACGGCCTGCGCAACGTCCTCAGCCAGCCCGAGTTCGCCCAGCCCCGGACGATGCTGGAGTTCCTGGACGTCTTGGACGAGCACAGCCTACCCAGGCTTATCCCCTTCCACTGGGCGGTTCCTGGTGGTGTCACCATCATCATCGGCGCCGAGAACCCGCAGGACGCCATGCGTCAGTGCAGCCTGGTCGTCGCTCGCTACGGTCGGCTCGGCGGCGTGACCGGCGCCCTCGGCGTGCTGGGCCCGACTCGCCTCCCGTACCAGCGCGCCACCTCCATGGTGCGCTACATGGGCTCGCTCCTGGGTGAGCTGGTGAATCTGTATTATTCTTAGGAGGCTTTCGGCAGAGACGATGGTTAACGAGCAAGAGAAGGAAAACGGCGGCGAAGGCGCCCCGGGCGGAGACCCGGCGGAGGCTCCAGCGGAGCCGCAGACCCTCGAAGATGTCAAGACCCTGCTCCAGAAGGAGAAGGAGGAAGCCCAGCGCTTTCTCGCCAACTGGCAGCGGGCGGAGGCCGATTTCGTCAACTACAAGCGCCGCGCGGAGCAGGAGCGCGCCGATGCGACGCGCTTAGCCAACGCTGCCCTTATCATCAACGTCCTGCCCGTCCTCGATGACCTGGAGCGGGCGCTCGCCAGCCTGGACATCCAGCTCATCGGCCTCACCTGGTTCGACGGCATCCGCCTCATCTACCGCAAGCTCCTGCTCGTGCTGGAGAGCGCCGGCGTCAGCCAGATCGAGGCCGAGGGCCAGCCCTTCGACCCCCGTTTCCACGAGGCCGTCATGTACGGCGAGGGCGAGGAGGGCAAGGTCGTGGCCGAGGTCCAGCGCGGCTACAAGCTGAACGACCGCGTCCTCCGCCCGGCCATGGTGGTGGTGGGCAAGGGCAAAGAGAAGAAGGAAGAAAAGCCCACGGAAGGCGATGCCGAAGAGCCGGGCTCACTTGAATCGGCGTGAGCAACTAGTGACTACTGGAGGGGAAGCAAGGGGATGACTGAAGATTCTATGCCCGTCGCTACAAAATGGCTACTTGACACTGTGGGCGACACTGGCCGTGCCGCTGTCCAATCTGTCTTCATGATTTTCTGCCCGAAAACTAGCCAAAAGGGGACGGGCTTCCTCCTGGATACGGGGTTCCTGGTAACAAATGAACATGTAGTCAGGGGAGCCCAGGCCGACGAACTGGTGGTCTTATCAAGCAGTAGTACACGCCACTCTGTGACGGAATTAACTCTCGACGAAGGGCGGGACCTGGCGGCCATGCGTCTTCCCGTAGACGGAGGCCTCACAATTAGAGATGTACGGATAGACGCGGGTGTTCAGGTGGCCACCTGGGGATATCCTTTAGGATACAACGGACCTGCTCCGCTCCTCACGGTCGGGTACTTGGCCGGGTTCGTTGCCTCCACACCAGAAGGATCGACTCGGCCCGCTGTCAGACGCCTTGTGATTAACGGGGCGTTCAATCCCGGTAACTCCGGCGGGCCTTTGTTGGTCACTCAGGACGACGGCGTCATCGGAGTGGTCGTCAGCAAGCACGCCCCTATGCCTCGTTTCTTGGCCAACGCCATAAAGGTCCTTGCCACGAACGAAACAGGCGTCGCGTATCAAGCGACGGATGCTCAGGGCAATAGGCACCAGTTTGTAGAGTCGCAGATTGTGGCAGAGATCCTCGATTACTTCAGGAGTATGACCCAAGTCGTGATTGGCGAAGCAATCGCTGCCTCGGAGCTTATAGCCTTTCTCAGTGAGAACAGAATACCCTGGACACCCTACAAGAAGGAATGACCCGTCATGCCTAAAGTAATTGGAGTCG
>Ga0315553_10000895_pt1 | contig 25831 bp, 27 predicted proteins | sample SalMarSW160140MG_FD_203099 | JGI IMG/M metagenome (GOLD analysis project Ga0315553, IMG submission 203099) | Salt marsh sediment microbial communities from the Plum Island Ecosystem LTER, Massachusetts, United States - Salt Marsh Sediment SW1601-40 ... | reverse complement strand
GCCGACGAGGCAGCCCGGCGGCAAGAGGCGGCGAAGCAGCAGCGCGCCGAGCCGCAGGCCTCCGCGCGGCCGGCCGAGCCCGCGAGCCTCACCGTCCCCTCCGACGCCGCGGTCATGGCCGCGCGGGATGCCGCCGCGACGGCTGAGACGCTCGACGCGCTGCGTGAGACGCTTGAGAACTTCGAGGGCTGCAACCTGCGCTTCACCGCGACAAACCTCGTCTTCGCCGACGGTAATCCCGAGGCGCAGGTCATGTTCGTCGGTGAGGCGCCGGGCATGGAGGAAGATCTGCAGGGCCTCCCCTTCGTCGGCCGCTCCGGCCAGCTCCTCGACCGGATGCTGAAGGCGATCGGGCTCGACCGCTCGAGCGCCTATATCGCCAACGTCGTGCCGTGGCGTCCGCCCGGTAACCGCACGCCGACGCCGCAGGAGACGGAGATCTGCCGGCCGTTCATCGAGCGGCAGATCGCGCTGGTCGATCCGGATTTCCTGGTGATCCTCGGTGGCGCCGCGGCGAAGCAGCTCCTCAAGACCAACGAAGGCGTCCTGCGCCTGCGGGGCAAATGGCGCGACTACGACACCGGCACGCGCAAAATCCGCGTCATGGCGACCCTCCACCCCGCCTATTTGCTGCGCCAGCCGCTGCAGAAGAAGCTCGCGTGGCGGGATTTACTGAGTCTGAAAGCTGCGCTGGACGGGGCTTAATGCTCGTCAGGCTCATCTTTTCCGTGTTGATCTGGTCAGCACTTCTTATCTCCGCTCGCTCGGAGCCGTTCCGCAGTATCCCCATCGAGGCGGCGCTCGGCATTCCGATCCTCCCAGTCAACATCATCGACGGCACCGACGATCGCGACTCGCTGCTGACCATCGGCCCGTCGCTCGGGCTTTCCGCAGAGGAGATCGCGCGCATTCGTAAGGTCTCCGGCTATGTCGGCTGCTTCCTGCCGACGCCTTCGGTCGGCACCGGCGCGCTCTTCCTCACCAACCGGCAGATCATCACCGCCGGCCACATCCTCTACACGCGCGACGGCACGCGGCGCTCGGAGTGCTTCTTCAAGAACCAGGCGACGGATTCGGTGAAGATCGATCTCGACACCAGCCGCGCGGCTTTCGGCGCGGCGCCTCCGAAAGCGGGGTCCAACGCCGATTTCGCCATCGTGGCGCTGGCTGAGCCGATCCCCGACGCCACGCCTTTTCCGGTCGAGGACAGCACACCGATCGCGGACGGCGACAGGCTCATCGTCATCACCGCGCATCCGGCCGGCATGGCGAAGACCGTCGACAATTCCGTGCCTGTCGCACAGGGCTGTCGGGTCCGGCGTGTGCCCGTCTCGAGCGAGCCGACTTCGTTCTACCGTACCGACTGCGACGCCACCGGCTCCTCGTCCGGCGGCATGCACCTCTCGCGCGTCGATGGCCAACTTGTCTTCCGCGGCATCACCATCACCGCCGGGCCGTGGCAGGACCCGGCGTTTCGCGGCGCGCCCTATGACGAGCGCGCCGGCAGCGTCACCACGGCGCTCGGGACTGACGCCGCCATCCTCGCGGCCGGGAAGCGGCTCGCCGGTAAATAAGACCGCCGCGCTGGCCGAAAACTGCCCTTTTCCAGGTCTTCGCGCACCAATGCGATAGGCTATAGTGCGCCCAGGCCAACGTCCGGATCGCCCCCTCTTGCAGATCGCGCGCCCATCCTTCCTGCGCTCGAGCGTAGGACCCCTTCTCCTTGGTTTCGTCGCGCTCGCGATCCTGTTTGGCTGGATGAGCTGGTTCTTCCACGAGCAGACGATGCGCGGGGCCGCGATCCGGAGCTCGACCAAGGTCGAGGCCGACCTTCTCAATTTCCTCACGATCTTGCAGGACGCGGAGACGGGACAGCGGGGCTACATGCTGACCGGCGACGAGCGGTATCTCGAGCCATTCAACGAGGCCTTGACCAACCTCGACAGCGCCTTCGCGAATATCGCCGATGTGACGGCCACGCGCCCATATCTGGCCCCCTCGCTGACGAGACTCCGTGAAATTGCCGACCAGAAGGTCCGCGAGCTGACGGTCACGATCGACCGCCGCAAGGCCGGGGATATCGACGGCGCGCTCGACATCGTCCGCAGCGGCGCCGGCCGGAGCCTCATGATCGATGCGCGAGCGCTGATCGAAACAATGCTCGCCTCGGAGGAAGGCCGCCTCGACGCGCTCCAGGCCGAATCCGCGAGGGGGCGCAACGTGCTCACGATCGCGATCTGGGGCGTGCTCGTGTTCGTGCTGATCCTCGGCGGCTACGCCATAATGAGTGCGTGGCGCCAGACGGCGGGGCTCATCCAGGCAAGCGACGAATTGCGCCTCTCCAACGAGGAGCTCGTAGCCGAAGGGCACCGTCGCGAGCAGGCCGAGGACCAGCTCCGGCAGTCGCAGAAGATGGAGGCAGTCGGCCAGCTCACGGGCGGTATCGCGCACGATTTCAACAACATGCTCGCCGTCATCGTCTCAGGCTTGAGCCTGCTCAAGCGCCGCATAGCGCGAGGCGAAACGGATCTGGAGGAGCTGGTCGACGCGGCGATCGACGGCGCGCACCGCGCCGGAACGCTGACCAAGCGGCTCCTCGACTTCTCGCGCCAGCAGGCGCTGGTTCCGGAGCCGGTCGATGCGAACAAGCTCGTCTCCGGGATGGCGGAGCTGCTTCGGCGGACGCTCGGCGCCGAAATTCGCCTGGAGACTGTGCTGGCCGGCGGATTATGGACGACCTATGTCGATCCCGGCCAGTTGGAGAACGTCGTCCTGAACATCGCCGTCAACGCGCGCGACGCCATGCCTAACGGAGGGCGGCTGACGATCGAGACACAGAACGCCCATCTCGACGAGCGCTATGCCGCGGAACATGCCGAGGTGAAATCCGGGCAGTACGTGCTCGTGGCCGTCACCGATACCGGAACCGGCATGTCTCCCGACGTCATCGCCAAGGCGTTCGATCCGTTCTTCACGACGAAGGAGGTCGGCAAGGGCACCGGCCTCGGCCTGTCGCAGGTCTTCGGCTTCACCAAGCAGTCGGGCGGCCACGTGAAGATCTACTCGGAGCCGGGCGCCGGAACGACCTTGAAGCTCTACCTGCCTCGCTTCTTCGGCGCCAAGGATGCGAAAAGGCAGACGGAGATAACCGGCATTCCGCGTGCCGAGCGCGGCTCGGGAGAAGTGATCCTCGTCGTCGAGGACGAGGAGAGCGTCCGCAAGCTGACAAGGGAGGGCCTGACCGAGCTCGGCTACGTCGTCCTCGAAGCGGACAGCGCCGCGGCGGCGCTGCGCGTGCTCGATGCGCGCAACGACGTGACGCTCCTCCTCACCGACGTGGTGATGCCGGACATGAACGGGCGGAAGCTCAGCGAGGTGGCGCTTCAGCGCTTCCCGAATCTGCGTCTGCTCTACATGACCGGCTATACGCGCAATGCGATCGTCCATAACGGCGTCCTCGACGTCGACGTCCAGCTCCTGTCGAAGCCGTTTACGATCGAGGCGCTGGCGCTCAAAGTACGCGAGGCGCTCGGCCCGAAATAGACATCGCCGCGCGGGCCACGACGAAAATGCGGCCCCTTTCGGGGCCGCTTTCTTCGGAACGGGTCTGGCCGGGTTCGGCCGGTCGGCTCAGTAGCAGACCCAGGCGTAGGCGTAGTTGCCCCAGCCGTCGACGTACCATTCGTAGTAGCAGGCACCGGCGCTTGCCGGGAGCGTCGAGAGGGCGGTGGTCCCGACGATGATGCCGGCGGCGATCAGGGCGCGAAGCTTGGTGGTCATTTCAGGTCTCCTTAAGGTCTCTCGTTTCGGGTTGCCGAAGGTCCGTCGCCTTCGATGTGTGGACCTTGCCCGAGGACCGCTCGCGCCGTTGTGCGGGGCTTCACAAGCGCGGCTCGGGGCAAAAACCGGTGCTCGCGTCGCAGTGCCGACGGGAGGCGTCGCCCCGCGAGCCGCGCCACATTCCCGGCGGGTTTTGGGTGCCGAGACGGCTATTCTTGCCGCCGATTCGGAGACGCCTTGGCCCGCCAGATCTTCCCCGTCCTCGCTCTGCTCCTGTCGACGGCGTTCCTGCTTGCGGCGAACGGCATGCTAGGGCTGCTCCTCCCGCTTCGTGGCACGGCCGAGGGCTTCACTACGACCGAGCTCGGCCTGCTCGGCACCGGCTGGGCGACCGGCTTCATCCTCGGCTGCCTTTTCGCTCCCGTCGTGGTTCGTCGCGTCGGGCACATCCGTGCGTTTGCTTCCGCGGCGGCTTGCGCAGCGATCATGATCCTGATGGCCGGCATCTTCGTCGTTCCGATCGCCTGGATCCTGATCCGCCTCGGCTCCGGCTTCTTCACCGCCGGCGCGTTCATGATCATCGAGAGCTGGCTCAACGAGCGCGCCAGCAACGAGAGCCGGGGCACGGTCTTCGCCATCTACATGATGGTCACCTATTTCGGCATCACCGCCGGCCAGCTCGGCGTCGCCGCTGGTGACCCGAGGACGGCGACGCTCTTCATGGTCGGCGCTATCCTCTTCGCCTGTGCCATTCTGCCGACGGCGCTCTCCACCGCAGCCTCGCCGCGCCCGCTGACACGCGTCTCGATCGATCTCAGGAAGCTCTTCGCCAATTCGCCGGTGGCCTTCGTGACCGTCATCGTCGTCGGCATCGTGAACGGAGCCTTCGGCACTCTCGCGGCGGTCTGGGGCGTCAAGATCGGGCTCACAACGCCGGTGATCGCGCTGATGACGAGCATCACCGTCGTCTCCGGCGCGATCACGCAGGTGCCGATCGGCCGCGTCTCCGACAAGACCGACCGGCGCTACGTCATCGTCGCGCTGGCGCTGGCCGCAGGGCTTTCCGGCCTCGCCATCGTCCTTTTCCGGCCGGCGGACCCCGTCACGGTCATAACGCTGACGGCGCTTTACGGTGCGGCCACCTATCCGATCTACGGCCTCGCCGTCGCCCATGCGAACGACTACGCCGACGCGAGCGACTTCGTCGCCGTCTCGGGCGGGCTGCTGCTTCTTTACGGCGCCGGGACGATGATCGGGCCGCTCGCCGCCAGCGCGGCGATGGCCGGCATCGGACCGGAAGCGCTTTTCCTGGTGACCGCCACGAGCCATGCGCTGGTCGCTATCTATGCCTTCTACCGGACGTTCAAGCGCCCGCCGATCCCGGAAAGCGTGCGCGAGTCGTTCACCAACGTGCCGGCGGCGCGCGCCATGACGCCGGAGACCGCGATGCTCGACCCGCGCGCGGAGGAAACGACAGTGCTGGACGCGGAGCCGACAGAAGCGGTTAAGTAGACGCCATGCCGTCCGCCGAGCGCTCCTTCGTCCCCGTCCGCATCGCGGTGCTCACCGTGTCAGACTCCCGCACGCTTGCCGACGACAAGTCGGGCGACACACTCGCGGCGCGCATCGCCGAGGCCGGCCACGCGCTGGCGGCACGCGAGATCGTCACCGACGACGTGCAGAAGATCCGCGCCATGGTGGAAGGCTGGATCGCCGACGAGGGCATCGACGTCATCATCACCACCGGCGGCACCGGCTTCACCGGCCGCGACGTGACGCCGGAGGCGCTGGAGCCGCTCTTCGAGAAGCGCATGGACGGCTTCTCGGAGGTCTTCCACCGCATCTCCTACGACAAGATCGGCACCTCCACGATCCAAAGCCGCGCAACGGGCGGCGTAGCCGGCGCGACCTTCATCTTCGTGTTGCCGGGCTCGCCCGGCGCCTGCCGCGACGCCTGGGACGGCATCTTGAAGGCGCAGCTCGACTATCGCCACATGCCCTGCAACTTCGTGGAAATCATGCCCCGCCTCGACGAGCATCTGAGGCGCAACAAGGGCTGAGCGCAGCGACATCACGTCGGTTTGACGCGGACGCGCGGTTGCGCGACGCTGTGAGCCGGGTGGCGATCCGAGCCGGTCGCGCGAGAGCGCTGACCGCTGACGTGACCGGCGACTTGCAAGGGAGCTTCCGATGCATGTTGCCGACATTTTGAAGACCAAGGGACACAAGGTCGTCACCATCCGCCCCGATCTGAGCATCGAGCATCTGGCGCAGCGGCTGAAGCTGGAAAGGATCGGCGCCGCCATCGTCAGCGAGAACGGAACGTCGATCGACGGCATCATCTCCGAGCGCGACATCGTGCGCGGTCTCGCGGACTACGGCGCAGACGGGATCGCCGACAAGACCACGGCCGATCTCATGACGAAGGCAGTCGTGACCTGCTCGCCGGAGGACACGATCTCGCACGTCTCCAAGGTCATGACCAAGCGGCGCATCCGTCACCTGCCGGTGCTGGACAAACTCAGGCTTGTCGGCATCGTTTCGATCGGCGACGTGGTCCGGCATCGGCTGGACGAGCTCGAGCTGGAGACCAACGTTCTGCGCGACTACGCCGTCTCGCGGCACTAGGGCGGCCATCGAGTCGTCATTGAAGAGGCAAACAAGCGGAGACGACGCCGACCAGAAATATCGCGACAAGGGGGGCCGGAGCGATGACCGTCTACAGTATGGAGAACCCGCTGTTCGTCGCCTACGCAATCGCAGCGGCGATCATGGTTCTCAAGATCATGGGCCAAGGCTGGGTGACGGTCTACCGCATGACGAAGAGCGAGGCCGGACTGCTCAACCCGGAAGACCTGTTGCCAGGGCCGGCCAACCGCAATCCACATCCTGCACAGCTCGAGCCGAGCGACTACGTGGAGCGGTCACGGCGGATTCACCGTAACGATCTGGAGAACATTCCGGCATTTCTGGCAATCGGACTTCTCTTCGTCGCGGTGGAGCCGCCGTTCTGGCTGGGAAGCGCCCTGATGACGATCTTCGTCGCTGCGCGCCTGGTTCATACGGTCGTCTACACAACGGGGCAGCGGCACGAGGTGCGCGCGACGCCCTACACGATCGGCTCGGTGATCGTGATCTTCATGGCGGCCTATGTCCTCGTTGCAGCTCTATTCTTCCGGTAGTGCCGACAGTCTGCGCGATGTATTCGCTTTCACTCCGGCAGTCCCGTCCTGGCAAAGCCTTCCCTGATCCTCTCGGCATCGGCGGGATTGGTGAAAGGCAGGCGCGCCAGGTGCGCGGCGAACGAATAGTTCGGATTGACCTGCTTCAGCTCCGCCCACACGCGCTGCGCCTCGTCGATCTCGCCGAGGTGACCAAGCGCCGATATCAACAAGCCACGCGACGCATCCGTCTCCTGCGCAAGGCGGATACGCTCGCGGAACGTCGCCGCGGCAGCCTCGTATTTGCCGCCGGCAAGATACGCCATACCGACAAAGTGTATGGATTGCTGAGCGAACCCTGGATCGAGACGAATCGCGCGCTCGAGAAACGGAATCGCCTGCAATGGGGTCCCCATGTAAACCTCGATGTGGCCGCGCTGACTGTACGCGAACGCGTCGTTCGGACTGAGCGCCATCGCGGTTTCAGTCTCCTGCTTGGCCTTCTCGAGATTCCTCTGCCAAATCGCAACGTTCGAGACGGCGAAGTGCGCATTGGGCAGGTCGGGGCTCTTTTCGATCGCCACAGCTGCGAAATGGGCGGCCGTCTCGAGCGCGGCCGGATCGCCGGTCAGATGGTTCTGGAAGTCGAGAACGTGCGCTATGGCGAGGCCGGCATAGGCATCCCCGAAGTCGGGATCGTGCTCGATGGCCTGGATGAAGAACCCAACCGTACGATCGAATATCTCGCGATTCCACCTCCTGCCGCGCAGAAGCTGCCGACCACGCAAGAAAAGGTCGTGGGCCTCGAGATTCCGGGTCGGGGCGGCGGCGATGCGCACCGCCTCGCCTGGGCTCAGCTTGACCTTGAGAGCATCGACGATGTGGCGCGTGACCTCGTCCTGCACGGCAAAAATGTCTGTGAGGTCGCGATCGTAGCGTTCCGCCCAGAGATGCGCGCCGCTGGCAGCGTCGATCAGCTGGGCATTGATGCGGACCCTGTTGCCTGCGCGGCGGATCGAGCCTTCCAGCACCGACGTGACGCCGAGCTCGCGGGCGACGGTACGGACATCGATGCTCTTGCCCTTGTAAGCAAAGCTCGAGTTGCGGGCGATCACCGTCAGCCCACCGATCTTCGACAGGTCGGTGATGATGTCCTCGCTGATCCCGTCGGAAAAGTATTCCTGCTGGGGATCGCCGGACATGTTGTCGAATGGCAGCACAGCGATCGACGCCTGATCGTGACGCAGCTCGACAGACTGGCCGAGCCGCTGCCGCGGCTCCTGCGTAACCGGATCGTTGTCGGGATGCCATTTCCATACACGGATCGGGCGGTCGATGTTCTTGACCGTCACTTCACCGCCGTCTTTGAACGCAACGGCGACCCGGCTGCCAACGCTCTCATTGACGATCGATGAGACGCATATCCCGCCGGGCTCGGCGATACCTTCAAGGCGCGCCGCAACGTTGACGCCGTCGCCGTAGATATCGTCGCCTTCGATGATGACGTCGCCGAGATTGATCCCGACGCGGATATGAATCTGCTCGTCCTCTGGCAGGCCGGCATTGTGCTCTTTTATGCTGGATTGAACGTCGACGGCATGGGAAACCGCGTCGACGGCGCTGGGAAACTCGATCAGTGTGCCGTCGCCCGTGGTCTTGACGATGCGGCCGCCGTATTCCGTGATCTTTGGGTGCAGGAACTCGACGTGGAGTGCCTTCACGCGCGAGAGCGTGCCGGCTTCGTCACGGCTCATCATTCGTGAATAACCGACCACGTCTGTCGCGACGATAGCCGCAAGGCGACGCCGCACGCGTTCTCCGGACATAGGCCCCTCGGGCGGCGCGAAGTCACCCCAATCTTACGAGCGCTTCTCGAATGCGTCCATCAGTTGTGCTGACCGAGAACGACCCTTGTTGGAGATCGCTTCGTTTCCATACATCCGCGAGCTCAGACCTGCTCCCCGATATGCACGGCGAGCCACACGGTCGGATCGTCGGCCGCGGTAAAGGTGACGCGGTGGCGCTTGTCCGCCGGCAGGAAGACGTAGTCGCCCGGCTTCAGCTCGCGGTCCGCCTCGCCCTCGATGGCAAGCCCGGCGGCGCCTTTGAGCAGGATCACCCATTCGTCATGTGGCTGGTCGTACCAGAAGCCCGGAGGCGATGCCTGGCCGGTGGAAACGATCCGCTCGATGCGAACGCCCGGTCGCTTGAGCAGATCGGTGAATTCCTCGTCCGCGCCGCTGCCGGGTAAGTTCTCGAAGATATTGTCCATGTCTCACCGCCACGCGGGGACGCCCGCGAAACCGACTTCGCGACCGCGCGTCGCTCAGCCCTTCAGTCCCGCCTGACCTTGACCGCGTCGTTGCCCGATCCGAACGCCTCGCCGCTCGGCGTCGCCGGCGTTTCCGAATGCACGTCGGGGCGCGGCTCGCCGATCTTGTAAACGGCGAGGATCTCGTCGGTCGCGGTGTTCCTGAGCGCGTTGAACCAGCGGCGGCAGCCGGCGGCGTGGTTCCAGCGCTCGGCGAAGACGCCCTTCGGATTGGAGCGGAGGAACACGTAGCCCGCCCATTCCTCGTCGCTCATCGTCTCGGAGCCCGTCGGCCGCGCGATATGCGCCTCGCCGCCATAGGCGAAGTCGGAGATGTCGCGCTCGCCGCAATAGGGACAGCGGATCAGGAACATGACACACCGCCCTTTCCTCCCCCCTTGCGGGGGAGAGTCAGGGAGGGGGGAAAGAGGAAGGCCGCGGCGGCGTGCTTTCCCCCTCTCCGTCTCTCCCCCGCAAGGGGGGAGAGGGCGCGCAGCGCTCGGCTTTCAGTGTCCCGGCTCATCGCCACCCGCTAATGCGCCACGGCCGCGGCGCCGTGCTCGGCGACGAGCGCGCCGGTCGAAAAGCGCTCCAGCGTGAAGGGTGCGGCGATCCGGTTCGGCGTGTCGTTCGCCACGAGGTCGGCGAAGGCGTGGCCGGAGCCCGGCGTCGCCTTCCAGCCACCCGTCCCCCAGCCGCCGTTGATGTAGAAGCCCTTGACCGGCGTCTTGGAGATGATCGGGCTCGCATCGGGGCAGACGTCGACGATGCCGCCCCACTGCCGCATCATGCGAAGCCGCGACACGAACGGGAAAAGCTCGATCAGCGCCGCCATCTGGTGCTCGATGATGTCGAGCGAGCCGCGCTGCGTGTAGCTCACATACGGGTCGATGCCGGCGCCGATCACCAGTTCGCCCTTGTCCGACTGGCTGACATAGACGTGGACGGCGTTCGACATGACGACGCAGGGCATGATCGGCTTGATCGGCTCCGACACCAGCGCCTGCAGCGGATGGCTCTCGATCGGCAGCTTCAGCCCGACCATTCCGGCGATGACGCTCGTGTGTCCAGCCGTCACGCAGCCCACCTTGCCGGTCTTGATCGTCCCCTTGGTCGTCGTGACGCCGGTCACCGCGCCGCCCGCGACCTCGATCCCCGTCACCTCGCATTGCTGGATGATGTCGACGCCCATCGCATCGGCGGCGCGCGCATAGCCCCAGACCACCGCGTCGTGGCGGTTGACGCCGCCGGAGCGCTGTAACGTCGCGCCGATCACCGGGTAGCGTGCCGACTTCGCGATCGAGATCGGCGGGCAGAACTCCTTCACCTCCTCCGGCTCCAGCCACTCCGCGTCGATGCCGTTCAGCCGGTTCGCTTCGACGCGCCGCCTGAGCTGCCGCGCCTCTCCTTCGTCGTGCGCGAGGTTCAAGACGCCGCGGTGGCTCATCATGATGTTGAAGTCGAGCTCGGCTCCGAGTGTCTTCCATAGTGTCAGAGCGTGATTGTAGATCGCCGCGCTCTCGTCGTAGAGGTAGTTGGAGCGGATCACCGTGGTGTTGCGGCCGGAGTTGCCACCGCCGATCCAGCCCTTCTCGATCACCGCGATGTTCTTGAGCCCGTGCTCCTTGGCGAGGTAGTAGGCGGTCGCGAGCCCGTGCCCTCCCCCGCCGACGATGACTGCGTCATAGCTCGCCTTCGGCTCGGGAAAGCGCCAGACCGGCTGCCAGCCCTGATGGCCGCGCAAGCCTTCGCGAACGAGCGAGATGACGTTGTAGCGCTGCATCCTTCCCGTTTAGGGGCGCGGGACGCGGCGGGCAATCGTGGGAGCGGCGGAAGGGTGTCGCAACAAAGGCGCTCTAGCGCCAAAGGATGCGGCGATAGGCGCGGTCCATGAACCACGCCGGAACGAGCGGAACGAAGAGCAGCACGACCTTCGCCGCAAGCCCCGGCGCGTAGGCGCCGCGTGGCCGCGCCGCGGTCGCCGCCTTCAGGATGACATTCGCCACGTCGTCCGCGGAGACAGAGAGCAAGCTCTTTTTCGTCATCGTCCGGCGCATCAGCTCTTTCAGTCTCTTCTTGAAGGTCGCATAGGGATCGTTGGCGACGGTTTCGGGAATGCTGGCGAACATCTTCTGCAGGAACGGCGTTTCGACCGGCCCCGGCATGATGTTGGATACCTCGATCCCGAGCGGCCCAACTTCCGGCCGGATCGACCGGGAGATCGCTCCGACCGCGAATTTCGAGGCGTGGTAGGCCCCCGCCCCGGGCAGGATCACCCGCCCCGCCGTCGAGCCGACATTGATGACGCGGCCGATGCCGGCCCGCCGCATTCCCGGGAGCACGAGCTGCGTCATGCGGATGAGCCCGATGACGTTGGTCTCGAACTCGGTGCGCACGGCCGCGATGTCGATCTGCTCGATCGGGCCGTGGACGGGAAAGCCGGCATTGTTGACGAGGATCGCGACGGCGCCGAAGCGCGCTTCGACCGCCGCCACGGCAGCGCCCATGCTCTCCTCGTCGGTCACGTCGAGCCACAGCGTCTCGCAGCCGACTTCTCTGAGGTCGGCAATGTCGTCGAGATTCCGCGCCGTGGCGAAGGTCGGGAAGCCGGCGCGAGCAAAAGCGAGCGCCGTGGCCCGGCCGATGCCGGTCGAGCAGCCGGTAATCAGCACGGGGCGGGATGCGGGGGGCGGTGGGGTCATGTCGGCGCACAATGCTTTACATCCGTTACCGATCCCTATCGGTCAGGAATCGGGCGGCGGACAACCGCGAGACGTGCTAGATTTCGCGCCGACATGAACGCCCCAGGATTCACCCTTTTCGACACGCCGATCGGCCGCTGCGGCATCGCCTGGGGCGAGCGCGGCATCGTCGGCATGGAGCTTCCCGGCTCCGACGACGCGCGGACGCGAAAGCGGCTCACCGGCCGGGTCAAGGACGCGCGCGAGAGCGAGCCGCCGCCAGCGGTGCGGGAAGCGATCACGCGGATCGTGGCGCTTCTTTCCGGTGAGCGCGCGGACCTTTCGCCGATCGCGCTCGACATGGAGCGCGTCTCCGGGTTCGAGAAGCAGGTCTATGCAATTGCGCGAAAGATCCCGCCGGGCGAGACGCTGACCTACGGCGACATCGCCGAGAGGCTCGGCGACAAGCTGCTTTCGCGCGACGTCGGCCAGGCGATGGGCAAGAACCCCTTCCCCATCGTCGTGCCGTGCCACCGTGTCGTCGCGGCGAACGGCAAGCTCGGCGGCTTCTCCGCGCCCGGCGGCGTCGACACCAAGCTCAAGATGCTCGCCATCGAAGGCGCCGCCGTGGGCGGTCAGCCGGACCTCTTCTCCGCGAGCTCTTAGCCGCCGTCAGGCGGCGAAGTGCGCCACCAGCGCCAGCGCGGTCATCCCGAATGCTACCGCTGCGATCGGCAGCAAGATCTCGACCGCAGCATCGACGCCCGACGTCCTTCCCTGCCACATCTCGAACGGCCGCGAGAGCCAGCTCGTGAACGGCTCCTCCCTGCCGCTCCCCGGCTGATGCCTGCGCCGGGTCCACCAGAGCGTGGTGGGGACGAGCACTGTGAAGAAAATGAAGCCGCTCACGACGACGAGCAGAAAATCGGTGTAGCCGCTGCGGGCGAGGCTCCAGATCGACGCGATCAGCCACAAGGCCAGGGCGACGATCCCCTTATAGAGGATCGGGTGGAGCTCACGCGACGCCGGCGTGTTGCTGGCGGGAGCTTCTCTTTGCATCTGCGCCTCCTTCGCTCAGCCAATGCTGAAGGATGGAAAACGCTCCCCACCTCCAGATAAGATCGCCCGGCGCGCTCGCAACGCGCCACGATGCCGCAAAGATCTCAAAGATCTGATGGAACGAACGAGGCGCCGGGGCGACGTTAGAACAGCCCCTCTACCAGCCCCGCTTTGTCCAGCCCGATCGACTCCGCCGCCGGCTGTTTGGGCAGGCCGGGCATGGTCATGATCTCTCCGCAGATCACCACGACAAAGCCTGCCCCTGCCGAAAGCCGCACCTCGCGGATCGGCACGACGTGACCCAACGGCGCGCCTTTCAAATTCGGGTCGGTGGAGAAGGAATATTGCGTCTTCGCCATGCAGATCGGGAATTTCGCATAGCCCTCGTCGCCCCAGGCCTTGAGCTGGTCGCGCACCTTCTTGTCGGCGACCGCCTCCTCGGCACGGTAGATGCGGGTGACGACGGTGTTGATCTTCTCCCATAGCGTCAGGTCGTCGTTGTAGAGCGGCGAGAACTGCGCGGCGCCGGATTCGGCGAGCTTCACCACGGCCTTCGCCAGCTCTTCCGTGCCCTCCGAGCCCTTAGCCCAGTGCTCGCAGCGTATCGCCTCGACGCCGTGCGACTTGGCGAATTCCTGCACGGCCGCGACCTCCTCCTTCGTATCGGAGGTGAAGTGGTTGATCGCGACGACCACCGGCACGCCGAACTGCTTCACGTTGTCGATGTGGCGCCCGAGATTGGCGCAGCCCTTCCTCAGCGCCTCGACGTTCGGCTTGGAGAGCGCGTCGCGGGCGACGCCGCCGTGCATCTTGAGCGCGCGCACGGTCGCGACGATGACCGCGGCGGAGGGGTTGAGGCCGGCCGCGCGGCACTTGATGTCGAAGAATTTCTCCGCGCCGAGGTCGGCGCCGAAGCCGGCTTCGGTCACCACGTAGTCGGCGAGCTTCAGCGCCGTCTTCGTCGCCATCACCGAGTTGCAGCCATGCGCGATGTTGGCGAAGGGCCCGCCGTGGATGAAGGCGGGATTGTTCTCCAGCGTCTGTACCAGGTTCGGCTGCATCGCCTTCATCAGCAGCACGGTCATCGCGCCGTCGGCTTTCAGGTCGCGCGCGGTCACCGCGCTCCTGTCGCGGCGGTAGCCGATGACGATGTCGCCGATGCGTTTCTGCAGGTCGGCGATATCCGTCGCCAGGCAGAGGATCGCCATGATCTCCGAGGCGACGGTGATGTCAAAGCCGCCTTCGCGCGGAAAGCCGTTGGCGACGCCGCCGAGCGAGCAGACGATTTCGCGCAGCGCGCGGTCGTTCATGTCCATCACGCGCCGCCAGACGATGCGGCGGGAGTCGATGTCGAGCGCATTCCCCCAGTAGAGGTGGTTGTCGATCATCGCGGAAAGCAGATTGTGCGCCGAGGTGATGGCGTGGAAATCGCCGGTGAAGTGGAGGTTGATGTCCTCCATCGGCACGACCTGCGCGTAGCCGCCACCGGCAGCTCCCCCCTTCATGCCGAAGCAGGGCCCGAGCGAAGGCTCGCGCAGGCAGATCGCCGCGCGCTTGCCGATGCGGTTCAACGCGTCACCGAGGCCGACGGTCGTCGTCGTCTTCCCCTCGCCGGCCGGCGTCGGGTTGATGGCGGTGACGAGGATGAGCTTGCCGTCGGGCCTCTCCGCGAGCGACTCGATGAAGTCGGCGGAGACCTTGGCCTTGTCGTTGCCGTAGGGCTCCAGGCTTTCCGCGGGGATGCCGAGTTTCGCGCCGATCTCGAGGATCGGGCGCTTTTTCGCGGCGCGCGCGATCTCGATGTCGCTCTTCACCTTCGCCGCCATGGTTCTTCCTCCCGGTTCGCGTCTGTTCCCTGTGCGACAAACATTTCCGGTCCCACTTGGCACGGAACGGCGAAGGGACTAGCGTTTTTAACATGGCGCAAGTGCTCCAGATGCGACATGGCCAAGAGGCGAATCGGACAGGCGGGTCGGCCGTCGCCGCCAGGCCTCAGCCCGCGCGCGAGCGGCACTTCTGCTTCGTTCTGCTCCCGAACTTCACGATGATCGCCTTCGCCATGGCGATCGAGCCGCTTAGGATCGCCAACCGGATGGCCGGCCAGCCGGCCTATCGCTGGTCGCTCGTCTCGCTCGACGGCGAACCGGCGGTGGCCTCGAACGGCATCCGGCTCAACGTCGACATGGGGCTCAGGGAGGCGCGCGAGCGGGTGCGCGGCGGCGACCGTCCCGATCACGTGTTCATCTGCGGCGCGCTCGGCGTGGAGCGCTTCCACGACCGCAACCTCAATTCCTGGATCGCCTCGCTCGACCGCCAGAAGATCGGCGTCGGCGCGCTCGACACGGGCGCCTGGGTGCTGGCGGACGCGGGAATTCTGGACGGAAGGCGCTGCGCCATCCACTGGGAGTCGCTCCCAGCCTTCTCCGAGCGTTTCCCGGAGGCGCAAGTCTATGCCGACCTCTTCGAGGTCGACGGCAATTGCTACACCTGCGCCGGCGGCACGGCCTCGCTCGACATGATGCTGCATCTGATCGGCGAGCATCTCGACGAACAGATCGTCACCAAGGTCTGCGAGCAGGCGCTGACCGACCGCATGCGCGCGCCGACCGATCGCCAGCGGCTGCCTCTGCGCGCCAGGCTCGGGCTTCAGAACACCAAGCTGCTCTTCATCATCGAGTTGATGGAGGCGAACATCGCCGAGCCTTTGTCGCTGGTGGAAATCGCCCGCTACGCCGGGCTCTCGCGGCGGCAGATCGAGCGGCTCTTCCGCCGCAATCTCGGCCGCTCCCCTGCCCGCTACTATCTCGAGATCCGCCTTGACCGCGCGCGGCATCTCTTGATTCAGTCCGATGCCGCGATCGTGGAGGTTGCCGTCGCCTGCGGCTTCGTCTCCGCCTCGCACTTCTCCAAGTGCTACCGCGAGCTCTACGGCCGCTCCCCGCAGCAGGAGCGGCAGGGACGCGAGAAGCTGCTGGCCTGACGCACTCCGCTAAGCCGCCGCGAGCTTCTTCTCGCTGGCGAACGGGCTCAGGCCCAGCCATTGCTGCATCGATGCCTTCAGCCGCCGGTCGCCTTCGAGCTTCATGCGCCCGGCCGCGACCTCGCTCTTGACGCTGGTCAGCCCCATCCAGATCGCCGTCATCGTGCGCAGGTCGGTCTCCACGTGGAGATCGACCTCAAATCCCGGATCGACGGAGCAAAGGTCGGTCTTGCGCCCGTCGACGATCACCCACCAGTTGCGACGCGCGGCCGAAAGTTCCGGATACACGATCTGTATCACCGCGCGATGCGGCGGCATCGGCGTCGGGTCGAGGTTGCGTCGCATGTCCCACATGAGCAGCGAAGGATCGAGATTCTTCAGCGACGTCTGCGATTCCAGCCAACGCTGACCCCAGATGCCGAGGCCGAACACGACCGGCTTCAGGTCGTGGCCGGCGGGCGTCAGCGCGTAGTGCCAGGCGCCGTCCGTTCCGCGCACGCGCTCGATGACGCCCACCGCCTCGAGCTCCTTCAGGCGTTTCGAAAGCAGCGTCGGCGACATGCGCGGCACGCCCTTGCGGAGATCGTTGAAGCGCGTGCTGCCGGCCAGAAGCTCCCGCAAGATCAACGGCGTCCACCGCGAGCAGACAACCTCCGACGCCATCGCCACCGGGCAGAACTGCCCGTAGCTCGGATAGCTTTCCATCCGGTCCTCCATCGTAGAGCTCCCCGATCAGAAGAGCCGTTCCGGGGAAGCGGGCCAAGTCCAGATTCTGGACTAGCTTACACTCCGACACCGGATTTGGATACGCGCAGGGACCAAGAGGCGGGCTGAGAATCAGATTCCGAGAATAATGGGAGATCAAGAATGACCGAGCTCAGCATCCAGACGATCGGCGCGACGAAGGTCGTGGTTCCGCCGGACGAATTGAACGCGTTGAAAGCCAGCCTCCGGGGCGCGGCGTGCTCGCCGGCCGACAGCGGCTACGACGAAGCGCGCACGATCTGGAACGCGATGATCGACCGGCGTCCGGGGCTGGTCGTCCGCTGCCAAGGCGCGGCGGACGTGATGCAAGCGGTCGCGCTCGCACGTAAGCACGGACTCGCGCTTTCCGTGCGCGGCGGCGGCCACAACATCGCCGGCAGCGCCGTGTGCGAAGGCGGCCTGTTGATCGACCTCTCGCCCATGCGCTGGGTCACGGTCGATCCGTCGGCGCGGCGCGCCAACGTCGGGCCGGGCGCCACCCTCGCCGATGTCGACCGCGAGACGCAGGCATTCGGCCTTGCGCTTCCGACCGGCATCAACTCCACGACGGGTATCGCGGGGCTGACGCTCGGCGGCGGCTTCGGCTGGCTGACGCGCAAGTTCGGCATGACCATCGACAATCTGATCTCGGCCGACGTCGTGACCGCGAAAGGCGAACTCCTTCGCGCCAGCGAGAAAGACAACCCGGACCTCTTCTGGGCGATCCGCGGCGGCGGCGGCAATTTCGGCATCGTCACCAATTTCGAGTTCAAGCTGCACCCGGTCGGCCCGCAGGTGCTTTCCGGGCTCGTCATTCATCCTTTCGCCGACGCCAAGAATATCCTGACGAAGTACCAGCCGATCCTCGCAAATGCGCCGGACGAGCTGACCTGCTGGGCAGTGATGCGCAAGGCGCCGCCGCTTCCGTTCATCCCCGCCGCGTGGCACGGCAAGGAAGTACTGATCCTGGCGATGATCTGGTCGGGCGACATGGCCGACGGCGAGAAGGCGATGGCGGAGCTCCGCGGCCTGGGAAAGCCGATCGTCGACGTCGTGTCGCCGCATCCGTTCGTCGGCTGGCAGGCGGCGTTCGATCCGCTGCTCACGCCAGGTGCCCGCAACTACTGGAAATCACACGACTTCGAGCGCCTGGACGGCGCCTTCCTCGACAAGTTGATCGATGCGGTGAAGACGTTGCCGGGGCCCGAATGCGAGATTTTCATCGCGCATATCGGCGGCGCGATGAGCCGAGTCCCTGCCGGCGACACCGCCTATCCGTATCGCAAGGCGCATTTCATCATGAACGTGCACACGCGCTGGCGCGAGGCGTCGGAAGACCGTGGGTGCATCGGCTGGGCGCGCGAACTCTTCCAGGCGGCCGCCCCGTACGCGCTCGGCAGCGCCTACGTGAACTTCATGCCGGACGACGAGAGCGACCGGATCGAAATGGTCTACGGCTCGAATTTCAAGCGGCTCGGCGAGATCAAGCGGAAATACGACCCCGACAACCTCTTCCGCTCGAACCAGAACATCAAGCCGGCCTGACCTCCGCGGCTGATCCGGCAGCAACAACATCAGGCGCCGCGGCCTCAACGGCCGCGGCCGGCGAATAACCTCCCCTCAAGGGGAGGTTACGTGGCCTCTCTGCGACCCGCTAAGCCGCCTTCGCCAGGTTCTCCCGCGCCGACTTCAGCGCGTTCACCCACCAGACGAGCTGGTCGAGCATGTCCTTGCCGCTCTGCACGACCGGCTCGAAGTCATTGAGGCTTTTGCCTTCCTTGATCACCCCCAGATAGACCGGGATCTGGATGTGCACGGCGGAGCGGATCGGCGCCATCTGCAGCTCCACCGCATGCAGCCGGAGCTGCTCGACGGCGCGGGCGCCGCCGACGCCGCCGTAGCCCACGAAGGCGATCGGCTTGCGGTTCCACTCCTTGTAGCCGTAGTCGAGCGCGTTCTTCAGGACCGCGGTCGGGCCGCGATTGTATTCCGCAACGGTGGCGATGTAGCCGTCGAGCGAATCGATCTTCTTCTGCCAGCGCTGCGCCACCTCGTTCTTCGACGGCGCGTAGGCCGGAGACATCTCCTCCTCGAAAAAGGGCAGCGGCCAGTCGCGCAGGTCGAGCATCTCGATGTCGATGTCGCCGCGCTTTTCGGCGAGTTCCTTGATCCATTTCGCCGGATGGTCCGCGAAGCGGCCCGGCCGCGTGCTCCCGACGATCACCCCGATTTTCGGCTTTGCCATGATCCCAATCTTCCAGTGGTATACAAAGGAGAGCAGGGATATATGAGTGCCTGCCGGGGGCCCGCAAGGAGGCACTTTTTTGAAACCAAAGCACGCGCCGCACACCGCGGAATGCCAGACGATCAGCGCGCTTCTGTCGCGGATCGGCGACAAATGGAGCGTTCTCGTCGTAGCACGCCTTGGCGAGGGACCGCTCCGATTCAGCGCACTCAGGCGGCAGATCGACGGAATCTCACAGAAGATGCTGACGACGACGCTGCGCAGCCTCGAGCGTGACGGCTTCGTCACCCGCACGGTCTTCCCCACGACCCCGCCGCAGGTCGAGTACGAGCTCACCGAGCTCGGGCGAGATCTGCTCAATCCCGTCGGGGCGTTGGCGGCTTGGGCGCTGGAGAACCAGGCGCGCGTCGACGAGGCACGCGAGAGGTTCGACAGCAGTCAGGAGAAACCGGCCGCGCGTCCGGGGGTGCCTTTGAATGCTCAATAACGTCGGGAAGGGATTCGTGGCCGGCGCGGCACGCGCGTCGCTGGCGATGCTTGCCGTTCTGGCAATGCTCGTGAGCGCTGCGCATGCGGACAAGTTCGTCAACAAGGGCGACGGCTGGCAGACCTACGTCAACGAGCGCTTCGGCATGCGCTTCGACTTTCCCGCCAGCATCTTCGCGCCGCAGGAGCCGCCTGCGAACGGCGGCGGGCGGAGCTTCTTGGCGAACGACGCAGAGCTGATCATCTACGCCCTCCACAACATCGACGAGGAGACGCCCGCATCGTTCAAGCGGCGGATGGCGGAGACCGAAGGCTACGAGAACGTGACTTACAGCCCGTCGGGGAAGACCTGGCTGGTGCTTTCCGGCTTCCGCGGCGATCACATCTTCTACGAAAAGTACATGTTCAAGGACGGCGTCATCTCCGCCTTCGGCATCGACTTCCCGAAGGAGCAGAAGCCTTTCTACGTGCCGATCGTCGAGCGCATCGAGAACAGCTTTAAGCCTGGGCATTCGGATTGATGGGCTTGTGCCCTTCGGCTAGCAACGACAAGCCGTCCGATTCGAAGGCACGCTGCGGATGATCGTCCCGCGCTGGTTCACTTGGCTCGTCGCGCTGGCGATCGTGATCTCGGCGCTCGCGGCGGGCCGCGCCTACTTCGTTCCGATCGCCATTGCGCTGGTGCTGTTCAGCCTGCTCAGCTCCCTCGTCAACCAGATCGCGAGGATCCGTATCGGCCACTGGTCGGTGCCTCGGCCGCTTGCCGGTGCGATCGGTCTGGTGATCGTCGCCTATGCGCTGGTGCTGTTCACCTCGATCCTGTCCTCGCAGATCGAAGCAGTGGTCGCGGCGAGCCCGCGCTACGTCGGGCGCCTGGAAAGCCTGCTGGCGGAGGCCGCGGAGCTGCTCGGGCGCGACGTTGCCGGCGATCTCCAGGCCGGGCTTTCGGAGATCAACATCGCGGCGCGCATTCCCGATTTCCTCGGCTCGGCCGGCACGATGATCACTGCGTTCTCGCTGGTCTTCCTCTACACGGGCTTCATGTTCGTCGAGCGCGGCACCTATGACGCCAAGTTCGACCGGTTGTTCCCGGATCCCGAGCGCGCCGCGACGGTGCGAGGCGTCATCGGCTCGATCTACGACAGCATACAGCGCTACTTCGTCATCAAGCTCTTCGTGAGCGCGCTCACCGGGCTCGCCGCCTACGCGGTGATGAAGCCGCTGGGACTCGACTTCGCCGAGACGCGGGCGCTGCTTGCCGTGCTGCACAACTTCATCCCGAACATCGGCTCGGCCGTCGCCACCATCCTGCCGGCGCTGGTTGCACTGGTGCAGTTCGACACGCTCGGGCCGTTCCTGGTAATCGCGCTCGGCGTCAGCGCGATTCAGCTGGCGATCGGCAATTTCGTCGAGCCGGCGCTGATGGGCCGGTCGCTCAACCTCTCGCCGCTCGTCATCATCCTGTCGCTGACCTTCTGGGCCTTCGTCTGGGGGATCGTCGGCATGTTCTTGTCCGTGCCGATCATGGTCATCGTGCTGATCGTGTGCTCGCACATCCCGGCCTGGCGGCCGGTCGCGGTGCTGCTGTCGCGCGACGGCGACATCCCCGACAGCAAGGCGCTGAAGGGGTGAGGTGCGGACGACGCGCGTCGGTCGGGCCCAATCCTGCGATCGGGCCCGCCCGAGGTGATCAAGACGTGGCTGCGGCCTTCAGCTTCGACAAAGCCCGGACCTTGACCCGCACGCTCGCCGGCTTGGCGGCTCCGGGCGTCATCTCACCGGTGGCGGGATTGCGGACCAGCGTCCCCGCCTTGCGAGCGGGCACCTTCCGGAGCGTCACCTTCAACAGGCCCGGCCAGGTGAATTCGCCGGCGCCACGCTTGTGGACCGATCCCAACAGGGCATTTTCCAGCGAGGCGAGGACCCCTTTGGCAGTGGCGCGCGGAATGTCGTTCTCGGATGCGACAAGCTCGATGAGGGCCGACTTTGAAAGAGCGCTTTTGACCGGACGGACGGTCTGAGGCTTCGCCGGTGTCTTTTTCGCCGTGGACTTGGTGCTTTGGGCCTTGGCCAAAGGGATTCTCCTCTGATTCGGAATTGCCGGCTGCTCATACTCTTTCAGATCGGGTTTGCTAATCCCCTTGTGACAACGAGACGACCCATAAATAGGGCTTTGCCGGCTCGTGCTTCGGGTCTGATGCTGCTCGCGGGGGCGCACTGGAGCCGCGGCTTGCTGATCGCTGGCGCTGATGGGCCGCTTTCGCCGACCGGCCGTCAGGAGTTGTTAGGCACCCGGGCCATCGCCCGTTGACCCTGTCGGACGCGACATCGGAGATGCCGCCATGAAGCGGCTCACCACACGTCTCGGAGCGGTCGTCGTCGGGCTCTGGCTGGCCTCAAATCAGGCCACCGCGGGCGCTACGCGTGAAGCCGTCGAGGCGGCGATCCCCAAACTGGAGTCTTACATCCAGACGCAGATCGCGGCGGACGAGGTTCCCGGGCTTTCTCTCGCCATCGTGTTCGACGATGAGGTCGTCTATCTCGGCGGCTTCGGCGTCCGCGAGGTCGGCAAGCCCGAGACGGTCGACGCCGAGACGGTCTTCCAGCTTGGTTCGCTGTCGAAACCTATCTCGTCGACGGTCGTGGCGGCGCTCGTCAGCGACGGTGCGCTGACTTGGGACAGCCGAATCGCCGACATCGACCCAGGGTTTCAGCTCTTCGAAGCCTATCCGTCCGAGCAGGTGACCGTCCGCGACCTCTTTTCCCATCGCAGCGGGCTGCCCGGCAACGCCGGCAACGACCTGGAGGACCTCGGCTACGATCGCAATACGATCCTGGAACGGCTGCGGCTGGTCCAGCCCTCGTCGAGCTTTCGCTCCGGCTATTCGTACAGCAATTTCGGCTTGACCGAAGGGGGCGTCGCCGCCGCGAAGGCGGCCGGAATGTCGTGGGAGGACGCGGCCGACGCGAAGCTCTACGAGCCGCTGGGCATGGCGTCGACCAGCTCGCGCTACGCCGACTTTCTCACGCACGCCAACCGGGCAACGCTGCACGTCAGTTACCAGGGCTCCTGGCAGGCGTTGACGAAGCGGATGCCCGACGCTCAAGCGCCGGCCGGTGGCGTCAGCTCGAATGCCCGGGATCTGGCGCAGTGGATGCGCCTCGAGCTTGCAAACGGAATGTACAACGGCACGCGGCTGATTGCCGCCGATGCACTCGAGCAAACCCATTTGCCGCTCTTCGAGCGCGGCACGCACATCATCACCGGATTGCCGACGTTCTACGGGCTCGGCTGGAATGTCGCCTTCGGCCCGCAAGGCCCGGTATGGGGCCACGCCGGCGCTTTCAGCAACGGAGCCCGCACCGTTGTGAATCTGCTGCCGTCCGAACACTTGGGCATCGTCGTGCTGACGAATGCGTTTCCCACCGGGATGCCGGAAGCTGTGGCGAGCACGTTCTTCGACCTGGTGTTCGAAGGCGAGCCGACCAGGGACTGGGCCACCGACTGGGACCAGCTCTACCAGTCCATGTTCGGTCCCGAGAACGAAGCCGCAAAGGAGAAGCTCGGGACGCCGCCGGCATCAGCGACGCCATCACTGGCCCTCTCGGCGTATGCGGGAACCTACGCAAACCCATACTTCGGCACGGCGACGGTCGAGGAGAAGGATGGCGGGCTGATCGTGAAGCTCGGTCCCGACGGCCGAATGTCCTATCCATTGAGCCACTTCGACCGGGATCTCTTCGTCTACTTCCCCTATGCGGAAACGCCCGATGTGCCGTTCGCGGTCTCCTTCGAGATCGGCGCCGACCAGACGGCAGGCGCGGTCACATTCGACAACCTGTCCGACGTCGGGTTCGGCAGATTCCCACGAGTCGCCGAATAGAGAACGCGGCTAATGTCCCTCTGCGGGGCCGGACACGGTCTGCCAGCCTCACAGCACTTGACCGGCCCATCGGCGGGTCGCGGTGCCTCGAAGGCAATATCCCGATGGCGGAGCGCCGAAGGCTGGGGCCGCCGCTGCGGCCCTTCGGCCAACTAGATCGGACAAAGTCGTCAAACAAGTATAACCTGCCGGCATGGCAATCGACTTTCCCAATCAGAGTCGCAGCTACGACCCTCGTCATCACGGCATCCGCTTCTGGGGGCACGACGACGCGCTGGAGGTGGCCTTTCTCGTCGAGGAAGACGCGATCACCAAGATCGATCGGGCTACGCTCACGACGGAGGCTGACTTTCTGACCGCGTTTGACAGCAATCGCGATCGCATCACCGCGGTTGCGCGCAAAGCCTACTCGCGGCGAGGCGACGGCTTCTACGTATTAGCGGCCTCGAGCTTCTGAGAGAGACTGACCTGCACGGCGCGCCGAATGCGCTCGATTCTCGTGCGGCGCCGACAAGCGTGCCGCGGCGCTGTCAGAAATGAACCACCGCCACCATCGCTAGGCCAAGGACGCCAAGCGTGCAGATCACCAGATAGCCGGACGGATTCCTCAAATCACTTCTCACGAAACGAAGGACACTGCGCAACTTCACCTCCATCATTCGGTAGGCGCCTGCGAGTTCGCGGCGTACGGCCGTCTGGCCACGGCCGCCATCCGGCTCAACGATGCGCCTGCGTCGGCTGACGTCTCAAATCGGCGATAAGTGACCCGCGACTTCCGACCGGCTTCACGGCGGCGATCGGTTCGCGGGTCGTCCTGCCTTGGTAGTCGAAGGCCGTTCATCGCTAGGCGGCATCTGATCCCAGTCAGCGGGCGTTAGCTGAGCTGCAGAATGACGCTTCCTTCCGACACCTTCGGCGCGCCTGCGTCGACAGCGGGAGCGTTCTTACCGATCCAGTCCTTGGCTTTTTCGCCGCTTTCGTTGACGCCCGCCTTGTCGCTGCAGACCGTGATGGACATTCCGCCATCGCCGGTCCGGATGAGCGAGTAGCTTGAAAACCCCTTCACCGAACGAATCAGGTTTTCGACGTCCTTCTTGTGCTTCTCGAGCACGTCAAAGAGTTCGGTGGCGCCCTTTCCAGAATAAGTTCTGACAACTGCTTCCATGGTATTCCTCCTCGTTTTTGTTAGAAAACGCACTGTCGAGGCGCTTTCGGCAAAAATATCGTGATAACAAAAACTTTCGGCCCACAATTTTCATGTGGTACTAGGTGGCCCATAAAGCAAACTAATAAAGACTTTCGGCTACTAGAATTCCGACACAATTTGCGAGAATGCGTCGAGCCGCCATCGAACGGAGAAACGCGTCGCGCTTTAAGAGATGAGGAGGCTTCCCCGTCAGGCATACGGAGCGTCGAAGGCGCCTTCGCTGGGCGACATGACCCGTACCCCGACCGTTAAAAGCTGACGCCTTTAGGCTCTGAGCCGCTTGTTCTCCGGATCGTAGGGGCTCTCCGGGACCACTGTCGCCTTGCAGCGCTCACCGAGGATCTGGATCTCGAGCTCCATCCCCTCCGCGCCGTGCTCGGGTTTCACCATGGCGAGCGCCAGAGACTTGCCGACGCGCCAGCCATAAGCGCCTGACGTCGCGCGGCCGACCAGCTCGTCACCGTTCCAGATCGGCTCGTTGCCGCGCGGATCGGCGTCGGTGATGCCGTGCACTTCCATGGTGACGTATTTCCACTTGTCACCGTCGGCATGCGCCTTCACCAGCGCGTCGCGACCGAGGAACTCGCCCTTGTTCGGATGCACGAAGCGGTCGAGGCCCGACTCGTAAGCCGTGTATTCGATGGAAAGCTCGCGCGGGATCAGCCGGTAGGACTTCTCGATCGCCATCGACATCATGGCGCGGATGCCGAACGGCTTGATGCCGTAATCCTTGCCGGCCTCCATGACCCGGTCGAAGATCGCGTTCTGCATCTCGATCGGATGGTGTAGCTCAAAGCCGAGCTCGCCGACGAAATTGACCCGCAGCGCATGCGCCGCTGCCGGTCCGACGTTGATCTCCTTGCCTGACAGCCAGGGGAATGCGGCATTGGAGAGATCGGCGCCGGTCACCCGTTGAAGCACCTCGCGCGACTTCGGCCCTGCAAGCACGAGCACACCCCACTGCGTCGTGACGGGATAGAAGCTGACGCTGCCGTCTTCGGGAAGCAGCTTCTGCAGCACGTCGTGATCGTGCCGTTCGAGCGCGCCGGCGGAGACCAGATAGTAGCCGCCTTCGCGCACCTTGTAGACGGTGAACTCGGAGCGAACGCCACCGTGCTTGGTGAGCAGGTGGCAGAGGTTCACGCGGCCGATCTTCTTCGGAATGCGGTTGGCGAGAATAGAATCGAGCCAGGCCTCCGCCCCCGGACCGGTGACGAAGCACTTAGCGAAGGCCGACATGTCGAGCAGGCCGACATGCTCCATCACGTTGCGGCACTCGTGGCCGACATGCTC
>Ga0315553_10000893_pt1 | contig 25851 bp, 22 predicted proteins | sample SalMarSW160140MG_FD_203099 | JGI IMG/M metagenome (GOLD analysis project Ga0315553, IMG submission 203099) | Salt marsh sediment microbial communities from the Plum Island Ecosystem LTER, Massachusetts, United States - Salt Marsh Sediment SW1601-40 ... | reverse complement strand
GAATTCTCTTTTATCGAGCTTACTTATTCCCCGAAAAGACAGGATTCAATATCTCATTAGTTATACAATATTATTTCAAAGTAAGTAATTAACCTGAAAATGCTTCTTATGGCTGGCACGTACCGACAAATGACGATATAAATAATCACTCATCTTTAATACAACGTACTGAATGAGCTTCATAGAGCCCCTTGGTGTCACGATATATCTTTGAAGAGTTGTAATCCAACTGACGTACCCAGGCGTAATCACCTCGCGTCGAGGAAGACCAGAATCTGGTTGCTGTTCCAAGATTTTTGAAATAACCGGCACCATCACGCCAACCTCCGGGTATTGCACTGAAACCACTTTCATTGCTTGCACCGGTATTCGGATTTTCCCAATAAAAGGACCCTATATGTTTCATCTTGCCGCCTTCATCTGTTCCGCGCCAATCATCTTTATTGGCTTCGGTGCTACTCATACCAAGAAACATCTCAAGCTGTTTCCATTCACTGTCGCTCGGTAAATGCCAGCCGGTAGGACAAACACCCTGGACCTTACCTGGTTCGATATCGTTTTCAGCAGTAATATGCATAGCTGCCGGCCATGTGTAAAGAGCACCATAATAAGTTCCAATGGCAGGATAGTTGTTCCACCAACAATATGCCACGGAATATAATGAAAAGTCGTACCATGCCTGCCGGTCTTCAACCAATGGAATTGCGGATCCGTCAGAATATCGGGTCACCTCAAGGTTTTCAACCATCCATATCTGATCACCGATTTCAATGGTAGAGTATATATTGTGGTTAATATCAGTTACTGTAAGTCGGTAAGTTTCAGGTGTGGTAAACGATCTCTCTTCACCGTAATAAGGAATTGAACCGGCTATTGCCCATGCCCTTGCATAATAAGTTGTGTTAGCAGAAAAATCAGCAATAGTACTACTGAAAATTCCCGTTGTACTCCTTGATCCAAGACAGATTGAAGATCCTTCTATGACGGGATTTCCTGATTCTGACCAGCAGAATCCATGATCTGTGATCTCTTCATTTCCAATACTGACAATTGTCCCCCTGAAAACATAAATTCCTTCTGAAAATACTGCTATATCATCGGTAGTAATTACCAGGCTATTCTCAGGTTCAGTGCGTTCGCACGCAATCGCTGAAAACAGGATGAAAACTAATCCAATCTGTATTTTAACTTTTAAAGAGTTCATCGTTTTTCCAGTTTCTCATCCATATCATATGACCTTTATAACTCCGTCCAACCCTATCGCAATACTGTTCAGAGTTCCGGGCATCGCCTGTTGCCCGACTACAATAAATGCAGTAAAATTCGAATAATATATTTAATTACTCTCTCACCCGAACATATCTTGTTTGTTAATTATCTATATTGCAATTATATACAGCATTGTTAATTTTATCTAATTTTTCGAACAAAAATTATTTACATGGTCGATTATTTCAAATTAATAATTATATTGGCTTCTTGAATAATCAGAATTTAAACTAATACTTATCTCAATGTTACTTCATCAGCAATTTGTACGGATGGCAAAGAAGTATGCCAAAAAAAATGCGATTATCGACAAGACCACCGGAAAATCGATTAATTATTCAACAGCTCTTATCGGCGCTCTGATCCTGTGTTCAAGATTCAAAAAGTATGATAAGGGATTCATTGGCATTATGATCCCTACCTCTGCAGGATGTGCACTGGCTACAGCGGCGGCACTGATGAGCGGAAGAATACCTGTAATGATAAACTACTCAACAGGTGCCGAAACCAATGCGAGATACGCACAGAAAAAATGCAATTTTAAAACCATCATTGCCTCAAAGGCTCTGCTTGAAAAAGTAGAATGTCCCGTTATTGAAGGTATGGTCCTGATTGAAGACATCATGGAAAGTGTGACTACAGGTGAAAAGCTAAAAGCAGCTTTAAAATCAAAGCTGCCGGTAAGCATGCTTCTTAATTCCATTCATCACGGGAATGAAAATGATACAATTGTGATCCTGTTTACCAGTGGAAGCGAAAAAGACCCGAAAGCCGTTCAGCTGACTCACAGGAATATTGTAGCAAATATTGAGGGTTTCGGAGACTATGTCGGGATCACCTCAGATGATATTCTGCTGGCTAACCTTGTTTTCTTCCATGTATTCGGATTAACAATAGATCTCTGGGTCCCATTATATTATGGTATGACAATGGTGACATACGCCAATCCACTTGATTTTCAGACAATCAGCAAAATAGCCCGTGAGGAGAAACCGACAATAATGGTCGGTACCCCAAGCTTCTTCTGGGGATATCTTCAAAAATCCGAGCCCGGTGATTTCAAAACCCTGAGGTTAATGGTGGCAGGAGCCGATAAGTGTCCTGATGCCCTGAGGGAAGGGTACATGAAAAAGCATGGAGTGACACTTCTTGAGGGATATGGAGCTACTGAAACATCTCCAGTTATATCTGTCAATTCACATGAATTCAATAGGCCGGGAAGCACAGGAAAAGTCATACCGGGTGTCCAGGTAAGGATTGAGAACTTTGAGACTGGCGAAGATTGTAAAACCAAGGAGGTCGGAAAGATCATGGTAAAAGGAGATTCTGTGATGAAGGGGTATTATGACGATCCGGAACTTACTGCCAATGCCCTTAAGGACGGCTGGTATGATACCGGCGACATGGGATTTTTTGATGAAGAAAATTATCTCTGGCATGCCGGCAGGTTCAAGAGGTTTGCAAAGGTCGGCGGAGAAATGGTCTCACTGGTCAAGGTAGAAAATACGATGGAGAAATACCTTCCGGAAGGAGTATCCTGTTGTATTGTTGAGATAATGGATGAAAAAAAGGGATCATTTATTGTGGCAACAGTGTCGCAGGAAGTAAACAAAACAGAAATACTCAGGAAGATGATGAATGAACTGCCAATTATTGCTCTTCCGAGACAGTTTATAGTTATCGGTGAGCTGCCAATGATGAGTACGGGGAAGATTGATTTCCGTACTGTTACAGGGATGGTAGAGGAGATAATGAAAGACTCCGACCAGCAGGATAAATAAAAATATCCGGAACTCTGTACTTAGATATGGAAAAAGCTGTCAAGCCTGTTGCCTTTTTTAAGCCGGTAATGGTAAAAGAAGAATACCAGCGCAACAGGAAGAATTGAAACAGCTGCAATAAGTGACCATCGCAAATCCACAGAGCCGTTAAGATATTTATCCAGAATCATTTCTGTGATAATGCAAAATCCTGATAAGATAATTAGTGCTGCAGCAATAATATTCAGCCCTTTAAAATGGGCAATCCTGTATAGAATAATGATAATGCCTGTAGTAATAAATGCAGCTATTACCATTGGAAAGCCGACAGGAAAGAACCAGCTCTGACCTGCGGCAACCACGTCAATCAGGAAAAGAGCTGCCACGACTGTAAGCATCAGCAAGGAGACTAAAATGAAAGGCTTCCTGTTAGCGAACAGGAAAAGTGTGAGAATAATCCATGCCGCAGCTATTGACACATCAGAGTAAAGTGACCATCCCAGTCCTTTGCTTATTAACAGGTCAACTATTGTACAAACAACAATTCCGGAAAAAGCTATTATCCCGCTTAATTCCCAGAGATATCTTCTGTTTTCTTTTCTTTGAATCTGAATGATCCCCGAAGGATAATTACTGGAGATATCATCCTGTTCAGATTTAATTGAAGGATCCTTGCCGCAAAGAGGACATACCCTTAATCCATCATCCAGTTCAACTCCGCAATTAACGCATATTGCCATGATCTTTGCTTTTTAATCGTCATTTAAAATTTTAACATGAATACCGGCATCCGCAAGATGCCTTAAAATATACCGTTCAAGTTCACGTGATTCCGTGATATTAGAAAAGCAGATACTCAGCTTGTTTTTATATGAAACCAGAGCACAGCCGACCTTCACTTTTGGATTTGGTGGAGTCGGTATGAGTTCTAAAGAATCAACCATATTCTCCATTTCTCCCGGAAGAGTAACCAGTCCGAGATTCGTTACCAAACCTGTCCAGCGCTTTGAAGCAAGCCCTTTGTATACGGAAGTGATAACCATTTTTTTAATGAACAGAGGCATTACCCTTATAATAAAAAGCTTTTCAGGACTGACATTCGATGACAGAAATCGTGATAACTGTTTGACATCAGCACTGATCTGCAACTGGTTATGAACTGATCTGAGTATCTCTTCAAACGTATAAGTTCCCAGTCTCACGTCAATCTCTGGCAACACAAAAAGAGAAAAATTACGCATTGTCCTGCTGGGAAATATTTTTCTCATATTAACCGGTACTTGTATCCTCAGGACTTTTCGTTTTACTTTTTTACTTTTTTCTTTCTCCGATAAAAATATTTTCTGGAGAGAAAAATGATAGACAGACACAAAATACTCTGTAACAGACACTTTATGCTTACGGGATAACTCAAGAATCTCATTAACACTGACCTCAGCGCGAAGCACCCTTAATTTCGGTCTCTTATTAAGTTTGTACGGGAGATGCCAGGCCTTAACGAGTTTAGATGGAGCAGGCAGCTTTTGAAAAAACTTGTTATAACCGTCCTCGTATTCCTCTTCCGACATCGGCATCGAGGGCAGTATTATTTCTTCCGGTGTACTGATATGCTTGCCGGTAAGAGTCAGGTAAGTGTAAAGCAGAGATTTAAGGTATTCCATCGCCCCTCCGCCATCAGTCAGTATATGAATGAACTCAACCGAGATCCTTTTGCCTTTAATTATCACCCTGTAAAGGGGTTCGCTTTTTCTTTTTGCAGCAAATGCAGTGCAGGGTATTTTTTCTTCAACCTGGATACGCGGCATCTGATCGTTAAACTCAAGGAAATGCCAGAATATTCCGCTTCCCAGGGAGACACTGAAATAGGGAAATCTCTTTGCCGTTATTGCCACAGCTTCCCTGATGGCCGAATATCTGACAGGTTCCTGCAACAAGGCAGTTATCCTGAACACCGAGGTAAGATCATCCGACATAATTGCCGGAAACAGCTTCGCGGCATTATCAAGCTTAAGCCAGCCTCTCTCGTGAAACGATTTTGTCTTTATAGCTATCCCTCCCCGTTTATATTATGCAAAGATAAAGGGTTTATTATTATACTGATTGAAGCATAATAAGCAAATGGCCTTCTTTCTCAGATAACTACCTGGAATGTCTTTTAAAGAAGGACCAGATCACTTCACTGGCATTAATATCCCGGCAGGTTTTACCTACGATCCATGCAGGCAGATACTGGAAGCCGCCCGGCCAGGTATGTCCGCCGCCATCAATTGAATAAAGAACTACTACAGTTCCGTCGGTACCGTCGATATATTCTTTCCTGGTTACCCTTGTACCATCTTTGGGATCCGTGTCAGGCTCTTCAACCACAACCGGTAAATCTGAACACTGGTTCCGGTTTACCCAGAATCCAATCGATTCATCCACAGACAGGACTTTTCCAAGGTTGATCCTGCGGATACTGCTGTAAATACTTCCCCCTTCGTATGGTACCAGCGGATCATTTACATTATTAATTGCTACTACTGAAACAGGCATGGCTGGATAGCATTCAGGGTAAAGCATATGAGGGATACTTCCGTCTACAGGTGCAATTGCAGCAATCTTATGAGATATTTCGCAGGCAAGGCGATATGACATTATAGCACCGTTTGAAATACCTGTAACATAAACCCGTTTTGGATCTATGTTGTAATCCTTTATCATAGAGTCTATTAATGCAGAAATAAAGCCGACATCATCAATATTTTCCCTGTGTGCACGGTCGTTTGCTTCTTCATCCATCCTGCCATCATTCCAGTTCAGCTCTATACCATCAGGATAGACCACAAGAAATCCATCTTTATCGGCCAGTTTGTTAAAATCTTTGCGTGTAACAATAACCATGCTTTCTCCGGTTCCTCCCCTTCCATGTAAGGCAATGACCAATGGCAGCTGAACAGATTCATCATATAATGACGGGACATGAATATGATAAGTCCGCTCCAGGTTGTCGTGTATAAATGATGCTCTCTGAGCCATGCCTTGAGGTGCCGGGAAGAAGATAAGACAAATTCCGGCCAGCATTTTCATAAATGCAGAAAGTTTAGTTTTTATATGTGACTCGTATTTCATATAACTGACAAATGTCAACATAATTTACGAATAAGACAGGATTTAGTTTGCATATCATAAATAATACATTTCATTTTGCCGTTGTTTCATTACACCACTTTTCCTACCTTTAATCCATAGTATCGTATTACAATGAAAAAAATCGGCATCATTGGCCCCAATACACTTGTCTGCAGCGAGGATTTATATTACTTCGGCATTGATCTTGGCAGGGAGATAGCCACTCCCGACAGGATTATTATCTGTGGGGGACGGGGAGGTTTTATGGAGGCTGTCTGCAAGGGAGTGAAGCAATCGTCAGGTACGTTTTCTTCGCAGACTATCGGCATATTACCCGAGGATACGGCAGAGAAGGCCAATCCCTATATCGACATTGCCATACCCACAGGGATAGGTCTGGCGCGCAATCTCATCATAATAAACACGGCCGATATCATCATAGCGGCGGGTGGCGGCGCCGGGACCCTCTCGGAGATAGCCTTTGCATGGCAGAGAAACAAAAAAGTCCTTTGTGTCACCTCTTTTGGCGGCTGGGCAGCTGATCTTGCCGGCATAGACCTTGACAAACGTGCCATGGAGCTTCTCATTCCGGTCTCATCCATCAAAGAGATCAAGGAATGGTTATAGTACTATCGGGACGAAGGAGTATCTACTCACATTTCAGATTTGTTCTCTGTGCTTTTGATGCATCGGCAAAGGGTCCGTACATGGCATTCTTAAATGAAACGCATGCACTGGCGGTTTCTCCTTTACCTGCCTGTGCAACGGCTAGCTGATAGTAAAACTTCGCTTTGGCTTCGGCTTCACCTGTTTCAAGATCGAGTCCTTTTTGAGCATATTCAGCACCGCTGTCGAAATTCTCCTGTTTGTTATATACGTCGGCAAAATAGTAGAAAAGATCCTTGTCATCGCCATATTTTGCAGCTTTATTCAGCAGGTCAAGTGCTTTATCCAGACTATCTTCCTGGTTTGCCAGCGATCCGGCGGCACGAAAATATTCAAGAGCCTGTGTAGAGGCCTGCTCTATTCTTTCGTCATCTTTTCCGCTTTCCAGCTTTCCAAGAAATGAATCTATTGTTTCCTCGAAAGAATCGTTATCATTCTGCCTCATATATATTAAGGCCTTGTTATATATTGCATTAGCATAATCCGGATTGATCATTAAAAGACTGTCGAAGGCAAGAAGGGCATTATCATAATCAGTCTCTGAGAAGAATTCGGTACCTATCTTATTATAGCCCTGTACCAGTATCTTCCCGGCAGTTGCTTTATTTGATGAGCTTCCATATTTTTCAGCAGCGGCTGAAGCTTTCTTTGCAGCATCAATGATTTCCGGAGCCGGTTTCTTTTCATTGTAGGCATTAAGTGCAACCTTAACATATAATCCAGGTAACACTTTCATTGCTTTTTCTTTAAGATCAGCAGCTTCGTCACCAACCTGGTCTGCCAATGTAACAACCTGTTCGAATGCCACAATAGCAGCACCGGCATCAGTCTGTGAAGCCTTGGCGCCTTCATTATAGGCCGAAATTACATCATTACGTGTTTGTGCGTTGAGGTTTGCACCTAAAATAGCAGAGACGACCATTATCCCTGCAATCTTTCTCATTTGTTTAATGTTCATTTTAATTCAGATTATGAGGTTATTATAAACACTGTTTCTTTTTAAAGGCGGTAAATATAGAAATTATATTTTAAAAACACCTTCTATGGTAAAATGTTTGGCGTGCAGCGGAGGCGGGATGAACAAGACGGAGTTCCGCACGACGGAACGAAAAATGTCGTGTCCCATACAAATGGAATGAGTAAGATCTTGATTCAGTTAATTGACATTCCTGAATACTCTTCTGAAATGATATCCATAAATGCTGTAGGTGACTGCCAGGGGAAATGATTCCGGCTTGTTGAAAATGCTCCAGAGAAGGAGCTTCCAGAAGTATTTTCGGTCCTTCTTTAAAATTCCTATATATAATATCGATTTTATTAATGCCATAAACCTGTTTAGTGAAAGAGGCTCGCGAAACGGAGGATCATATTGTTTCAGGAACAGTTTTACTCTGGCATAGTAGGATTTACAGGAATAGATATTCTGAACGATTTTCTGATATCCTTTCAACAATTCATCTTTGTCCATTACCGGTATAAAATTTATTGAATAATTAGTATTATCGCCGGTAAATTCATCAGTTATCCTGCCTTCCTCTTTCAACCGCTTGTATAGTTTTGATAATCGCGGAGCATTAAGAAGTCCTACCATCGCAGTTATGATACCGCTTCTTTGAATAAAGTCGATTTGTCGTTGAAAGATATTCGGGGGATCGTTATCAAACCCGACTATAAATCCCCCATATACTTCCATCCCACAACGCTGGATTATATTTACACAATCTATCAGGTCACGATTATTATTTTGCTGCTTGTTGCACTCCATCAGACAACTCTCCTCCGGAGTTTCAATACCTACGAATACTTTTGCAAAACCCGCTTTGACCATCATATTCATAAGATCTTTATCGTCAGCCAGATTAATAGAGGCTTCTGTTATAAAATAGAACGGATTGTCGTTTGATTCCATCCAATTAGTAATGGCCGGAAGTAACTCAGCCTTTAATTTCTTTTTATGCCCGATAAAATTATCGTCAACGAAAAACACGCTGCCTCTCCATCCTATTTGCAGCAACTGATCCAGCTCGGCAATAATCTGTGCAGATGTTTTTGTACGAACGTGACGGCCAAAAAGAGCAGTAATATCGCAAAACTCACAATCATAAGGGCATCCTCTTGAGTACTGTATTCCTGCAGTTGCATATTTACCTGATTTTAAAAGTGAATAATCGGGCAAAGGTGATCTTGTCATATCTGCAAATCTATCTGACTTATAGATCTTTTTCGGCCTTCCGTTTTTAAAATCTTCAAGGAAAAGAGGTAAAGTTATTTCTGCTTCATTCAGCACCAGATGATCTATTTCAGGAAAATGATCATATTCTTCCGTGAACAGCGGGCCTCCTGCTACTATTTTGGTATTAAGCTGTTTACATCGTAAGATAACCTGTTTTACCGAAGCCAGATGAATCGACATGGCACTGATGAAAACATAATCTGCCCGGATAATATCTTTATCCCTGAGTTTTGTGACATTAAGATCCGTGAGTTTCTTATTCCAGTGGTCAGGTAATAATGATGCCACGGTAATTAAACCCAGAGGTATATTCGATGCCTTTTTGGATATGAACTTTAAAGCATATTTAAAGCTCCAGTATGTATCCGGATACCTGGGATATACTAAAAGTATATTCATAACGGCTAAAAATAATTTTTGCTAAAGGTATTTTCATGATATATCCATAACAAAAAAAAGGGACTAACGCACACTAACAGGGGACTAATCAAATAAAATGGGGATAAATACCACAGATCAGGGACAGATGCCATTCGCCCCTGGGCACCTATAAGGCTTCTCTGAGCTTTAACAGATATTGCCTCGAAACGGGGATCCTTTCCTGGTATCCCTTTATTGTTATCCAGTGGCTGCTATAATCCTGATGAAGTTTTTCGATAAAATGCATGTTTACTATGCACGATCTGTGGCAACGTATAAAATTCGAATAGGGTTTTATCTGAAGCTCAATATTTTTTAAAGTATTCCGTATAAGTGTTTTCTTAAAGCTGTCGGCATCCATATATACTATTTCCACATAGTTGTCAGCAGATTGAATAAAGATAATCTCAGCAATTAGAAGTGTAAGGTTTTCGGCACCTGTCTCAGAAATAAACTCAATAGATTTATTAAGGTTATCTTCTTCGTACTTTTCTATCTGTTTTTGAATTGCTTTCCTCTCGGAAATAAGTGATTCATTTTGTTGAATCAGCACCTTATTTATATCATATAATTTCAAAGCCACCGGCGGGGCAAGACAGATCAATACTATTTTGAAAACGATATAGAAGGAGATACTTACAAATCCCACATACCGCAGATAAAAGACAAAAGCAACGGAACAAAGAGTTAAAATAATAATACCGCTGAGGTAAGAAGTCAGGACAGACTTGCTGCCGTTTTGATCATTTTTTTGGATCATCCGGGAGAAAGCAACCCGCATTAAGAACATGAATAAAAAGACAATGGCGCCAAAACCGGCAACAAACAACAGACTGTTGTTAAAATCAAACCTTTCGAGAGGAAACGGCTGGAAAAAAAGAATGAATAAGAATATGCCAAAACTTATACTCAGGAGAAACCTTATTTCCCTGTTTAACAACTGTACAAACCGGTCAAATTTTTTATTCATAATTTGAAATCATAAACCGCTTCATGCCTTTTTATCATAATTCAGGGATTATAATGCCCAATTATAATATTTTTCAGGGAATATATACACAAAAAACAGAATTTTCAGCGTACTCTGTACGTTATTCTCCCGCACTCTCGCACTCCCGCACTCCCGCACTCCCGCACTCTCGCACTCTCGCACTCCCGCACTCTCGCACTCCCGCACTCTCTCCCTCTCCCCTGGTCTCCACTCTATCCACATAGCCCTGAACCTTGAACCTTAATATTTTTCTGCCCCTCTTTATACATACTTTGTTTCTCAGCTTAAATTGAATCTTATTGCAATTCAAAAAACCGTTGACCATATAACGAAGATAATAATTAATAAGCAGCTATTGTATGAAAATGTCCGTCTTTAATACAATGGTTGAAGGCTGAAGAAATGTAACTTCAACCGGTTTTCATCGTTAAAGAGTAAAGAGAAAATAATTGTATTTATTTTAGATTGAAAATATAAAACTCCCCGTTATCATGATAAAAAGTTACTTTCTCACAGCCTTCAGAAATATATTGAAGTACAGGAGTTTTTCCATTATCAATATTTTCGGACTATCAATAAGTTTAGCAGTGTGCATGCTTATTATTTTAGTAGTCCAGGATCAGCTTTCTTATGATAACTTCCATAAGAACCGTGACCGGATTTACAGGATTCAATCGATAGATAACCTGAGTAAGATATCACTAAATAAATATGCATCTACAACCTGGCCGCTGGCAAAAGAACTGAAAGACAATTATCCATTCATTGAGGATGCTGTTGTACTTAATAGCAGCTTTAACGGTGAAGGCATATATGATGAAAAAAGGTTCCAGGTATCAGGTTTTTTTGCTACTTCTTCGTTTTTCAATCTTTTTGATTTCAAATTAAAAGGCAACCTTGAGTCGAAACCTCTTGATGAGCCTTATTCGATAATTCTGGCAGAGGAGGTGGCTGATAAATTTTTTGGTGATAATGACCCTGTCGGGAAAACAATTATTTTCGAGAAATACGGTAACTTAAAAGTAACAGGTGTTATTCCAAAAACAACCCAAAAATCTCATATTCAGTTTGAAGCGTTGATTTCCGATGCAACACTTCCGGCTCTGGAAAAAGAAAATAAGATAAAAAATATTACTGATAACTGGGAGGGATTTTATTCAAATTATGTGTACATATTGCTTAATGAAAATGCAAGGCAAAGTGATCTTGACACCGCACTGGTAAAAACAGGTAAATTAAAATACCCTGAAAATGGAAAGGTAAATATCTCATTTTACAGTACTCCGATCTCCAGTATCGTTCCAGGGCCGTTGCTTGCAAATGAAATCGGTATGTTTCTCCCAAATGCATTTGTAATTTTCTTTGCGGGACTGGCAATAGTAATTATGTTTTCGGCTGCATTTAATTATACAAGCCTTTCAATTGCCCGATCTCTGATGAGGGCAAAAGAATATGGAATACGAAAATCTTTTGGAGCCTCAAGGGGCCAGCTTGTCTCACAGATTCTGGCTGAGGCAGTTATCATTGCATTAATCTCACTATTCTTTGCCTTTATAATTCTTCAATTGCTTGTTCCTGCATTTTCCGGAATGAGGTTTATGACACTTCTCAGGATTGATCCCCATCAGAATCTTACAAGTTATTTAGCCTACTTCCTCTTTGCCGTTATTACAGGTTTAGTTGCAGGTCTGACTCCTGCAATTTATGTATCATCGCTGAATCCCATAAAAGTATTTAAAGCCTCTTCAAATATCAGATTATTAAAGAGAGTTACCTTCAGAAAGATCCTCCTTGTGGCCCAGTACACATTCTCTATTATTTTTCTGATATCAATTATTTTATTATACCGGCAGATGAGCTTTATGTTAAATAGTGAGCTGGGTTTTGACAGGGATGTTGTTTATAATATACGGCTTAATGACCAGGAATTCTCCATGGTTAAGGATCAGTTCAGCCAGTTACCGGAAGTTGTATCAATCTCAGCCGGATCACATGTCCCGGGAATTGGCAATTTTTGGAGTACCGGTATAAAAAGCAAGCCTGAAGATGAATCGTACGATGCTGCTTATTTTTCTGTAGATCCCAACTATATTAAAACTATGGGAATAAATATTATTGCCGGTGAAGATTTTCCGGAAGATCCGGCCCCAAATTCTAGTTTAGTAGTAATTAACAGAAAGGCAGCAGAGTATTTTAAATTCAGATCTCTTCAGGGTGCAGTAGGACAAAACATATTAATTTATGATACCATACCTGTCAGGGTTGTTGGTGTAGTGGAGAATTATAAATATGTTGCGCTGTTTCTGCCTCTTAAACCGCTCATCCTCAGGATGAATCCTGAGCAATACAGAATTGCAGTTCTCAGGGTCAACACACAGGACACTGAGGCCACCCTGGCAAAATTTAAAACTGCCTGGACTTCGATTGATCCAAATCATGAACTTCAAGGTTCATTCCTTGATTATGAGATAAAGGATTACTATGGCATCTTTGGAGATGTTTTATATACAGTTGGCTTTGCAACTATACTTGCAGTTGTCGTAGCATGTCTTGGACTTTTTGGAATGGCAACTTATAGCATTCAGACAAGGTTGAAAGAGGTTGGTGTCAGAAAGGTTTTTGGTTCACAATCACGAAATATTGCCCTGCTTATCATACGCACTTTTGTTATCATGCTGGTAATTGCCGCTGTTATAGCTGCTCCACTGGCATATTTAATAAACTCAACATGGCTTAAGTTTCTTGCTTTCCATGTTACATTTGGTATTGGGACTCTCTTAACCGGCATTATAATTGTGTTTATAATAGGCATTTTTACAGTTCTTTCTCAAACACTTAAAGCTGCCAACTCGAATCCTGTCGATATTCTAAAATATGAGTAGAAAGTGTTGATTTGCAGTCATGTAATGCGTTGAATATTAGTTTTTCAGCATTAATTTGGAGAAAAAAAGCGAAAAGGCTATATGATCATTATTCTATTGAATTATCCTTTACACACCTCACAGAGAGTCCCCAAATCTTATTAAGGATAGTATAGTTTAAAGAGCTACTACTTTTATTAAGGCTAAAACCATAATGTCCACCTTTTGGTCCTTCAGTTACTGTCCAGAATAAACCTTTGGTGCCTCTCCCGCTGAACGCCATAATATCTCTAAAACCACCGGGGAGCGCTGTAAAACCACTATTATTATTAGCTCCTTCATTTGGTGATTTCCAATGCAAAAAACCTGATTCTTTTAGTTCTCCTCCTGTTTCAGTTCCAGGCAATGTTCCGGTAAGAGACTCCCACTCTTCAAAAGTAGAAAGATGCCATCCTTCAGGACACGCTTTATTTGCAGTTTCCCAGTTATATAACCTGCCAAATTTATCACAGTCTTCCTCCCTGTTCTTATAACACCAACTCCCGTTTTCAGTATAATAATTCAGGTTCTCAGCCATCCATATCTGTGTACCAATTCTTATCCACTTATAGGTATTATCATCTCTCTGATCAATAAATTCACCGGTTAGGGCCAAATCAGATTTTCTTGTTTTTGCATTAGGATAAGCGGCTACATGAACAACTTTGTTCTCCAGGATTCTAATCCTGTTACTCCAGTTCTCAATACCTGAAATTTCAACCAAATGCTCACCAACAGGTATGTTGTCTAAAGGTATTGTGCTATTTGCTTCCACTATTCCCATTGATTTGCCATCAAGAAATAATTGCCCATCTATCTCAGTTGATAGTTCAAGACTCCCGTATCCGGGTAAGGAGATTGATTCCCCCCTTAAAGTATCATCAGTTATTGAGGCATAATAGTCCTGAACCTCAACACCAGGTAAGATAAAAACAAAATCCCCTTTATCCAGATTAGGATTTCGAATTTTTCCATATTGTGGGTGCTGAGAATTATAGCTATAATTAGTAACTGTAGTCTGCAAAAATTCACCCAATTCATTACCAGTAAGGTACCCATCACTATTGCCATCAGCCTCATTTGAAGTCAATGCACTCACAAACTGTTGTCGAAATATACTTTTATCAGGTACCTGTTCATTTTCCGTACCGCTGGTTATAAATTGTCTGATTGGTTCCCTCGTTTTATAGCTTATCGCCTGAGGAACAGCTCTTGTTATAGCAAATAACGAACCGGAAAAACAGGCATCAAATAAAAATATTGCATGTTTTGATTGTATACGCTTGGCATATATCTCAATCTGTGCCATCTCAATAGCTCTACTCTGGAATAAAGCTTCGTTATTATTTGGATTAGGAGCATCAGCAGGTACAATGTACCCCAATTTCTCACCATAAGAAGTATTTATTGTATGGCCATGCCCGCCAAAATAGAATAAGAGCCGGTTATCACCCTCCTGTCCATACCTTGCGATGAAATTGCTGATTGAATTGTCTAACTCAACCTTGGTTGGATTTTCTAATATGATAACATTAAAGTGATGGGATTCAAGTGCCTTCTTTACTGCTTCAATATCTTTCTTTACACCGGGCAGGTCAGGCCAGTTATTTAAATATTCAGAGACCCCTATCAAGATTGCATGGCTCTGCTTGTAAATCTCAACCATTTTGTTGTCTATTTCTATGTCAAAGCTCTTGATGCCACTTTCTTGACATAAAGCCAGTATACTGAACAAACTTAAGATGATAGTCAGGAATTGCCGCCTCATATGAATATAATTTTTCCCATTTACGATAGATACAAGATAGTAAGTTACAAAATTACTTGAAAAGTATTCCGGGTTTTTCTGCTTAACTTTTATTAACCAATATATACACTTTTAATATTCCTCTCTGTACAAATAACAAATCATAAACACAGATATCGTCCTGCTACATACCTCCGGACCGTCGTACCGTCTTTTTGTAATACTGTTGCGCCTGATTAAGATATGTTTGTTATTGGGCTACACCGGGATTATGCTAATAGAAATACTTCTTCAAGGTCAGCAGTACAGAGAATGACTGAAGCTTATCCACAGGAGAAGAGGTATATAACAGGTCACACTGGATAGCAACTTTACCTGTAAATTCGTATCCGGCACCTGCAGACAAACCTAATCCGGCAACAGTTTGGGCTTCAATCTTATCATATAAGAATCCACCTCCTACTGTTCCTGAAAAAAGAAAGGATGGAGACGTTTCATTCAGAAAATATGTATATTCCACAATCCCAAAGATACTATGGCTTCTGAACAGGGGAGAAAGTGAATAAACAAAAGGAGAAATAAGTTTTGCCCCGAGAGCTCCGAGATCATCTCCCTGCATTTTATCATGCCAGTTCTGCCAGACTGATGCTACTTCATCAATAAAAATATTTGATTTGAATCCAAAGATAAGACTCGACTTATTTGATGGTGCATATCCTAATCCGGCTGTCAGACCGAGGCCAAAAGTTGAAAATCCACTATTTGAGAGAAGTGTTGATGAAACACTCGTATAACCTCCTCCTAAACCTGCACTGAAAATAAATCCTTTACGATTTTCATCTGCATAGCAAATATTATCCACTGTTGTAAGTAGCAATATTGTGGCAGCTAAATAAATGAAATATCTGTTGTTCATAGCCGGAATCTACGATTACAAAATAAAATTAAGAAATATATATTACATGGGGATTAATTGTTCGTGGGTTCGTGGGTACGAACCTACAAACCTCCGACTTTTTATATATATTTGAAAAAGATATATATACACAATAAAAAAGAATTAATAATCCTCCCATAAAATTGATTAATATGAAACGATTACTTCAATTATGCAGTATAACATTTTTTTCTGTAAGTCTTTTGAATGGTCAGCAACCTGACAAGAATTCGTGGTATGAGACTCCTGTAGAACTAATTAAGGAAATCTACAGGGCAGTTTCAGTGAAAGACAGCGGATCGGTCGACTGGGAAAGAGTCAGATCGATGTTCATAGATGAAGCGGTGGTTGTCCTGAGAACAGGGCGGGATAAAACCACACAATTCACAGCAGACGGATTCATACAGGATTTTAAGGATTTCTATCAGTATCCTGAGGTAAAAGCCAGTGGTTTCGAGGAGAAGATACTCAGTATGAAGTCAATGGTCTATAAGGATATTGCTTTCATTGCCACTGTATATTCGGCAGCGATCACGGGAAGTGAGGCTTCTCAAACACGTGGAATAGATCTATGGTTATTGCATAAAAAGGAGGGTCTCTGGAAAATAACCTCTGTAGTAAACGAAGTAATTCCTGCCGGGCAGGAGCTTCCTGATGAACCGGAATGGAAGTTCTGAAATAAAGAATGGAATAATGTAACTGCTCCGTTACACCTTCGATAAAGCTTCGGTGGGTAAAATGTATAACGGTCCGCGTTCCGTTTCAGAGGAAATAAAATTGATTTTAGTCGTAATAAGATGTAAATTAGTTGGTGAATTTATCTACCTTATATTTAACATATTGTAATTCAGGATTATATAGTTGTTTTTAAAATAATTTTATTAAAGAAAGGAGTATAACTATGAAAACCAAAAAGATGACATTTATTTTAATGGGTCTGCTGATATCACTTCTCACGCTGAGTGTATCAGGGCAAACAGGTGCACGAACCCAAAAAGCACCGGATGACATAACCAAATGGACAAATAAAACAATAATGTGGGTTGGTCCGCACCAGGATGATGAAGGCGGATGCCTGGGGACATTGTCCCTGCTTAAAGCAAATGGCAACAAGATTATTATGGTATGGTACACTACCGGCAACAAGGGTTCGAGAGATCTTGAGATGACAAGTGAGAGACTTGCCCAGATAAGGAAAGTTGAGTCTGAAAAAGCATGCGGAGAAATGGGAATAACACCCGAAACAGATACTTTCATCTGGCTCGGATATGATGACGGGATGCTGGAATATGTTCCCGAAAAGGAACTTTGTGAAAAAGTATGCAGGTTGATAAGAATGTACCGTCCCGACGCAGTATTTTCAATGGACCCTGGCTCTGCATGGATGAAATGGCATAAAACCGACCATAGGATGTCAGCTTTCCTAACCCTCGACGCTGCCAGGGCAGCAGCTTATCATTTATACTTTCCGCATCACAGGATAAATGAAGGACTGCAACCATTTACTGTTACAGAATACTTATTTTATGCTACCGGTGAATCAAATTACGATGTCGATATTACTTCTGTAAGTGATAAAAGGATACGTGCCCGTGCCTGGTATGTAAGTCAGTTTGGAGCGGGTAATTTTAAATATGTAGGCCCTGAACCTAATCAGGAAAATATTAAGAACCAGCTAAACAGAAATGCCGAGAGGATTGCCAATGGTGAAAAGGTCTATGAGAGATTCAGGAGGCTCTCTGAATCCATGTCATTCTAGAGAATTGCATTGTACTGAAAATCATTGATCTACAGGATTCATTTGTTGGTAGCTTTAAATGGATTGCAGGTAAAATAGTTAAAATGGATAACGTAATTAGTTTTGGATATAATATGAAGTTATAAAAAAAGAGAGCATGGGAAGATTTACGTTAAAACAGAAAAAAGAAATTGGGTTGCCGCCTGATGCTATATATTTCAGAGGCCAGAAAAAGATTGATAAGGTATTGTTACGCGTGATAGATTTTGATGCAGATAATCTGGAAGAAAGTGCAATCGAAACGGTTAAGGAGGTCTTGAAGTATCAACGTAAAGAATCCGTAACCTGGTTTAATATTGACGGGCTGCATAACAATACAATTATAGAAGAGATAGCGAGTGGATTCAAGTTTGATAACCTTATCCTGGCTGGTGTTATGGACACACAAGCAAGGCCTAGAGTGCAAGAATATCCTAATTGTATATTTCTTTCAATAAAAATGCTGCAACAAGAAGAAGCTACGGGTTCAATTTTAGTTGAAAATTTGAGCTTGATAATAACTAAAAACGTATTGATCTCCTTTCAGGAAAAGAGAGGAGATGTTTTTGAACCAGTCAGGGAGCGTATCAGAACACATAAAAAAAGAATCAGAAACTCCGGAACTGATTATTTAGCCTTTACATTACTCGATATTGTTGTGGATAATTACATATATATCATAAGTGAATTTGGAGATAAAATTGAGGATCTGGAAGAGAAGCTGCTTCTTAATCCTAACCAAAGTGTCATCGATCAAATTAATTCATATAAACAAGAACTGAATTATTTACGGAAAAACATTAATCCCGCCAAAGAGATGATATCGGCTTTATCAAAAATGGAATCGGAATTTATTAACGAAAGTACCTATGTTCATTTCAAAGAACTCCTGGACAATATCATTCACGCAACGGAATCGACTGATAATTACCGGGAAATATTATCTGACCAATTAAACATTTATCATACAACTATGAGCACCAAGCTTAATGATATTATGAAGTTTCTGACAGTTTTTTCAGTCATCTTCATACCTCTTACTTTTATTGCTGGAATTTATGGAACTAACTTTGATGTAGTACCTGAGCTTCATTATAAATACAGTTATTTTATTATGTGGGGTGTTATAGTAATAGTGGCAACAGGAATGCTAATTTATTTCCGAAAGAAAAAATGGTTTTAACCGGGATGGGGCCTGTCGCTGCATTTACAACTAACGTCTCAAATTTCATGGTCAGCAAAAATTGTCTGCTGACTATTGGCGATCGTTTTCATTCCTGCCATCCTTTTTTGGTATTTTAATCCTGCATCTGGACGCAATCATTCCAATAATTACACCCATTGCTATACATAACAATATTAACAAAGCGCTGGGTATTTTTACCATCCAAAACCATAGCTTAATGTCTACTATTTCTGTATTTTGCAGAGCGAAAATAACTAACAGTAGTGAAAGTAAAATAATTACAATAATCTTAAATTTCATTGTCTGTTTTTTTTCTAAAATACAACTTTTATAATTAATAATTATGTCAGAATGCTAAAAAGAATGTGTTCTGCACAGAATCAATTAATGCAAAACATTGATCTACAGGGGTTTGTGATTTAATGATGTGGTGGTTCCTTATTTCCAGTCGTCGGACATAGCCGACTCTGTCGGATTATTGACTTATCGGAGCGAAGGAGGAGTGTACCGTCGCACCATTACACTTATCATGCTATACTGCAGGGCAAAAAAGTGGATCAGAAAAGATTTGAGATACTTCAATTTACATTGTTTATTATTGCAGCTAAACCCTGAAACTGACGTCTTTAGAATAAAGTAACAGGAGATTATTTTATTAATCCTTAACTACATGAAAAAGAGTGGATTTTACACAATTGCATTATTGTTGTTTTGTATTTCGGGAACTGTAAATACTGGCTCTGTTTATAATCTTAAAAAGGGGACAGGAATACCGGATTCCATAGAAATCAAAATTGATACTTTGATAGCCCGTATGGGTATCTCATCTGAAACTCCGGGTGGCGTTGTCGGTGTCATTAAAGATGGCAGGTTTATCTTTAAAAAAGCTTATGGATTGGCTGATTATGATACAAAGAAGCCAAATACAACTACAACCCTCTTCAACCTGGGGTCAACATCAAAACAATTTACTGCAGCGGCAGTATTGCTGCTTGAAAAAGAAAATAAGTTATCTCTTAAAGATGATATCAGGAAATACCTGCCCGATTTTCCTGATTACGGATATACAATAACCATCGAGAACCTGGTTCATCATACCAGTGGAATCAAATCCTCTGATGGATTATGCCTTATGGCCGGTACCCTGTTTTCAGAAGATAACCGTGAAGGAGATTACAATTTCATAGCCAGGCAAAAGTCTCTGAACTTCATACCGGGTGATGAGTACATGTACTCAAATTCGGGATATATCTTACTGGGAAAGATCGTGGAAAAAACAGGTGGCATGAAATTCAGCAAATTCATTGAAGAAGATATTTTCAGACCTGTGGAGATGACTCATACCTACATTTACGACAGTCCTGGTAAAATCACGGGTAACAGTGCTGCAGGACATGTGCGTGGAGATGATAAAAAATTCAAGGAATCGGGGTATCAGAACAGTGCGCTAACAGGGATATCCAATGTATATACCAATATTGAAGATCTATTGCAATGGGATAATAATTTTTACAGGAACAGATTGGGGAAATGGGATTTCAGCGAAGAGATGACGACACCTGCAATCCTTAATAATGGAGATACATGTAAATATGCTTTTGGTCTTGACATATCTGAACACAACGGTTTAAGAACGATAAGCCATGGCGGAGGCACAGGAGATTTCTCAACATTTTATCTTCAGATACCTTCAGAAAAACTATCTGTTATCTGTCTTTTCAATATTTCCACCAACGCAACCAGTCTTGCCTATAAGATAGCCGACCTGTTTGTTAAAGGAAATCCGCAACCTGCTGCTCATTCAGTAAAACCGGAAAAGGTAAATATTGATTCTGCAGCATTGCAAGCCTGTACAGGAAAATATTTCGATAACAGTTACTGGTTCGAAGTAACCATTACCAGGGAGGACGATCATCTTGTCTTTGATGCTCCGTACCAGGGCAGGTTTGAGATTTATCCCTCATCGGACACATCATTTTTTGTAACCTTTGCCGATTTAAACGTAGTATTCTGTAAAAACGATAAAGGAGAAATTACAAAAGGAGCAATTATCCAGAGGGGTGATAGATTTGAACTTACTTATCTGGGGACAAATACATCTGCTCCGGCAGCAGAACAATTGAGTCAGTATGCCGGTGATTTTTACTGTGAAGATATTGATGTAACCTATCCCGTATTATTTAAGGATAACAAATTATATATCGTTTTCCCCGAATCAACCGCAAAGTTTTGTAATGCCAAAGTGGAATCGGAACTGATCCCGCAGCATGATGATTATTTCGCTTCACCCGTGAGTGGTATTCGGTTTACACGAAATGCAGATAATGAGGTTACAGGATTCATCCTCAAAAATATAGGGCGGGTAAGGAACCTGGTTTTCAATAAAATGAAATAAGGGAACGATTATTATACTATTAGCGTTCCCACAAGAAATGCATATTGTAATGTTTTGATTTGAAAAGGTCTTCAGGTACTGACTTTCATAATTTATTATTATATTAGTGCTAATTATTAAGTCTCGCAGATAATTCGTATTAATTAATGGTCATACAGCGTCAGGATGCTGAATTATTATTAAGAACCACATTCAGGTTAAAACGGTTCTATAACACTCAGTGGGAGGTTATTAAGAAGGTCTTCGATGGTGAAAGAGTGTTATTGATTGAAAAGACAGGTTATGGGAAATCGTTATGTTTTCAGTTCCCGGCTTCTACTTTTCGGGGAACAACAGTAGTTTTTTCACCCCTGATTGCCCTTATGCGCGACCAGGTTAATAAGCTTAACGAACTTGGAATAGCCTCTGCCTGTATAAACAGTAACCAGACACCTGAAGAGAACCAGGGAGTTATTGAGAATGCAAAAAACGGAAGGATTAAGATACTTTACATAGCACCTGAAAGACAGGAAAACAATGAATGGATTGAAGCAGCCAGAACCCTTAATCTATCTATGGTTGTTGTTGATGAGGCACATTGTATATCGGTATGGGGACATGATTTCAGACCTGCATTTAAAAGAATAATAAACCTGGTAAACCTTCTGCCCAAAGGCTTACCTGTAATTGCAGTAACAGCAACTGCAACAAAAATGGTTGAAAAAGACATAGCTGACCAGATTGGAGGAGGTATTTCTGTAATCAGGGGAAGTCTCATGAGAGAAAACTTCAGGTTATTTGTAATTAAAGTAAAGTCTGAAGATGAGAAAGTGATTTGGTTGGGTAGAAATATAATGGATCTCCAGGGATCCGGAATAATTTATACAGGAACACGTGTGAATACCGAAATCTATTCCAGATGGTTTGATTATCTTAATATTAAGACAGCCTCCTATAATGCCGGTCTTGATCCAAACTCACGTATTGAAATCGAAAAGGGACTGATTGAAAACAGATGGAAATGTGTGATCTCAACCAATGCGCTTGGGATGGGAATTGACAAACCGGATATAAGGTTTATTATTCATACACAAATACCCCAATCACCAATTCATTATTATCAGGAGATAGGCAGAGCAGGAAGAGATGGTAAACCTGCCTTTATTATTCTCTTTTTTAATCCTGAAGACAAAGAGTTGCCTGAATCCTTCATCGAGGGAGGCAGGCCTTCCATTAAAAAATATGAACAGGTAATTCAGGCAATATATAATGAACCTCTGGGAGAAAGAGATCTGATGAGGAAGACAAACATGAAACAGACTCCGATAAGAGTAATTAAAGCAGATCTGATTGAGCAGGGAATTATTCGTGAAGCTTTATATGGAAGGAACAAAAAACTTGAATATATACCAGGGGCTCCGAAACTGGATACCAGGGTCTTTGAAGAACTCAGGAGGGTAAAAACAGATGAACTTAATAAAATGCTGGAATATATTGATATTAAAGGTTCCAGAATGAAATATCTGTGTGATTTTCTGGGAGATACTTATGCCTCAGAGTATTCAAACTGTGACAATACAGGGCTAAAGAAAATCAATATTACGGGTGATCCGGTCATGGATAGGACATTAGCAAAGTTCAGGGAGAACTATTTTCCGGAGCTCAAGGTTGAATCAGTAAGATCAAACATCATCAATGGGGTTGCAGCATCATATTATGGTGTTTCCAATGTAGGTGCTGCCATTCACCGATGCAAATATGAACAGGGTGGTGATTTTCCGGATTTTCTGCTGATACAGACGCTAAGGGCTTTCAGAAAGAGATTTGGCAATGAGAAATTTGACCTGTTGGTTTATGTACCTCCAACAAAATCAGGCAACCTTGTAAATAATTTCGCTGTAAAACTCTCTTCCGTACTTAAGATCCCTGTATCTTATGAGCTCAGGAAAAGCAGACCCACGAAAGAACAAAAGATTTTTGAAAATACCTGTCTTAAGCATGACAATGTAAAAGATGCTTTTATTTATAATAATCCTGATGAGATTTTCGGGAAAAAAGTCCTTGTTATCGACGATGTGTTTGACAGTGGTACAACAATCAGGGAGATTGGTAATTATTTTACTAAATTGGGAGCAGTTTTAATAGCTCCGCTTGTTATTGCTAAAACTGTTGGAGGAGACATGGATGATCAGTAATGCGGCATACTGGATAGCACTTGCACACCTCCCCGGGTGGAGGAATGAAAGGATAAACAATATTATTCTCAGATTCCATCATGAACAAAAAACCGGGATTGAAGATTTCTTTCAACTTACTGAAACTGAATGGGAAAATTCATACGGTCTCAATGAAAAGGAGATCCACGACCTGATAAATGCAAAATCAGATATACCCAATAACTCATTCCTTGCAGAATCGCTGCAGAACCAGGGATATGAATTAATACCCATTACATCGCCTGATTACTCAAAAACACTTAAGGAAAATCTGAAAATAAAGTACTCTCCGGCTGTTCTATATTTAAAAGGCAACCGTAAAATTCTTTATGAAAAATCTGTAGCAATAGTCGGATCACGAAATGCCAGCGATATTTCTCTTAAATTCACTGATAATATTGCAAAGCTCGCATCAAAGAAATATAAAGTAATAGTAAGTGGATTTGCCCGGGGAGTAGATAAGCAGGCTCTTGATTCAGCACTGAAATACAAAGGACAGAGTATTATTGTCCTCCCGCAGGGAATCACCACTTTCAGCTCAGGATTTAAAACATATTACAGACAGATAGTAGATGGGAATATACTTGTGTTAAGCGTCTTCCATCCAAAGGTCCCATGGAGGACAGATCTTGCAATGGCCAGAAATTCAATAATCTACGGACTGGCAAACGAAATTTATGTTGCTGAATCTTCAGAAAGCGGAGGAACATGGTCAGGAGTAAAGGACGGACTAAGAAAACAGAGAATCATATATGTAAGAAAACCTGAACAGCAAGAAAAAAATGCAAACCTCCAACTCATAAAATCAGGAGCAATTCCTGTTGACTTTAACGGTAAAAGGTTACAGCAACATTACAGCATGGAACAGCATGTATCGAAAGAAAAGGGAATTGTTGAAGAACCGGATAAAAACATTAATGATACCATCAAATCCCTTTTGCTAACTAAACAGCTTACCATAAAAGAGATACTGGAAATGGTAGGATCCGGATGGACCAGGGAGAGTCTGACAAATTACCTGAAAAAACAGGATTTCATTGAGATAAAAAAGAAAGGGAATAAAAACCTTTTCACTATAAAAGGAGCAGACGAGAAACGTGAACCAACTTTGTTTTAACTAGATAGTTTCGTGTTCAGCCTTCAGGAGGGAGTTCCTCAATTGATGGTTGGCGAGATAATCTTCGCGGTCCCCATACAAAAATTATGGTTATAGTTACAAGTGTCCAGATTAAAACGAAAAGCATTGCCGACAGGGGTGTATTCCATGTTGGAAAGATCTGAGAATTGAACAGAGTATGAACGATTATAACAGGAAGGAGACTCCGTTTTGTATTGTTGTATATCCATGTAAGCAATATTGCCTCCATTACTATTCCGTACCAGAATGCGAAAAAAGGTACATCACGTCCGCCCATAAACCATTGTTGCAGATGCCATGGTCCCCAAAATGCAGCAAGGATTAAACTTGATGTAAGTGCATTCCATCTTCCCTGAAGCCTGTCCAGTGCATATCCTCGCCATCCATATTCCTCCAGGGCTGCAAGATAAAGAAGACTAAGACATGCTTTTGTATATGTCAACGGCTGAGTAAATATCTCAAGTTCAGGGAATACTTCACCCCCGATAAGTCTGGCCAGCAATACTGTCAGGCCCTCCATGGCAGGCAATAGTAATAGAATCGGGATCCACCAGATTTTCCCAAACTTTGTGTCCCAGCCTTTTTTAAGCAATGCTTTTATCCCCCTCATTCCATCACTCAGAAAAGTTAGGAGAAATGCGGCAAAAAAGGGTCCAAAGGCTGGCAGGTATCTAACAAGTTGCAGCAGAAATGCAGGAGATTTGATAATTCCCCGGGAGTCGAGAGTTTGAGGTAACTGAAATAACCATGTAAAGCCAATGGCAATCAGAAAAAACCACCACACTTCGGCTCGTTTTCCCTTTATTTTTTCAATATCCTGTTTCATGTGATTTTCAATTTTCCGGAGGGTATCGGGTATTCTTCTCTTTTTTATATTGAAAGACGTGGATTTATGCTCGTTGATGCATTGAAACTACAGCTTTCTAAACGGTGAAACCTTGGCGAAGGTCTTCTATCGTGCGATAATATAATAAAGAGCCTGACGTTTTGCTGTCTGTCATCTCATGACGTCTGTTCCGCATTGTGGAACGTCTGTCGCAGTGATGTCTGTCGTTTCGCGACTTCAATTTCTAATAATAATTAGTTGATCCTTAGTTAATATTAAAAGCCTGATTGTTAATAACAT
>Ga0315553_10000892_pt1 | contig 25859 bp, 22 predicted proteins | sample SalMarSW160140MG_FD_203099 | JGI IMG/M metagenome (GOLD analysis project Ga0315553, IMG submission 203099) | Salt marsh sediment microbial communities from the Plum Island Ecosystem LTER, Massachusetts, United States - Salt Marsh Sediment SW1601-40 ... | reverse complement strand
GGGACACGGTCTGCAGCGCGTGACGAAAGGCTTCGGGCGACATCGCCTGCGATCCGACATGAAAAGTCAGACCGAGGCGTTCCGCCGCCTGCCGCGTGCTGCGCAACAGCCCGGCGGCCTCCAGCCACGGCACGCCGAATTTGTCCTCGAGCGGGATCTCGCTGAACTGGTTCGAGCAGACCATCCGCACCATCAGCGTGAGGTCGGTCGCGTTCTCCGTCTCGGACATAATCTTGTCCAACTCGGCTTCGCAATCGAGCGCAAAGGTTCGCACGCCGTACTCGAAATAGGCCCGGCGAATGAACGCGCGCGATTTGATCGGATGCATGACATGCGCACGGAAATCGGGCAATGCGCTCAGCCGCTCGATTTCGCTCAGCGAGGCGACGTCGAAATCCCTTATGCCGCTTTGATAGAGAACCTCAAGCAGATGCGGTGCATCATTGGCCTTGACCGCATAGAGGCATTTGCCGGGAAAATTCTGCAGGAACCAGCGCGTGGCACGCTCAGCGGCGTGCGGACGAAATCCTAGGACCGGCTGCTCCGGTTTTTGAAGGCGGACAAGATCGGCCGCGCTGCGGAATTTTTCCATCCCATGCGCCCCCCTAGATCAACCCTCGTTCAAGTGGAGTCACCTGAACGAGGTTAAGTTGATCTATGTCGCTAAGTTAGCGCAACTGTTCCCGCGTCCATCCCCGCCTTCGCGGGGACATGCTTGGACGCGCGTTGCGCTAATGTGGCTGTTGAACCTTCTGCTGCGCCGGCTGGGATGAGCTTCGACGTTCGAATTCGGCCAAACCGGTCAACAGCGCGCAAAAATGGGGAAAAACGGCTCATAATTCAAGACTCTCATGCATGCCCTCTGCGCTTTTTTCGCTAAGGTCGCCACTCAGGCGCATTTTTTCTTGATCACGAAACGGTAAGTCTTCCCGTTCACCTGGGACGTATCGAGCAGCTCGTGGCCGTCCGATTGGCAAAAGACCGGAAAATCATCCAGCGCGCCAGGATCGCTCGCAAGCACTTCCAACGTCTGTCCGGGCGCCATTTCCCGCAGCGTTCGCCGCGCCTTCAGGATCGGCAGCGGACAGCTCAGTCCCATCGCGTCCAGCAATTTCTCTGCCATGGATGACAGTCCCTCCTTTGACGAACACACAGCAGCCGGGAGCCCGCAACAGCTGCCGCCGCGGGTCGATGCCAGTTCGCGTTGGTTCAGAACGTCCCCTCAATCGCGGCGAAGCGCCACGATCCAATGCCGTTTCATCGAGCAAAAAGGTGGGGCTGTTTTCTTTCGCTATGCCTGTCAGGTAAATAATAAAAAACTCTTTTAACGATATGGATATAATCGCCCGGTTTGACCGGCGTAAAGTAGGTAAAAATCGATAGATTAAAATTGTTGACAAATCCGTCAGACAAGATCGCGTCAGCCTACGGATGAACCACGTTCCGCCGTCCTATGCCCCTCAAATCAACGGTCAGGCGTTGGTGCGCTCAATTCGTCTTCGGACGGTCCGAGGCAACCGGCGGCACCGACTTCAGATAAGCGGCGATAGCCTCGCGATCCTCAGCAGTCAGTTGCGCCATATTTTCCTGCACCTTCGCCATTGTGCCGCCTATGACGTCTCCATTGGGCAGAAAGCCGGTTTCGAGCGCAAACACGATGTCCTTCTCGCTCCAGGAGCCGATCCCGCTCTTATCCGGGGTGATATTAGGAATGTAGCCTTTCCCTTCCGGGCTGGGCCCGCCGGAGAGCTTCTTCGTTTCGATCTTGCCCCCCAGAAAGTTGCGCGGCGTATGGCACTCGCCGCAATGGCCCGGTCCTTCGACGAGATAGGCGCCGCGATTAACCTTGGCCGATTTTTTCGGATCAGGCGTGAAGGTCTTGCCGTCGAGATGGAGCGCTTTCCAGATATTCAGACCACGGCGGATGCTGTAGGGGAACGAGAGTGTGTGGTCCGGGACAATCGATGAGACCGGCTCCAATGTCTTCAGGAAAGCCCAAAGATCGACGAGGTCGGTCCGCTTCATCCGCTGATAGGAGCTGTAGGGAAAGGCTGGATAATAATTCTCGCCGGACGGCGAAGTGCCTTCCGTGATCGCCTTGATGAAATCCTGCTCGCTCCAGCCGCCGATTCCGGTCTCCTTATCCGGCGTTATGTTCGGCACATAGAAGGTTCCGAACCCCGTTTTCAGGCAGCGTCCGCCCACGGGTTTGAAGTCGTCCTTCGTTTTCGGATCGTCGCATTTTTCCGAAGCGGGCGCCGCGTGGCATGAGCCGCACCCCCCGGCAATATAGATGTACCGCCCGTTCTCCACGCTCGGCTGATGCGGTTCGGCATCCGGTTCTTGCGCCAGGGCACCCGCCGGCCCGGTCAGAAATGCAGCGAGACAAATGGACAACAGGCGGTACATTGCGGCTCCTAATTCTTCTTGACGCGGTATTCCTCGTGGCAGCCCTTGCAGCCCTTACCGACCGCACCGATGGCTCCCTTGAGGCTGTCGAGTCCCCCGGCCGCGGCTTCGGCCGCCTTGACGCTTGCCGTTTTCACTTCTTCAGCCTTTGCTTTGAAGTCCGTCATGTTCTCCCAAATGTTGGGCTTGGCATTCGTCTTAACGCCAGGGGCGGGCTTTGCGCTTTCCGGGAACAGCGTCGGGAATTCGTCCATCGCGCCACTGACCTTGGTCAAAGCTTTCGCGGCGGCATCCGCGTCATACGGCTTCTCGCCCTTGAGCATCTCGCCCACCAGCTTCAATGCATCGCCATTTCCCTTCATCAGATCCTGGCGCTGTTTGATCGGATTGTCCTGCGCCAGCGCTGTCCCCATGACGGCGAAGAAAGCGGTAATAAGGAATGCAATGATCTGCTTCATGCAAAGGCCCTCCTATGGTCCTAAGTTTTAATAGAATTTCGGGATTTCATAACGCACCGGAGGAAGACAGGCTAGTGGTGCATTGGACGGTATGAGATTCAATTTGCCGTGAGTTTCTTGCCATAGGCTGACCGTGCCGGCGCGAGGAGGCTATTGCAGGCCCGCATAACGAACCGCGTAGACCCAGCCCGTGACCGCCAGGGTGCTCAACAGGGTTGATAGGAAAACCATCATCGAAGCAAGTCTGGGATGCACCTGATATTCGCCCGCGAAAATTGCGAGCAGGACACCGACCGGCACCGCGGCGCTGACCACGAAAAATGCGATGAGATCGGGCGGAAAGCCCAGAAGCAGGCCGAACGCCCATGCGGTGGCCGGCGCAACGACCATGCGCAGCCCGATGCCCAGCATCAGGGGCTTGCGCTCGATCCGGCCTTCGATGGCCGCAAGCTGCACGCCGAGCAGCAGGAGCGCCATCGGCGTGAAGGCGTCGCTGATCAGTTTCAGAGGCACCTCGAAAACGGTCGGCAGGTCGATTTCAAAGCCTTTCAGAAGATAGCCGATCGCAACCGACGGCAGGAACGGTGTGCCGAACAGCGCGGTCTTTAAGATCTGCTTGGCTTCAGCGCTCGACTGGAAGGTGAACATCACCACCGGCACGATCAGAATTGAGTGCAGGCTGAAGACGACCGTCTGAAAGAGCAGATAATCCTCGGGGAAGGTGAGCTGGATGAGCGGAATGGCGTAGTTGCCCGAATTGGAGAAGAAGGCGGCCAACGCGACCAGCCCGCAAAGCTTGCGGCTCAATCCCATCAGCGCGGCGGTCCCCCAGCCGAGCGCGAACAGAAAGATGAAATGAGCCAGTGAAAACCAGAAGACGGGCCATGCGGCGCCCAGCGGCAGCTTGGCGGCGTAGGGAAAGTAGACCAGCGCGCCGGGCAGGAGCACATAAAGCTGTATGCGGGTGAGGGTCGAGACGTCGAATGTCAGATAGCGCTGCACGCCAAAACCGAGCGCGACCAGTCCAAGGATCGGCAAGGTGATGCCTGTCAGGATCTCGATGAAAAGCTGCAAGAGATGCTCCGAAGGACGGTCGGGCGGATGTCATCAGACGGAAGGGCGGGCGGCGCGTGGAAACAGGCGCAAAACGATGCCCCGCGTGGCCGATCGGCTCGCATCGGTTCATGCGCCGGCAAAGACGCGCCGCTTATCTCACGGAACCATCGCGCTTGGGAAGGGCGTCGAGCGCCAGATTGAGCTTCAGCACATTGATGCGCGGCTCGCCGAAAATGCCGAAGGTCCGGTCTTCGACATGGGCCGCGATCAGCGTCCACAAGTCGCCCTCCGCCATATTGCGCAGGCCGGCAATGCGCGGGGCCTGGGTGTAAGCCGCCGCGGGCGAAATATGCGGATCAAGGCCGCTTCCCGACGCGGTCACGAGGTCGATCGGAATCTGGCGCTCACCGAGCCCGGCGCGCGCGGCCTCCGTCCGTTCGGTAATCTTCTCGATGAGGCGTTTGCTCGACGGCGCCGCGTTGCTCGCGCCTGACATTGAAGCGTCATAGGCCACGGCCGACGGACGGGGATGGAAATATTCGGGACGGGTGAAATTCTGCGCGATCAGCTCCGACCCGATCGGCTCACCATCCGCATTCAGGATCATGCTGCCATTCGCGGCCGTCGGAAAGAGAATCTGGGCAATGCCGGTTACGGTGAGCGGATAGACGAGGCCGGTCAGCACGGTCATCAACAAGACCAGAAACAGGGCGAGACGAAGCTCCTTCAGCATTGGCCCTCCTATATGAGCCCCAGGCCGACGATCAACAGATCGATCAGCTTGATGAATAGAAACGGCGCGATAATGCCGCCGAGGCCATAGATCGCAAGATTGCGGCCGAGCAATGCTTCGACACTCGACGGCACGTAATCGACCCCCTTCAGCGCAAGCGGAATGAGCGCCACAATCACGAGCGCGTTGAAGATCACGGCGGACAGGATCGCGCTCTGCGCGCTGTGGAGGCCCATGATATTCAGCGCCTCCAGACCCGGATAGACGGTTGCGAAGAGAGGCGGCAGGATCGCGAAGAACTTGGCGACATCATTGGCGATCGAGAAGGTCGCGAGCGAACCACGGCTGATCAGGAGCTGTTTGCCGACGGTGACGACCTCAATGAGCTTGGTGGGATCGCTGTCGAGATCGACGAGATTCGCCGCTTCCTTCGCCGCCTGCGTCCCGTCATTCATGGCCACGCCGACATCGGCCTGGGCCAGCGCCGGGGCGTCGTTGGACCCGTCTCCGCACATGGCGACGACCCGCCCCTCGCCCTGCAGCTTGCGGATCAGCTCCAGCTTCCGCTCCGGCGCGGACTCGGCCAGAAAATCGTCAACGCCGGCCTCGGCCGCGATCGCCGCCGCGGTGAGCGAATTGTCGCCCGTGATCATGACGGTACGCACGCCCATCTTGCGCAGCTGCTGAAAGCGATCCCGGATATGCGGCTTGATCACATCCTTCAGATGGATGACGCCCAGCACACGGCGATCCTTCGCAACCACCAGCGGCGTGCCGCCGCAGCGCGCAATGTCCTGCACGATGCGGGTGAGCTGGTAATTCTCCTTGATCTTCGCATAGGCGCGGACGGCGTCCTCGGAGCCTTTGCGGACCTCGCCATTCGGGTTGAGATCGACGCCGCTGATGCGCGTCTCGGCGCTGAACGGGATGAAGCGCATGATCTTGGGATCTTCAACGATCCGCCCGAATTTCTGCCGAACCAATTCCACGATCGACTTCCCTTCCGGCGTTTCATCGCTCAGCGAGGCGAGATAGGCGGCCTCAGCCAGCTCGCGCATCGACACGCCCGGCAGGGGCTTAAGGTCGTCGGCCATACGATTGCCGAAGGTGATCGTGCCGGTCTTGTCGAGAAGCAGCGTATCGACGTCGCCGCAGGCCTCCACGGCCCGGCCCGATTTCGCGATGACGTTCGCTTTCACGAGCCGGTCCATGCCGGCGATGCCGATCGCGGACAGAAGGGCGCCGATGGTCGTCGGGATCAGTGTGACAAGAAGCGCCAGCAAGAAGGTGATCGGTACGACTGCGCCGGAATAGATCGAAAACGGCCCAAGCGCCGCGACGACGATGAGAAAGACGATTGTCTGCCCGACCAGCAGAATCGTCAGGGCAATTTCACTCGGCGTCTTCTGTCGCTTGGTGCCCTCGACCATGGCGATCATGCGATCGAGAAAACTGCCTCCCGCCCGGACGACCACCCGGACTTTAAGCCAGTCGGAAACAAGCTTCGTCCCGCCCGTCACGCCGGACCGGTCGCCACCGGACTCTCGGATTACAGAAGCCGATTCGCCGGTGATGGCGGACTCATCGACAGACGCAATCCCCTCGATGACGTCACCGTCGGCGGGAATGATGTCGCCTGCTTCGACCAGGACGACGTCGTCGGTTTCAAGATCGCTGCTCGGGACGACCTCGTAATCCATCCCATGTTCGACGATCAGCCGCTTCGCCGCCGTCTCCTGCTGCGTCGCCCGCAAGGCGTCCGCGCGGGCTTTGCCGCGTTGCTCGGCGACGGCTTCGGCGAAATTGCCGAACAGCACCGTGATCCAGAGCCAGATCGTGACCCGCACCTGGATGCCGGCATAGGCGCGCCCCTGCAGAAGCTCGACCACCACAAACAGCGTCGCCAGGATCGAAACGATCTCGACGGCGAACATGACCGGATTGTCGACGAGTGTAATCGGATTGAGTTTCTTCACCGCGGGCCAGAGCGACTGGCGCAGTATGACCGGGTCAAGGAGCCGCATGCGGCCTCTTTCATAGGTCATGGCGCGTGCCTCCCTGGGCGGTCCTCAAAAGCTCTTGCCTGCCAGCATCTCGAAGTGCTCGGCAAGCGGCCCAAGTGCGATGGCTGGAAAGAACATCATCGCGCCGAAGACGAAGATAACAGACACCATCAACACGACGAATAGCGGCGTATTGGTCGGTACCGCTCCGACAGCGACGATCGTCGTCCGCTTCGCGGCAAGCGAACCAGCGATTGCCAGCCCCCCGATGATAAAGGCAAAGCGTCCGGCAAGCATCACGAATGTCATGGCGACCAGATGGAATGTTTTCGCACCGTCAAATCCGGCGAAGGCAGAGCCGTTCGTGCCGGTCGCAGAAGCATAGGCGTAGAGCATCTCCGAAAGTCCATGCGGCCCAGGATCCTGAATGGCAGCCGCAGCGCTGGGAATCATGATGGCGATTGCCGGAATAAGCAATGTTCCAATCGGCACGATCAGCAGCGTGATAACGGCGAGCTTGATCTCGCGCACCTCGACTTTTTTGCCAAGATAGACAGGCGAACGGCCGACCATCAGCCCTGCCAGAAACACGGCGAGGATGATGAACATGAGCAGGTTGAAAAAGCCCGACCCGGCGCCGCCGAAAATCAGCTCGTTCAGTTGCACGTTCATCATCGGCACGAGACCGCCAATGGGCGTGTAACTATCCAGCATCGAGTTGGTCGCACCGCCTGCCGTCGACGTCGCGATCACCGACAGGAGCGCGGAGCCGGCCGCGCCGAAACGCACCTCCTTGCCTTCCATATTGCCGCTGGTCTGGTCGATCGGCAGTCCGGCGATCAGCGAATTGTTCGCGCCCTCCGCTATGTACACGATGACAAGCCCAAGCACGAAGACCGCTGCCATGGCGGCAAAAAGCGACCAGCCCTGACGTGTATCACGCGCCATGAGACCAAATGTGTAGGTGAGCGCGGCGGGCAGCATCAGCATCAGCACGCATTGAACGAAATTGGAAAGCGGCGTGGGATTTTCGTAAGGGTGGGCGGCGCTCGCGTTAAAGAAGCCGCCGCCATTCGTACCGAACATCTTGATGGCGACCTGCGAGGCGACGGGCCCTTGCGGAATGAGCTGTTCGCTGCCTTCGACCGTCATAACGGTGACATAGTCGTTCAGATTTTGCGGAATGCCTTCAAAGACAAGAAACAGAGCGGCAATCAGCGAAATCGGAAGAAGAATATAGAGGATGGTGCGCACGACATCGGCATGAAAATTTCCGAGTACCTTGGTCTGGCTTGTCGTCAGGCCGCGCATGATAGCGACCGCGACCGCCATCGCCGTCGCCGTGCTGATGAAATTGTGAACCGTACAGCCGGCCATCTGGCTGAAATAGGACATCGTCGTTTCGCCGGCATAGGCCTGCCAATTGGTGCTGGTGATGAAACTGATCGCCGTATTGAAGGCGAGCGCAGGATCGAGCCCTCGGAAATCCCGGGGATTGAGCGGCAGAACATGCTGAATTCGTACGATCAGGTAGAAGCACAGCACGCCGATCATATTGAAGAGAACCGCGGAAATGGCATAGCGGGTCCAGTGCTGACCGGCATCGGGATCAATTCCGCCTATGCGGAAGATCGCCCGCTCCAAAGGCGCGATGACCGGGGTCATAAAAGTCCGCTCGCTTGCGTAGACGCGGTACATATAGCGACCCATGACCGGCGTCAGCGCGACGATGGCGGCCACGAAGAAGAGCAGCTGAGCCGTGTTGTCCGCCATGCTCAGCCCTTAGAATTTCTGCGCATTCACGAGAACATAGAGAAGATAGCCAGCGAGAATCGCAATGAATGCGCCGCCTATCAAATAATCATATCCCATGGCCGCTCCTCAAAGCCGTTCGTATCCGATGACCACCAGCCAGCAAAATGCGAACCCGGCGAAGATCAGGGCAATAAAGATCACGTCCCCCATCTCAGCTCCTTGCACGCAACTGGCCCGCATACCGCAATTGGCCATAAAAGCAACAGATCGAATACCGTATCCAATCGTAAATTGTGCATAAAGATTTCGCCTGTTGCTGGATTACTGCCATGAGTATTCGGCGCCCCATGATCGGAAATCCGTAGCAAATGGCTGACGGTCAGACATTTATCAAGGCGTAACGCGGAAAAAAATCGGCGGTCATCTGCAGCCATATCGAAGCGCTGATCTCCGCCTAATCTGCCGAAAATTTATGCAATTCCGGCGTACTTGGACAATTACGTGCCGACCGCTCGCGGTCCCATACTGCCGGAACGACTTAATCGGAGCGATCGGCCGTTTCCGTCTTCGCGCGCGCAACCAGCGCGGCCTGCGCCGCCGCAAGCCGGGCGACCGGCACACGGTAAGGCGAGCAGGAGACGTAATCCAGGCCGATGCGCTCGCAGAAATCGATGGATGCGGGATCGCCGCCATGCTCGCCGCAGATTCCGAGCTTGATCTTCGGCCGGGTGGCGCGGCCGCGTTCCGCGCCGATCGCGACCAGCTCGCCGACGCCCTCCTGATCAATGGTGACGAACGGATCATAGTCGATCACGCCCTTGGCGGCGTATTCACCGAGAAACATGGCTGCGTCATCGCGGCTGATACCGAAGGTCGTCTGCGTCAGATCGTTGGTGCCGAAGGAAAAGAACTCGGCTTCCTCGGCGATCTCCCCGGCGCGAAGCGCTGCGCGCGGCAGCTCGATCATCGTGCCGACCTGATAGTCGACCGTATCCCCCATTTCCTTAAAGACGTCGCGGGCGACCTTGTCGATCACCACGCGCAGAATGTCGAATTCCTTGCGCAGCCCCACAAGCGGAATCATCACTTCGGGCGATACGAGCTTTCCGGTCTTCCGCTTCGCCTCGATCGCGGCTTCGAAAATGGCCCGTGCCTGCATCTCGGTTACCTCGGGATAGGTAATCGCCAGACGGCAACCGCGATGGCCAAGCATCGGGTTGACCTCCCGGAGCTGGGCGAGACGGTGCCTTACGAAATCCTCCTCCGCGCCGAGCGCCTGGGCAACCTCACGGATTTCGTCGTCCAGATGCGGCAGAAATTCGTGCAGCGGCGGATCGAGCAGCCGGATGGTCACCGGCAGTTCCGCCATGATCTCGAAGAGCTCGATGAAATCCTGACGCTGCATCGGCAGGAGCTTCGAAAGCGCCTCGCGGCGGCCCGCTTCGTCGGAGGCCAGAATCATCCTGCGGACGGCGAGAATGCGATCTTCATCGAAGAACATATGCTCGGTCCGGCACAATCCGATGCCTTCCGCGCCGAATTCGCGCGCCTGTTTCGCGTCGCGCGGCGTGTCGGCATTGGCCCTTATCCGCATCCGCCTGATTTCGTCCGCCCAGGTCATCAGCCTGGCGAAATCGCCCGACAGCTCGGGCTGCAGCATCGGCACCTTGCCTTCGATGACATGTCCTTTGGCCCCATTGATGGTGATGATGTCGCCTTCATCCAGCATCGTATCCCCGATCAACATGGTGCGCTCCTTCATGTCGATCCGGATCGCGCCCGCGCCGGAAACGCAGGGCCGTCCCATGCCGCGCGCAACGACGGCCGCGTGGGAGGTCATGCCGCCCCGCGCCGTCAGAATGCCGGCGGCGGCGTGCATGCCATGAATGTCTTCCGGGCTCGTCTCGGTACGGACCAGAATGACCGTATGGCCGTGTTGCTTGAGCGCTTCCGCCTTGTCGGCGTCGAAGACGATCTCGCCGGTTGCCGCGCCGGGCGAAGCCGGCAGGCCGGTCGTCAGGATGCGTATCTCGGCGTTCGGATCGAGCATCGGGTGGAGAAGCTGGTCGAGTTGTCCCGGATCGATCCGAAGCACCGCTTCCTCCCGCGTGATCAACCCTTCCTCGGCCATGTCCACCGCGATCTTGAGCGACGCCTTGCTGGTGCGCTTGCCGGAGCGCGTCTGCAGCATCCAGAGTTTGCCCTCCTGGATGGTGAACTCCACGTCCTGCATGTCGCGGTAACGGGCCTCGAGCCTTGCGTAGATCGCGCTCAGCTCGGCGAACAGCTCGGGCATCAGGGCTTCCAGTGACGGCTTCGTATCACCGGCTTCGGCCTTCGCGGCTTCGGTGAGATGCTGCGGCGTCCGGATGCCGGCGACGACATCCTCGCCCTGCGCATTGACGAGGAACTCGCCATAAAGGCTCTTCTCGCCGGTGGAGGGATTACGCGTGAACGCCACGCCCGTCGCGCTCCGGTCGCCCCGGTTTCCGAACACCATCGCCTGAACGTTCACTGCCGTTCCCCAATGGTTCGGGATATTGTGCAAGCGCCGATAGGTGATGGCGCGCGGCGTATTCCAGCTCTCGAAAACCGCCGCGATCGCCCCCCAAAGCTGCTCATGCGGGTCCTGCGGGAAGGGCCGGCCGGACTCGTTTTCCACAGCCTCCTTATAGTCGGCGACGATCTTGACCCAATCCTCCGCGGTCAGATCCGTATCCAGCTCAACGCCGGCGGCCTGCTTGTAAGTCTCCAGAATCTCCTCGAAGACATGGTGATCGATGCCGAGCACCACGTCGGAATACATCTGAATGAAGCGCCGGTAGGAATCATAGGCAAAGCGCCGCTCGCCGGATTTCGCGGCCAATCCGTCCACGGTCCGGTCGTTCAGACCGAGATTGAGAACCGTGTCCATCATGCCGGGCATCGAGGCGCGCGCACCAGAGCGGACCGAAACGAGCAGAGGGTTTTCCGGATCCCCGAACGCCACTCCGACCGCGTTGCCGACCTGGGTCAGCGCATCGGCGACCTCCGTCTTAAGCTTGTCGGGAAACCGCTTGCCGCTCTCATTGTAAAGTGCGCACATTTCGGTCGAGATCGTGAAGCCGGGCGGCACCGGCAGTCCGAGATTGGACATCTCGGCCAGATTGGCGCCCTTGCCGCCAAGCAGGTCGCGCATCTCCGCCGAACCGTCAGCCTTGCCCAGGCCGAAGCGGTACACCCATCCATCGCGCTTTTTCACCGAGCCCGGATTGCCCGCACTTTCATTCCCAGGTGCTGGTTCTTTTCCCACGTCGCTCTTACCTGACTGATTTGCCGTCTGCATAAAGGTAGCAAGATTTTCGGCCAGCCGGACATTGGTTTCAATCGAATGTTTGAGCAGATCGTAGAAGAGGCGGGTGGGCATGAGATTTCCTGACTCGCATCGCTTGGGTAAGCGCTCTTGTTTACTCAGTCTCGAAACAGAATTCGCAATGAGATATCGAAGCCGAGCAGCGCCTTGTAGCTGACTTCTCTTGCATTCATCAAGCCCATCCGCTTCGCCGCTCTTTGCGCCCCCCCCCGATCAGAAAGGATAGAACCGGCCGTCCGGGATCTGTCTCGCTCGCGAAACGGGCTTCTTATAGACATAGACCCACGCATCGAGCCTTGCTCCCGACCGGAGCGTCACCGGCACGATAAGGCGATCATATTCATGCGGTTCCGGATCGGCGCGGCCGCAGCCTTCATAGGCGTCGATCCAGTCAAAGCATCGGGCGGGGTTCGCCAGACGGACCACTTCGCCATGGACCCGGTCGGGCGCGGCGTCCGACAGGACGAGCCCCGGATAGCGGCCGAGGGAATAGAGCTTGCCGCGAACCCAGGCGAGGCCCAGATAGCCGCTTTGGCCGTGCAGTTTTCTCGCCATTGGCTGGCCCGTCATTCGCATAAGCGTCCCATAGACAAAGAGCGTGGCGACCGGTGATGAGGCAGGGTTCGGCATGGCGATATCCGCTCCGCGCGTGGTCTCAATCCTGACAAGCTATCGCGCAAAGGCAAGACCAAAGCAAAAAGAAGGTATATAGGCCGGTGAGTCTGAAGCTGAAATGTTCATCACTTGTTCGCGGCATGGCGCGGCCGTAAAAAACCTCGGCCTTTTTGGGAGTTCAGCCGGGCATCGCCCCTGGGGTTTTCGGGCGATCCGGAATTGACTTCGTCGCAAAGCTGGTGAAGCCTCGCAAGGCTAGCATGATACGAGAACTGATCTTATCCGTGGTCAGCGGCGTGATCGTCGCGCTGATCCTGCAAATGTTCGGCGGCGGCCGGCGTGACACGGTGCCGCGGCAAAGCGTGCGCAACCGTAGCTACGCGCCACCGCCGCGTCGGCGTAGCCTTTTCGGCAGGATGATTCGGCTGGTCCTTGCCGTGACCGGCGGCGTCGCTTTTGCGCAAGTTGCGGCGCCCTTCCTGTTCCGCAGGCGGTTCGGCGATTTCGGCGGATTCGACCGCTTCGACCATTTGGGCGGGCTTTCCGGACATCTGCCGATACTGGTTTTAACGGTGATCGGCACGATCGTCGTCTGGATCTTCCTCTCTGCCGTGACAAGGCGCTGACCGGAGGCTTGATGGCGGATCTCCTGGGCTTGGACGAGGAAAGGCATAGCGCCGCCGAGACCGAAACGGTCCCTGTCCTGCTACCGCTCGCTCTCGATACGACTTATGACTACATCGGCCCCGATCATGCCGAACTGCAACCGGGCGATTTCGTTCTGGTCCCGATCGGGCCGCGCAAGGAAATCGGCGTCGTCTGGGAGCGCGATCCGAACGCCAGGCCGGTCGATCCGAGGAAGCTGAAGACGGTGATCGAGCGTTTCGATCTGCCGCCCTTGCCGGAGGCCGCACGCCGCTTTGCCGAATGGGTCGCCCGCTACACGCTCTCGCCGAAAGGCATGGTGCTCAAAATGATGATGAGCGCTGGCGAGGTGTTCTCCCCCGACACGCCGCGCTGGGGCTACCGGCTCGCAGGGCCGCCGCCGGCCAGGATGACCGCCGAACGCAAGCGCGCCATCGAGGCCGCCGAGGGGGATCTGGTCTGGCCGAAAGCGGCTCTCGCCGAACGCGCCGGGGTCAGCTATGGCGTCATTGACGGGCTGGCCAAGGCCGGCACATTTCTGCGGGTCGAGCTGCCGCGCTGGAAACCGGCCCCGCCTCAGCCGGATTTTGCCCCGCCCGATCTGTCGCAGCGCCAGGCCCATGCCGCGCATGCGCTGCGGGAGCGGCTGCGCGCAGGCGGCTTCTCGGTTTCGCTGGTCGATGGCGTGACCGGCTCGGGCAAGACCGAGGTCTATTTCGAAGCCGTCGCCGAATGTCTGCGCCAGAAGCGTCAGGCCCTCATCCTGCTGCCGGAAATTGCGCTCACGAACCAGTTCCTGGAACGCTTCGAGAACCGCTTCGGCGTCCGCCCGCAGGAGTGGCACTCCGCCGTTTCGCCGGGCGAAAGGGCGCGGATCTGGCGCGCTCTGGCGGAAGGCGATGCCCAGGTCGTCGCCGGCGCGCGGTCCGCGCTGTTCCTGCCCTTTACCGATCTGGGTCTGATCGTGGTCGATGAGGAGCACGACGCCGCCTTCAAGCAGGAGGATCGCGTCAGCTATCAGGGCCGCGACATGGCCGTCGTGCGAGGGTCCATTGCCGGCGCTTCGGTCGTGCTGTCCTCGGCGACGCCATCGCTCGAAACCGTCGTCAACGCGCAGCAGGGCCGCTACGCCCATCTCGTCCTGCCGCAGCGCTTTGCCGGCGCGCAGATGCCCGAGGTCTCGGCCATCGATTTGCGCAAGGATCCGCCCGAGCGCGGCCAATGGCTCAGCCCGCCGCTCATTCAGGCGATGACCGAGACGCTGGAGCGCGGCCAGCAAACGCTGCTGTTCCTCAATCGCCGCGGCTATGCCCCGCTCACCCTTTGCCGGAGCTGCGGCCACCGGATCGAGTGCCCGCAATGTTCGGCCAGTCTTGTCGAACACCGCTTTCGCCGGGAGCTGACCTGCCATCATTGCGGCTTCACCCTGCCATCGCCGGAAGCCTGTCCGAAATGCTCCGCCGAGGGCTCGCTGGTGCCCTGCGGGCCGGGCGTGGAGCGCGTCGCCGAGGAAGTCGCCGAGCGTTTTCCGGGCGTCGAGACGGCCATCCTGTCGAGCGATCTCATCCCCGGCATGAAGGCGCTGCGCGAGATCATCGAGAAGATCGCGGCCGGCGCGGCGCCCATCGTCATCGGCACCCAGCTTGTCGCCAAGGGACACCATTTCCCGCATCTTTCCACGGTCGGGGTGGTCGATGGCGATCTGAGCCTTGCGACCGGCGATCCGCGCGCGGCGGAGCGCACCTTTCAGCTCCTCTCTCAGGTGACCGGCCGCGCCGGCCGCGAGGACGGCGTGAAAGGCCGCGGTTTCATTCAAACGCATCTGCCCGAGCACCCCGTCATGCAGGCGATCGTCGCCAATGACCGCGACAGCTTTCTGAAAGAGGAAATCGAAGCGCGTCAGGCAGCCGGCATGCCGCCCTTCGGACGGCTCGCGGCGCTGATCGTCTCGGCAAAGGCGAAGCCCGATGCGGAGACCTATGCGCAGATCCTGGCAAGGGCCGCGCCGCATTCGGCAAAAATTTCTGTGCTCGGTCCGGCGGAGGCGCCGCTGGCGCTCATTCGCGGGCGCTATCGCTACCGCCTGCTGGTCAAGGCCACGCGCGACGCGGACCTGCAAGCCTATCTGCGCCACTGGATAGAGCGCGCACCGCCGCCGAGGGGAAGTCTGAGGCTGGCCGTCGATATTGATCCATATAGCTTTTTGTGAGACCCGGCATGGGCCGAGAGGCGGAAAAGCCACAAGCCGCCAGGAGAATTTGACCGCGCCGCATTGCCGCTGAGTTGCGAGAGGCGAACCTTGCCCGATGCAGCCCCAAGACAATTGTCGGATCTTCGACTTATCCCCGAGCCAATAAGCCGCATTGATTGCGCAAACACGGCTTATTGAAGCGATTTGAAGCCTGTGTTAGACAACCCTCAACTCTCCAAACACGCTTGTTTCAGGAGCACCCTTGCCCTGGACGAGGTTTGGCTTGCGCACAGTGACCAGCGGGCCTTCAATCCGCAGAGCAGAGAAGAAAGAACGCTGATTTGGCTGGCGAAGACACACTTGTATCGGGCATCGCAGGTCGATATGCCACGGCGCTCTCCGAGCTTGCGCGGGATGCGGACAAGCTCGACGAAATAGCCGCCTCGCTCCGTGATCTCGAACGCCTTCTCGACGAGAGCGAGGATTTCGCCCGTCTCGTCATGAGCCCCGTTTTCTCCTCCGCCGAACAGTCCGCCGCACTGGCGGCGCTCGCAAAGCGGGGCGGTTTTGCCGATCTGACCGCGAATTTTCTGCAATTGCTGGCGAAAAATCGCCGCCTCTTCGTGCTGCGCAATATCATCGCCGGTTTCCGCCGGCTGCTCGCCGATCACCGCAACGAAGTCACGGCCGATGTCGTGTCCGCAGTGCCGCTTGCCGACCAGCAGACCGAGGAATTGAAGGCCACGCTCAAGGCGAAGACGGGCAGAGACGTTTCCTTAAATACACGGGTCGATCCTCATCTTTTGGGCGGGCTGATCGTGAGGATCGGCAGCCGCATGGTTGACAGCTCGATCCGCACCAAACTGAACAATCTCAAACTTGCCATGAAAGAGGTAGGCTGATGGAAATCCGGCCATCTGAGATCTCTTCGATTCTGAAAGATCAGATCAAAAATTTCGGCCAGGAAGCGGAGGTTTCCGAGATCGGCCAGGTGCTTTCCATCGGCGACGGCATCGCGCGCGTCTACGGCCTCGACAATGTGCAGGCGGGCGAGATGGTCGAATTCCCCGGCGGCATTAAGGGTATGGCGCTGAACCTGGAAGTCGACAATGTCGGTATCGTGGTGTTCGGCGAAGACCGCGAGATCAAGGAAGGCTACACGGTCAAGCGGACCGGCGCGATCGTGGAAGTGCCGGTTGGCAAAGGACTTCTCGGCCGCGTGGTCGATGGGCTGGGCAACCCGATCGACGGGCGCGGCCCGATCGAGTCCGCCGAGCGCCGGCTTGTCGATGTCAAGGCACCGGGCATCCTGCCGCGCCGGTCCGTGCATGAGCCGATGCAGACGGGTCTGAAGGCCATCGACGCGCTGATCCCGATCGGCCGCGGCCAGCGCGAGCTGATCATCGGCGACCGCCAGACCGGCAAGACCGCCGTGGCGCTTGACGCCATTCTGAATCAGAAATCCATCAATGAGAGCGGCGACGAAAGCCAAAAGCTTTACTGCGTCTATGTTGCGGTCGGCCAGAAGCGCTCGACGGTCGCGCAGTTCGTTAAGGTCCTGGAGGACAATGGCGCGCTCGACTACACCACGGTCGTCGCCGCCACCGCGTCCGACCCGGCGCCGCTGCAATATCTTGCCCCTTACACCGGCTGCGCGATGGGGGAATATTTCCGCGACAACGGCATGCACGCGCTGATCGTCTATGACGATCTGTCGAAACAGGCGACCGCCTATCGTCAGATGTCGCTTCTGCTGCGCCGTCCGCCCGGTCGCGAGGCCTATCCCGGCGACGTGTTCTATGTTCACAGCCGTCTCTTGGAGCGCGCTGCGAAGCTCAACGAGGACCACGGTTCGGGCTCGCTGACCGCCCTGCCGATCATCGAAACACAGGCGAACGACGTGTCCGCCTATATCCCGACCAATGTGATCTCGATCACCGACGGGCAGATCTTCCTCGAATCGGACTTGTTCTATCAAGGCATCCGCCCGGCGGTGAATGTCGGCATTTCAGTTTCGCGCGTGGGCTCGTCGGCCCAGGTGAAGGCGATGAAGCAGGTGGCGGGCTCGCTGAAGGGCGAGCTGGCGCAATATCGCGAGATGGCCTCATTCGCGCAGTTCGGCTCCGACCTCGACGCCACAACCCAGCGGCTGCTGGCGCGCGGCGCACGGCTCACCGAGCTCTTGAAGCAGCCGCAATTCTCACCGCTCCGTGTCGAAGAGCAGGTGGTCGTGATCTTCGCGGGCACCAAGGGCTATCTCGACCCGCTGGCGTTGAACGACGTGCAGCGCTTTGAAAGAGAGTTCCTCCTCTTCATGCATGACAGCCATCAGTCGCTGCTCGACGAAATCCGGGACAAGAAGACGCTGAGCGAGGAGATGGAGAAGGCCCTGCGCGAAGCGCTCGACAAATTCTCCAAGACCTTCGCGGCATAGCAGGGATCGGTATGAGCGCGGCTTCGCTTCCTTCAACGGCACCTGCAGATTACGGTCTCCCGATCACACTTCGGGATGCCCGGACCGTTGCTGATGGTGCTGAAGCGGAAGCCGGCCGGAGAGGCTTGAACGTGATTGTTGCGGTTGTCGATGCGGGGGGCCACCTTGTCTGTCTGCACCGGCTCGACAATGCGCAATTCGGCAGCATTCCCGTCGCCGAGACGAAGGCCAGGAGTGCTGTCGCCTTTCGCCGTCCCACGAAAGAGTTCGAGGATAGCCTGGCGCACACACCGCGCATTCTTGCATTGAGCGACGCAATGCCGGTGGCGGGCGGATTGCCGCTGATTGCCGAGGGAAAGCTGATCGGCGGAATTGGCGTGGCGGGGGCGACCCCGCCCGAGGACGAAGCGATTGCTCAAGCCGGAGCGGCGGCATTGTCATGAACGCCGTTATTGATCCCAAGGGGAAGACTGAATGCCTTCGCTAAAGGACCTGAGAAACCGTATCGCTTCAGTCAAGGCGACGCGCAAGATCACCAAGGCCATGCAGATGGTCGCCGCCGCCAAATTGCGGCGGGCGCAGGAGACCGCCCTGGCCGCGCGTCCCTATGCGGAGCACATGGACGGCATCCTCGCCAATCTGAACGCGCGGGTCGGATCGAGGCAAGGCGCATCCCCGCTGCTCGTCGGGACCGGAAAGGACGATGTGCATCTCCTGGTCGTGATGACGGCGGAGCGCGGGCTCGCCGGCGCATTCAATTCGAGCATCGCGCGCCAGGCCCGTCAGCGCGTCCGGGACCTGCAGGCGGAGGGCAAGCAGGTCAAGATCCTGTGCGTCGGCCGTAAGGGGGCGGATATGCTGCGCCGCGACTATGGCTCGCTGATCGTCGATTTCGTCGACCTGCGGGGCGTCCGCCATCTCGGCTTCGGCGAGGCGCAGAACATCGCCAAGCGCGTCCTGAAGATGTTCAACGATGGCGAGTTCGACGTCGCCACGCTGTTTTTCTCCGAATTCAAGAACATCATCACCCAGACGCCGACCCGGCTGCAGGTCATTCCGGCCCGCCTGCCGGAAGCCGCGCCCACGGATGAGAGTCACGCGCACGCTTCATACGAATTCGAGCCGGAGGAAGAGGAAATTCTGCGCGATCTCCTGCCGCGGAACATCGCGACCCAGATCTATCGCGCCCTGCTGGAGAACCTGGCCGGCTTCTACGCGGCGCAAATGACGGCCATGGACAATGCGACGCGCAATGCCGGCGACATGATCGACAGTCTGACCCTGAGATATAACCGCACGCGCCAGGCCATGATCACGAAGGAGCTGATCGAGATCATCTCCGGCGCGGAGGCGCTATAGACGACAGGAGGCGAGACGTGCCCCGTGATCCGCGGGCCGCAGTCGCGCCGGGAAAGAGCTTAGAAACAGCCGCCATTCGGTGCGGTCGAGAGAGTTGAGAGACGACAGGAACGTTTTCGATGGAAAGAGAAAAGACGAATGGCCGGATCAGGCAGGTCACGGGCGCTGTTGTTGACGTGCAATTCAACGCCCATCTGCCTGCGATCCTCAACGCCCTTGAGACGCAGAACCAGGGTAAGCGCCTGGTGCTCGAGGTCGCCCAGCATCTCGGCGAGAACACGGTCCGCACCATCGCCATGGACGCAACCGACGGCCTTGTCCGCGGCCAGGAGGTGATCGACACGGGCGACATGATCGCCGTGCCGGTCGGCGAGGAAACGCTCGGGCGCATCATGAATGTGATCGGCGAGCCGGTGGACGAAGCCGGCCCGATCAAGAGCAATGAAAGCCGCCCGATCCACGCGCCCGCGCCGTCCTTTGTCGAGCAATCGACCGAAGCGGAAATCCTGGTCACCGGCATCAAGGTCATCGACCTGCTCGCGCCTTACGCCAAAGGCGGCAAGATCGGCCTGTTCGGCGGCGCCGGCGTCGGCAAGACCGTTCTCATTCAGGAGCTGATCAACAACGTAGCCAAGGCGCATGGCGGTTACTCGGTCTTCGCCGGCGTGGGCGAGCGCACCCGCGAGGGGAACGACCTTTACTGGGAAATGATCGAGTCGAAGGTGAACATCGACCCGAAGGCGAATGGCGGTTCCGCCAAGGGCTCGAAATGCGCGCTGATCTACGGCCAGATGAACGAGCCGCCGGGCGCCCGCGCGCGCGTTGGCCTCTCCGGTCTCGCCGTTGCGGAATATTTCCGCGATCAGGGCCAGGACGTGCTGCTCTTCATCGACAACATCTTCCGCTTTACCCAGGCCGGTTCGGAAGTGTCGGCCCTGCTCGGCCGCATCCCTTCCGCCGTGGGCTATCAGCCAACGCTCGGCACGGATATGGGCGAGTTGCAGGAGCGCATTGCCTCGACCGACAAGGGCTCGATCACCTCGGTGCAGGCGGTGTACGTGCCGGCCGACGACCTGACCGACCCCGCCCCGGCTTCGACCTTCGCTCACTTGGACGCAACCACCGTGCTTTCGCGCGGCATTGCGGAGAAGGGCATCTACCCGGCGGTGGACCCGCTCGACTCCACCAGCCGCGTGCTTGAGCCACGCGTCGTCGGCGAAGAGCATTACAATGTCGCCCGCCAGGTGCAGGAGATCCTGCAGAAATACAAGTCGCTCCAGGACATCATCGCCATTCTGGGCATGGACGAACTTTCCGAAGAGGACAAGCTGGCCGTGGCGCGGGCCCGTAAGATCGAGCGCTTTCTGTCGCAGCCCTTCCATGTCGCCGAGGTCTTCACCGGCAAGGCCGGCGTGCTGGTCGATGTCGCCGATACGGTCAAAGGCTTCAAGGGCCTTGCCAATGGCGAATATGACCATCTGCCGGAGCAGGCCTTCTATATGGTGGGCACGATCGAGGAAGCGGTCAAAAAGGCCGAAGAACTGGCTGAGGCCGCTTAAGCCAAGGAGCCGGCCATGGCCGACACGTTCAGATTCGAGCTCGTCTCACCGGAAAAGGTTCTCGTCTCCGCCGATGTGACGGAGGTGATCGTGCCCGGTTCGGAAGGCGATTTCACCGTCCTGCCGCTGCACGCGCCGGTTATTGCCCTGCTGCGCCCCGGCGTGCTGCGCATTCCCGGCATGGACCGTCAGCTCGACGAGATCTATGTGCGGGGCGGCCTGGCCGATGTCGGCCCGGATCGCCTGACCGTGCTGTCCGAGCAGGCGATCCCGCTCGCCAATGTCAACCGCGATGTGATCGCGCAGGAGATCAGAAACGCCGAGGAAGACGCGGCCGATGCGCAGGACGAGGACAGTATGCGCCAGGCCGAAGACATGCTCGAGAGGCTGCGCAGCCTGGGCGACGCCCTCAATCTCGCCGCCTGAGCGGAATTGGCACAGTCCTTGAGACAGCCTGCTGTTGCGGGGCAAAAGGCTGAAACAAAAGCGCCTTTCACGGCCGGCGAACCTCCTCCGGCGGGCGCTACAATCGAAGGTGATTCACAGCTTTCACACAACCTAAAGTAATCCTTCCGATCCGCATTAATCACATTAGACTTTCCCCCCTGGGTCTGCCATGATGACAATCCTGTCATAATGGCGTTACGCCTGCGTGACGGTGCGAAATGAACAAAGGAGGTTAATTATGGCGCTTGACGCTCACGTGGAGGAGCTGTCGGTTAAGCACCGGGCCCTCGACAAGCTCATTCAGGAAGAAGAATGCCGGCCATCCTCTGACAGCTTACGTATCGCGGAACTAAAACGACAAAAACTTCTCCTTAAAGACCGGCTCGCCAAACTTCGAACGCAAAACGGCTCCTCTCACTAAATAAGAACTCTCCTAATTCCTCGAATGCGCGCCGAGGGTAAAAATGCCCCCGGCGCTGGGACGTTTCAAAACACCCCTCCCGAAAACGCACTCCTCCCGAAAACAGACGCTCTCCCGCCCATCGCCCCCGGCCCGTGCAATGCTTGCCGGTCTTATCGCAATCGTCTAGAACCGCTTCCAACATCGCAGCACTGCAGCACGCTTGGCGTCGTGGCCAGTTCAGCTCAGGATGAGACGGGAAACCCGTCGTCCGTCCGGCGCGGAATGAAGTCCGGGCTGTTGTTCGCGCTGCGGATATGATCTGGATGCGTGCCACAGGACAGCGGCGCGGCAAGAGGCATTATGAGTAAGAAGAAGCGGGATCATCGTCCGGAGGCGCGGCTGCCGAAGGGCATGCGCGACATCGAGGCGCCTGAACTCCGGGCCGTCGAACGGATGCTCGGCGCCATCCGCAAGGTCTATGAGTCCTACGGCTTCGAGCCGCTTGACACGCCGGCTTTCGAATATACCGACGCGCTCGGCAAGTTTCTCCCCGATCAGGACCGCCCGAATGAAGGCGTGTTCTCCTTTCAGGACGAGGACGAGCAATGGCTGTCGCTGCGCTACGATTTGACCGCGCCGCTCGCCCGCTATGTCGCGCAGAATTATGACGCCCTGCCGAAGCCCTTCCGCCGCTATCAGACCGGCCCGGTCTGGCGCAATGAAAAGCCCGGCCCCGGCCGCTTCCGGCAGTTCACCCAGTTCGACGCCGATACGGTGGGGACGGAGAGCGTCGCCGCCGACGCCGAGATGTGTATGCTCGCCGCGGATACGCTGGAGGCGCTTGGGCTCAGAGATCAATACGTAGTTAAGATCAACAACCGAAAAGTGCTGGACGGGGTTCTTGATGCTGTGAGCGTTCCCATCGAAAAGCGGTCCGCTGTTTTCCGTGCCATCGACAAGCTTGACCGGCTTTCCTTGGAGGGGGTGAAACTGCTTCTCGGCAAGGGGCGAAAAGACGATAGCGGTGATTTTACTCCCGGAGCAAAACTGGAAGTCGCACAGATTGAGCTGATCCTAAAATTCCTTGAACACGCGTCATTGGCATATGCCGAGTGGAAATCCAATCCGGTGGAAAATGTACGCAGCGTGAAGCCCGTTAAAGGGGCGTCAAGTAGGGGGCCAATTCCGACATCTAATACTGAAATTCTTGCCTTTATGCGCAGCGAATTTGGCCAATCAGAGCAAGCGAGGATTGGCATCGATGAGTTGGAGGCGATCCATAAACTGACTGAGGCTGCCGGATTCGGTTCACATCAAATTCTCATATCGCCATCAGTGGTGCGCGGGCTCGACTATTACACCGGCCCCGTCTTCGAAGCCGAACTCACCTTTGAGGCTGAGGATGACGACGGCACGTCTACCCGCTTCGGCTCGGTCGGCGGTGGCGGGCGCTATGACGGGTTGGTCTCCCGCTTCAAAGGCCAGAAAATCCCGGCGACCGGCTTCTCCGTCGGCGTGTCGCGTCTTTATGCGGCGCTGCAGGCGCTCGGCAAGCTTGATGCCGATGTGGCCTCCGGTCCCGCCGTCGTGCTGGTCATGGATCGCGAGCGGCTGGCCGACTATAACCGCATGGCCCGCAGATTGCGCGAGGCCGGCATCCGCGCCGAAATGTATCTCGGCACGTCCGGCATGAAGGCGCAGATGAAATATGCCGATAAGCGCGGCGCGCCCTGCGTCGTCATTCAGGGCAGCGACGAGCGCGAACGCGGCGAAGTCACGATCAAGGACCTCATCGAAGGCGAGCGGCTGTCGGCGGAAATCAGCGATCACCAGGAATGGCGCGAAGGCCGCCCGGCGCAATTCTCGGTCAAGGAGGAGGAGCTGGTCGAGGCCGTGCGTTCCGTCCTCGCTCGCCACGGTAAGACGGACGGTTAGGCAGAATATCGATGATCCCGAGATTACTTTCGTCGCGCAAGCGGCTCCCCCCTCACCCGGCGCTTCGCGCCGCCCTCTCCCGCGAGGGGAGAGGGCTGAGCACCGAGATTGCCGTAGGTTTGCCCTCTCCCCTAGCGGGAGAGGGCTCCCGCCGAAGGCGGGTGGGTGAGGGGGAAGTGGTGAGGCTGGCAGTGGCGCGCCGGGATGCTTCCAAAGCGGCGCTCCTACGTCGGATCGGATCATGACGGCGGAGTCGGCGGCGCGTTTCGAGGCGCTCGAAGCGCAGGCAGAACAGATCATGGGCGTCTTCGCCCAGACCGGCTATGAGCGCATCGCGCCGGCCTTCATCCAGCCCGCCGACATCTTCCTCGACCGGATCGGCGAGGCGTTGCGTAATCGGACCTATGTCTTTACCGACCCGGACGGCCAAGAGCTCTGCCTGCGCCCGGATCTCACGATTCCGACCTGCCGCATCTATCTGGAACGCAATCCGAGCGCCGATGTGCAGGCGCGCTACGCCTATAACGGCCCGGCCTTCCGCTATCAGCCGGATGGAGGCGACGCTCTGCGTCCGCGCGAGTTCCGGCAGGCCGGCATTGAGAATTTCGGCGATGCGGACCGCGAGCGGGCCGAGACCGAAGTGCTCGCCCTGGCGCTCGAGGCGGTGCGTCTGGCAGGCCTGGAGCAGTTTCAGATCCATTGCGGCGATCTTGGTCTCTTCGGCGCGCTCCTGCGTGCGCTGCCGATCCCGGAACGCTGGCGTGACCGGCTGCTCCATCAATTCTGGCGTCCGGGGACGTTTCACACCTCGCTGAGGCGGCTCATGTCGCCGCCCGCTGCCTGGCGCGACGACGGCATCGCCGCTCTGGCGGCATCGCTCGACGCGGATGATCCGCTCGCGGCCGAACAACACGTAGCCGCCTATCTCGATGCGCATGGGCTGACGATCATCGGCGCGCGCAATATCGGGGAGATTGCGACACGGCTGGTTTCGGCGGCGGCCGATATGCGTGAGGAACCGCTGTCCGACGCGCTGGTGTCACTGGTCGAGCGCTATCTCACCGTGTCCGGTCCGCCAGACGCAGCGCTCGACGCCATTGCGGCGCTCGCCCGCGAAGCCGGGATCAACCTCGATGAGCCGCTCGAGGCCTGCCGCCGGCGCCAACGCCTCATGCGGGAGGCCGGGATCGACACCGGCGCGATGCTGTTCGACACCGATTTCGGACGGCAGTTCGAATATTATTCCGGCTTCGTCTTCCAGCTCGAATTGCCCGGCCGCGGCATTCCGGGCCAGATCGCCGGCGGCGGGCGCTATGACGGGCTGCTCGCCGCGATCGGCGCGGAGCGTGACGCGCCCGCGATCGGCTCGGCGATCCACACCGAGCGTCTGCTCGCCGCGACAGGAGGCGCTCCATGACGGCAGACAAGCTCATTCTCGGCGTGCCCTCGAAGGGCCGGTTAATGGAGCAGACGGCCGATTATTTCGCCCGGATCGGCCTGCCATATGTCAAGGTCGGACATGACCGCGGCTATCGCGGCGCTGTCGAGACGCTTGCCGGCGTAGAGGTCGCCTATCTCTCCGCCGCCGAAATTGCGCGCCATCTGCAGCTCGGCCGCATCCATCTCGGCGTGACCGGCGAGGATCTGATCCGCGAGCATATTGCCGACGCCGATGAGCGCTGTGAAATCCTCGCCCGGCTCGGTTTCGGGCGCGCCGATGTCGTCGTCGCCGTGCCCGAATGCTGGATCGATGTTTCGACGATTGCCGATCTGGAGGAAGCGGCGGCGCTGTTCCACCGCGAGCATGCGCGGCGCCTGCGCGTGGCGACGAAATATATGAACCTGTCCCGCCGTTTCTTTGCCGAGAACGGGCTGACCAGCTACCGGCTCGTGGAAAGCCTCGGCGCGACCGAAGGCACGCCCGCCGCGCAGACGGCCGAGATCATCGTCGACATCACGACGACGGGCACGACCTTGCGCGCCAATGATCTGAAGATGCTGGAAGACGGGCTGATTCTGAAATCGGAAGCGTGCCTCGTCGCCTCGCGCGCCGCGCCCAGCACGGCAGCAAGCCGCGAAGCCATGGCCGCCATTAGATCAACCCTCGTTCAAGTGGAATGACTTGAACGAGGTTAAGTTGATCTATTTCAATAGATGAGCGCAACTGTTCCCGCGTCCATCCCCGCCTTCGCAGGGACATGCATGGACGCGCGTTGCGCTAGAGGAAAAATCGCCGGCGCCTGATCCCGCCTCCCGCTTTCCGCGCAGAGATGTCAGGCGCCTTCGACCGGCACCGTATAATTCAGCGGCAGCCGTCCGCCGTCGGCGTAAATCGTCTCGCCGGTAATGTAGCTGGCCGCCGGACTTGCGAGAAACAGGGCGACTTCCGCAATCTCCTCCACCTCGCCGAGCCGGCCGAGCGGGGTCCGCGACAGGATGCGCGTCCTGACGCTCTCGTCCGACATCACCTTGTCGAGCATCGCGGTGCGGATGCTGCCCGGCCCG
>Ga0315553_10000891_pt1 | contig 25870 bp, 21 predicted proteins | sample SalMarSW160140MG_FD_203099 | JGI IMG/M metagenome (GOLD analysis project Ga0315553, IMG submission 203099) | Salt marsh sediment microbial communities from the Plum Island Ecosystem LTER, Massachusetts, United States - Salt Marsh Sediment SW1601-40 ... | reverse complement strand
TCCTTCATGCGCTCACAAACAGAATCGATGTATTGCTGAACGGTGTCTTGCCCATGATGCCGCAGTCCCACGACGGCGGGCAACAACGTCTTCGCTTCCTCCTCCAATGCAATGCGCTTTTCTTCCAGGCGTTCCGTAAGCTCACGCCGATAGTCATAGACAAGAAAGACCGTTACGAGCACAGCCAGCGGCAGGTTGACGGCCAACAGCAACTGCCAGCGAATCGTCAATAGCCTTCGCGTCGGACGCGCCGCGTCACAACTCTTGCCTTCCGCAATCACCACGTGGCCTTAATCTGTTGATGGTAACTCGGGAAACGGAGTCGCCGGACCGTGCCAGTTCGTCGCGGCGTGTCGTAATTCCTGACGAGTTACCTCACCGCTCCATGCCCTGTGCTCGCAGTAGTTCGATTTCGGCGCCCAACCGACCTGCCCGAGCGGCGAGGACGTCTTCCTGAGACGCTTGGCCGGCTTGGTAACGTGCCGTGGCCATGTTCTCCAAGGTTTGGAATTGTCCGACTCGTTGCTCGTACAGGGCGAGTGTCGCCTCGTAACCCTCCGCCAATTCGAGTTCCGCCTTGATGAGTTGGTCCGATGCCCGAACGACGGAGTCGAACGAGCTGTGGCCTGTACGGTATTGCTCCTCGGCAACTTTCAGCAGTTGGCGAAGCGTTTCGCGTCGCGTTTTCAGCAGATCGGTGAGTTTCGCGGCGTTGTCTTCGTCGTCTCGCGCCAGGGCACTGCTTTCCCGCAATACGCCTACGGACAGTAGCATGATCGTTACCAACGCCAATGCGGTCCCATGTTTCAGTTTCATCGTTTACCCTTCAGGAGGTGCGCAGGAAAAAGCATAGCGGCGATCACCGACGGACTCTCGGAACGTACGTAGCGCCAGGATCAGCATCGATGCCGCGCCGCAGATACGCGGTTGGCTCAGATCTTACTTGCGTTGCCTTCCGACTGCGATGCGGCAGCCAATTCCGACTCGGCCTGCAACCAGAACTCAACACCGTTGCCGCCAGGGCAACCGGCCGCTTCCCATTTGCAATAGGCCCTTTCGCGAATCTTCTCGCAGCACACGGCAGCCGGCGAGCAGGGTTGTTCGTTCGCAGGGGCGTCTCTCTTCTCTTTTCGTCGCAGGGTGACAGTTTTCGGACCACTCATGACAATTCCCTCCTCACAGGTTGCAGAGACCACGCGCAGGTTCTACTTGGACAAAAAACTCCTTGGGTCAGCATCGAAGCGTTCCACGCATTGAAGGGAACAAAACACGTAACGATCTCCCTTTCTGGTTCGCCGTGCCGCAGCATGGCCCGGCGGGATCCACATGCCGCAGACGACATCCTGTTGGCTGCCTTCCAACGGCGTGGGGGTTGCGCCGTCCGTCTTGCGGCAGAACACCGACGGCCGCCGGAAGTGCTCGGTCCGGTAAACGTCCAGCAACTGTTCGATCAATCGGGTTGGGTTCGCGTCGTAAAGCACGCGTGCGCCGGTGTCCTTGTTGCACGTTGCCAGGATGTCCGCCACCATGTCGCTGATGCCGCCTGTACCGGTCAATACGCCGATCAGCTTCCCTTCGTCGTAAGCAATCGCCAATTCCCCGAGCGTTCCGCTGCTTCCGCCGACAATCACCACTATGTCGCTGCTGCGGATATTGATAACTTCCCGACCCATCAGGCCGCTTCCCGTGAAGATCAAGACGTCGTGGGCCAGCGTCGGTGATTCGTATCGAAAGGCGTGCTCGTCGAGGCTCAAGGCGGGCGAAATGCCGATCACGGTCCCACCGCGGCGCTTGGCTCCGCGGGCCGCCGCCAACGGCAATCCCGGGCTAGCGCCGGTGATCACAATGCAACCGGCCGCCGCAATGGCCTCGCCCAGTTGCGATGCCTTGCCGAGGTATTCGAATGGTACGTCGCTCCCCGCGCCGCCCATCACGCCCACTTTTAGCGGCATCGAAGCGTGCGGAGATGCGGTCACGCCGAGGTCCGTGGTTTTTGTAGTCCCTTGCAGCTCGTCACTACTCGACATCAGCATCTCCGCTTGCGTCACATCGTCGTCACCTCGACGTAGGCCGTGGGCTTGCGGACAAATCGCTCGTGGCAGTCGCGGGAACAGAAGAAATAGGCGTGCCCGCGAAAGCTGTCGCTGGCCGCTGCCGACGAGCGGGCGATTCGCATCCCGCACACAGGGTCGGTGGTGGCCTCCTCATCGAAGTCCTCGCCGCCGCGATCGATGCGGAGGTAGGCATCGAGGAATTCTAGCAAACGCCGTTCCACCCAATCGGCAACGGCGCCGTCGTCGACCGCGTCGAGCGGCGCCGTGAGCTTGTCGCGTTCATTCAGTTTGATGAACAGCGGCATCATCGATGCTTCGTAACATACCGCCACGTTCTCGAACCGAACGTCGTGCTCGACGGCGAAGGTGACTTTCGTGCTGGCTGGGAATCGGTCGCAATACCCAAACCAGCACGTACAACGGCCCGCCGGTTCGTCCTGGGCAACGCTGGCGTTGGGGAAGCACTCGGCGAGCATTTCGAGGCGCGGTTGAATCACCAACTCATTCACGCGCACCGCTAATTGCTCGAACCGTTCACGACGCGCGGCAACCGCGGTCATGTATCGTTCGGCTTCCTCCGGCTCCCAATGCGGCTCTCGGTCGGCGCGGCGCAGTTCGTCACGCACTCGCTGGGCGAATTCAACAAGGTCGGCCATCGGGCGTCACTCTTTGTTCAATTTGGCCAGGTACTTCTCGGGATCGGCCAACAGTTTGTCTTGGCAGTCGTCGCAGCAAATCCAGACCTGCCGACCGTTCACGTCGATCTTTTTCGGAGGCCCCATGGCGCCCAGCATCTCGCCGCTGACGGGACAAATGTGCTGTCGCCGAGCCGAGGCAGCATCCTCGGGCGACAACTTCGCCAATTCCGCGTTCATCTTTTCCATGTCCGACTGGCCTTCGAGGGCGTGCTCGGCATGGTCGCCATCGTGGTCGGCATGATCGCCGTGCGGGTGATCGGCATGGTCGCCATGGTGGTCGGCGGACTGGCCGGCAGGCGGCTTCGAACTTGCATCCGGTGTCGAACTGCAACCGATCAGACCAATTCCCAGAGAAAACGTCGCTAGAAGCGCCAACGAAACAGCAATGCGGCCCATCGATAGACCCTTTCAGGCGAGAGCAAGGTAGTGGAGAATACGATTTCGCATTCAATTGTTCGATGCGGTCCGCAGCCAGGTTCTTCACGGGAAACGTGTGCGTCAGGGCACGCCGATGTGCGGGGCCGCACGGAACACGGGTGTCGAATATCCCGCAAACCTCATTCCAGGGAAACCACCGCCGCTTGCAATGGCGGCTTGGGCGCGATTGGTTTTGGCACGAAATATGCCTAGCTGGCTAAGAGCTTATCCAAAAACCGTCGGGGACTGGCTCATTTTGCGCAGTCCGCGGAGCAAAATGTGCCTGTCCCCTTCTCTGAGACGGTTCTTGGATAAGCTCTAAGGTCGAATGGTCCCATTCCCACCCATTCCACAAGGCTCATCCAATGGCCACCGCGGGCCGCGAAACGAGACGCGTGCAAATGTCGGACGATTCGCGAAGAAACACGCGCTGGCCTTCATCTAAGGATGGCAGTGAGGAGACGTCCGGTGCGGACGGCGACTCGCTCGCGGCAGCCGTAGTGGCCTGCCAGGCGGGTGACCGTGCGGTCTATCGGCAGCTCTACGATTCGTGCCACGCGAACGTATATCGCCTGGCCGTGCGAATGGTGGGGCTGCAAGATGCCGCCGACGTGACGCAGCAGGTGTTCCTGCAAGCGTTCCGCTCGATTGGCCAATTCAACGGGCGGTCACACTTCGCCACCTGGCTGTACCGGCTGGCCGTGAACGAGTCGCTGCAGCATCTCCGGCGCAACCGGCGTTGGCGGCATGCTCCTCTCGACTGGGAGCCGGAAGGCAAATCGCAGCATCGGGAAAACGCCGAATGCCAGGAGCTAATCGAGCGAGCGCTCGCGCGCATCGACCCAGAGTTGCGGTCGATCTTTCTACTTCGGGAAGTAGAGGAACTGTCCTACCGCGACATCGCGGAAGTGTTACAGATTCCCGAGGGGACCGTTGGATCGCGGCTGAATCGGGCGCGGCGCGAGTTGAAGCAACGCCTGTCGGACCTGGGTTTTGAATGGTAGCCGGGACCGGGCCGTACGTGTCCGCCCCCACGCAAGGGGCGCATTTCAACACATCAAGCGGGTGATTTCGCAGTCATGGATTGTTCGGACGTGAAAGAACTTCTGTCGGCATATCACGACGACGAGCTACCGTCCGATAAGCGGGCCGCGGTCGCGCAACACTTGGAAGGCTGCGAACCTTGCGCGCAAGAGCTAGAAGGGTTCCGTAGCCTATCCGCCATAGCCGAAAGCTTGACTCACCCTGAACCGCCCGCGCGGCTCTGGCAGCAGCTTGAAGAACATCTCGATGTCGAACCGGGCAAACGAGCGGACCTGCCACCATCATCCCCCTGGTTGCAGTGGACGAGAAAACCAGCAGTGCGATTTGGTCTGGCAACGGCCGCCGCCATCCTGATTGTCGTCGGGGCGCTCGGTTACAGAACCTGGCTCCAGCACGGAGACGACACCCAGTTTGTGTCGGCGTTTGGACAATACGTGAACGAATTCCAACGCGACCCGGACGCGGCTCAGCAGATACTCCTCGCGAAGTACCAAGGCCGAGCGGTGGACGCCGAGCAGGCGATACATGCGGTCGGATATCGCCCCGCGGTCGCGGGCGGAATGCCGGAGGGCTACGCGGTCGACTCCACCTACGTAATGCAATTGCCCTGCTGCACTTGTGTGCAATGTGTCTGCACGCGCGCCGATGGAACCACCATCGCGATTTTCGAGCACGACGACGAGGAACCCCATTGGTTTGGCGATCGAGCGGTGACCGAGGCAGCCTGCGGCGGGCAGCAGTGCAGAATGGTGACCCTGGATAACCGCCTTGCGGCAACCTGGCAACACGGCACACGGCACATTACGGTCGTCGGTGCAAGGGATAAGGAAGAAGTCGGTGAACTAGTGGCTTGGTTTGACGAGCGAAGGTAAATCGGGGCGCCATGATTGCGCGCCCCCGCGCGCACGCGTCGCGACGAAACCCGCACTCCAGCGAGGTCCGGCATGAAAAGCCCGTTTGATACCGACATCGGGCGCAGGTTTTACGCCAAACACCGTAGAAAGCTGTTCCTGGCCCAGGCGGTCGTGTTCGTCGTGATTGGCGTTGTGATCGCCGGCATGCTGTGGCGCTCGCCTGGGGAGAGCAAGTCGCCCGGTACGCCGGCCAGCGTAACGCCGACCGGCGCTGCCGAAACTCTGTGGACCTGCTCGATGCATCCGCAGATTCGCAAGCTACAGCCGGGCAAGTGTCCGCTGTGCGGGATGGATTTGATTCCGGTCGTCAGGACGGCCGGTGGCATGCGCACGCTGGCGCTCAGTCCCGAATCCAGGGCATTGATGAGCATCGAGACGTCGCTGGTCGAGCGGAAGTATGTCACGCATCAGATTCCGATGGTCGGCCGCGTCGATTACGACGAAACCCGGCTCGGCTACATCACTGCCTGGGTCGCCGGACGATTGGACCGTTTGTACGTCGACTACACCGGCATCGACGTCAAGAAGGGTGACCACCTTGTTTCCATCTACAGTGAGCAGTTGTATTCGGCGCAAACCGAGCTGATTCAGGGACTCAGGAACCGGCCGGAGCGTCCGCCGGCGACAACGCTCATCCGGCCGATCGATCTCGTGGCATCCGCGCGGGAAAAGCTCCGCCTGTTGGGCATGAACGAGGAACAAATCGCCGACATCGAACAGCGGAACGAGCCTTCGGACCACATGACGATTTACTCGGATATGAGTGGCGTCGTAATCGAGAAGCTCAAACAACAGGGGGAGCGTGTCCAACTCGGCGAGCGCATCTACACCATCGCGGACCTCAGCCAGGTATGGGTACATCTCGACGCCTACGAGTCGGATTTACTCTGGGTCCACTACGGTCAGGATGTAACGATCACCACCGAAGCCTACCCCGGCGAAGAGTTTCACGGACGCATCGCTTTCGTTCAGCGCTTTCTGAATGACAAGACGCGCACCGTGAAGGTGCGGGTCAATGTGCCAAACCAGGATGGCAAACTCAAGCCGGAAATGTTCGTCCATGCCGTGGTGCGTCCGCAAGTGGCGGCGGGGGGAAAGGTCATGGACCTCAGCCTGGCCGGCAAGTGGATCAGCCCCATGCACCCCGAGATCATCCGCGACGAACCGGGCAATTGCCCCATTTGCGGCATGCCGCTGGAGCGGGCCGAATCGCTGGGCTATGTAACGCCGGAAACCGACCCGTTAGGCCCGCCGCTCGTCATCCCCTACTCGGCCGCCTTGGTCACGGGAACGCGGGCCATCGTCTACGTGCAATTGCCGAACATGCCTTCCTTTGCGGAACCGGCCCTCTTGACGCTTTCCGTTATCGTGCAGGAAGGCGACATGGAAAAGATCCGCGAGGCGTTCGCAACGTACGCCGACATGCTGAAGCGCCCTTACGATCAACCGGGAACCGAATTCGCGCGCCGCTCATGGGATGAATACGCTCAGGCGCTCGTGCAGCAAGCACGGGACGGGCAGCGCGTCGACTCGGCCGAACAAGCCGAAGACGTGCTGGCGAAGGTCGAGATGGCAATGAGCGAAGCTCGCGAGAAATTCGCCCCGCTCAACCGGCCAACGTTCGAGGGTCGCGAGATCGTGTTGGGCCCGCGTGCCGGCGACTACTACCTCGTCCGCAACGGCGTGGAGGAAGGTGAGCTGGTCGTGACCCAGGGCAACTTCAAGATCGACGCCGAAATCCAGATTCAGGCCAAGCCCAGCATGATGACTCCCGAAGGAGGGGGCGGAGGCGGCCACCAGCACGGCGGACAGAGCGCCCCGGTGGCGCAGAAAACGGGCGATGAACATGCCGGCCACGCGATGGCGCTTCCCGCTGATTTCAATCGGCAAATCCGCGATCTGGAAGCCGCCTACCAGCATGTTGCTCAGGCTGTTGAGCAAGAGGATGTCGCCGCGGCCGCCTCGGCGTTCGTCAGTTTCGCTCAAGCGCTCGACGCCGTCGATGGCTCGCTGCTGACCGGTCACCCGCGCATGCTGTGGAAAGAGTTCGACATGCTTTTGGGGAACGACGTTGTCGAAGGGCGCGATGCCCGGCAATTGGCCGATGTCGAGCGCGCATTCGAGCTGCTGAAAGGAAACATGCGGAGGATGCGGGAGGAAATGGGAATCATGCCGATCGACGAAACGCACATCGAGCGGATTGCAGTTGCGCCCGAATTCGAGGCCGAATTGGCTCGCGTCTGGGAGCAATACCGCGACGTTGGTCAGGCGTTGGCCGCGGACAACATGCAGGAGGCCCGGCAGTTTCTCGCCACCCTTGAATCGGCGGTCGCTACGGTCGACGACAGTACACTCGGCGACCGCGCACGAGTCGTATGGTCGCAGGAGAGGAGCAATCTGGAGAAGTCGATCGGCAATCTCAAGAAAGCGCAGGATATGGAAGCGATACGAATCCAGTTCCTGCCGCTGTCCCAAGAGATTGGCGTAATGGCCAAGACGTTCGCCTTGGGCGAAGCAACTCCGGTCTTCGAGCTGCATTGCCCGATGGCGTTTGAAGGAAAGGGAGCCATCTGGTACCAGGACGACGACCAGGTGCGCAATCCCTATTTCGGCGCGAAGATGCCCGAGTGCGCTGATCGCGTGGAGAAGCTGAGCGTCGAGAGTCGAGAGGCAATGGGAGCGTCGGCAGCCCACCAGCACGACTGACGCGGCACGATTCGCTCACTGTTCGTCCGGCGTGATGCCGGGAATGACTTGCCGCCCGTTTTTGCGATAGATGCGAAAGTCGCGATCCAATGTCATCACCGCACTATTGTCGTTCAATTCGGCCATGCGAACGAGACAAGCGTCGGCCAACGACATGGGGACGTTTGCATACCGCGACATCAACTTTGCCACGCGAGCGACTTCGTCGATCAGCCGAAAGGGAGTGGTTATCAGTCCGCGCCGCAGCAGTTCCAGCAGAGCTGCTTCGCCCTGGGCACGCCGCAGCAAATGCGCCGCCTCGGCCAGCACCGGTTCGCAAGTCCATAGCGGCGGCTCGCTCGCCGACATTTGGTTTGTCGCCCAGGCGTGGTAGCGATCGCGCCGATCGAGCAAAGCCACGATCGGTCCCGCGTCGACCAGCAAATTGCGACTCATTGGCCCAAGTCATCCAGATACTTGGGATTGTGAGACAGGTCGCCGGGTCCTTCGACCGACCCGATCAGATCGGCAGCCAGTTCGACCAGCGATCCCCGAGGCACCGCTCCCCCGCCATTCAAATAGGCCTCGATCGCTTGTCGGACCACGTCGGATTTGGACGTGTGGCGACGGCGCGCCGTGGCGATCAGTATGGCGTGGAGATCGTCGGGGAGCTTCAGCGTTACCGTTTTCATCGCCTCTCACCCTCGTATTACGAATCTGACTGAATTGTAGTACCGATGGCTCGAACTGTCAATCACGATGATCGCTAAAGTCATACGTTTCTCCCTGGAAAACAAGCTGGTCGTCGCCCTGGTCGTCCTCGTCGTGATCGTCTGGGGAGTGCTGGTCGCGCCGTTCGACTGGGAGGCCGGAGGGCTTCGCAGCAATACGGCGGCTCTGCCGGAACGCCTTCGCCCCGTGCCTACCGACGCGATTCCCGACATCGGCGAAAACCAGCAGATTATCTTCACCGAGTGGATGGGGCGCTCGCCGCAGGATGTCGAGGACCAGATCACATACCCGCTGACGGTCGCTCTGTTGGGTGTGCCTGAAGTGAAGACGATCCGCAGCTATTCGTTCTTTGGATTCTCGACGATTTACGTCATCTTCAATGAAAAAGCCGAGTTCTATTGGTCACGAACGCGCGTCTTGGAAAAGCTGAACAGCTTGCCCTCCGGCACGCTGCCCGAAGGCGTGACTCCGATACTGGGGCCGGACGCGACTCCACTGGGGCAAATCTACTGGTACACATTGGAGGGGCGCGACCCCGACGGCAAACCAGCCGGCGGCTGGGACCTCGACGAGTTGCGCACCATCCAGGATTGGTACGTCCGGTACTACCTGCTGTCGGCGGAGGGGATTAGCGAAGTCGCGTCGGTCGGAGGCTTCGTGCAGGAATACCAGATCGACGTCGATCCCGACGCCATGCGGGCCGCCCGAGTCAGCATCGACGACATTTTCATGGCGGTGAAGATGTCGAACATCGACGTCGGCGCTCGCAGCATCGAAATCAACAAGGCCGAATACTTCATCCGCGGCCTGGGCTTTGTCGAGAGCGTCGAGGACCTCGAGGACAGCGTCGTGGCCGTGAACGACAACGTGCCGATCTACATCAAGGACGTGGCCCACGTCACGCTGGGGCCGGGTCTGCGCCGCGGCGCATTGGACAAAGGTGGCGCCGAAGCCGTCGGCGGCGTCGTCGTGGTGCGCTTTGGATTCAATCCGCTGGAAGCCATCAAGAACGTCAAGCGGGAAGTCGAGCGTTTCGCGCCGGGCCTGCCTACCAAAGCCGTGATTGACTACCGCCACGTCTCGCGCGAGCAAGCGGCTTCTTACGCCGCCGCGCACAACTTCGACGCGTTTTCCGGCGTCGAAATGAACCACGACGCCTGGGTCAAACACCTGCGGTCCATTCCGCGCGAGAATTGGCCGGCCTGGGTTAACACCAGCCAGGTGACGGTCGTGCCGTTTTACGACCGCACCGGACTAATCTACGAAACGCTGGGCACGTTGAACAAAGCCCTGATTGAGGAAATCCTGATCACGGTCATCGTGATCCTGGTGATGGTGATGCACCTGCGCAGCTCAATTCTCATCAGCGCCCTGTTGCCGCTGGCCGTGCTCATGTGCTTTATCGCCATGAAGACGTTTGGCGTCGACGCCAACATTGTGGCATTGTCGGGCATCGCCATCGCGATTGGCACGATGGTCGACATGGGAATCATTCTTTGTGAGAACATCTTGAAACACTTGGATGAGGCTCACCCTGACGAAAACCGGCTTGAAGTGATTCACCGCGCTTCGAGCGAAGTCGGCAGCGCGGTGCTCACCGCGGTTTCGACAACGATCGTCAGCTTTCTGCCGGTGTTCACGATGATCGGCGCGGAAGGAAAATTGTTCAAACCGCTGGCCTTCACCAAGACGTTTGCCTTGGCCGCATCGGTGATAGTCGCCCTGACGATCATCCCCCCCGCCGCCCATATTCTGTTTACGACGAAAGTCAGCTCGCGCACGCTGAAACAGGTTCTCAATGCCGGCTTGATCCTGGCCGGAATTGGCATCGGCATCTGGTGGGCGTGGTGGGCCGGGGTGATCGTGGGCGCTTTGGGTGTCTACAAGCTGCTGGAAGTGTCGCTGCCGGACCGGCTCAGCCAGTGGAAGGATCGGTTCCGCTATGGCAGCACGGTCCTGGCGAGTGGAGCGGCCGTGCTCTTCGTGGGCATCCTGTTGACCGACGATTGGCTGCCCTTGGGTCCGAAAGCTGGATTCCTGCGAAACTTCGCCTTCGTAGCGCTGCTGATCGGCGGGCTATTGGCGTTCTTTCAGGTGTTCCAAAGATATCTGTACAAGCCAATTCTGTGGTGGTGCTTGAACCACAAGCTGCTCTTCCTGTGGTTGCCGGCCTTGATTCTGATTTTGGGGTTCGGTGTTTGTCTTGGGCCTAAATTCATTTTCGGACGCATTCCGCAGGAATACGACGCCCAGTCGTTGTCGGAAGCGGAAGTTGGCGAGCTGTCGTCATTCGAACGGTTCAAGTACGAGCTGGGGGGGTTACGTGGCCGATCGTGGGATGAAATCGGCAACCAGTCCGTGGCCACGAAGTTGAAATGGACTTTGGCCACCACTTGGAAAGGATTCGGCAAGGAGTTCATGCCGCCGCTGGACGAAGGCTCCTACTTGTACATGCCGACGACGATGCCGCACGCTTCGATCGGTGAAGCCATGGACGTGCTTTCGCTGCAAAACCGCAGCATCCAAGCGGTGCCCGAAGTGGAGCTGGCCGTCGGCAAGATCGGCCGTGTCCGCAGCCCGCTCGATCCCGCGCCCATTTCCATGATTGAGACGATCATCAACTACAAGTCGGAATACATCGTGGACAAGGATGGGCACCGCGTGAACTATCGCTTCGATCCGAGCGAGAAAGACTGGGCTCAAGACAAAGAAGGAAATCTGCTTCCGGCCGACGATGAACAGCCGTATCAGGTCCAAGGACGATTTGTCCGGGACGAGAAGGGCCAGTTGATGGAAGATCCGGGCGGCGTGCCGTTCCGCCAGTGGCGACCGCCTCTGGACCCCGGCGTCAACCCGGGCCGCAAATCCTGGCCGGGAATCATGAGGCCCGACGACATCTGGCACGAGATCACCGAAGCCGGCCGGGTCCCCGGCACCACGTCGGCGCCCCGCCTGCAGCCCATCGCCGCCCGCATTGTGATGCTGCAAAGCGGCATGCGAGCGCCGATGGGCGTGAAGGTACAAGGGCCCGACCTGGACACCATCGAAAAAGTCGCCCTGGAGATTGAAACGTACCTGAAGCAAGTTCCCAGCGTCGAAGACTCAGCGGTCATTGCCGACCGCGTCGTGGGCAAGCCCTACTTGGAAATCGACTTCAAACGCCGCGAGATCGCCCGCTATGGGCTCACGATTCGCGACGTGCAGGACGTGGTGGAAGTCGCCATCGGCGGCCGCACGATAACGACGACGGTAGAAGGGAGAGAGCGGTTCCCCGTGCGGGTCCGCTACATGCGCGAGCTGCGGAATCAGATCGAAACGATGAAGAAAATCCTCGTACCCGCGAAAGACGGTTCGCACATTCCGCTTGCGCAGGTGGCCGATATCACGTATGTGCGCGGGCCGCAGGTGATCAAAAGCGAAGACACGTTTCTGACCGCCTACGTGCTGTTCGATATGAAGCCTGGGAAAGCCGAAGTGAACGTCGTCGAGGAATGCCAGCGGTACCTGCAGGAAAAAATCGACAGCGGCGAGTTCAATTTGCCGGACGGTGCCAGCTACTCCTTCGCCGGGAATTACGAAAACCAGCTTCGCTCCCAGAAGACGCTGATGCTGGTCCTGCCGCTGGCGCTGTTTATCATCTTCATGATTCTGTACTTCCAATTCCGCTCGATCATGACCACGGGCATCGTGTTCTTCGGTGTTCCGCTGGCCTGGTCAGGCGGTTTCATTATGCTTTGGCTTTACTCACAACCGTGGTTTCTGAATTTCGATTTTTTCGGCACGCACCTGCAAACGCTGTTTCAAATCCATCCCATCAACTTGAGCGTGGCCGTGTGGGTTGGCTTCTTGGCCCTCTTCGGCATCGCTTCCGACGATGGTGTCGTCATTGCAACCTACCTGGATCAGAGCTTTTTCAGGCGCCGCATTTCTACGTATCGAGACGCCCGAGAGGCGACCCTGGCGGCTGGCCTCCGCCGGGTACGTCCGGCCTTGATGACCGTCGCCACGACGATTCTGGCGCTGCTGCCGATTCTCACGTCGACCGGACGCGGCTCGGATATCATGGTCCCGATGGCCATTCCCAGCTTCGGCGGCATGTGCATTGTCATCATGACCATGTTCACGGTTCCCGTGCTCTATTGCGCCGTCCAGGAATGGAAACTCAGGTTCGGCATCGTGGATCCTCGCTTCGCGGAACATGCGCAAAGTTGATTCGCGGTCCATGCCGAGCCGGGAATGGATCCACGAACGAGTCCGTAGCCGGATCCAGCGGTTCGCCGGCAAGGGGAACGGCAGGAAGCTCGACACGGTGACTCTCTAGCGAACCGGAGAGTTGGCGGGCGAAACGGCGCCGCGCGTCGCAAAGCTGTTGGTCCGCTGGCGATTTGCGGCCGCGCACGAAAAAGCGCCGGGCACTCTCGCGACCCGGCGCTCTTCGTTAACCCGTGGGTAGCGGTTTTCCGCTCCCGAAAGAAAGGCTCCCCCGGTAGGGGACGAACACCCGGCGTTTTCTTCGGGGAAAACGCAAGCCGGCCGGGCTGACAGCGCAGAATACAGCGCACTTGAACCGGATTCTGGTTCTGAACTGGCGGAAGTGTGGGACGCATGGCCACGGCGACCGGCCGACGCCAAGGCCGACGTGCTGCGAATCGTGCGACGTGCCACGAAGGGGGCGACGCGGTAAAATCACATATCGGGCGAGCCGGCTTGCAATCGGCCAAGCGGCACGCGGACGGACTCGGGATCACCTACCCCCAAGGCCGCCGCGTGCCGGCCCGTCTTTGGGAAGGTAGGTGTCTCATGGGCGAAGGCGTTGGGGATTGGCTTGACCGAATCGAGCGGGAGCACGACGAGCGGAAGCTGAGGCAGGCGCAAACAAAGCTGGCCGAGGCGCAACTGGCCGAGTTGAATCGAAGCGACGAATTGGGCGAGCCGCCCGCCACCGTGCCGTCGGACCCCCTCGATAAGCAATCGGCGGCCGTGTTGCGGTGCTTGACCGAACGGCACCCCGAGCTTGCCACCCTAGACGACGTGGAATCCCTGGCCGACATAAGCCGCCGCACGGCCACCGCTGCGGTGCGCCTTCTCATTGGCCGCGGACTGGCCCACCGGCCCGCCGGGCCGAACAAAGGCGTTTGCGCAACGCCCGAGGGGCTGGCATTGGGGCAAACCTTGCGTGCGCAAATTGCACCAAAGTTGCACTAAGTTTGCACTGACATTCTTTCGGGCTGCCTGACAATGAGGGCATGGAAACGACCCATGCCCCGCTCTTGAATCTCTCACGCATGGCCCGCCGGCTTCGCGTGACCGTGGCCTGGCTTCGCGACGAAGCGGAAGCCGGCCGGGTTCCCTGTTTGCGAGCCGGCACGCGGTATCTGTTCGCGCCCGAAGCCGTGGAGCGCGTACTTGCGGAGCGGGCAAGCAACGAAAAGGTAGGTGAACATGCCAGCCAAGACTGAAAACGGCGCGCCCCCCCGGCTGTTGCTGCGACCCGCCGAAGCGGCGGAAGCGCTGGGCGTTTCTGAAAAAACGTTGTGGTCGCTAACGGCCCCGCGTGGGCCGATTCGTGCCTTGCGAATCGGCGCGCGGTCGATTCGCTATTCGGTCTCGGCACTTCAGGCGTGGATTGACCAACAGCAAGCCGCGGCAGAAGTGGGGGCGACGGCATGAGCACCGCGCGAACGGAAGCACTGAGCACCTTGGGTATCGCCGCGTTGCACCTGGCCGAGCTGGGCTACCCTGTTTTTCGGCTTGTGCCGCGCACCAAGAAGCCGACGAAGGGCAGCAACGGGCTGCTTGATGCGACCACCGATCCCGAAGTGATAGAAGCATGGTGGCGCGAAATGCCCGAGGCGAATATCGGCGTGGCAACCGAAGGCTTGCTCATTCTCGACCCCGACTTGATTGACAAGCTGACCGCGAATCCGAAGCCGAACCCGTGGCTGACCGAAGAGCGCGCCCGCGAGTTGGCCGCGGCGCCGCTGCAAATGACGTGGAGCGGCGGCCGGCAGTATTTCTACCGGCAACCGGCCGGCAAGGCGTGGCGCAACACCGACTCCGACATTGCCCAAAACGTCGATACGCGCGCGGGCGGGGGTTACATCGTCATTGCTCCGTCTTTCGTTCGGGACGCCGGCAAGAGCGGTCGTTATCGTTTTGTCGAGGGTTGCGAGCTGGTCGCACGTGACCTGTTGCCCGAGCCTCCGGCGCGGCTGGCGGCCGAGCTTGACCGAATCGAGGCGAACCGCGGGAAGCCGGCGACTCCGAAACACGAAACCAACGGCGAATCGAACGGCAAGATACCGACCGGCAAGCGCAACGCTGCCTTGGCTTCCCTGGCCGGCACAATGCGACGGCGCGGAATGGCGCCCGACGCAATCGAGGCCGCGTTACAAGTTGAGAATCGCAGCAAGTGCGACCCGCCGCTGACTGACAACGAAGTGAAGGCAATCGCGGCGAGCGTGGCGCGTTACAAGCCGAGCGACCCGGTGGCCGCCGACGCCAATGAGCGGCCCGCGCCCGAACCGTTCCGGCCATTCCCGGTCGATGCGTTGCCCGAGCCCGTCGGCGGTTACGTGACGGCCGCGGCGGCCGCAATCGGCTGCGACTCCGCTTACGCCGCCCTGCCCATGCTTGCCATGTTGGCCGCGTGCATTGGCACGACCCGCCGCGTGCAACTGAAGCGCGATTGGTGCGAGCCGGCCGTGCTGTGGGCCGCGATCGTGGGCGAGAGCGGCACGCAAAAGAGCCCGGCGATTGATGCGGCAACGAAGCCGGCCCAAGTGTGGCAGACGAAAGCAATCGAGCATTGGCGCGAAGCGTGGCAGCAATACGAGCGAGACCTGTTGCTGCATGACGCCGACATGGCCGAGTGGAAACGCAATGGGCGAAAGAAAGGTGAACCGGCGCCGACAAAACCAGACGAGCCAATCTGCGAGCGGTTGCTTGTGTCCGACGTGACGGTTGAGGCGTTGGCCGACAGACTTTCGACCGCCCCGCGTGGTTTGCTCTTGTGTCGTGACGAGCTTTCCGGCTGGCTTGGTGGATTCGACCAATACCGGGCAAAAGGCAAAGGGAGCGACGTTTCGCACTGGTTGAGCATGTACGGCGCGCGGCCAATGACAATCGACCGAAAGACCGGCGAAGCGGACAATTCACGTTGCACGGGCCGCTGTGAGCGTTACGGGTGGAATCCAACCCCTCGTCTTGAAGCGTGCAATCGCCGCTGGCGGCCACCGTGACGACGGCCTGCTGCCCCGTCTGCTGCTGGCCATGCCGCCGCGTCGGGCGCGGAAGTGGTCGGAAGCAACCGTCGATTACGCGACGGAGCGGGCGCTAGGCGAAACGGTTGAGCGGCTACTTGCGCTTGAGCACGGGCAAGACTACGAAGGCCGGCCCGTTCCGGTTGACCTGCCGCTGACACCGGAAGCGAAGCGGCACTTCATAGCGTGGCACAACCGGCACGCTGCCGAGCAAGGCGAGTTGGAAGGGGAGCTGGCGGCCGCGTGGTCGAAACTTGAAGGGGCGGCCGCACGGTTCGCCCTCGTCTTGCAAGTGGTCGCATCGGTGGGCGGCGAAACCCCAGGCGACGCGGTAGACGAGCTGAGCATGATTGCCGGCTGCCGACTGGCGGATTGGTTTGGGGCGGAGTGCAAACGGGTGTACGCGGCCCTGGCCGAAACCGACGGAACCCGTCGTCGCCGAGCCGCAACAGCAGCGGGTCACCGCCATCAGGCCGAACGATGTCTGGCATGCCGACCTCACGGCCGTGCCGACGCGCCTGGGGTTCTGGACGGCATGGCTTCCGTTCGCCCTTCCGCAAAGCTGGCCGTTCTGCTGGTGGGTGATCCTCGTCATGGACCATTATTCCCGCCGCGTGCAGGGACTGCGGGTCTTCGAAGGACGCCCCACCGGGCGCAATGTCAGGCAGTTCCTCAGTTGCGCCATGCGCAGCGCGGGAGCCAAACCGCGCTACATCGTCATCGACAAAGGACGACAATTCTGGTGCCGAGGCTTCAAGTCCTGGTGCCGCCGTCGCAAGATCCGTCCGCGGTTCGGGGCGGTCGGCAAGAGCGGCAGCGTCGCCCTCATCGAGCGGCTGATTCGCACGTTGAAAGCTGAGTTCCTGTGCGGCCTCGTCGTCCCGGTGCGTCGCGCGCCGTTTCAGCGCGAGCTGGAATGCTTCGCCACCTGGTTCAACGCCTTTCGGCCCCACGCGGCGCTCGGTGGACGCACGCCGAACGAAGCGTACTTCCATCGCAAGCCGGCTAATCGAAAACCGCGCCTCGAACCCCGCACACGCTACCCCCGCGGCTCGCCGTGCGCCGAGCCCCAGGCCAGGGTCCGCGGAAAGTGTGGGGCGCGAATCGCGCTCCACGTTCGCTTTCATGCCGGCCGCAAACAGCTCCCTGTCGTGACGCTTCGCAAAGTAGCCTAGCGCGGCGTCGTGTTGTTGCTGGCGCCCAGCACGCGGTGCGCGCCGATCGTGCCGGCAGGCCGACCGCCTGACGTACGACACGGCCTTCTCGTTGCGAAACAAGGCGCGAACAGACTTTTCGGCGCGATTCGAGTGCCAAACGAATACTTGAATCCTTGATCTTCCGCCGCGAAACTCTCGCTGGACCGCTACACCCAGTTGTTGAATTCTTTGAATTCGGACTCCGAAATTATGATACTGATGCAACGCGTCCACGAGGCGCTTGAGGTTATTGGCGGTTGCGCCAACTTCTTCCGCGTCGGAACTATGCGTTGCCGTCGTCTCGTCGCGGGTGCCCGATACCATATCGTCATCGTCCACGCGAATCGCCATCGTCCACGCGAATTTGGTCGAGTGAGCTCACCGTGATGCTTAACGTCAAGACCGTTTCAGGTTCGGAGAACACTTCGGCGACTGCTGCACGGACGTTACCCGTAACAGCGACCGTTTTTCCAACGAAGTGACCGGGGATATCACTCACACCCGACTCCCTTAACGACTTCTCAGCACTTGCTGATATTTCAATGAGTAATACGTTTGGATCGACTACCCGCGAATCTTTGTAAGAACTGAGGAACCACAACTCGGTCCTGTGCCCTTTTTGGTCGATGACGCCCTTGCGTTGTGCGGACAAGACTGGGAACCGAACGGTGACTACTTTGGCCGTGCTGCTGCTCAATTCTTGACCGCGCTCGATCAACTGCTTGATGTTGAGAACTTCGGCAGCATCGCTTGCCGCCTTTGCATCTGGCGGCGGATCATCAACGGGCGCGCCATCGTTTGAGCCGACGTCAACGGCCTTGATCGTGGGTTCGCCTGTTTTTGGGACGCACATCTCGTATCGTGCCGACTTCAGTGTCGGATCGCTCCTGTTGTTGAACCAGATCAAGAGATTCCCGGACTCATCCTCTGCCGCGAAGTTGAAGTAACTCTCGTCAATCACTTTCGGGAGCTTGGGGTTGGCTTTTGCGAGGAGACCGTTAGCCGCAATTATCAATTCGGTCAACCGCTCATCTCCTCCAACTGCAGCCAGACCAATCTGTTTGCAAAGATAGTTGGTCACGTTGAGACATTCTGTATCGTCGAGGTCAAGGTTCAGTTCATAGGCGACACCATCATGTACTACGGCGACCACCTCTGTCCGAACGTCGGCACGGCGGATTTCGTCGATCAATTCGGGGCGTGGGATCACAGTTGCAGTGAAGCCTGAAAGCGCCGACGGAGAACGAGTTGTTGCTTGTGGGTGCTTCGCAATCATGCGAATCAGCGTGCTCAGCGTTTCCCGCGACAGTTTGCCGCGAACTATTGGGTGTCCCGGAAACATTGCCTCAAGTTGACCGTCTTTGGCGATTCGTAGCACTGAGTACCGCTTGCCCAAAAGCGTATAGTTGAAATCCCAGGCGACGAGCCAGTCCAGAGGAGTTGTTGCCTCGAACGGCTCGCTCGTCGGCAGATCGTCACTCTTCGTTGCATCGACAATGCGAACGGAACTGCCGTCCCCGGTGCGGACAACAGCTTTGACGATCTTCACCGTGCGAGTTTTGCCTCGCATGAGCCATACGGCACCACCCTCAATGACCAATCCATCATTTGAATTCTCCAACTCCACGACATAACTGCCTGCCGCGACGCGTGTGGATGTGCCTGCCTGAGTCACCGTCATCTGCTCTACAATCGTATCTCCTTGCATGATTCGAATGGGGATGTTGTCGACCTCGGACTCAATCGTCAGCGTGCCTTTGTTCAACTCCAACACGATCAGCACGCCAGCGAAGATCAGCGAAACGGCGAAGGCTGCGGCGACGAAGAATCTGCTGACCGGAGGACGGCGGCTTCGTTCAGATGCTAAGGCGGCTAGCGACTCGGGCAGCGGAGTGGTGGTCGGTTGCTGAACATGGGCCAGACATTGTTCGAGCAACTCGGCGACTTCTGCGGCCGAGTCAAAACGGTTGTCAGCGGACTTGGCGAGCAGCTTCATCACAATTTGTTCGAGCCATAACGGAACGTCGGGATTGGTTTCGCGAATAGGGCGAGGCTGCGTGTCAGTGATGCGGCGGAGGACCGCGTAGCTGGTCTCGGCGCGGAAGGGCGGATGGCCGGTACACAAGGCATAGAGTACGCAGCCGAGTCCGAAGAGATCGCTGCGTCCATCGATCGTTTCGCCGCGCACTTGTTCGGGCGACATAAAGTGTGGCGTGCCGGGATGGAAGCCGCTGCGAGTCAAGCACGCATCGTCTTCGGCGCGAGCCAGCCCGAAGTCCGTCAGCAGTGCCCGTTCGACGCCTTCATCAAGGAGGATGTTCGATGGCTTCACGTCGCGGTGGATCAATCCCTGAGCGTGCGCGGCGGCCAGCCCTTTCGCGGTCTGCATGCCGACCCACAGCACTTCGCAAACTTCCAGAGGTCCTTCGCGATCGAGCCGCTGTTGCAGCGATCCGCCGCCGATGTACTTCATCACCAGAAAGGGATGCTCGCCTTCAGTTTCGACGTTGTGGATCGGCACGACATGATCATCGACGACCGCCGCCGCCGCGCGAGCTTCACGAGCGAATCGCTTGCGTGCAGCACCGTTGCCAGCCAAATAGGGTGCCAGCAGCTTCACTGCCACGGGTCGATTGAGTTCCGTGTCGTAGGCTTTGAAGACCACGCCCATCCCACCGCTGCCGATCAATCGTTCCACATCGTAGCGACCAATGCGTCCCAGCATCTCGGGGTGACTGGCCGCCGAAAGCAACGACTTCGCCATTGTCTCCGTCCAGACAGTGGGCCGTTTCCAGCGGTCCCTAGCGTCGAGTGACTCAGCGTAAATCTCAGAAGTCACGTCGCCTGGTGAAAGCCATTGCGACACTGCGTCCCATTGCTCAGCGTCGGCGGCCAACTCTGACAACCGGCTCTGGCAGTGCTGGCATGACTCAACGTGCTGAGCCACATCGCTATCCTGCTCGCCAACGTCGTCACAGGTATTCAGTAGAGCGGCGAGCGCTTCGTCATCACACTTTATCATTTGAGTTTCCTCATTGGAATCTTACGAAAATCACGTCTGCCTGCTTCATGGGTGGAGGAGACGTTCTTCTCCTGTCAGTTCAATGACCACCTGCTGCAATCGTTTCATCACACGGCAGCGCGCGATGTACACTGCGCCGGCTCGAAGTCCCAAGTCCCCCCCTACCGTTTCGACCGACTCCCGCAGAACACTCGTCCGGTAGAACGCCTGCCAGGTCGTTTCGCTCACCTGTCTTCGCACGACCTCGGAAGCCCGTAGAAAGACTTCCCGGCAATACTCCAGATCGAATTGACTCGACATAGCGGCAGCCAATTCGACTTCTTCCAGTTTCCGCGAGAAAGCATCGCCACCCTCCGCCCACGCTCGATGTTTTCGCCGCGTGAGAAAATCGATGGCGGTATTGCGGGCAATTCGGAACAGCCACTTGCGAAACGGTCCCCGATCATCACGCTGGAGCCACTGCGTCACGGACTGAGCCACTGATATTAGGACTTCCTGCACCAGATCAGCCGCATCAGCCGCTTGCAAGCCTTGCCGCCGAGCCGAGCGATACACGACCGGAGCATAAATCTCAGCGAATTCATCCCACGCCACCACATCCGCCGCATCCTGCAACCGCAGAATCAAGCTGGCTCGCGTTTCGGGTGGACTGAAAGTCATGGATTGCAATTCCCGGCGGAAGGTGATTGACGCTATAAGGATGACTCAGCACACATCAGGATCTTTCTCGGCAAACGCCGATTTTCCGATATTTCTGCCGATGGGTGGTAGTCCTTTACCGTGATGGCGTCGCCGTCGCCGCCACTGCATGTCTTGATCTTGGCGGCGGCCGATCCCCCCAAGGAAAGGGAGGCAGTCAATTCGAACTCCACGACCGCGTATTTTGCAGCGCAGTAAGGGGCGAAAATGCTTCGCAAAGCGTCGCAACAGAATCGGCACCCCTCACAATTTCCGCTGAATACGACGCATTACCATACTTGACGCTATTACAAGCTCCCCGTACCCAACCCTCTTCATAACGGTGCGTGAGCGCTTTTCGCTACTGCCGAGAGCTCAAGGACTTACGATTTTCCGCGTCCTTCATGGTGGCCGCTGACCATTCCGAACAACCTCGAACTCGCGCGCATCGGGTTAACAGGAAAAGTCGCGCCGGCTGTTAACCAGCGGGTCATTTTTCCAAAGCTACGAAAAACCGACCCGCCGGTTAACAGCGGCGCGCGAGCGCGCGACATGTGTTGCGGCAAGATGGGACAGCGGCGGCCTCTTCCCATCGGATGAAGCAGGGCGGGAGGCTCGCCGTGTGACGACCCTCAGGCGAGGGTTCGCGTTCCGTGCGGCGCGCAATTCGCGCTCCAGGTTCGCATTCATGCCGGACGCAAGGAACTCCCTGTCGCGACGGTCCGCAAGGTAGCCGAGCGCGACACGGCGTTGTCGCAGGTGCGGAACAAGGAGCGCATGCCGAGTGCGTCGGCAGGCCGTCCGCTCAACGTTGGACACAGAGTGCTCGCAGCGAAACTCTCGCTGGACCGCAGCAGCGTTGCAAAGGGCGCCACTGACAGCGCCGATTCCACGGCGCTGCCAGGGGCTGGATGTGGGCGCGAGCGGGCGCGCCTTACGGGCCATCTAGCAATGCACGTATCCCGGCTGCGCGCTACTTCGCCAGGATTTTCTTTTGGTTGGCGAGAATCTCATCGAGCTTTTTCTGATTGGCGATGATGCTGTCGAGCTTGGCCTGGTTGCTCACAATTCGATCGAGTTTCTTCTGATTGGTGATGATGGCATCGAGCTTCGATTGATTGCCGATAATTCTGTCGAGCTTCTTCTGATTGGCGATGATCTTCTGCTGCTTCGCCATGATCCGGTTCTGATTGGCCATGATCTTCTTCTGGTTCGCGAATACGCTGTCTGCCATGGGTAACACTCCAAAATGAGAGACTAGAACAAAGACGGACCGAAACAAGTAAGTCGAGCAAATGCAAAGTCAAGCGTTGACGGCGGCGGTGCTTTCGGCAGGCTTCTGCGCCGATGGCTCGGGCCCGGCCTTGCGTTTCTTCCACCCCAGCTCGATAGCCAGCGCCACGGGGCCGACGAGGAACAAGGCATAAAACGGCGCGTAGATGATCTCGTTGAGCCGCAATACCATCTCGACGACCGCCACGAGGAACACCACCAGGCATTGCCCCCGCTTGCTGCTAACGGTCGTCCGCGGGTCGGTAATCATGAAGAACACGAACAACTGATACATGGGGCCCGTGAGCGGCGATACGCTGGCCCAGAATGGATGCCCGGTAATCAGGCTGCGGACCGCCGATAGCACGACGAACGTGCCGACGTACGTGAGGCAAATATGGAATCGCTTCACCTTGGCGATGATGAGTGATCCCAAGATCCACACGACGACCATCGGCGCGATGACGTTTCCCCACTGGATGCTCAATCCGGCGACAGCGGCCGGGTAAAGAAACAACATCGCGCTCACACCGAAGTTCGAGGGGTTCCACAGATGGCGGTTCCGCCAACGCAGAACGTACTTCGTAGTGATCGATATCGCGGAACAGACGGCAAACGGCCAGAAGTATGGTGAGCGGATCAGAATGCCGACGCTGATACCGGTGATGTAGGCGCTGGCCAGATGGGGAATCTTCCCGGTAATCAACTTGCCCAGCGCGATCTCGCACACCATCGCCGCAAAAATTGCCAGCAGCGTTTTCGGCCAGCTTTCGAGAATGCCGAACGAAAGCTGACCCGCCAGCAGGATGCACGTAATCAACAGCGGCGCCAGGAATCGCTGATCGACCTTGAGAAACTCGGGCCATCTGACGGCGCGCGGCGCAGCGGCAGAATCCGGCGGCTGCGCGCTCGGCTGGGAACTGCCGCCGGCGTTGCCGCGTTCCGTACCGCCCTGTTTGCGGTCGAATTCGCTCATTGGGGTTCCTGAACATTGAGAATCTGGTCGGCAGCGGGATGCTGGATCGTCTGCTCTCTGCCCGACGGCCAGCGAATGGTCACCCGATCGATATCGGCGTGCTCGCCCAGTCCGAAATGCAGCCGACGCTGATTCTGGGCCGCGTACCCACTGGCGGCGACAAGCTCCTGGAGCTGCTGCTGACCATTCCAGAACACGCGGACCTGGGCTCCGATCGCGCTGCGGTTGCTCGCCGTTCCTTCCAGCTCGAACTCGATCCAGTGGCGGTCCGGGGCAACTTCATTGCGATACAGAAGCAGCGGACCGCGCTGGTTGGCGACCAATACGTCGAGCGTGCCACGATTCTCGACGTCGATGAGCGCCACCGCGCGGCCGTCGTACTGGTCCGTCGCGCCGACCAGTTGCGCCACCTCGCGAAACTGCCCGTTGCCGTCGTTCAGCCACACTCGCTTCGATTGATAGCCGGCAAGGCTGCGCCCCCTCATGTCGGGCCAGTTCTTGGCGTCGGAGATGATCCGGGAGTGGCCGCCCGTGATCTGCGAAAAGTCATACCAGTAGCTGGTGCCGGCGTCGCCCGAAACGTAGCCGTTCGTGAGATACAGGTCGACGAACCCATCGTTGTTCAGATCTCCGAACTGCGCGCCGAAGCTCCAGCCGCCCAGCTCGACGCCCATGACGGAAGCGACGTTGTCGAATTTCATCGATCCGTCGGCGGCGGGAAACCAGAGGTTGTTTCCTTGCAGCAGAACGCCCTCTTCGGAGATATTCGTTTCGTAGATCGCCAGCCGGCCCTGGTTGAGCACGTCGCCGACCGCCGCGTTCATGCCGCTTTTGGGAGCGTAGCCGACGCCGCTCTCCTTGCCGACCTCGCGGAATCGCCGCCCCTCTTCGTTGACGAACATCTCCGAAACGCCGTAGTCGTTGGCCAGAAACAGGTCGGGAAACGCGTCGCCGTTAAAGTCGGCCGCGATCACCGCCAGCGTCCACCGCGTGCTATTGATGCCCACGCTCTGGGTGACGTCCTCGAACCGCCCGTCGCTGGCATTCCGCAAAAGCCATTTGCGCCCACCGTTGTTGGCGTACTCGAAGCTTTCGGGCATGATCCGTGTGTTTTCGAGTTTTTCGAGTCGCACATTGTCCGGCCAGTAACCCGCCAGGAACAGGTCGATCCGGCCGTCGCGGTCGTAGTCGAACCAAGTGGCGCAGCCGACATTGGCCCACTTCGGCATGCCGGCTGACTCGGTGATTCGCTCGAACGACTTGCCTTGTCGATTGCGGAACAGCTCGACGGTACCCCATTTGAAGATCACGACGTCTTCGTAGCCGTCGTTGTCGATGTCGGCCCACTCCGATCCCATGCACGCGCCTTCGCCCTGGGGGTTCATGTCGGCCAAGCCGACTTCGGCGGCCACGTCAACGAACTTACCGTCGTGCTGGTTGCGATAGAGCCGGTTGTGGCTTCCCGGAGCGCTGTTGGTGACGTAGAAATCCTGCCAGCCGTCGCGGTCGAAATCGACGACCGAAACGCTGGCTCCCATGGCGGCGACTTGCGGACCGATGTGTTCGAGCCGCGCATCGACGCGCGGCGGCTGGTGCATGAAGTCGACGCCGGCATCCTTGGCCGATTCGTGCAGTACAAAGCCGTATCGGTCGAGCGGCTCCTTGTCGTCGGACGTGGCCGCGCCCCCAACCGGCGAGCTGCCTTGCGACTGCAATCGCAAGTAAATCGCCGGCCCCACCAACAGGCCGACGAACAGCATCGCTGCCAATACGCGTTTTGCTCGCATGCTCATTGCTTGGATTCTCCGCTAGTCGGCTGCTCCATGGGCGGCCAGAGACCCTGCCGAAAACGGCGGGGCGTTACATACCGCGTGTGGTAATTGCGCCAATCGTCCGAGTGTCGCTGGTAAACGGGGTCACTTTCCAACGGCACGAGGGGGCCTGCGTATTCGCGGTCAGCGTGCGAGGGGAGCGGCTGGACCCACTTGGAAAAGGCGGTGTTAAAATCGCCGTCCTTTACCCAGCCGTCGCCGACCAGCACAAAGTCGCGTCGCCAACCGGCGGGCGGGGCATCGCCGGCAGCGAACTCCAACGCCAGCTCGTCGCCCGCGTTCATAATGACGTAGCGGTCATCGACTTTGGTCAGCAACTCGCGCACGTCGCCGAACCGCGTGTAAAGGCCTTCCAGGTCGAGCCACTGCTGCTGCGTGCTCGCGACTTCGTAGAGGGGCGTGTCGGGTCGGCGCCGATCGACCGGCATGAGTTTCGAGAAACCGCGGTGCCGCAATTCGGCCATCTTCAGAGGTAGCTCGGCCACCCGAGGTTCGACATCGTCGAGTGCGTAACTCCAGCCGAGCGAGTCCCAGTACACCTCCATGTTGGTCCGCAGGCGAAACTTGCGCGAAAGGGAAGGCGACGTGGATAGCGACGTGGCTTGCGACTGCGACACGATGCCCGCAGGCAGCTCGATGACGACGATCTTATTCTTGCCCGCCGGGAAACCCAGGTTGTCGCGCACCGTATGCCAAATGCCGCTCGCATCCTGCTGTTCGAGAATCAGCCCGAACGGCCGCGTCGCGCTCCCTTGCCCGATGGCCACGTTGAGCGAACTGTCGGTCGGATAAATCCAACCATTGCCCACAATCAGTACACGGCGATCGGCGGCCACTTCGGCCGGGAGCTCGAACTCGATCCAGTGTTCCTCGGCCACGCCTTGGTATCGGCCCAAGGCGAAGTCATCGGCGTACGTTCCATCGACGGTGCGAAGCACTTCGTCCAGCCGGTTGCCGCGTTGATCGGCTACGCCGGCAAACGGCTGGGGAGGCGTGGAAACGATTACCTTTTGTGTCGGCGCCGCTTTGGGCACGAATCGCTCGTCGACGAATACCTCGGCGTCGGCTGGATGGTCGACCGCCAGCAG
>Ga0315553_10000889_pt1 | contig 25893 bp, 18 predicted proteins | sample SalMarSW160140MG_FD_203099 | JGI IMG/M metagenome (GOLD analysis project Ga0315553, IMG submission 203099) | Salt marsh sediment microbial communities from the Plum Island Ecosystem LTER, Massachusetts, United States - Salt Marsh Sediment SW1601-40 ... | reverse complement strand
CTGCGGCGCGAAGCGGCGACCGCGAGGAGGCGATCGCGGTGCTGAAGGGCGCGCGCCTCACGCCCGACGGCGACCTCGAGGCGCTTCGCGAGCGGGTCATGCGCGCGCTCAAGAACCCCTTCGTGACTCCCGACCGTCTCGCCGACGAGTGGGTCGACGAGGCGTTCGACGACGAGGAGGAGAGCGTCGGCGACGTCCGTGTCGTGGAGACGCTCGTCGGCGACCTCGCCGCGCTCGAAGCGCGGCTCCTGAAGGATTTGGCCTTCGAGGCCAAGGCCGAGGGAGACGCCACTCTCGCCGCGCAGTCCGGCAAGGCCTACGCGGCGATCTGGCGGCGCATCGGCAGTTGGTACGCGGGCATCAATGCAAGCGCCATGGCGCTCGTCGCCCGCCAAACGAAAGAGGCGAGGGCGCTCGCCGCCGAGGTCCTGAAGCGCCTGCCCGACAAGCCCACCGACTATTGGGCCGCCGCCACGCGTGCCGAGGCGCTGCTGATCTCCGGCGATGCCAAAGGCGGCGAGGAGGCGTTGAAGCGGGCCGCCGTCGCCGCCGATGCGACGGACAGCAGCCGCGCCTCGACCATGCTTCAGCTTCGCCGCCTTGCGCCGGCGCTCGGTCTCGACGTGGCGAAGGCCGCCGCCGACCTCGGTGTCAGGAGCGTGGCGCTTGTCACCGGACATCTCTTCCGCGCCGCGGAGATGAACGCCGAGATGCAGGCCGAGGCTGCCGCCGCGATCCGCGCCGAGGCGGAGCGCGTCTTCGACGAGCGGAACGTCGGCAACCTCTTCGGCGCGCTCGCCTGCGGCTCCGACATCGTCATCGCCGAGGCCGCGCTCGATTGCGGCATTCCCTTCCACGCCGTGCTGCCGTTTCCGCTCGATCGCTACGCCGAGCTTTCCGTCGCAATCGGGGATACGCAAGGCGCTGTCCCCTGGCGCAAGCGCTTCGACGACGTGCTCGATCGGGCCGCCTCGCTCACCCTGATCGACGACGACGAGCCGCTCGACCGCGATCTCGACGGGCATTTCTTCTACGGTTTCCGCTTCCTCGCCGGCGCCGCCATGTTGCGCGCCGACGTGCTCCAGTCGGAGTGCAGGTTGATCGCCGTGACAGACGGCTCGGAGGCGGTAAATGTCGCCGGCGCCAGCCGCGCCGTCGCCGACTGGCTCGCCGCCGGCCGCCCGCTCGATCCGATCGCCTATCCGTTTCCGCGCAAGACGCCCGGCGGACGCGCGCGCGGCGCCACCGCCTTCCGCCCCGTCGTGCTCCTCTGGGACGTCTCCGGCGGGCGCGCCGACGAAGCGGCGGTGAAGAAGTCCGGCGTCGCAAAACAGAAGGACTTCGCCGTCGTCGCCCGCTCTTCGCGCACCGGCGGGGAGGGGACCGCGATCGTCGCGCCTTCGCTCGAGGCCGCGATTCGCCTCGCCGAGAAGCTCGCCGGCGACAAGGGCGGCGACGCCTTGCGCGTCATCTGCGATTTCGGCCCGGTACTCGGTGCGGACGGGACGCCGGACTCAAAGATGATCGCCCGCCTGAAAGCCGGCTCCGACCTCCCTGGCTTCCCCACCCGCCGTCCGCTCGCGACGCTCACTTTCGCCGCGCCGGCAGTCGCAGAGTTCGGCGCGCGTCTCGACGTGCGCGCCGTCGGAAGGACCGAGGAGGGGAGGGACGGCGAAGGTCGCGCGCGGCGGCGCTCCGGCCTGCCCGTCTATCGCCTCGCCCTTCGCTGACGCGTCTGCTTGCTCTTCACGCATGCCGGGGCCATCTTCGTCCTCACGGACGAGCCGGGTCGAGGAGCGATGGCGAGCAGCGAATTGAACGAGTGGCGGTCGATGGACACCGCACCCAAGGATGGCACGACGGTGCTGTGTCGGGTGCGCGCCAGCGAGCAGGGTCCGGCTGAAATGGACGTCGTGCGCTGGGCGATGCGCGACGAGCGCTGGATCGCCGCCGATTCAGACCCTGGTTGCATCATCGTCTACGCCGACGCGGAGCTGACCGGCTGGCTGCCGCTGCCCGCCAGGCTGCCGAAGCTCCGCGCTGCCGAAGCCGCGGGAACGCGCGTACGCGGTCGCTTCTCCGACGAGATCGAAGGCTCCGGAATCTAGAGCCTCCGCGCCCGGAAATCCGGGCTTTCGCCTCTCGCAATTTGCGCCGCTGCTGTGTATCGTTTGGCTACGCTGGAGCCGCGTCGAGCAGGGGTTACGGGCAGCATGGCATACGTGCCGAACTGCAAGTGCGACGTATTCGTCAGCTTCGCGCATATTGACGATGTGGCCATCGGCAGCGCTCCGCCTTGGGTGACGGCATTCGCCGGAGATCTCAAGAAAGTGCTGCGCATGCGTCTCGGCGTGCGCGAGGAAGAAGGCCTCCGCGTCTATTTCACCGGCCATTCGAGCCTGGAGACCGGCGTCAAGCTGGACGAGGCGCTGATGGAGAACGCCTCCTCCTCCGCGGTCTTCGTGGCGGTGACCTCGCCCGCTTACGTGGCGGAGAATTCCTACACGATGCGCGAGCTTTCCGCGTTCCTGCACGCGATGGGAGAAGGCGGGCGCATCTTCGCGATCGAATACTCGCCGCTCGACTCCAACGACGAATACCCGGAGCCGATTCGCGAGCTGAAGCGCATGGCGTTCTGGCAGAAGCATCCCGAGCGCGAGATTCCGGTCACCATGCCGACCGGCTCCGAGACCTACATGCAGACGCTCTTCGATCTCGGCGAGCAGATCCGCCGCCAGCTGAAGAGGATGCGCGAGCAGTGCAAGGCGGAGCAGTCCGCGCCGATCCAGGTGGCCGCTGCGCCGGCGGCTGCCGCCTCTGGCGCCGCCGTCTTTCTCGCCCAGACCACCGACGACCTCGACGAGGAACGCGAGCAGGTCCGCCGCTACGTCGAGCAGTTCGGCGTCAAGGTGCTGCCGGAGGGCATCTATCCGCAGGGTGGGCTGGACTTCGCGGCCGCCGTCGAGTCCGACCTGGCGCGCGCCGACGTCTTCGTTCAGCTTCTCGGCCGCACGCATGCCAAGCGGCCTCCCGACATGCCGCAGGGCTACGACCGCCTGCAGTTCGAGCGCGCGGCCACGCGCGGCGTTCCGATCCTGCAATGGCTGCGTCCGGATATCGATCCGGCAATGATCGCCGACCCGCCGCATGCGAGCTTGCTCAGCGGCGAGAACGTCATGCGGATCGGGCTCGAATCGTTCAAGGCGGATATCGTCAAGCGTCTCGAGAAGCGTCCGGTTTCGGCGCCGCCACCGTCCTCCGAACAGTTCATCTTCATCAATGCCGACGGCAGCGACTTAAAGATCGCCGAGGATTTGAGGCGGGAGTTCACCAGCGCCCACGTCAGCGCCGCCGTTCCGATCCTGCAGGGCTCCTCGGAGGACGTGCGTCTCGATCTCGAGGAGAACATCGTCGAGTGCGATGCCCTCGTCATGGTCTACGGCGAGGCGACGCCGGTGTGGGTGCGCGGCCAGCTCCGCCTCTATTCGAAGCTGAAGCACCGCCGCAGCCAGCCGCTCAAGGCGCTTGCCATCTATCTCGGTCCGCCTGAATCGAAGCCCGACATCGGCATGGACCTGCCTGAGATCAAGCGCATCGAGTACCGCGAGGGCATGGCGGCGGAGAGCGTCCGGCAGTTCCTGACGGGTCTTGTTCAATGAGCAGCGCCGGGAGACGGCTCCCCTATCCGGGGCTGCGCTCCTTCACACGCGAAGAGACGGACCTCTTCTTCGGCCGCGAGGGCTGTGTCGACGACATGGTCGACCGGCTCGCGGCCACGCGCTTCCTCGCCGTGCTTGGCGCATCGGGCAGCGGCAAGTCCTCGCTGGTCAAGACCGGCCTCCTCGACGCACTCGAGATCGGCCTCCTGCATCAGGCGGGATCGCGCTGGCTCGTCGCCGACTTCCGTCCCGGCGAGCGCCCCATCCACAACATGGCCGAAGGCCTGATCAAGGCCGCGTCCGATGACCCGAGCGCGCTGCCGGACGAGGAGGAGGTGAGGCTCCTGCGCATCTTCCTGGAGCGCGGGCCGCGCTCCGTCGTGGAGTGGTGCGAGGCGAACCTGCCGGAAGGCGCCAACCTGCTTCTGCTCGTCGACCAGTTCGAAGAGCTGTTCCGCTACGGCGCCTACGCCGAGCGCGAGGAGGCGGAAGCCTTCGTCGCCGCGCTGCTCGAGAGCGCACGTGCTCCACTCGATCGCGCCCGCGTCTACGTCACCATCACCATGCGCTCCGAATATCTCGGCGCGGCGGCGTTGATCGACGGACTCGCCGAGGCGATCAACCACGGCCTTTACCTTACGCCGCGCATGAGCCGCGACGAGGTGCGCGAAGCGATCGTCGGCCCTGCGGCGGTGTGCGGCTTCTCCATCGAGCCGGCGCTCGTCAACCGGCTTCTGAACGACCTCACCTCCTTTGCCCCTTGGGACGAGGACGACACCGGCCATCAGCTCGAGCGCCTGGTCAGGCGCGCCGACCAACTGCCGCTGATGCAGCACGTGCTGAACCGCCTCTACTCGATCGCTGTGGAGCGCGACGGGGAAGGCGAGATCGAGCTGAAGCTCGAAGACTATGACGCGCTCGACGGTCTCCGCGGCGCGCTCGCCGCGCACGGCCGCGAGATCCTCGAGTCGCTCCTGCCGGAGCACAGGGGGTCCGCGCCTCTGGTCTTCCGGGCGCTCGTCGCCGGGTCGAGCCTTGCCGAGGCGGTGAGGCGACCGACCGAGTTCGGCGAGCTGGTCGCCATCGCCGGCGGAGACGAGCTCGCCGTTCGCGAGATTGTCGAAGCGTTCCGTGGACCTGGCCGCAACTTCCTGATGCCGCCGCGGCCGGCGGCGTTGCGTCCGTCGACTCTCGTCGACATCTCCCATGAGAGCCTGATCCGCCAGTGGGACGAGTTCGCGGGCTGGCTGCAGCAGGAGATCACTGCCGCCGACACCTGGCGGCGGCTGGTCGATGCGTCGGAGCGATATCGGCGCGGCGAAGCCAACCTTCTCACCGACCTTGCCTTGGCGAGCGCGGCCAGCTGGTGGGACCACGAAATGCCGACGGCCGCGTGGGCGAAGCGCTACGGCGGCGATTTCGAGGAAACCGCGAAATTCCTTGCCGACAGCCGCCGAGCCGAAGCGGAGCGCGCCGCCGCCAGGGCGGAGGAAGGGCGGCAGAAGTCCCGCAACCGGCTGGTCACCGCCGCGGTCGTCGTCATCCTGTGCATCATAACGCCGCTGACCGTCTTTGCCGGGTACTCCGCTTGGCAGGCCAACAAGGAGCGGGCCGCCGCCGACGAAGCTCGCGCCGTGGCCGAGGAGCGGCGCCTCAAAGCCGTCGATGCACAGCGTGAGGCGGAGCAGGCGCAGCAGAACGCCGACGAGCAGCGACAGAAGGCCGAGGAGGAGCGAAGGAAGGCCGAGGAGGAACGGAAGAAGGCCGAGGACGCGCGCGAAGAAGCGGAGCTCCAGCGCCAGGCGGCAGACGAGGCGCGCCAGGCCGCGATCGATTCAGCCAAGCGCGAGAAGCAGGCCGTGCTTGATGCGGCCGAAGCGCAGCGCGAGCTGGAGCGCCAGCGTGCGGCGCAGGCCCGGGCCGAGTTCCAGCGCTCGAATCTGGAGCTCGTCGCCCAACGTGTCTCGACGCTGCAGCAGACGGGCGCCTGGGAGACCGCGTCGAATCTTCTCGGCGCGCTCTGGCGCGATCTCATTGGCGCGGACAACGGGCCTCGCGATCGCTGGCTGATAGAGCCCGTAGTGAAGGCGTTTGCGCGGCAGCGTGTGGCCGAGCTGAACGTGCAGCCGGATTTCCTCGCCTATGGCGGTCTTGAGGGCTGGACCGGGACATCGGGCCGTTTCCGGGTCTACGACCTCGACCGTACGGGCACCGACGGTGGCACGATCTCCGGCAACAAGGTCATTGCGCTCTTCGACGTGATGACGGGAACGACTCTCGGCTCCTTCGAACTGCCGCCGGGGGAAGATCTCGGAAACCAGATCGATCTGGTGACGCCGGACGGGAGCCGCGTCGCCATCGTCACCGCCGAGCCGACGCCCGACGATTCGAACGACGACCGGCAGGTCGCGCTGTGGACGAACATGCAGGCCACGCCGGCGATGATCCCCATGCCGAGCCTTGACGGCGAAGTCGCCCTCGCCCAGCTCGCGCCGGTGAACAAAGGCCCGCTCTACGGGCTCTACTTCCTCGCCGATTCCAAGCCGGCCGAGGTCGCCGTGGCCGATCCGGTGAAGCAGGCCATCACCTTCGGCGCGCTGACCGCCGACATCGCGGAGGCGATGGGCTACGAGAGCGTCGACGACGTGACTCTTCTCGGCATCGTCGGAGACGACCTGCTGATGCTCGTAAGCGAGACGAGCGACGGCCAATCGGACAGTCGGGTGCTGAGCCTCGACACTGCTCACGGGCAAGTGCGCGACCTGACGCCCGACGGTGGCGTCGACGGCGCGCAACTCACGCCCGACGGCGCGCTCCTCCTGACTCTTACCTGCCCGGGTGACTGCTCGACGCAGAGCCTGACCGCCTACGCGCTCGACCAACAGGCGCCACTTTGGGCCGAGAGCGTGCCGAAGGAGATGAAGCTCACGCAAACATCGACGCACGAAACCATCGTCGACGGCAAGTCCGCTTACAGCGTCCTCGTCCAGGACGCCGGTACGGGCATCATCTTCCAGATATCTGAGGATACGCCGCGAGACGTCGTGCGCCTTGACGCCGCGACGCACGCGCGCATGGGCGAGATCGCCTTCGATGGGCTCGGCGGCTATCGCATCGCCGAGAGCGCCCCCGACAACGCCGCCAACGACGGCGTCGCGCCGGCCGGCGTGCTCGCCAACTATCGCCTTCCCGCCACGCGCCAGAAGCTCAACCTCTACGTCGCGCCGAACTCGATCGCAGCTTATCGCGACGCCGACACATTCCGCATCGCCGGCGTGACCTATGATGGCGATCTCCTTGTCTACCGGATGCGCCCCGACGGAGAATTCGAGGAGGATCTCTCCTTCCGGCCGATCAGGATCGGGCATTCGAACTGCATCTCCGCCGTAGCTTTCGGCGGCGACGGCCGATCGCTGCTCTTCCGCCATTTCGACGGATCGCTGCTCTTCGTCGCGGCGGTTGGAAACGGCGCCAATGTCGACTGGCGCAACGCCGTCGGTCCGGCCGGAGAGGAGCGCGCGCTGACGGAATCGACTCCGGCAACCGCGTGCAACGCTCCCGACGCGAGCAGCGCGACCGCGGAGCGGGTCGTTGCCGCGGGCCCGGGCTCGACCCACTTTGCGCTTCTCGACAAGGAACACACCGTCTGGTGGGTCGATGTGGTCGACCAGGCGCCGGAGTCGGGGCGCGAGCAGCAGCGCCCGGCCGGACCGGGTACGACATCAGGAGGTGTCGCGCCGGTCGCCCCGGCCACCGCGCGTGGCTTCGCGCCGCTTCGTCGCTTCGCGCAGGAGCGCACAGGGATAGCCGGCGACCCGAAGCGGAGCCGAATCGCGGTCATCTCGCGTTCCGGCGTCGAGGTTCAGTCGACGTCTGCCGGCTCGGCCTCCGAGGGAGGCCGAGTCGAGGGCGCGACGGCGAGCGATCAGCAGAAGATCATTCGCTGGAACGACCCCATGGCGGTGACCTTTGAGCCGAACGGCGACGTTGCCGTCGCCTATGCCGCCGGGCGCATCTCCGGCTTCCATCCGGACCAGACCGGGGCCTGGTCGGTGAAGTTCGACGCCACCTACTTCGCATCGCCGCAGGTCGCCGGACTTTTTGCCACCGACCAGTCGATCGCGGTGGCCGACGACCACGACCGGATTACGTCGCTCAACGCTGATACCGGCACGCTGATCGGCCACGCCCGTCTTCCCGCCGACCCGTCGGTGCTCGCGCTGCGCTCCGACGGGCGCATGCTCTCCGTCGAGTGGGTGACGGACTCCGTCGCCTCGTTCGCCTTCGCCGACGTGACGCCGCCGGCGGACATCACCGACACGGCGCGTCTTGTGGCGATGCGCAGCAGGCACGACGCGGAGGCCGATTCCAATCTCGACCTTCTGATGGCCGATCGCGACATGGAGCGCACCATGGCGGGCGCCCCGGCGGAAGGCGGAGAGGATTGCGCGGAGGCGGCCGCGCACCGGCTCGCGATGCTCGAGTTCACGCTTCTCGGCGACCGCACGGCGACAGGCCCAGCCACGACGGCCGAGGACTGCAGCGGCAGCGACGAAATGCGCGCGCTTGCCGCCGTCGAAGCGCTCGCGCAGCGCGGGCAGGTGGCCAGCGTTCGCGAGCTGGTCGAGAACGGAGACTTCTCCCGCGTGCTTCAGGCAGCGGCGGGCGGCGATCGGATCTCCACCCGCATCCTCGGCGCGGTCCTGGCGCGGATCGCGATCGATCGGGGCGAGGTCGATCTCCAGGCGATCGCTGGCGACGCTGTGCGTTTCGGAACGAGCGTCCCCTCCGCCGCCTTGCGGGCGATCGCCGTCGGCGGGCCGATCGCGCCGGATCTCCTCGACGCGGCGCGCGCGCAATTCGGCATCGATCCGACCGTCACGCAGCTCTTCGGGCATCTGCAGGAGCGGCGCATCAACGACATGGATGCGCTGGCGGAGGCCCTGTTCGACTTCTCGATCGCCGAGCGGCTCTATCGCGATGAGGGGCGCGTCGAAGATGCCGAGTTCATGGCGCACCGCCGCGCGCAGCTCGCCCGTCTGCTTCCCGACGATCGCGTGCTCGGCGTCATTGCCCGCGTCGATGCGTGGGAGCCGCGGCCGGTCGAGATAGCGGCCGCGGCCGATCTGCCCGATCTGCCGAGCGAACCGGCGGCGCGCCATCGCCTCGACATGGAGAACACCAACCGGCTGGCCGCGTCGCTGCCGGACTCGCCGCTGCTGGAGGCGCTCAGCACCGAGCTCGAGAGGGCCCGCGTCTTCGATCTTCGCGCCAGCGACCCGAAGGCCGCCGCCGATCTTCTCATCACGCTCGGCGAGCGCACCAGCGCCGACAAGAGCTGGGCGGCGGAGATCGTTCGCGAGTACCTCGCGCTGGCGGACGAGATTGGCGGAGAGAAAGAGCCGGCGACCGTGTTCCGCCTAGCCACCGAGGCGGTGAAGCTGATCGCAGCCGGAGCGTCGACGCCGATCGACCCGAAAGGCGAGGCGATTGGGCTCTTCCGCCGCGCCGCGCTGCTCGTCGGCGCGACCGTCGGCGCCGCCCCGGCTGATCTCGTCCACTCGGAGCTAAGCGACATCGACCTCGGCTTCCTCGACTACGGCTACGGGACGTTGCCTGCGGTCAGCGCCGACGCCGAGGTGAAAGTGGCCGAAAGCGCGCTCGAAGCTGCCACGCATATGGCCGAGGCCGTCGCTGCGGTCGACGATGCGGAAAGGGAGAAGTGGGAACGGCTGCGCGCCCGCTCGCTGTTCTGGCGGGGCGTGCTTCTGAACGATCACGATCCGACCGAGGCCGCGGAGGTCCTGCACCAGAGCGTCGACCTTTTGAAGACGATCGTCGCGGCGAACGCGGACGACGACGTCGAGCGCTATCGCTATGCCGAGGCGCTACGCTGGGCCGGCGTCGCAGAGCCGTCCAGCGAGGACACGGCGGGGATCCAGCGCGAGTCGGTGAAGCAGTTCGAGATGATCTGGGACGAGCGCTCGACGCTCGATGCGGATTTCGTCGGTCAGGTGGGTGTGAGCTACGGTTATGCGCTCGCCGATCTTGCTCGCACGATGCGAGAGGTCGAGCTCGCGGATTTGGATGACGGCCGCACTGCCGAAGATCATGCTCCCTGGATGCTCGAGACCCTGGCGCTCGCGGCGGAGAAGGATAGCGTCAACGCCGACATCATCGCAGCCGGCGCCAGCAGCGGCGACGCCGGCTTCCTCGGCGGCTGGTATCGCATGAGCTCCTACGGATGGCCGATCGGGTTCCTCACCGGGCTTGTCGGTCTTGAGCGGGGAGGGGAGGAGGTCACCAAGTGCGACCTCCTGGCTGCCGATCCCTACGATCCGCTGCGGCGCGCCCCGGGGCTGACGCTGGACAGGGTCGACGTCGCGGCGGCCGAAGAGGAATGCCGCGCCGAACACGAGCGTCGGCCCGACGACGGCCGCACTACCTATCAGCTCGCGCGCGTCATGAGCTCCGATACGAGCCGCGAAGCGGAGTTCCTTCCGATCGCCAGGGAGGCCGCGGCAAAGGGCGTCTCTCCCGCCTTCTCGCTCGTCGCCTACACGCTCGGCCAGAACGACGACTCACGAAGCGGCGACGCCTATGTCGCGACGGCACAGCATACGCTGATCGAGTCCTTCCCCGTGCTCTATCCCTTCCTTGCAGAGCACGCGACGACGCCGCGCGAGCGGAACGGCTTGGCCTGGTTCGCCGGGAAGGCCGCCGAGTTCGGTGTGCCGGAAGCGCATCTGGCGCTCGTCGACCTCGGCGACGATCCGACCCAGCAGTTGTTCCATGCGAAGCTCGCTGCCCGGCTCTTCGCCGAGGCGGGGAACAAGGAGGGGGCGCAGGAGGCCGGCCGCAAGGCCCGCGCGATCGAAGTTTCGCCGGCCGACGCGTCCGAGGTCGATTCGAATGTCGCGGCATGGACGCCGCACGCCCCTGTCGAGCTTCCCGCCGACACGAACGCGAGCTGACGGACGCCGTCGGCGTCCGTCGTCGCCTTGTCAGATGTGCCGGTCCTCGTAAGGCGTGCAGCACGTCGGATCGTCGTCTGCTGCAGACTGGTCGAGCGGATAATGCACCGGCTCGAAGCTGTAGAGCTTGGCATCCGACGAGGCGTTGCACATCCAGTAGCCGTCGTCGCGGTCCTTGAGCCAGACCAGATAGTCGCCGAGCGCATCGTCGACGGTCGCGACGATTTCGACGTCCTCCATGTAGTCACCGACGGCGGCGCAAAGCCGCTCGGCGCTTTCGGCTGGACCTGGGTGCCGGCCGTCGCTGCCCTTGGCGAGGAACGTCGCGCCGTCACCGTCGAGCAGGTCGCCGTTCAGAAGCACGTTGGCGTAGACATCGCCCTCGGCGTTGGCGTTGCAGAGCCAGAGATCCTCGTCCTTGTCCCTGACCCAGACGATCCAGTCGCCGAGCCCGTCCTCGACGGCGTCGACGAGATTGGCGGGCTTGTAGTCGTTGAAATCGAGGCAGGCGGCAACCGCGCTGTCGTGCCCCTCCGGGCGCCAGTCCTGGTCGGCCGCATTGGCATGCGATCCGAGAAGGCACGCGGCGAGTGCGGCGCAAGCGAAGGTTTTGATCATCGACGTGCTCCTCTCATGCGGGAGTAGGTTTAGCGGAGCCTTCATATGGCGCGACGCGGCGTCGCCGGCTGTGAGGGGGCTCACAAACCACGTCCCAAAACCACGGCATCTTCCCTCGCGTCGGACGGGTCTCTCCCTCCCTCCGACGACCTCCTCCCTCCAAGACTTGCCGCCGCCTTCGGGCGGCGGTCCTTTTTTCGGCTTTTCCGTCCGCGCGGCGGGCGTGCATAAGATCGGCGCGCGGACAGCGGAGCGAGATCATGCACGAAGGCGTATCGGAGGCGATCGCCGAGGTCGAGGCGCTGGTCAGGAAGGCTGAGTGGATATCGGCTTTCGACCTGGCGAGCCGCCATCTCGAGCACTTTCCCGACAGCGAGACGCTGAAGCATCGCGCGGTGCTGGCGCTCGCCCGCGCCGGTGCGACCGAGCGCGCGATGCAGCGCTTCCACGACTGGAAGCTCGACCTTTCCGCAGATACGGACGTGCTGGCGCTCGAGGGCCGGCTCCTGAAGGATCAGGCGCTGAAGCTCCAAGGCGCGCCACGCCGCGCGGCGCTTCTGCGCGCGGCTGCCGCCTACAAGCACGTCTACGACAGAGACAAGAGCTACTATCCGGCGATCAACTGGGCGAGCCTCACCTTCCTCGGCGGGCGCAAGAAGGAGGCGGCGAGAATTGCCGCGCGCGTCCTCGCCGATCCCGAGGTCGCGAACGCGTCGAATTTCTGGTCGCGCGCAACGCGCGCCGAAGCGAACATCCTCGTCGGCGATCTCGACACGGCGCGCCGCGACCTGAAGGCGGCGAAGGCGATGGGCGACGAGGGCGGTGCCTCGAGCACGCGCCGCCAGCTTCGTCTGCTCCTTGCCGAGGCCGGTCATGCCCCTGCCGAAACCGAGCAGTTTCTTGCGCCGCTCGCGCCGCGCCCGACGCTTCATTATTTTGGACACGAGAGCGACGCCCGTGCCTGGGCCCGATATCGGCGGGGGCCGACAGCCGCCGAGGCGCGCAAGCGGGTCGATGCGGCAGTGAAGAAGCTCAATCCCGGCGCGGTCTTCGGCTCGCTCGGCAGCCCGAGCGAGATCATGTTCGCCGAGGCGGCTCTGGCAGCCGGCAAGGAACTGAACGTCATCCTGTCGCTTCCGGCGTCGGTCTTCGCCGCAATTGTCATGGAGGGCGAGGGTAAGGACTGGCGCGCGCGCTTTGAAGCCTGCTGCGCTGGGGCGAACCGGCTCGACACGATCGCCGAAGACCCGGATTCCGATGATCCGGGTCTCGGGGAGCATGCTGCGCGCGTCGCCATGGGGCTCGCCTTGCAGCGCGCGCAAAACCTCGACGGCAAGGCGTTGCAGGTGATCCTGACCGATGCCGCCGGCGACGCGCGCGACTCGGCGCCGGCTGCGGCTTGGGCAGCCGACAAGGCGCGGCGCCAGACGGTCGTGCAACTCGGTGGCGAGCCGGTCCGCTCGCGTCGCCGCAAGCCGGCCGAGCCGCGCCAATGCTCCGCGATCGTCTTCGGCGATCTTCCCGGCTTTTCGCGCATGCCGGAGAAGTATCTGCCGGTCTTCTGGAACACGGTGATGCGGGCGATCGGCGACGTCGTCGCGGAGAAGGCCGGCGCCGTCGCGCTCAAGAACACCTGGGGCGACGCCATCCATCTCGTCGTCCCCGACATTCGGACAGCCGCCGAGATCTGCCTTGCCGTGCAGGCGCGGCTCGCAGCAATCGACGGCGCCGTTATCGGCCGCAGCGAAGCGCCTACCATGCGGGTCGGTGCGCATTATGGGCCGGTCTTCGCGGATTGGGATCCGATCGTCGGCCACAACACGTTCTACGGCCGCTCGCTGTCGCGGGCGGCACGGATCGAGCCGATCACCCCGCCGGGCGCCGTCTTCGTGACGGAAGCCTTCGCCGCGGTCCTGTTGCTGGAGACCCGCGGCGAGTTCACGTGCAACTACGTCGGCATGGTCCCGCTCGCCAAAGGATACGGCACCTTCCGCATGTACGACCTCCACGTTGAGGGCAGACGGCCCCCGCAGAAGAAGGCGGTCAGCCCGCCCCTTCCGCCGCCGCGGCCTTCAAGAGCGCCTTCACCTCGAAGGGCCGCAGCCCGGGATAGGCGCCGAGGAGGAGCGCGACGAAGCCGCACATGATCGGCGTCGCGAAGCTGGTGCCGGTCATCGTAGTGTAGCCGCCACCGTGAGCCGCGACCGGTACGTTCACGCCGTGCGCGGAATATTCGATCACGTCGTTGCGGTAGAGCCAGTCGCCCTCCGGGCCTTCGCCCTCGTTGTCGACGCCGACACAGGGGATGAGCGCTGCCGGAAAGCCCTCGTCCTGAAACGGCATGTTGCGGCGCGCCGCGACGATCGGGACGCCCTTGCGGTAGGCCTTCTCGCAGATCACGTTCATGCGCGGCACGTGTTTCTCGCTCGCCGCGAGGCTCATGTTGAGCAGGGCGGCGGCGCTCGCGACAGCCGCTTCGAAGCCGGCGATCAGCGCCTCGCCGCTGCCGCGATTGTTGCCGCCGAGCACGCGGAAATCGCTGAAGAGCGTGTTGGGCGCGATCCGCGCGATGATCGAGGCGACGCCAGTGCCGTGGCCGTAGAGGTCGTTGTTCTCGCCCGGATCGGCGTCGCGCACGGCGACGTTGCCCTCCGCGTCGGCCTCGAAGATCGCAGCACTTGTCACCCGCCCGGCGAGATCGGGATGCGAGCCGTCGATCCCGCTGTCGAGAATGCCGACGATCACCGGCGCAAGCTCGCCCTTCGCCAGCTCTTCGATCGGAACGGCAAGGGCGCGCTGAAGGAGCCCCCCCGCAAGGCTCATTGCGCGGCGCCTCCGGGTACCATCGCCTCCACCGCCTCGAGCATCCGCGAGAGCTGCCTCACGGTCGCGCTGTCGCGCTGTAGCAACCGACCCACACGGTCGAGCACGTCCTGCGCCGCCGGATCGGGAGCGAGCGCCGCCGGAGCGCCGCCGGTAGTGCCTTCGCCTTGCCCACGCAATAGCAGCGCTTGGTTCACGACCAGCGCGGCGACGGTTGCCAGGCAGGCGTAAAGCTGCCCGTCGGCCTCGGTGAAGCGCTTCTCCGGCCTGTTGGAGATCGCGGTGATGACGCCGATCAGGCGGTCGCCGATCATCATCGGCGCGGATATGACGGATTGCACGCTGCCCGCCGCCTCGGCGAGCGTCGTGTCCTTGTAGCGCGGCGCTCCGATTTGCACCTGGCCGGTCTCCGCGGCGAGCCCCGCGAGGCTTCCCATCGGAACCTGCGTCCCGACCAGCATGCGTTCCGCCTCGGGATTGCCGTAGGTCATCACGAAGGTCAGGTCGTTGGCTTCCGGGTTGTAGACGAGGAGCGAGCCTTCATCGCCTCCGACCGCGCGCACGCCGGTCTCCACGATAAGGCTCAGCGCCTGATCCTCCAGCCCCGGCGCGAGGCCGAGATAGCGCTCCATCAGGCCCGCGCGGATTTCTTCTGCATCAGCCATCGATCACTCCCCGCGATCCCTTCGATCACGCCGGTTCCTTCATTCCTTTCGGCGCACCAGGCTTTGCCGCGCGCGCCTGGCCGGGCTGGCCCGCCGACGCCCCGGGTCCGCCCTTCGGCGCACCTTGCGTCGGCGGCGCCTCGATCCTCCTGACCGGCACCGATGCCTTCACCTCGTATCCGGCCTGGTCGCCGTAGGCGAGCTGCGTATCCATCAGCTTCTTGAAGAGCGTCGGCCGCGCGGCGAGCTCGGCCGGCGTGCCGACGTCGGTGATGCGGCCATCCTCGAGGCAGCAGACGAGATCGGCGACCGACGAGATCAAAGGGATGTTGTGCTCCACGAGCACGATGGTGCGGCCCGGCGTGACGCGGCGAAGCTCCTCTGCGATGCGGTTGACGGAGAGGACGTCGATGCCCGCCGCCGGCTCGTCGAGGAGGAGGATGTGCGGGTCGGCGAGAAGCGTGCGCGCGATCGCCAGCCGCCGGCGCTCGCCGCCCGACAGCCCTGCCTTGCCGGCGGCGCGCGAGACCGGGGCGCCGAGCGGGTCGGCCGGAGCGATGCGCTCGAGCGCCACCCAGATGTCGGCGGCGCGGCAGGCGGCTTCCATCGCCTCGTCGCTGGCGTCGGGCGCGGCGAGACGCATGTTCTCCCGCACATCCGCTTCGATGAACATCGGGAACTGCGACACACTTCCCATCAGCGATCGGAGCGCGGCCAGCTTGATCTCCTTCACGTCCGTGCCGCCGACGGTGACGCGACCGTCATTAGGATCGAAGAGGCGCGAGATCACCTTCAAGACCGTGCTCTTGCCGGAGCCGGACAGGCCGACGAGCGCGGTGATCTTGCCGGTCGGGAAGCGGAAGCTCACGTCGCTCAGGACGGTGAGCTCCGGCGTCGGGCGATAGGTGACGTGCTCGAGGACAACGTCGTAGCCAGTCACGTCGGCCGCTGCCTTCTTGCCTTTGTCGGCCACCTCGAGCGGCTCGTCGAGCAGCATCCCGACCTTCTCGACCGCCGGCCAGGCGTTGTTGATGCTTGTGTAGAAGGTGATCAGCTCCTGGATCGGAGCGACGACGCGCGGCACGAAGAGATAGATCGCCACCGCCGCCTGTACGGCGGCGCTGCCGCCAACGACGAAGACCGCCCAGAGGATCAGCCCGATCTGCAGGAGTGTCGGGACGGCCTGCGGGAATTGCACCGCGACCTCGCTCTGGAGCGCGCTTCTGATCTGCGCCTCGGCCTGCGCCTTGAGCCGCGCCGCGAAGGTCTCCGAACGCCGCGGTCCGGCGTTCATGAGCTGGACCTCCTGCGGCGTCGTCAGCGAGTCGACGAGCGTGTTCGCCACTATGCTCTGCTGCTCCTGAAGGAGCACGTTGGCGCGGCGCAGGCGGCCGGCGAGCCACCAGCCGCCGAGCGGCAGCACGATCAGAACCGCCGCGGCGACGACGTAGACAACGCTGTCCTGACCCTGGAGCTTGGAGAGGTTGTAGAAGAGGAGCACGATCGCGGAGACGAGCGAGATACTGCGCACGATGGGCGAGGAGAGAACGTCCCTCAGCGCGCCTTGCGCCTGCCGCGAGTAGTTCATGATGACGGCCTGGTTCTCGCCGACGTCATGGCGCGCGTGATAGCTCGGGCCGAGCTTAATCAGCTTGTCGTGCAGGCGCAGCTGCAGGTTCTGCAGCATCAGTGTGTTGACCCACACCGTGCCGACGCGGTTGGCATAGCCGAGCGCGATCCCGAGGATGGCGGTGAATGCGAAGAGGATCGCGGTCGTGCCGATCGCGTTCGGCAGGATCGCGTCGATGATGCTGAAGCCGTCGGAGGACTTCTTCTTGGCCGCCCCCTCGGGTGCCGCTGGTGCGGGAGCGGGCACCGCGGAGTCCGCGGTCGCAGCCGCCGCCGGAGCCTCCTGCGAGACGAGGCTGTTTTGCGCCTGCGCGATGAAGTTGGTGATGAGCTGTGCGTTGTAGAGCGTCACCACGTTGGTGACGACAGCAAGGAACGTGATGAGATAGAACGGCCCGGCGATGCCGGAGATCGCCTGTAACGCCCAGCGCACGAGCCGCCGCGGCGAAAGCGGCGTCAGCGCGACAGGTCGTCCGATCGGTCCTTTCACGGCTTTTTCCCGAACCCGTGTGGCGTCATCTTAATCCGGGGACATCTGAACCACCTCGCCGCGCCAACGGCAACCGTGGCATCAGCGCGGATGGGCGGAGCGGTGGTCGCTCGCGTGGGACGCGGAATGGTCGTGGTGGTGATGCGCGTGCCCGCAGCCGCAATTCTCGTCATGCACGTGGTCGGCGGGCGCCCGGCGCGCGAGGAGGGCGTCGGCGTCGCCGCCGCTCCGGCGCAGAATATCGGCCCAGGCATTCAGAATCTGCCGGCGAAGATCGGCAAGCTCCGGCGCATTGAGGCGATCGATCACCGCGATGCTTTCGGCAAGCTTCGCCTCCGCGCCACGCGTGTTGCCGAGCATCGCCTCCGCGACCCCGGCATTGCCGAGCACCGCCGCGCGGACCGTGTCGAGCGCGCGTGCCGGGATCTTGCCTTCGAGCGCCGTCATCAGCGCTTCGCACTCCCGCATCTCGGAATCGACCGACGCCGCATCTCCGAGCGCGAGGCGCGAGCGCGCGAGGCGGACCAGAAGCTGCAGCCGCGCGGCGTTGTCGTCACGCGCAGCACTCGACGCTAGCGTGGGAATTGCCGAGAGCGCCGCCTTGAAGGCCACAACGGCGTCCGCATGCCTGTCCTGCTTTTGCGCAAGCGCGGCCTTTGTCCGGTTGAGCATGACGAAACGGCCGCGCCATTGCGCTTCGTCTGGTAGCCGATCGGAAAAGAGCGCGCCGGCTTCAGACAACGCCGCGATGGTAGCGGCTTCTCGCCCTTTGGCGAGCTCTTCCTCGGCGAGTGCAATCAGCGCTTCGACCAGCACGCCGCGCACCGCCGGCGTGTTCTCATCCTGAAGCGCAGCGCGACGCGTCGCAACCGTCTTCGCCGCCGCCGAGAGAGGCGGCTCGACGCCGGGCGCGGTCTTCTGCGGGCGTGCCATGTCGTGTCCCTTCAGGTTCGCGCGTCCAGGCCCAACAACGAGCGACGCTCGTCGTTGCCCCGCGCGGTCAGCAGTCTCGGAGGGATGCGTCGTGGGGGGGCGGGCGCCGCCCCCCCCCTCGATTCGAGCCGGTGCGCTTAGATCTCGAAATAGGCGCCGCAGTTCCAGCAGTAGTAGCCGAGCCAGACATTGGTATCGGCGACGACGTCGTTCACCGCCCAGCAGTTCCAGCAGACGGCCGCCGTCCAGTAGGTCGACTGGCCTTCGACGTCGGCCATCTTGGGCTTGGTCCCCTTGCCGATCTTGTCGGCGGCAACCTTGTCCTTGTCGCCCTTCTTCGAAATCTTCACCTTTGCTTCGGCCATTTCAGGTCTCCTTCAGAATGCACGGGTCATGTTCGACCCCCCTTACCCGCGCTCGGCATCCGGCTCCGAAGACAAGCGGTTCCATGCGCGACATGATTTTACCGCTGGATCAGGCGACACGAACGGCCTGAGGCAAGACAGCAAGTCGCTATGCTTAGATCACGGAAAAGCGCTTGTCCGATTCCGAGCGAAGACACGTTTAATGTTCTCTCAGTGGGAAGAATTTCTCAAGTTACAAAATCGCAAAGCGTGTGGATGCATCGCCGCGCTCCGGATTCGCGCAAAAGGAGCAATGCCGCTCCGCGCCGCGAATCTTTGCCCGAAGTCGCCTTCTTGATCCGTGACAGTGTATTCGCCGGGCCGCACCGGTGTGACAAGAGTCACTTTGCCTCAGTATATCTCGCCGTGCGACGCGAATGCTGATCCTCCTCGCCTAGCAGCGGCGGACCGTGCAATTAGGATAGTGTGTTCGCAACAGGAGAATGAAGGCCACTCCCTTGAAAGACGTTTCCCTCTCCAATGTCCCGACGCAGCTCTTCGTGGGCGGCGAATGGCGGCAAGGTTCCGACGGCGAGACTTTCAACGTCGAGAACCCGGCAACCGGCGAAGTGATCGCAACGGTGGCGAGCGCAGCGATCCTGGACGGCATGGAGGCGCTCGACGCGGCCGAGCGCGCCTTTCCCGACTGGGCCGGACTGAAGCCGCGCGAGCGTGGCGAGGTGCTCAGGCAGGCCTTCGAGCTGATCATGGCGGAGAAGGAAGGGTTCGCGCGCGTTATCACGCTGGAGAATGGCAAGGCGCTTCCCGATTCGCGCGCCGAGATCGCGTATGCGGCGGAGTTCTTCCGCTGGAGCAGCGAGGAAGCGGTACGCGCAAACGGCGACCTCTATCGCGGCCCATCTACCGGTGCGCGCATTCTGGTCGGCCACAAGCCCGCGGGGATCGCCGTTCTGGTGACGCCGTGGAACTTCCCCGCCGCGATGGCGACGCGCAAGATCGGACCGGCGCTCGCGGCCGGCTGCCCGGTCATCGTGAAGCCGGCATCCGAGACGCCGCTCACCATGCTGAAGCTCATGCCGATTCTGGAGAAGGCAGGCGTGCCCAAGGGGGTCGTCAGCGTGCTTCCCACCACCGCGTCGGGAAAGCTCGTCGATGCGCTGCTTCACGATCCGCGCGTGCGCGTCGTCTCCTTCACCGGCTCGACGGAGGTGGGGCGGATAATCCTGAAGTCCGCCGCCGACAACATCGTGACGCCGGCCATGGAGCTCGGCGGCAATGCGCCCTTAGTGGTGTTCGAGGACGCCGACATCGATGCCGCCGTCGCCGGCGCGATCATCGCCAAGATGCGCAACATCGGCGAGGCCTGCACCGCCGCGAACCGGTTCTACGTGCACGACCGGGTGCACGACCAGTTCGCCAAAAAACTCGCCGACAAGATGGGCGCGATGAAGATCGGCAACGGCCTGGAGGAGGGCGTCGAGGTCGGCTCGCTGGTCAACGCCAAGACCCGCGACAAGGTCGTGGAGCTCGTCGATGACGCGGTGAAGCGCGGCGCCAAGGTTCTGACCGGCGGCTCGATCCGCAATGGTCCCGGCTACTTCTATCAGCCGACCGTGCTCGTCGACGTGCCGGACGATGCGCTCTGCTTCAAGGAAGAGATCTTCGGGCCCGTCGCACCGATTGCGAAGTTCTCCGACGAGGCGGATCTGGTCGAGCGCTGCAACGACACCGAATACGGTCTCGTCGCTTATGTCTTCACCGGCAATCTGAAGCGCGGCCTCGCCTTCTCCGAGAGCCTCAATTTCGGCATGATCGGGCTGAACCGGGGGATCGTCTCCGATCCCGCCGCGCCCTTCGGCGGCATGAAGCAATCGGGCATCGGCCGCGAGGGCGCCCATCACGGCATCATGGAGTTTCTGGAGCCGCAATATATCTCTGTCGAGTGGTGACAGGGGGCTGGGGGGCAATGATCGAGCCGTCTTCCTTTTCGCTGAGCGGGCGCCGCGCGCTCGTCACCGGCGGTGCGACGGGGATCGGCGCGGCGATCGCGAAGGCTTGCGCCGCTTGCGGCGCCGACGTGGCAATTACCGTCAACCGGCATCCGGGCGACGATGCGCTCGCTGCCATTCGAGCCTTCGGACGCAAGGCGGAATCGATACGCGCCGACTTCGCGGAACCGACGGAGGAAGGCGCCAAGCGACTTGTGGAGGAGGCGGAGGAGCGGCTCGGTCCGCTCGACATCCTGGTCAACAACGCCGGCATCATCCGCCGCGGGGATGCGCTCGACCATGCCTGGGACGACTGGCGTGCCGTGATGAGCGTCAATCTCGACGCCGTCTGGCTCCTTTCTCAAGCTGCGGCGCGGGCGATGGCGCCGCGCGGCTTCGGCCGCATCGTCAACATCGCTTCCGTGCTTTCCTTCCAGGGCGGCATCCGGGTCCCCGGTTATGCCGCCGCCAAGCATGGGATCGCCGGACTGACCAAGGCGCTCGCCAACGAGTGGACGGCGAAGGGCATCAACGTGAATGCCATCGCGCCCGGCTACGTCGTGACCGAGAACACAGAGGCGCTGCGACAGGACGCGGCGCGCATGCGTGATCTTCTTGCGCGCATTCCGGCCGGGCGCTTCGCCGAAGCCGACGAGATCGCCGGCGCCGTCGTTTTCCTGGCCTCGCCGGCGGCGAGTTACGTCGCTGGCGCCGTCTTCAACGTCGACGGCGGCTGGCTCGCCCGTTGACGCCGGAAAGCTTCGACATTGTCGTCATCGGTGGCGGCATCTCGGGCGTCAGCATCGCGGCGCGGCTCGCCGCGCACGCGCGCGTCTGCGTCGTCGAGGCGGAGGAGCAACTCGGCACACAGGCGACCGGCCGCTCCGCCGCGCTTTTCGTCGAGGCCTACGGCCCACCCGAGATCCGCCGTCTCACGGGGCTGAGCCGCTCCTTCTTCGAGAAGCCGCCCGATGGATTTTCGCAAGCGCCCATCGCGCGCAGGCGTGGCGGTCTCGTCTTCGGTCGCGCGGACCAGCGCGAGAAGCTCGAGGCGGAGTTCGCGTTCGCGCAGAAGACCGCCGTCGTCGAATGGCTCGAGACGGATGAGCTCCGCGCGCGCGCGCCGCTTCTGAAGCCCGGTGCGGCGACCGCCGGATTTCTCGAGCCCAACGCGCACGACCTCGACGCGCATGCGCTCCTTCAAGGCCTTGCTCGCCAGGCGCGGCGTCACGGCGCAGAGTTCGTGACATCGGCGCTGGTGCATCGTCTCGCCAGCGAGAAGAGCGGCTGGCGTGTCGACGCCGGCGAGCGGAGCTTTGTCTGCGCTGTTGTCGTGAATGCGGCAGGCGCGTGGGCCGACCGCATTGCCGCGCTCGCGGGAGTCGCCGGGGTGGGATTGGAGCCGAGGCGGCGGACGGCGGCGACGCTGCCCGTGCCGCCGGAAGTCGCCGCCCTTCTGCCGTCTCATCCCTTCGCCACGGCGGTCGACGAGAGCTTCTATTTCAAACCGGAAACTGGCGCGATCATGGTGAGCCTCTCCGAGGAGACGCCGTCAGAGCCGTGCGATGCCTACGCGGACGATCTCGACGTGGCGAAAGCGCTTGAGTGTTTCCACGCGGCGACGATCGTGCCGCGCGCCCGCCCGACCGCGGCGTGGGTAGGCCTCAGGACCTTCGCCCAAGACCGCGTGCCCGTCGTCGGCTTCGATTCCGACCGGCCGGGCTTCTTCTGGTACGCGGGACAGGGCGGCTACGGCATCCAGACTGCGCCGGCGCTTTCTGCTCTCGCCGCGAAGGCCGTTCTGACCACGCCGCTCGACACGGAGGATGCCGAGGCACTTCGCGCACTCCGCCCCGATCGCCTGGCGACCGCAACCCAGCGCATCTGAATTCGGGCCGGCAAGGGAACCGCCGGCATCCGGCGCGGTTATCCCGCCTTGCGGGGGCCTCGACGCATGAATCTCACACTTGTCCTCAATCGCAGCGCGGGCACGCTGCGCGGCATCGATGCCGAAGAGGCGGCCGAGACGCTCGCCGCTGCGTTCCGCGACCGCGGCCATGCGGTCGCCGTCGAGGTGCACGAAGGCGGGCAGGCAGTCGAGGCGATCCGCAGGATTTGCCGCGCACGGGAAGCCGACGCGATCGTTGTCGGTGGCGGTGACGGGACGATGTCCGCGGCCGCTGCGGCCGCGGCGGAATGCGGCGTCGCGCTCGGCATTCTGCCGCTCGGGACGATGAACCTTTTCGCCCGCTCGCTCGGCATCCCGATCGAGATGCAGGCCGCAGCGGTCGCGCTTGCCGAAGGTCGGCTCGCTTCCGTCGACATCTGCGAGGTGAACGGGCGCCTCTTCATCCACCACGTCGCGGTCGGCCTGCACGCCAAGCTGATTCGCGCACGCGAGCGGATGACCTACGCCTCGCGTCACGGCAAGGTCTGGGCGAGTTTGCAGGCGTGGTGGATGGTCGTCCGCGCCCCGCCGCGGTTGGACGCGCAAATCCGCGCCGACGACTGGGCCTTCCGCCGCCGCACGGCGGCAATTCTCGTCTCGAACAATCCGCTCGGCGAAGGCCATCTTCCCTACGCCGACGATCCAAGTGACGGCGCGCTCGGGCTCTACGTGGTCCGCTCGCGCCGACTGCCCGACCTCGTGAGGCTCACCGCGCGCCTTGCCGTCGGCGCCATCGCCGCCGATCCGCATCTCGAGGAATGGCTGGCGAGGGACGTCGAGATCGCGCTCGCCGCGCCGACCGTCGACGCTTCCGTTGACGGTGAGATGGTCTCGCTTGCGACGCCGCTTCTTTGCCGCTCGCGCCCGCGCGGGCTTCGCGTGCTGCGCCCGGCTGCGTGAGCGCGAGCAGGAACTCACGCCGCCACAATGCATTACCGGGTGGAATGGGAGACGAACGCATGACCGAACGAGCTCCGATCACCGAAAGAACCAACGAAGCGCGCCAGGGCGACGGCCGGAGGATGAACATGCGCGCGCTGTTCTGGGGCGTGCCGGCGGTCGCAGTCCTGTTCGTGCTTGTCGCAGTCCTGTGGACGGGCCTCGGATAACCTTAGCCGGTGAAAGGCCCCGGCCGACCCGCGAGGGGGAAGGGGCATGAGGAGGCCGGCCGGGTAACCTCGATTTCGCCGCCTCGACCCTGCCGCGGATAGGAGGATTCACGAGCCAGCTCGAAAACGGCGAACCGCCGCGACGGCCGCGCGTTCGGCCGCCGCAGCGGCAAGGTAACGGGCGGGATGGCGCAGGGTTCCGGGGGGTCCTAGATTTTCTCTTGCGCGTGAGGTTGTGGACGCTAAGCCTTTGTCCACGGCTCAGAAATTACGATTTTCGCCCGAAGAAGGCCGGCGGGCCGCATAATTGGGGAAGAAACGGAAGAGGCGCGGAACCAACGCGCGAGCCACCTCGTTGAGGGCGAAGGCAAGATAGCTCGCGCACTCCGTGACGGCTCATCCTGATGACGCAGGGGCACTAGCGCCCGCTTGGAGCGACAGGAATGGCGAAGACAGACGCGGGGTCTCGGGGCAGGCGAAATACGAAAGGCGAGAAGATGCAGGCTGGGACGGACGCCCGCCCCGGAAGGAGTGCTGCGCCGCGCATCGATCCACGCATCCAGCGTGAGATCGGGAAGCATTTGCGCGCGCATTACGACGACCTCGTTAACGAGCCGGTGCCGGACAAGTTCATCGAGCTTCTGCAAAAGCTTGAGCGATCGGTCAGCGAGAAGAGCGAGAGCGAGTAGCGAATGGCGGTCTCCAAAGCCCTCAGGGAGGACTTGCTGGCGTCTATTCCGAATCTGCGCGCCTTTGCCGTGTCGTTGACCGGTAGCGGCGAGCGGGCGGACGACCTCGTCCAGGAGACGCTGATGAAGGCGTGGGCGAAGTTCCACACCTTCCAGGAGGGCACGAACCTGCGCGCCTGGCTTTTCACCATCCTGCGCAACGAGTTCTATTCGCAGCTGCGCAAGCGCGGCCGCGAAGTGGAGGATGCCGAAGGCACCTACGCCGCCCGCCTGGCGTCGCAGCCCGCGCAGGGCGGACACATGGACATGGCCGACTTCCGCGAGGCCCTGTCCGAGCTCCCCGCCGACCAGCGCGAGGCGCTGATCCTCGTCGGGGCGTCCGGTTTTTCCTACGAGGAGGCGGCGGCGATCTGCGAATGTGCCGTGGGCACCATCAAGAGCCGGGTGAGCCGCGCGCGTACCCGGTTGGCCGAGCTCTTGGAGCTTGAGCCGGGTGAGACCTACGGCGCCGACCCGACCGCGGCGAGCGTCATCACCCGCACCGTTGCCTGAGGGCCGCCGCCGGCGAAGAAGATTTCGCGCGGCGCCAGTTGTCGTCGGGTCGGGGGATATGCCAGAAGATAGGAGCGGTGCTTTTCCTGCACCGCACTGATTCCAGTCATTCTGTCCGCTTTCCCCTCGAACCGCAGGGATCACCAGCCATGAACGTCTCCGCTCCGCCAAAGTTCGGAATGGGCGCCTCTCCGCGCCGTATCGAGGACGGGTCCCTGATCCAGGGCAAAGGCCGCTACACCACCGACGTGACTCCGGAAGGCGCGCTGACCGGCTACGTCGTCCGCTCCTCGGCCGCGCATGCGAAGATCAAGCTCTCCGGCATGGAGGAGGCGCGGAAGGCTCCCGGCGTGCATCTTGTGTGGACGGCCGCCGATGTCACCGATCTTGGCCCGATGCCGTCGCTGGCCACCGGGCCGGGGAACGTCGAAGTGCCGACCTATCCGGTGCTTTGCGGCGACACGGTCCGCCATGTCGGCGACGCCATCGCCTTCATCGTCGCCGATGACGTGAACAGTGCGAAGTCTGCCGCCGAGATGCTGGAGATAGACTACGAGACGCTTCCAGCGGCCGTCGACACTGCAACGGCGCTCGACGCCGATGCGCATCTCGTTTGGCGGGACCGCAAGAGCAACCTCGCCTTCCAGTACGAGACCGGCGACAAGGCGGCGACCGACGCAGCTTTCGCCAAGGCGGCGCAAGTCGCCGAGATCACGATCGTCAACAACCGCCTCGTCTGCAATTACATGGAGCCGCGGGCGATCGTCGCCGAATACGACAAGGCGAGCGACCATTACACCGTGACGGTCGGATCGCAGGGCGTGCACGGCTTGCGCGACGCTCTGTGCAAGGTGCTGAACGCCGATCCGAAGACGATGCGGGTGCTGACGCCGGACGTGGGCGGCGGCTTCGGCACCAAGAGCTTCAACTATCGCGAATATCCGCTGACGGTTAAGGCGGCGAAGCATCTCAAGCGCCCGGTGAAGTGGGTCTCCGACCGCAGCGAGCACTTCCTCGCCGATGCCCACGGGCGCGATCACGTCTCGACGGCTGCCGTCGCGCTCGACGCCGACGGCCGCATCCTGGCGATGCGCGTCGATTTCCTCGCCAACATGGGCTCCTACCTGAACCAGTTCGGCGCTCTGATCCCCTGGCTTGCGGTCATCATGGTGACTGGCCTCTACGACATCACGACCGTTTATGTCCGCTGCCGCGGCGTCTACACCAACACGGTCCCGACCGATGCCTATCGTGGCGCCGGTCGCCCGGAGGCGGCGTTCCTGCTGGAGCGACTGATGGACGAGGCGGCCCGCGTCACCGGGCTTGCCCCCGCTGAGATCAGGCGGCGGAACTTCATCAAGCCGGAGCAGATGCCCTACAAGACGGTGACCGATCACACCTACGATTCCGGCGAGTTCGCCGCGCATATGGACAAGGCGCTGAGCGTCGCC
>Ga0315553_10000888_pt1 | contig 25902 bp, 19 predicted proteins | sample SalMarSW160140MG_FD_203099 | JGI IMG/M metagenome (GOLD analysis project Ga0315553, IMG submission 203099) | Salt marsh sediment microbial communities from the Plum Island Ecosystem LTER, Massachusetts, United States - Salt Marsh Sediment SW1601-40 ... | reverse complement strand
CCCCCATTTCACATCATGAAGATGGCGGCCTTCAGCGTCTTTCGCGTATGCGAACTTGCCGCTTGGCACCGCGAACTCGCGGTTTTCCATTATGGCCACCAGCTTGTCCGAATTGAGCGTCTCAGCCTCTTCGATGACCGGGGCCAAGTTATAGATTATAGCGGCATAGGTATCCGCGGTATACGCCGGCGTCTCACCGAATCTCTCGATGTATCTGTTCATAAAGGGTGCGGTGAGCCCGGTTGGTTCAACCCCCCGGGCATAGGTATTCAGGGTCATTACATAATTGCCCATTCCTTGGGTGGCCTCCCAGAAACTATCCTTCTGGGCCTCTACATTGATCCCAACCATAGCGGCCGGTATCTTGAGCTCCCCGGCCTGCCTGGCGAACGTGATCCCCGCCGAAGCGGAAAACCAGTTGAAGATAATGTGGGCTCCGGAACGCTGGATGGCGGAAAGCTCGGCTGTAACATCCGTGGCCACAGGAGACGGCCTCCAGACCCCCACAACCTCCATACCCATTTTTGGCAAAATCACTGGACTCACCTTGACCACGCCTTCAGTCCACATGGCCTTTGCCGCGACGATAGCCACCTTTATCTTGGGTATGTGTAAGTACTTTTTCATTATGGCTCCAACAGTGCCTAAATGGATGAAGGTCGCTTTGCCAAGGAATGTGGAATTTATAGGGGTCTGCCGGAACCAATATTTGTAGGTATTGTAGTCTTTGGCTACCCGCGTGCAGATCTCATCACTGGCGGCCCCACAGCCAATAAAGATCTTCTTGTAGTCCATGGCCATATCTTGCATTGCCAGGACAGCCTCGGTCCTGAAACCGCCCACAATAAAGTCTACCTTGTGGCGGGTGAGGAGCAGCTCCATGGCGTTGGTAGCATCCGTTATGCTTAAAAATTCGTTGGAGTCCGCCTTAACAAGCTCAACTTTCATCTTTTTCTTGCCAACCCACAGGCCTCCCCTGGCATTAATCTCCTCAGCGGCCATTGTTGCCCCGTTCCAGTGCCCTTTGCCCTGCACAAAATTCATGGGCCCGATAACGCCAATCTTGATTGTTTTGGCTGCATAAGCAGGCAGACTAATTGCCATAACCAAGCAGGCTATCAGCACAATGCTTAATAGAAATTTAGAAATTTTCATGATACCCTCCCTTCTTTTTTAGGTTTAGGTTTTATTTAGAAACCCCCGAGAGAGACACCCAATACCACATTACTGTGGAACGGCACCTCTCTCTAATCATAATAAATCCCGATTTCGAATTTGAATCTAAAATTTCCCTGAATAGACCTTAATTTTAATATAATCTTATGTAACTATTCAGGTTGTCGGTTCACCGTTCAAGGTTCACAGTTGACATCCATGCAATACAGCATGGCTTGTAGCAAGAATCGGCTGAACTCCGCATTTATCTTCAAAGTGAGACCAAATATTTTAGATTGATGATTCGACAATATTTTATCTCTCTAACCGTGAACCTGGAACTTTGAACCTGAGTAGTAACCTTATTATTACATACATTGGTAGCGATCATATCAAACTGGGAAACACCCTTTTTGGGGCGGAAGAATAGAAGATCTTATAAAGGATTTGTAGGCATTGAATCGCTTTGCTGATTATCAAAGTGACTCTCCTGGACTTGCAAATTGAAGCACCAATTGAACTTTGAAAGCTTAGACCCTAAAATGCCAAGGATAGTATAAATTTTTTAATAGGCCAGAAAGGAATCCGTGTCAAGGAAAATGTTTTCGTCTTTCAGCAGCCACTTTATTTACCTTACTTTATTCTTGATTTTGTAGTAAAGATTAATAAAAATCACAAATAATGTCCACGCTAAATAAGATATCCTAAATCATCCGTAGCCTTGATAAAATACAGTGAACTATTACCCCAAAAGAAAAAATGGGGAAGAAAGGAACACTGTGGATTAAGGATTGACTAACTCGTAAAAAGTCTTTTGCGAGCGATTTTGGCCACTTTTAGAAAAAGATTCATAAAATGCCGAGCGTTAAAATCGCCAAACTGTTTGAGGAGCATGTGTATGTCTTTTTTTGTCAAATGCCCAAAACAAAGGCCCGTTCAGGGGCGTTTCAAAAAGGTGCCATTCGACAAGCTCATGGTCCTGAGCAAAGTCGAAGGACATATGTACGGAGCAATCCCGATTTCATCGGGACTGTGAATGTATAGGGCATTACAAAAAAAGACATACACATGCTCCTTTCATGAATCCCAAAATGGGCATCATGAGCGAGTAAAAGGACTTTTTACGAGAACATCAAGGATTAACCCGGGGATAAGGAGGTGATCACTGTGAAAACAGACTATAGGACCGTAAAGGTAGAGGTAAAGGAAGGGGTGGCTATCCTGAAGCTGGACAACCCACCTGTCAACCAGTTATCCGAACCCTTTGTTAAGGAGATGGCAAATGCTATTATGGAGACTTTCCAAGACCAAGAAGTCAAGGCCGTGATTCTCACGGGTACAGGGAAAAACTTCATTACAGGAGCCGACATCACTGAAATCAAGGGTGTGGCAAACAAGGATGATGTCTTTTCGAAGGTTATGGATAATCATCGCTTTATAAATGCCGTTGAGGATGGTTCCAAACCCGTAATCGCGGCCATCAATGGTAATTGCCTTGGGGGAGGAATGGAGATCGCCATGGCATGTCATTACCGGATTGCGGCCCAGGGTGTCCAGGTGGGGCAACCAGAGGTTCAAATCGGTCTTATCCCAGGCGCAGGCGGAACCCAGAGGCTTCCCCGCCTGGTTGGGCTTCCAGATGCCCTCCAGATAATCACGACTGGCAATGGAATACCTGCTGAGCAAGGAATGGAAAAGGGATGTATAGATAAGGTGGTCCCCCATGAGTACCTATTGGAAAAGGCCCTTGAAACGGCCCGACGCTTTATGTCCGGCGAGCTGGATCACAGGAATCGTCTTACACGCATGCGCACAGATCGGCTTCCAAGCCCTGAAGAAAAGCGGGCGATCATGGCCTTTGCCAAGCAGATGGCAACAGAGAAGGCCAAAGGCTATATTGCGCCCTTCAAGGCCATTGAGGCCATGGAACGAGGGCTCAGTAATGATTTTAATGCGGATATAAAGCATGAGGCAGAACTCTTTTGCGACTGCGCTGTTTCTGAAATAGCCAAGAACCTCATCGGAATTTTTCTTAATACTCGAGCGGCAGGGAGACTCCCGCGGATAAAAGGAATAGAACCACAAAAGATCCGAACCGTTGGGATGCTTGGAGGCGGTGTCATGGGTTCGGGTATCATAAACCTCCTCCTTCGCAATGGGTTCAATGCCATATTCTGGGATATCAACGATGAGGCCATCAATAAGGGTCTTTCTTCCATTCGAAAGACCTTTGCGTATCCCATCAAGAAGGGGAAAATGACAGAGGGAGACCTGGCTCGATTGATGCAGGAGCGCTTGACCACTACCATTTCTATTGAGGATATGGGCAAGGTGGACCTGGTGATCGAGGCCGTGTTGGAGGACATGAAGATCAAACAAGACCTCTGGAAAGGGCTCGAGGGGATCTGCAGACCAGATGCGGTCTTTGGAACGAATACATCTGCCTTGCCTATCTCTGAGATGGCATCTGTGTTGACTGACCCGGGTCGAATGATTGGCCTTCATTTTTTCAATCCGGCCGAGAGGATGCAGCTTCTGGAGATCATCTGCGGAAAGGAAACATCCAATCAAACCCTCGCCACAAGTGTAGGTTTTGCAAGGTCCATAGGAAAGGTGCCCATCGTGGTTAACGATGGCCCCGGTTTTTACGTCTCAAGGCAGCTTTCAGCTCTTATGGGCGAGTCCACCTTTCTTATGGGTGAAGGGGTAAATCCTGCCCGAATTGAGGAGGCCATGCTCGAGTTCGGGATGCCCATGGGACCTGCAACACTGAGTGACCTCACAGGCATTGATATCGGTTACCATGTGGGAAAGAATTTCGAGCAATCCTTTGGACAACGCTGGAAGATGTCACCCATTTACGAGAGAGTTTATCAGACCGGATGCTGTGGGCGGAAGACCGGAGCGGGCTGGTACGATTACAGTGGTGAGGAGCCTGCCCCCAATCCGAAGGTACTCGAGGTAGTTGATAGATGTCTGAAGGAAAACGGTATCTCACCCAGAGAAGTGCCTTCCCAGGAGATCCTGAATCGAATGCTGGCGCGGGCCATTAACGAGGCCACCTACATGATCCGGGAGGGGATTTGCGACAGACCCCAGGATATGGACCTGGCCATGATCTACGGGACCGGGTTTCCACCTTACCGCGGGGGAATTCTCCGTTACGCAGACACATGGGGAATCCGCAATGTGTACGAGCATCTCGAGAAGTTGGAGGCAGAACATGGGATCAGGCTCAAACCTTCAACCCTTCTCAAAAAAATGGCCGAATCAGGAGAAACCTTTTATAAAGATTCGAAAAGGCTATTAATAAGGATAAAAGGAGGATGATCATGGGATTAAAGACTTTTGATGAATATTATAATCGTTTAAAAAAACTAAAAAGCAATATGTATATGGGTGGCGAGAAGATAGATAGAACTGATGAAAGGATCGCCGGCCAGTTACGGGTTATCAAAGAGACCTATGACAGGGCGAATGATCCACAATGGGAGGATCTGTGTACTGCAAAATCTCATCTCACAGGAGAAACAATCAACAGGTTTACCCATATTCATCAAAGTGTGGATGACCTTTTGAAGAAGCAACAAATGACAAGGCTTTTATGTCACAGGGTGGGGGGCTGTATTATGAGGTGCATGGGCATTGATGCCATGAACGCCCTTTCTGTGGTGACCTATGAAATGGATCAATTCCTGAGATCTGATACAAACCAAAATTTTTTAAAGTATCTTCAATACTGGCAGGATAATGATATTTGTGCCAATTGCGCACAAACTGATACCAAGGGTGACAGGATAAAAAGACCTCACGAGCAATCTGACCCTGACCTTTACCTCAGGATAATCGAGAGTAGGCCCGATGGTATTGTGGTGAGAGGCGCAAAGATCGATAATACCACTGCACCGGTAAGCGATGAAATAATAGCCATCCCCACTCGATTCATGACTGAACAAGATCACGACTACGCCGTTGCATTTGCCCTTCCTTCTGATTGGGAAGGGATAAAAATGCTCGTTAGGCCAGCATATCATCATGAGAGGAAATATCTCAAGGCTCCTATTGCAGAATTCGGAGATGCCGAGTCATTCACCATTTTTGATGATGTCTTCGTGCCTCGGGAAAGGGTTTTTCTGGATGGCAAAGGAGACCCAAGGCAAACGCCTTTTGCCGGATTCCTTGCTCTGCTTTTCGCCCACTATCACCGGCATTCCTACACAGGATGCAAGCCTGCCATATCAGAAGTACTTGCCAGTGCGGCAGCACTGGTGTCTGAATACAGTGATATTGAAAGAGAAGACCACGTCAGGGATAAACTCTCGCACCTGATCGGTACTGCTGAGCTTGTCTTCGCAGCCGGACAGATGAGTGCCTACCGCGGCGAACAATCAGGTTCAGGGACCTATATACCAGACGAGATCTTAACGAATGCCGGCCGAAGACTGGCCGGAGAAGAAATTTATAATGAATATAAAGTAGTGGCTGACCTTGCAGGAGGACTGTGTTCTACCATGCCCTTTGAGGAAGAATTTTTCTCGAAAGAAACAGGGGAGCTGGCGAATAAATACCTCATGAGGAATCCCAGCATCTCATCAGAGAATCAGCACAAATGTTTCAGGGGCATCGAAAATATGATCATCTCAGAGTCGGCCGGTGTAATGCAAGTGGCTGGTCTCCACGGCGGAGGTTCCCCCCAGATGGAGACGATTACCATGATGAGCCGATATGATCTTGATAGCCTAAAAAGCATAGCGAAATACCTGTTCGGGATAGAGGAAGAGCTCCCTAAGTATGATAGACCGACCGTGACCCCGAGGAAGATGCTCGAGAAATATCGAAAGCTCCTGAGCGGTAAATAAGTCGGTCCCCCAAACATTATTTTTTTGAACATAAAAAGAGACCTTCCATCTGTGAGAAGCCCTCTCTGAAAAATAAACAAGCCAGGATCAACCTATTAAAAGGAGTGCCAGCATGAGAAACCCGACTGTTGCTATCGTCAATTACGAGAATCCCTTGGACTTGGCCTTAAAGGCAGTTAAACTTTTGCGGGGACTAGGCCACCGGCCCTACTAAAGGAGGTTCATGTATGATTAATTTTTCTCAAAAAGGCAAGATTGCCCTTATCACAGGGGCCAGCAGGGGTATCGGTGAAGCTATAGCTGGGGTCCTAGCTGATTATGGAGCACACTGCATACTCGTAAGCAGAAAAATAGATTCACTCCAAGACGTTGTAGAGAAGATAAAGGAAAATGGCGGCAAAGCGGAGTCGATTGCCTGTCATGTGGGTTATCTAGATCAGATAGAGGCACTTTTCAAGGAGGTAAGAGACAGGTTTGGCAAGATTGACATACTCGTGAACAACGCAGTCACTAACCCATATTTCGGGGATATGATAGATGCTACTGAGCAGGCATGGGACAAAACTAATAATGTAAACCTCAAGGGGCCTTTTTTTATGATCCAGCATGCAGCACGATTGATGATGGAATCAGGCGGAGGCTCTATAGTGAATGTCGCATCTGTGGATGGTTTGAGTCCGGGAATTATGCGTGGTATCTACTCCATCACCAAAGCAGGGCTTATTTCCATGACAAAGGCTTTCGCCAAAGAACTTGCTAATAAAAACATACGGGTGAATGCCTTGCTGCCTGGTCTTACCAACACTAAATTTTCCAGCGTGCTTATAAATACCAAGGAAATCTATGATTATGCAGTAAAACTGATACCCTTGGGCAGGTATGCACAGCCAAGCGAGATGGCAGGCGCAGTGCTCTACCTGGTATCCGATGCTGCGTCCTTTACCACAGGAACATACATAATCTGTGATGGTGGCATGCTGGCATAGTCAGGGTTTTTGCGTGCATCAGGTTGTTCAATATCAGTGCCTCCAAGGTAAAAGTGGCGGCCTTCGGATACTAAACCAAAAGGCTCTAATCTAATGGGAGGTAAAAGATGAGTGTACTTAATCTCTTTGATTTAAAGGAGAAAGTTTCTATTGTTACAGGAGGTGGTGATGGTTTGGGTCAGATTATGGCCACTGCCTTAGGAGAAGCAGGATCTGATATTGTTATTTGTTCAAGGAACCTGGAAAAATGTGAAGCGACGACACATGAAATAGAAAAATTAGGTGTAAGAGCCTTGGCCTTTCAATGCGATATCAACCGTGACGAAGATGTTGATCGAGTTGTCAGTGAAACAGTAAAGAAATTTCAAAAGATTGATATCTTGGTAAACAATTCAGGGCTGGGGTGGGGCACACCCCCAGAAGAGTTTAAAATGGAAGATTGGCAAAAAGTCATTGACCTAAATATTACAGGTACCTTTCGATGCACTCAAAAAGTGGGAAAAGAAATGATCAAACAAAAAAGCGGAAAGATCATCAATATTTCCTCATATGCTGGTCTTCGAGGTACTGATCCTGATTACTTGAATTCAATTCCTTACAATACCTCCAAAGGAGCCGTGGTTATTTTTACAAAGGATCTAGCTACAAAATGGGCAAAGTATAACATAAACGTGAATTGCATTGCGCCAGGCTGGTTCCTTACCAAAATGAGCAAATGGAGTTTAGACAACTGGGGTGATAAAATAATTTCACGGCTCCTTATAAAAAGATTTGGAAACGATGATGACCTTAAGGGTGCGGTGATTTATTTAGCCTCCAAGGCTTCAGATTATATGACAGGGCAGGTTTTAGTTTTGGATGGAGGTCTAACAGTTTGGTGACTCTAACAGAGCACATGGATAAGGCCCCGGGATTTTTTATGGGAAAATATGAGGGTAAGCCGGAATTTGAAGAGTCCTTTTTCGCCGTCACATAATCTTCAGCCTTTGAGACTGCTCATTGCATATTCCATCCCCCTCGATGGGGTATTTCGAAAGCCCCCTAAGCCAAGTCCTTCTCTTTATGGACTGAACACCCGCGGAGAAAAAAAACCACAACTTGCATATGCAAGACATAAGATGGCCACAGGTTGAGGCCAAAAGGAGCAAAAAAATGGAGTACATTTTGGTTATTGGAGCAGGGTTCATGGGCTCGGGCATTGCTCAGGTGTGTGCCCAGGCCGGCTATAGGGTCCACCTGATGGATATAAAACATGAGGCCTTGAACAAGGCCCTAAAAGGAATCCATTGGTCCGTGGAAAAGTTTTATACAAAAGGAATTATTATGGAGTCTCCCCAGACGGTATTGGAAAGAATTACCCCAGAGGAAGATTTGAAAAGCGCTGCAGATGTAAATTGGGTGATAGAGGCCGCGCTGGAGGTTGAGGGTCTCAAGTTTGAGATTTTTCAGGAGCTGGATCGAATAACCCCCCTTAAAACACCACTCGCAAGCAATACATCATCCATTCCAATCACCCAAATCGCCATGGCAATCCAGCACCCTGAGAGAGTAGTGGGCCTGCACTTTTTCGGTCCAGTCCCCCTGATGGGTCTGGTAGAGGTAGTCAAAGGGAAAAAAACATCCCATGAAGTCTTCGAACGAGGTGTGGCCTTTGTCCGATCCTTGGGGAAGACCCCCGTTCGCGTGCTGCGGGATATTCCCTGCTTTGTCATGAACCGGATCTTCTCTGCGGCTTTCAGAGAGGCAGTTGACCTTGTGTCTCAAGGAGTAGTGAGCCCTGAGGATGTGGATGTGGGTATGAGATTGGGTTACGGATGGAACGCCGGGCCTTTCGAGATTGCAGACAATGCGGGATTGGACACCTATGCTTTGATCGGCCAATCAATGAAAACCTTAGGAGAAGAGAGCTTGGTTTCAAACTCCGGCTTAATCGAGCGAATGGTGGAGGAAGGCCGCCTGGGCCGGAAGGCAGGAAAGGGGTTCTACCGGTATACTCCTGAAGGAAAACGTTTACCTTGGGGGAAAATAAACAATATATGAGGAGGTAAATAAATGAGAGAAGTGGTGATTGCAGGATATCTGAGGACTGCTCAATCTCGTTCCAGGCCAAACGCCCCGGGCAGGGACTGGTTCCACAAGCTGAAGGCTGAAGAACTGCTGGCCAAACTTCTACCTGAACTTATGGAAAGGACAGGGATCGACCCAAAGGAGATCGACGATTTTCTGGTCGGATCAGCAACGGGCGTCAATGAGCAATGGACATACGGTGGAAGGAATCCTCTCTTCTTGGCCAATTTCCCGGAGACGATCCCGGCGAAATTCGTGGACCAGCAGTGCGGCTCTGCCATGGCGTGCATCCACATAGGTTTTCTTGAGATCGCGGCGGATTTCGCAGACATTGTCCTGGTAGGGGGAATGGAACACATGACACGTGTCCCCATGGGAGGTGCAACGGTTGAAAAAGGGGCCATTGCCCCGAATATGAAACTCTTCACTGAGGAATCTTATAAACACTGGGATATGGGAACTGTCATAAATATGGGGTTTACTGCGGAAAAGCTCTTTTCCCTAAGGGATTTCACCAAGGAGGATATGGATAGATGGGGGGTCAGGGCACATCAGCTGGCGACCAAGGCACTGAAAGAGGGGTTTTTCAAGGGGGAGATTCTGCCTATCAAGGCCGAGCAGGCCGACGGTACCACCATGGTCGTGGACCGTGATCAGGCAGTCCGAGAGGATGCCTCTATGGAGGGCATGGTAAATCTCAAGCCGGCCTACAAACCCGATGGGGTAATCACAGCGGGGAACTCCTCTCCTCTGAATGCCGGGGCCACATCCATGCTGCTCATGTCTAAAGAGACTGCCAAAAAGAAGGGAATCAAACCCCTGGCCACCATCAGTTCCATCGGTTTCGCAGGAGTGGATCCCACCATCATGGGTGTAGGGCCGGTCCCGGCCAGCCGAATGGCCCTGGATAAAGCAGGTATGAAGGTAAACGACATCGATTACTGGGAGATCAACGAGGCCTTTTGCATCGTGGCCTTAAACTGCATCAAGGAGCTGGGTATTGACCCGGGCCGAGTCAACATCATGGGTGGAGCCACGGCTATTGGACATCCATTGGGAGCAACGGGGATCCGTCTAGTAGGGACCCTGGCTCGCATTTTACATGTGAAAGACGGGCGCTATGGCTGCGCCACTGCCTGTTGTGGCGGCGGACAAGGTGTGGCCACCATTATCGAAAGAGAAGATTATTAAATGATAATCAGTCCGTTAGAAGTGTAATCACTTGCTCGCGATGGTAAATAGGATCTCCGAGGGCCTGCTCGTTGGCCTTGGCCCGTTTAAGGTATAACTGCATTTCATTTTCCCAGGCAAAACCGGTCCCTCCCAATATCTGTATGCCTGCAGTCGAGACATGCGTATAGGCTTCAGAGCAATAGGCCTTGGCCACCGAAGCCGCCAGGGCAGCCTCTTTGGGATCTCCATGGTCTTGTGCCCAGGCGGCCCAGTATAAAATGGAGCGTGAACTTTCCACCTCCACATACATCTGGGCACAACGATGCTTGATAGCCTGGAAGGCCCCGATAGGTTGATCGAACTGAACGCGGATCTTGGCGTATTCCGTTGCAATCTCCATGGCACGCTGGGCGCCGCCCACGCACTCAGCACAAAGGCCCACCTGGGCCCGTTGCAAAACCCGGCGCAAATGCTTCCATCCTTTATGTGGTTCTCCTAAAATCGCCTCAGAGCTTATTTGCACCTCCTTGAAATCCACTGCGCAGAGCTTGCGAGTGCCATCCATAGTCGGTAGCATAGAGACAGAAACCCCATCTGCACTGAGGTCCACCAGAAATAGAGTAATTCCCTGGGTCAGGTCATTTTCCGGTTCGGTGCGGGCTGCGCAGACAAGAAAGTCTGCCACATGGGCGTCTGGCACAGAGATCTTTGTTCCATCCAGGACGAATCCATCTCCGTCCTCACGCGCCTCCATTTGGATATAGCCGAGGTCTGCGCCCCCATCCGGTTCATGGAGGGCTAAAGTACCCCTTATCTCACCCGTGGTGATTCCGGGCAGATAGCGCTCCTTCTGTGAATCGTTTCCGGCCTCCATTATAGTTTCGGCAGCCAATAAGACGGTGGAGAAAAAAGGACCTGGAAATACGGCTCGACCCATCTCCTCTAAGACCATGATGAGGTCCATCTGATCCATACCTATCCCGCCATACTGCTCTGGGGTATGCACCCTCATCCAGTCCATCTCAATCATCTTCGCCCAGATCTCGTCAGTAAATCCCCGCTCATCCTCATACATGTCTCGGACATAGTCGGTGGGACACTCTTTATCCAAGAACCTACGCGCCTCCTTGGCTATATCCAGTTGAACTTTGCTTAAGCTGACATCCATCGCCTTATCCTCCTTTACTTTCTTGTGGCTCGGGATACATCCTTTGGCAAGCCCAGGACGCGCTCACCAATGATATTTCGCAGAATTTCAGAGCTACCGGCCTCGATAGTGTTTCCCTTGGATCTTAAGAAACTGTATTGCCAATACCCATCCTGAATGGTCCAGGGAGAGCTCCCCATAACCTGACTGTTCGGGCCCTGCATCCCTATGGCAGCCTCGGTGATCCTCTGATTGGGCTCACTCCATAGAAGCTTGCCGATGGAACCTTCTGGACCAGGTATCTTGCTTTTGAGCTGATTACTGAGGCTTCGTAACCCATGGTACTTTAAGACCATGACCTCAATATAGGCCTGAGCCAACTGTTGCCGGAAGATTGGATCGTGGATGACAGGTCTCCCGGAGCGCTTGGTCTGGCCGGCCATCTCTATCATTTTTTGGATATTTGTCTCATACGCCGCGCCCATGATTGCATCTCCCAGCACACGCTCGAACATCAGCGTAGTAATAGCAATTTGCCATCCTTGACCCTCCTCCCCCACCCGCATCTCTAAGGGTACCCGAACGTCATCAAAAAAGAGCTCGCTGAACTCAGCCTCTCCTGTTATCTGTATCATCGGCCTCACCTCAACTCCGGGCAACTTCATGTCCAGAAGGAAGTAACTCAGTCCCTTATGCCTGGCAACAGTGGGGTCCGTTCGCACAAGGAGGATGCAGTAATCCGCCAGATGGGCAAAACTCGTCCAGACCTTCTGCCCGTTAATAATATAATGACTGTTCTCTTTCACTGCCCTGGTAGAAACATTGGCCACATCGGAGCCGGCATCTGGTTCACTAAATCCCTGGCACCAGATATGACTCCCATCCAGAATTTTGGGCAGGAATTCCCGTTTCTGTTCCTCATTCCCGCAGGTAAATATGGTAGGGACTGCCATACCATGAGTGACGACCCCTGGGATCCTCAACTCCGTGCACGTGGAAAAGAGAGTCTGTGAAACGATCACCTCCTCCATCAAGGTTTTGCCCTGTCCGCCATACTCTTTGGGGTAGTGCATAGCCGTGTACCCGCTGTTGAAGAGTCGCCTTTGAAATTCTCTGTAAACACGACCCCATTCCCCCTGTGAATCGTAATTCCGGTACCTGGAGGGATCCCAGTCATCAGGAAGGTTCTTCTCCAGCCACGAGACAAATTCCTTTTGGAATGCCTCTTGCTCAGGGCTTAATCGAAAATCCATATCCCTCTCCTCCTTTCTCTAAAATAACATTCAAATGTCATAGTTCAAATGTCAAATGTATTTTAATGAAATTATACACCAGCCACACAACCTCACTGGCTTAGCTCTGCTAAGATAGCATTTGCCACCTGCTGAATAGCAGTCTCGGAGAGAGTAAGGAGATAGAATTCATCATTAGCGCACTGCTGGGGTAGATGAAAACCAAAATAATTGGTATCATCACAGCTTATCTGATCCTACGATCTCTTTTTCTTGTATCCATTATCCATAAACGTGTGGAAAATACAGTAATCATTATATCTCAAGCTGTTAAATTTCAGCAAAAAAGTTTGGCTCTTTGCTGATCACTAAATGCTTACAAAATATAAAGAGAAGTACTAACTGCAAACCCCACATCTAGTGCAATTACCAACATTGCATGGAGGTGACTCCCTTGATTCGAGAGCGAGATGATATTCTTCCTTTAGATATGATTTTTTAATACCGTGGTCAATGAAATCCCACGGAAGTTGTTCATTGAGGTCTTTTTTTCTATAGACAAAAAAATCAGGATTAACATCTGAGGATCGAAAGGTTGCCTTCCAATCTCCTTTATTGTTGTATGTTGTTAATAACATCTTCCCTACTCGCCTGTCACCTTTTGAAAGCAGTGTCTGAACATACGCCCATTTTGGAACATCAAAACCAATCTCAATACCTCCCTCACCTGATAGGCCCCTTTTTATTATCTTTTGCTTTTCCTTAAGGGAATCAACTGTATCCATAGGAAACCACTGGAATGGAGTAAATGGTTTCGGAACAAAACAATTAATACTTAATCTAATTCTCCCTATCCTTTTCCTACCTTTGCTTTCCTTAATTAAATGATGACGTATAGACTTAACCAAAGCGATAATGTCCTTTACATCTTCTCTTGTTTCAGTTGGAAGACCAATGATAAAATAAAGCTTGATATGAAAAAAGCCTGTCCTTGCTATCTGTATAATAGCCGCTAAAATCTCTTCCGTTGTTAATTTTTTGTTTATAGCCATCCGTAATCTTTCACTGCCTGCTTCAGGGGCAAAGGTCAGGGTTTTTTGGCTACTTCCCTTTATATTTTTTAGCAGACCAATTGTTAATGAACTTGCCCTAAAGGAAGAAACAGAAAAATCACCACCCCTTTCAAGAATAGTGCTGGTTAACTTCTTAATCCAGGGGACATCAGTGGCTGATGGGCTTATAAGGCCAATACTGGTGTTTTCATCCAATATGCTTTCAAATGATGAAAATATATCTTTCTCTTGTATAATCCGTGGGGGTCTGTAGACATACCCAGCGGCACAAAATCTGCATCCAGCACCACATCCTCGATTAAGCTCTACAAGGATAGTATCAGAGAACTCCGTTGATGGTGTAATTATCTTTGATTGGCACAAAGGGCCTGTAAAGGGTATCTGTTTAACAGCCTTTACCTTGGAAGGGATAGAGGAAATGAGCGGTGTAAAAGAGCCTATTGACCCATCTTCCTTGTAGGTAACCTTATAAAAAGAGGGGCAGTAAACGCCCTCGACCTCACTTGCTAAAACTCTCAGGGCCTCCTCTTTATTACTGGTTGATAATTGAAAATCAAGGTAGGCCTGAAAGAATTTTTCCACAATCACTTCGCCTTCACCAATAAGGAAACAATCTATGAAGTTGGCCAGGGGTTCGGGGTTCATAAAGGTTGTTACACCCCCTGCAATGATGAGAGGATAATTTTCTCCTCTGTCCCCATATATAAGTGGGATCTTGCTTATATCAAGTATGGTGAGAATATTGAGATAATCATTTTCAAATGAAAGGGAAAATGCTAAAAAATCAAATTTTTGCAGCGGGGTCTGTGACTCTACAGAAAGGAGAGTTTGATCTGTTCTTCTATAGAGTAATAATTCTTCTTGTTCTGGCAGAAATACCCTTTCTGCCACTATTGCAGGGTTTTCATTTAGTATCCCATAGACTACCTGAAAGCCAAGATTGGACATGCCAACCTGATAAGAATTAGGATAGATCAAGGCCACAGATATCTTGCCACCCCAATCCTTTTTTACGGTACCTCTCTCTTTAGCAAGTCTGTTTTTATAAAGGGTAGCAATTTTCAATTTGCAATCAATCTGCCTGCTTCCTTAAAAAAGTAGGATACTCAAGATTTTCCTTTTGAAAAACCCTTTGCAATATACCCTTTTTCCCAGAGTTTAAATCTTTCTCTTTTAGAAACAAATCAGTATCTTCCTCAGATAACTGCCTCTGGAACGTTGGTTTATCAAGATCTCCCTTTGCTCTTACAGTCCAATTCTCGTCCATTTCCTCAGGTGAAATATCCCGTAAATTAATAATCTTTTTATTCATAGTCTTGCTTATGCCAGTAGCAATAACGGTTATCCGCATCTCATCTTCCATAGTATCATCAAAAACCATACCCCATATAATCTCTGCATCGGAATGGACCTCGTTTTTTATAAATGAAGATCCTTCCATAACCTCCTCCATGGTCATTCCTGTAGACCCAGTCATGTTGATAAGAACCCCCCTTGCCTGATCTATTGAGATATCCTCTAACAAGGGACTGTTGATGGCCATCTGGGAAGCCTCAAGGGCCCTATTTTCTCCACTAGCTGTCCCTGTACCCATAAGGGCCGTTCCCATTTGTTTCATAACCCTTCTAACATCTGCAAAATCAAGGTTTATAAAACCAGGGATCGTAATAAGATCCGATATCCCTTTGACTGCATAGAGAAGCACATCATCTGCGATCTTCATAAGCTGTAAAAAGGGGGTATCTGCATTCCCTAATGCCCGTAATTGCTGATTTGGAATGATAAGGAGGGTATCAACCTGCTTTTTAAGTTGTTCAATACCATCAAGGGCTGCTTTCATCCTTTTCTCGCCCTCAAACTCAAATGGTTTTGTGACAACTGCTACTGTCAGTGCCCCATTATTTCTACTTTCTCGAGCGATTATTGGAGAAGCTCCTGTGCCTGTTCCTCCCCCCATGCCTGCGGTAATAAATATCATATCCGCATCTTGAGTAGCTGCCCTGATCGACTCTATGTTCTCCTCTGCCGCAAGAGCACCTATCTCTGGATCAGCGCCAGCGCCTAATCCATGAGTTAGATTGGCCCCCAGCTGCAATTTATCAAGGGCAGAGCTAAAATCAAGGGCCTGCTTGTCAGTATTTGCAGCCTTAAAATCCACCCCTGTAAGTCCAGCTGCAATCATGTTATTGACTGCATTTCCCCCTGCACCCCCAACACCAAAAACCTTTATCTTGGCGCTTGGACTCTCTTCAACAAATTCATATCTCATAATTACTCTCCTTTCCTGGTTTTGTTTATTTCCCTTCCGTAAACCATCTCTTCATCCTGGATGTGATCCGGTTAAATATATTTGTATCTCTTATCCTGAATTTTTTCTTTCTCTGTTTTGAGTGAGCTCCGTACAACACAAGACCTACTGCTGTTGCATACATGGGGCTATTCACAATCTCTTTTAATCCCCCAATATTGCCAGGATAACCGACCCTCGCCGGCATATTAAAAACCTGCTCTACAATCTCCGGTACTCCTGGCAGAAGAGAAGAACCGCCCGTGACAACAATTCCAGATGTAATCATATCATCATAACCAGACCGAATCATTTCCTGATAAATAAGGTTAAAAATTTCTTCCACCCGTGGTTCTAAAATTTCTCCCAGCAATTTTCTGCTGATAGTCCTTTCTTTCCTGCCACCCACACTTGGAACCTCAATAATTTCATCCTCACCAATAAGAGAGGTAAGGCCACATCCATATTTTATTTTTATCTTTTCAGCTTCTTTAAAGGGGGTCCTGATTCCAATAGCAATATCATTGGTCAAATTATCACCACCTAATGTTAATACAGAGGTATGTGCTATTGAATCTCGTGAAAATATCGCTAAATCCGTAGTACCTCCTCCAAAATCTATTATTGCAACTCCCAGATCTCTTTCCTCATCGGTCAGGATCGCCTCACTGGAGGCAAGGGATTCAAGGATAATATCGTAAACATCAAGACCTGCCCTGTTTGCACACTTAATGATATTTTGGGCAGATGTAACCGCTCCAGTCACTATATGTATCTTAACCTCAAGACGGACACCTGCCATTCCTCCAGGATCACTAATGCCAACCTGGTCATCAACAATAAATTCTTGAGGGATGGCATGGATAACTTCCCTATCCATAGGAATTGCAACTGCCCTTGCTGCATCAATTACCCTCTCAATGTCCAGCTTTGTAACCTCTCTATTCTTCAAGGCTATGACCCCATGACTGTTAAAGCCCTTTATATGGCCTCCAGCAATTCCAGCAAAGACAGAACTGATCTCGCAGCCAGCCATAGTCTCCGCCTCCTCTATGGCTTCTTTAATGCTATTTACTGTGTTTTCGATGTTAATCACCATACCCTTCCGAAGCCCGATGGACGGATGAGATCCCATTCCTATAATATCAACCATCCCATCAGGCCTCACATCCCCAACTACTGCACATATTTTACTTGTGCCAATGTCAAGGCCTACAATTAATTCCTCCATGCTCCCCAACCCCCTTTTCTGTCATTTTTTACTCATCGCTTATCACGTGTTATTGATATTTTTTTCTTTCTTACAAATAACAACTGACATTCCTCTTCAGACTACTCTGCCATTAAATGCAACCACCGCCCTATCTATATAATCCAAATCTATTGATCTGGCCTGATCGAGTCGATACGTGGTCCGGAGATGACTGATAATGTCAATTAATGAACCAATTTTTCTTTCAAAATCGTCTCTTCCAAAAAAGACCTTGAAGGGTAACTTTTTGAAATACACAATAAAAGCTCCATCTTCTTCCACATGAATCTCTGATAAATTCTTTATCAATAAAGGGGAGACGCATAAATGAATGGCATTTAAAAAAGAAGCGACCCTTTTAAGCTTCGCTCCATTTTTTGCATCACCGTGGGATAGTCCTGTTACTACAGGAAAATCAATACAATCATTGCTTTCAACATCTTTAAATATAATCCCTTCTTTATTCATTAAAGACATGGTCTCTAGGATTACTATTGCCACAGTTTCTTCATTTTCTGCCTCGATATAAAGGGTGTGGGGAAATTCTTTTTTTAAAGAAACAGATTTTATCCATGGATGTCTCTCGATATTTTTTCGAATGGTAGATGATTCGATAGATAAAAGATTTTCCTTCTCCTTAATGCCCGATATTTTAATCAATTCTTCCCTGAAATCATCACTCACTCCTGCCAACACAATATTATTTAACCTAAAATATGACGATGAGGAAAGAAATTGATATCCGGTAATAAAGGCTAAAGAGAGCGCCCCAAGCCCTAAAAAGAAAAGAAATATTTTAATAAGCCCAAAACCTAATTGGCCAAAAAATCTCTTAGGAGGCAAAGAACCCTTTCTTTTGTGCCTTTTTACTGATTGTTTATCTAATACAGAGCTTCTTTTCACAGTTCACCTATAACCTTTATCTCAGGTGATAATTGTATATTAAATATCTCCCTTACTTTACCTACTACAAGATCCATAAGGGACAATATGTCAGAGCTCGAAGCCTTGTCTTTATTAACTATAACATTGGCATGTTTAGCTGATATCATCGCCCCCCCTATGGTTTTACCCTTTAAACCAACAGCTTCTATTAACCGGCCTGCATAATCACCCTTAGGGTTTTTAAAAATAGATCCAGCAGAGGGCATATCAAAAGGAAACCTCTCTTTTCTTCGTTTCATATTAGAAACAACCTTTTTTCTGATTAAAACAGGTGTATCAAACTTTAACCTCAGCATTGCGTTGAGGATTATCTCCCCTGCATTCAATTCAAGCCCTCTGTAAGTAAATTTAAGCCTCTCACTATCTTTCGTTTCTACTGTTCTTCTGCCTGTCAGCAATGTTACCTCATTGATCACACCCTTTATTTCTTGGCCCCAACTCCCTGCATTCATAGCCACTCCTCCACCCACAGTTCCAGGAATTCCTGCAAGAAATTCCGCTCCAGAAAGACCATTTTCTATACAAAAATCAACGAGGTTATATAAAGGCATACCAGCCCCAGCTATAATATGTGGCTCTGCCATAGAAGGATAGTTAACAACAGCAAAGGATCCTTCCAATATAATCGCTACACCTTTCAACCCCCCATCCCTCACAAGGAGGTTGCTTCCACGACCCGTAACTAAATATGGAATCCCTTCATCCATGAGAAAAGTCTTCATTTCCCTTAATGCGTTTAGATCCCTCGCCTTGTACAAGGCTTCAACATTACCACCAATCCTCAATGTGGTATATTGACTCATGGGCACATCAAAAAGGACGGCTTCACCTCCTATCTCTTTCATTCTTTTCTTTGTATGAGCATCCATCATCAAGTGCCTAAAGTGAGCTAAAGTGCCTAAAATGCCTAAAGTTAAAGAAAGTTCACCGTTATCCGTTCACCGTTGCTGTTTCTACTGCCTGCTGCTTGTTGATTACTCCCTTATTTCCTCAATCCCTAAATTCCTTAATTCCTTAATTCTCAATCCTTTTCAATAAATCGGTCCCAACAAGGTGTATATCACCAGCACCAAGGGTTAGCACTATATCGCCTGGTCTAATCTGATCGAGAAGTTCAGATATGGTATCCTCAGTGCTATCGCAATAAGTAACCGCCCTGTGACCATGATTTCTTATTCCCTGATAAAGAATCCTGCTATCTATGCCTGGTATAGGCTCTTCGCCTGCCCCGTAGAGAGGGGTAATGATCAGAAAATCTGCCTGATTAAAAGAGATAACAAATTTATCATATAAATCTCTTGTTCTGGTAAACCTATGTGGTTGAAAAACAACCACCAATCTCCGATCAGGCCAGCATTCTTTTGCTGCACTGAGGGTTGCTATTATCTCTGTAGGATGGTGCCCATAATCATCTAAAAAGAGTATGCCACCCCTTTCATCCTTTATTTCAAAGCGCCTCTTAAGGCCTCCAGGATTCTTGAGTCCCTCCTTAATGTATTTAAAATCAATATCCAGTTCCAATCCTACCCCTACTGCTGCCAAGGCATTCAAAATATTATGCTCGCCAGGAATGGAAATAGTGACGTTGCCGGCTAACCTATTCTTAAAGATAACATCGAAAGTGGTATTCAGTCCTTCTTTTGATATGCCACTCGCCCTTATATCCGACTGGGGATTCAGCCCATATGTCAGATAACTTTTTGTAAGCTTAGGGATTAATCCTTGGACCTCTTTATCATCCACACAGAGAATGGCCCTGCCATAAAAAGGGATCTTGTTGATAAAATCAATAAATGTCTTCCTGAGATTATTCATGCTCCGATAAAAATCTATGTGTTCGTGATCTATATTGGAAACAACAGCTATGCTTGGGGAGAGAGCAAGAAAGGAGCCGTCACTCTCATCTGCCTCAGCCACAAGAAAATCACTTCGTCCTAACCTTGCATTCGAGCCTCCCCATATATTCAATCGTCCACCGATAACAACTGTTGGATCAAAACCACCCTCAGTCAATATCGAGGCAATCATACTTGTTGTGGTTGTTTTTCCATGAGAGCCTGCCACAGCTATCCCGTATTTAAGCCTCATTAATTCAGCCAGCATCTCAGCCCTTGGTATTACAGGGATAGATTTTTCCCGTGCCTCAATTATTTCCGGATTATCGCCCTTTACTGCCGAAGAAAAAACTACAACATCTGCTCCATTGATATTCTGAGGTCTGTGTCCAAGGAATATCTTACCACCAAGATCCAAGAGATGCTCTGTTACTTCTGTTTTTCTGAGATCAGACCCACTAATATAATAGTTTAAATTAAGAAGGAGTTCTGCTATACCGCTCATTCCAATCCCACCAATACCTACTAAATGGATATGTTTTACCTTGCCAAAAATTTTCATTTTGTCTGTTGTTTGTTGCCTGCCCGCCATCGTCCCGCTCTGCGGGACTCAGGCGAGGCGGGCGGGTCCATTGTCCGTTGTCTGACACTCCCTCTTATAAGTTCCATCAACTCCTCAACGATAATTTCCTTTGCTTGTGGTCTGCCAGCCTTTAAGGCAAACAATGACATCTGTGTAAGCACGTCTGGTTTTTCCATATACATTCTCATCTTTGTGGCAAGTGTGTTGCCGTTAAGATCCCCCTGTAGAATAATATCTGCCCCTCCGTAGGCCGCCAAAGCCCTGGCGTTAACGTCCTGGTGTCTATGGGTCGCATAGGGGTAAGGTACAAGGATTGATGGTTTACCTAAGGCAGCCAATTCAGCAATAGTGGTTGCACCGGCCCGACAGATGACCAGATCAGCCCTTGCATAAGCTGAGGCCATATTGTCTATAAAGGCCGTTACTTCTCCGTCAATTCCAAGGGTATGATAATCAGCTGTTACCTCTTTTAAATCTTGACTCCCTGTTTGATGGATTACAAATGGGAGAAAACCCCCCTTCTTCAATTCCTTAAGAGCAGAGAGGACCGCCTTGTTTATTGCCTTGGCCCCTTGGCTTCCGCCCATAACAAGGATAACAAATCTCTGTTTAATCGCGTCATCAGCAGATTCGGAAACGTTTCTGGGAATTATTTCAGGATTTATTAGTTCATCCCTTATCGGATTTCCGCTTAAAAAGAGTTTTTTCTTTTTGAAATACATTGTGCTTTCTTCAAAGGATATAAAAACCTTTTTCACCAAGGGTGCTAAAATTCTATTTGTTATACCTGGAATAGAATTCTGCTCATGTATAGCTGTTGGTATTCTAAGAAACCACCCCATAAGGCACACAGGTCCAGATGTATAACCACCTACACCTACTGTAAGATGGGGTTTGAAATTTCTCATTATGGAAAGCGACTGGATAGAGCTTATAACGACCTTAAAAAAAGCACGTATCAACTGTAACAAACCTTTGCCCACCATACCTTCAACATCAATTGATCTGATCTCATATCCAGCCTTCGAAATAATGTCTCTCTCCATTTTTCTTCTACCAACAATAAAAAGGATATGCGCTTCTGCGCATCTTTTTTTTAGCTCCCGGGCAATTGCTATCCCTGGAAATAGATGGCCACCTGTTCCTCCACCAGCAATTATTATCCTTATCTCTCTTTCCTTCATCACCACTCATTTGGTTAAATCATGTCCTTCTTGGTTCCCCTGGCCCATCCAAGGTATTTTTTGATATATTCATTAATATTCCCATACCTATAAGATTAACAACAAGAGAGGAACCACCATAACTTATAAAGGGAAGTGTTAGCCCCTTAGTTGGCAAAAGAGCCATTACCACGCCCATATTAACTATTACCTGTACTGCCAGCATACAACTTATCCCCAGTGCAAGATAGGTCCCAAAAAGCTCGGGCGCATTTAAGGCAATCTTGATTCCCCTGATTATAACAAAAGCAAACAGAATCAATAAGACACTCACCCCTATAAATCCTATCTCCTCAGCTATGATTGACAGAATAAAATCGGTATGGGGCTCTGGGAGATAAAAAAGTTTTTGCTTACTATTGCCAAGCCCCACTCCTGAGAATCCACCCGAACCAAAGGCTAAAAAAGAATGGATTATCTGAAAACCAAATCCTTGAGGATCCTCCCATGGGTTTAAAAATGCCCACCACCGATGAAGCCTGTACGCGGTGTGGGAGATCAGGTAAAAAACAATAGGTGTCAGGAGACCTAACAGGATAATGAGCTGCCCTACATGCACTCCACCTATAAAAAGAAGGATTAACATCCACACCCCTATAATTACAGCTCCTCCAAGATCTGGCTGGAGAAGAATAAGTGTCATAAAGATTGACGCCACTAATAAGTGCGGTAAAAGCCCGTGAAAGAGTGTCCCCATATTCTCAACGTTTTTACTCATGCTGTAGGCCACAAAAATTGCCAAAGACAGCTTTACTACTTCAGATGGCTGGATTGAGATAAAGCCAAACCTAAACCATCTCTGAGCTCCTGCCACTTTAACTCCAAAGCCTGGTACAAACAGTAAAATCAATAAAATTAAACTCAATCCCAAAAAAAAGTAGACCAACCTTCTATAGAAAAGGTAGTTAATATTCTTTACCACTATCATAAGAAAAAGCCCAAAAAGACAAAATATCCCCTGCCTTTTAAGATAGTAATAGTGATCTCCATATCTCTCTTCAGCAAGAATTGAACTGGCAGAAAAAACCGCAATGAGTCCAATACCAATCAACAGGAGAACAGCGATGAGAATAAAAGGATCATAGCTATAATTAGCTGTTTTCTTTGACACCATTTTTTAAGCTCCTCACCGCTTCTTTAAAAACTTCTCCCCTGTGCTTGAAGTCTTTAAACATGTCAAAACTGGCGCATGCTGGTGCGAGGAGAACCACATCTCCTTTCTGGGCCTGATTAAATGCAAGAGATACCGCATCAATCATACTGTTTGCCATGTTCCATGATATTTGATTGCCAAATGCCTCTGATAAAAGATTACTTGCCTCCCCTAGTAAAACAGCCCGTTTTACCTTTTCAGACACTGCCTCGACAAACTGCTGATAATCGCTACCCTTATCTCTGCCCCCAGCAATCAAGACAACTGGTTTTGAAAAACTGGTAATAGATTTTATAGCTGCATCTATATTAGTAGCTTTTGAATCATCATAAAAAGATATACCTTGTACAGTATCTACACGCTCAATCCTATGGGGCAACCCCTGAAAATGATCGATTACCTCTTGTATGGTAGCCGGAGGTATCTTGAGGATTAAACATGGTATAATTGCAGCCATCAAATTTGTTCTATTATGGTTTCCTGGCAATGAAAATTGTTCCAAGTGAAATTTAATTATCTCCTCCCCTGGAAGTTTGGCCGCTATACCACCATTTTCTAAAGCTGCAATCCGCTCAGATTTCCTCTCCAATCCATACCTATATACTGTAGGTCCATTTTGGGGCTGCTCCTTTTTGAGCCAGGGATCATCATCATTTAATATGAGGATCTGCTCCGGACCTTGGTTTGCAAATACCCTCTCTTTAGACCTAACATAGGAGGTATAATCCGCATATCTATCAAGATGGTCAGGGCTTATATTAAGAATCAGGGCCATGAGAGGGGAAAAGGTTCGGGTGGTATCAAGTTGAAAGCTGCTTATCTCTAATACCACATAATCAACATCCTGTTCTCCAGCTATATACTGCGTAAGTGGTCGGCCAATATTTCCGCCAACAAATACGCGTTTCCCCCCCCTACGAAGCATCTCACCTATTAAATTTACAACCGTTGATTTACCATTTGTTCCAGTTACAGCTATACATGGTGTTTTTAAATATCTACTCGCAAGCTCTATCTCTCCTATTATGGGAACTCCTTGATCCCTGGCCTGAGCAAGTGGCTTGATATCAAGTGAGATACCAGGGCTTACAACAATTAAATCCGACACTAAAAAGGACTTTATCTTGTGCCCACCAAATTCAAGTTTTACTCCTGATCGCAAAAGATCAGCCACAACATCCTTATTAAAATCAGCCTTCTTTCTTTTTTCACTCACGGCCACTTGAGACCCTTGCCTCACAAGCCATTGAGCCGCTGCAAGTCCACTCTGACCAAGTCCTACCACCAGAACATTTTTTTCAATTTTCAATTATTTACCTTAACTTGAGTGTGCTCATCGAAAGCAGAGCAAGCATAATCGCAATAATCCAGAACCGAATGGTCACCTTTGGCTCTTGCCACCCTTTGAGTTCAAAATGATGATGTAGAGGGGCCATTTTGAATACACGCTTGCCACCAGTTATTTTAAAAAAACTTACTTGCAAAATTACTGATAAGGCCTCAACCACAAAAAGGCCACCAACCAAGATAAGTGTTATTTCATGCTTACTAATCACTGCTATCATCCCTAAGGCAGCACCCAACGAAAGAGAGCCAGCGTCTCCCATAAATACCTGAGCGGGATAGGTGTTGTACCATAAAAACCCCATACCTGCTCCTACCACAGCGCCGCAAAATACAGAAAGTTCTCCTGCGCCACGTACATATGGAATCTGCAGGTATTGGGCAATCTTTATGTGTCCAGTAAGATAAGAAAACACAAGAAAACTAAGGAAAGCGATAATGATCGGCCCTATAGCGAGACCATCCAATCCATCGGTGAGATTAACTGCATTGGATGCACCGACAACAACTAAAATAATCAAAATAATGTAAAACATCCCAATGTTAGGGAGAAAACTTTTAATAAAGGGGAAACTTAGCTTAGAATCAAAACCAGTGTACTTGTACAGAGCTATTCCAACAAGGGCGGCAATTCCGGCCTGCATGGAAAATTTACACCATCCTCTCAGACCCTTACTGCTCTTTCTTGTTACCTTAAGATAATCATCCAAAAAGCCAATAGCACCAAAAAGAAAAGTAACAAGTAAGACCAGCCAGACATACATATTTTTTGGATCCATCCAAAGGATTGAAGATATAAACACTGAAATCAATATAAAGCATCCCCCCATGGTTGGTGTTCCCACTTTATTTTTATGGTTTGGGGGTCCATCCTCTCTGATATACTGACCAATCTGAAGCCTGCTTAACCGTGGAATGATCCAGTATCCAAGAAGTAAAGAAAGAATAAGCGCAGTCAAGGTTGCATAGATAGTTCTGAATGTTATATATCGAAACACATTCAGAAAGGAATAATCAGTATGAAACATATAAATCAGTTTATAGAGCATCCTTCTATCCCTTGCTTAGGCCCTCGATTCATAAATTCGATGACGTATTTATTTACTCGGGACTAAGTGCTGAGTGAGCAATCGCAAAGATTATACTCATTAGAATAGGTTATATTATTTGCGAATCGAAGCACTTAGCCCAAAATATTCACTCACAGCCTCGACCACCTTATCGAGGGCTACTTTTCTTGAACCCTTCATGAAAAGAATATCACCCTTTTGTATATGTGCCTTTATTGAATCACTCATCTCAGTATGAGTAGTTGCAATATGTGTCTGCTTTCTATCCATACCCCGTTTACATGCCCCTTCTATAACATTTCGCCCATGTTCACCCATTACAACTAAATATCTTGCTCCCATATCAGCTACCAGCTGACCCGCATCAAAATGGTATTTGGAGGATTCTTTGCCTAATTCCATCATCTCCCCAAGCCCTATTACCAAACCCTGTTTCTTCCCTACCAAGCCTTTAATAGTCTGCAGAGCCGCCCTGAGAGATGATGGATTTGCATTATAGGTATCGTCAATAATCCGTA
>Ga0315553_10000887_pt1 | contig 25904 bp, 35 predicted proteins | sample SalMarSW160140MG_FD_203099 | JGI IMG/M metagenome (GOLD analysis project Ga0315553, IMG submission 203099) | Salt marsh sediment microbial communities from the Plum Island Ecosystem LTER, Massachusetts, United States - Salt Marsh Sediment SW1601-40 ... | reverse complement strand
CGTTGGAGCGTCCACCGATCGGGGGGCACGATCCGAGTCATCCCGATCGTGAGATTACCCGCAAGCCCGACCCGAATGAACCTCTGGCGGTCTTGGTGTTCAAGATTGTGGCGGCCAAGCCGGTCGACCAGTACTACGTACGGGTGTACTCGGGCGTGCTGAAGACCAACAGTCGCGTGCTCAATGCCACGCGGTCGCGCAAGGAGAATGTCAGCCGCATCCACCGCGTGTTTGCCAAGCGGCGAGAACAGCTCGACGAGGTCCGCGCGGGTGAGATCGTAGTGCTGATCGGGCTGAAGCATTCGCTCACGGGCGACACGCTGTGTGATGCTAAAGCGCCGGTGGTGCTGGAGCACATCGAGTTTCCGGATACGGTGATCAGTGTGGCGGTTGAGCCGAAGTCCAGCCGCGACCGGGAGGGGCTTTCCGAGGCCCTGCACAAACTGTCGCGGCAGGACCCGACGTTCACGTACCGGGTGGATGCCGAGAGTGGGCAGACCCTGATCGCGGGAATGGGCGAGCTGCATTTGGAGGTGATTGAGCACAGGCTGGCGCATGAGATGGGCGTGCCGATCAACGTAGGGCGGCCCCGCGTCGTCTATCGGGAGACGGTGCAGGGCAGGGCTGAGGCGGAGGGGCGTTTCATCCGTCAGACGGGGGGCCACGGGCAGTACGCGGTGGTGGAACTGGCGGTGGAGCCCTATCGGCCAGACGAGGGCGAGCCCAGCATTGCCTTCGAAAGCCAAATCAAGGGAGGCGTCGTCCGACGGGAGTACGTCAAGGCGGTCGAACAAGGGGTGCGGGACGGGGCCAGCAGCGGCAGCCTTGCGGGGTATCCTGTTGTCAACATTAAGGTTACGTTGCTGGATGGCCGCGAGCACGAGGTCGACAGCTCCGAACTGGCGTTCGAGAACGCTGCGCGGCTTGCGTTCCACAAGGCCGTGGGCAAAGCCAGCCCCAGTCTGCTCGAACCCATCATGGCCCTTGAGGTCGTTGTACCGGAGGAGTCCTTTGGGGCGGTCAACGGGGATCTCCAGGCCCGTCGTGCGGTGATCACGGGCACCTCGCAGCGGGGCCGGCATCACCGGGTGATTCACGCGCAAGTGCCGCTGGCAGAGATGTTTGGCTACGCAACCGAGATCCGCAGCCTGACGGCAGGGCGGGCCAGTTGGAGCATGGAGCCTTTGAGCTACGGGCTGATGCCGACGTCGCTGGCTGAACAGATTCTCCAGGGCGTCTAGGGCGGTTGTGGGGCGTGTTTGGGGCGGGCGTGGATTTTGTGCGGCAGCGGGGCTTGACAGCACTGGGAGAGGGAGTAACATGGCGGGTCTACGCAAACTATGGGATTGTTTGTAGTTAGCGTTAAGCAAGGCGGTTGGCGGGATGGAACGCGAGCGGATTCGCATCCGGATGGAAGCATATGATCACCGGTCGTTGGATGCATCGGCCCGTGAGATTGTCGAGCACGCCAAGCGGACCAGCGCGAGGGTGCGTGGGCCGATTCCCTTACCCACGCGTATCGAGCGCTATACCGTGCTGCGATCGCCGCACATTGACAAGAAATCGCGTGAGCAGTTTGAGATGCGCACGCACAAGCGGCTGATCGACATTCTGGAACCGACGGCGCGTACTGTGGAGGCACTGAATAGGCTGGTCGTGCCGGCGGGCGTGTTTGTGAAGATCAAGGCGTGACGGTCTTTGGCGGCGAAGACCTGTTCGACGCTCTTCCTTAACAGGGACAGATAGGCGCACGAGACGGATCGTGCGTAAGATGACGAAGGCCTAGAGGCGCAGGGACGTTTGCACCTTATGGTAGCGGCGATTTTGGGCAAAAAGATCGGGATGACGCGCGTGTTCGACGAGCAGGGCGTGTCGGTACCGGTAACGGTCATTCAGGCGGGTCCCTGCCGGGTGCTTCAGGTGCGGAGCAGCGAGGGCAAGGACGGGTATGACGCGGTGCAACTGGGCTTCGAGGAGATCAAGCCTCGCCGTTCGACCAAGCCTATGATCGGGCACGCGGGCAAGGCCGGCTCGGAGCCGGTTCGATTCGTGCGAGAGATTCGTCTGTCCGAGCCGACCGACACGGAGTGCGGCGCCGAGCTGACGGTTGCCTTGTTTACGCAGCAGGAGGTCAAGTACGTGGACATCGTCGGCACGAGCAAGGGGCGAGGCTTTGCCGGCGTGATGCGGCGTCACAACTTCGGGGGGCAGCCGGACAGTCATGGGACCGAGCGCAAGCACCGGTCGGCGGGCAGCATCGGGGGGCATGCCCCGGGCGCACTGGGTCGTGGCATCAAGAAGGGCAAGCGGATGCCCGGTCATATGGGTCATCAACGCTGCACGGCTAGGAATCAGGCGCTGGTGGGCGTGGACGCGGAGCGACACGTTCTGCTGGTCCGGGGGAGCGTGCCCGGCCCGAACGGCAGCTACGTGATGGTTCGTGCGAGCAAGACGAAACACTAGGGATGATTTCACAGTTGGTCGACAATGATCGAGTTGGCGGTCTACAACCAGAAGGGCGAGCAGGTCGACACGGTTGAGGTCGACGAGATTCGTTTGGGCGGCTACGTTCGCCCGAAGCTGCTCAAGCAGGCGTTGGTGATGTACCATGCCAATGGCCGGGTTGGGACGGCGTCGACGCGTTCGCGTGGGATGGTGGCTGGTTCGACGCGGAAGATTTATCGTCAGAAGGGCACGGGCAATGCTCGTATGGGTTCGGTGCGTTCACCGATCCGACGAGGCGGTGGGGTGGCGTTCGCCAAGCGTGCTCGCGACTTCTCGCGCGGCATGCCCCGGAAGATGCGGCGGTTGGCTCGTGACAACGCGATTCTGGCGAAGATGCAGTCCAACGAGACAATCATCGTCGATGATCTGACGTTCGAGCATCCCAAGACGAAGGCGTTTGCCGGCGTGCTGGAGAGCCTGAAGGTTCGCTCGGGTTGCTTGGTGGCGCTGGCAGAGGCGGACGAGATGGTGTGGAAATCGGGCCGGAACCTTCCGAAGACGGAAATCCGGCCCGTTCGGCAGTTGAATGCGTACGAGGTGTTGCGGCGGAAGCATTTGCTGATGACGCGCGCGGCGTTGGATTTGCTTTTGGGTGAGCCGGAGGCGTCGTCGGTCGCCACGTAGGAGTGCGTTCGCCGTGGATCTGTATCATACGATTGTCAGACCGCTTGTGACGGAGAAGACGACGCATCAGTCGCGTCAGTCGTTCGAAGCGACGCGCAACAAGGCGGATCGAGGCGGGACGTTCAGCTTCGAGGTGCATCCGGAGGCGAACAAGCAGCAGATCAAGCAGGCGGTCGAGAAGATCTACGGCGTTCGCGTATTGAACGTGCGGACGGCTGCCCGCCGCGGCAAGGAGCGTCGGTATCGTTACAAGCGGGGCGTAACGCGGCATTGGAAGAAGGCGGTGGTGGTGTTGCGGGCGGACTCGCCAACCATCGAGGAGTTGCTGTTCTAGGTGGGCAGTAGTGCAATGGCCATCAAGATATACAAGCCGACTTCAGCAGGACGACGTCGCTCGTCGGTCAATCAGCACGCAGAGCTGACCGATCGTCGGAAGCGGCCCGAGAAGTCGCTGCTGGAGACGCTGCACAAGAGCGGCGGGCGTAATCACCACGGGGTGATCACGGCGCGGCATCGGGGCGGGGGCAACAAGCGTCGGTACCGGCGGATCGACTTCAGGCGAAATCGCGACGATGCGCCGGGCAAGGTGGTTGCGGTCGAGTACGATCCGAATCGTACGTGTCACATCGCCCTGTTGGAATATCCCGACGGGGAGAAGCGGTATATTTTGGCGCCGGCGGGCCTTCAGGCGGGCCAGCAGGTCGAGAGCGGCCAGCGGGTGGAACCCAAGGCGGGTAACGCCATGCCGCTGTCGAGTGTGCCCGTGGGCATGGACGTGCATAATGTTGAGATGGTGCCGGGCGGCGGGGGTAAGCTTGTGCGGTCGGCCGGCGCCTCGGCGCGACTGTTGGCGCGAGAGGGCGATTGGGCGACGTTGGTTCTGCCATCGGGTGAGATGCGACAGGTCCGGGTGGAGTGTCGGGCGACGGTAGGTACGCTGGGCAACGCGGATCATCAGAACGTGCGGCTGGGCAAGGCGGGTCGGCGGCGCCACATGGGTCGTCGTCCGCACGTGCGAGGTACGGCGATGAACCCGGTGGCGCATCCACTGGGCGGAGGAGAGGGTCGCAGCGGTGGCGGGCGGCACCCATGTTCGCCGTGGGGCAAGTTGGCCAAGGGCGGGCGGACGCGTAATCCGCGCAAGCGGGCCTCGAGCAGGCGTATCCTGCGGCGCCGCCGCAGCGTGCGGTACGGGCAGGTGGCGTTGAAGGGCAGGTAAGCCAGATACGGACCGGTAGACGATGTCTCGATCATTGAAGAAAGGCCCGTTTGTCGACGAGAAGCTGTTCCTGAAGGTTCAGCGCGCCAAGGAGGGCGGCCCGGGTGGATCGATTCGCACGTGGTCGCGTCGGTGCACGATCGTGCCGGAGTTTGTGGGCCAGAATTTCGAGGTCCATAACGGCCGGCACTTCATCAAGGTTTTCGTGACCGAGGAGATGGTGGGACACAAGCTGGGTGAGTTTGCGCCGACGCGGACGTTCCGCGGACACAGCGGAGGCAGGCGTTAGGGATTCGGGCGGTAATTGACGGTGGCTACGATGCCTTATACGGCCAAGCATCGATTCGCACGCATAAGCCCGCGGAAGGCGAGGCTGGTTACGGACCTGATCCGGGGCCGTCACGTGAACGACGCGCTGGAGATTCTGCGGTTCGTCAACAAGCGAGCGGCGGTGATGATCGACAAGGTTCTACGATCGGCTATAGCCGACGCCGACGAGAAAGAGGCCGACGTATCGCGTCTGTACGTGATGGAGGCCCATGTGGACGAGGGGCCGAGCTTCAGGCGGTGGCGGCCGAAGGATCGTGGTCGGGCGCATCCGATTGATAAGCGTACGAGCCACATTGTCGTGACGGTGGATGAGTTGAGTGACGGACAGGCAGGACGACGAGCAGCCGCCGGGTAGGCGGGTCGAGGAAACCTGTGGGTCAGAAAGTCAGTCCAATCGGCTTCCGCATAGGGATCACGGAAGATTGGCGTTCGCGCTGGTACGCTCCGAAGGCGGCGTTCGGGGAGTTTCTGGTCGAGGATCAGAAGGTCCGGAAGTTCATCGACGAGCGATTGAATCGCCAGCCGCCGTACGCGGCGGTGGCTCGTATGGACATCGAGCGGACGCGGAACGAGGTAAAGGTGGTGCTGTACACCGCGCGGCCTGGAATGGTAATCGGTCCGCGCGGCGCGGAGGTCGACAAGCTGAAGGAGGCGCTCGAATCGTTGATCGACCGCAAGGTTGCGGTGAACATCATCGAGATCAAGACCCCCGATGTGAATGCCCAGCTTTGTGCTGAGGGTATTGCGGAGCAACTGAAGCGTCGGTCGAGCTTCCGTCGTGTGATGAAGCAGCGTTGCGAGGCGGCGATGGCGGCCGGTGCCAAGGGTGTGAAGATCATCTGCAAGGGTCGTCTGGGCGGTTCGGAGATGGCCCGACGCGAGACGCAACTTCTGGGATCGATTCCGTTGCAGACCTTGCAGGCGAAGGTGGATTACGGCTACGCCCTGAGCCGGACGACGTACGGGGCAATCGGGGTGCGAGTGTGGATCTACCGTGGGCGCTACGACGAAGTGGCGTCGGAACGGGAGACGACAGGTGCACCTCCGGCGAGAAGGATGCGCCGTTAGGGTTTCGGCCGGTCGAGCGTCGGCGTTTTGGCGGTCGCTCGAGCGTGGCGGGTATGTGTCGAAGTATGGAGTGTAAGCGATGCCGTTGATGCCCAAGCGAGTCAAGTTCCGCAAAAGCCAGCGGGGCAAGATGCGTCCTCGAGCGACGCGGGGCAACACGGTTGCGTTCGGAGAGTACGGCCTGCAATCTCTGTCGACCAGTTGGATCACGGCCAGGCAGATCGAGGCGGGGCGCGTGGCTGCCACGCACTTTCTGCACCGCGAAGGCCGGGTATACATTCGCATCTTTCCGGCCAAGCCGGTTTCCAGCAAGCCGCTGGAGACGCGGATGGGCAAGGGCAAGGGAGAGCCGGAGTTTTGGGTGGCGCGCGTGCGAGCGGGCACGATGTTGTACGAGATCAGCGGCGTCGACCAGGACGTTGCCCGACAGGCGCTGGCGCGGGTGGCCAGCAAGATGCCGGTGCGCTGCCGATTTGTGATGCGTCGTCACGGCATGTAGCGGGATGTAGGCGAGAGCGGCATGAAGATTGGCGAAATCAGAGAGCTCAAGAGCGACGAATTGCACGCCGAGCTCGACCGGCTTCGGCGGCACCTGTTCGACTTGCGCAGTCAGGCGGTGACCGAGAAGCTGGAGGATCCAGCGCAGATGATGAAGACCAAGAGAGACATCGCCCGGGTCTTCACGGTTCTCGAGGAACGGGCGCGGATGGGCGACGAGGTAGCCGGGCAGTACCATCACGAGGCGATTGCCACGCACCGGCGAGGCTAGGCGGATAAGCGAGACGAGCATGGCGGAGCAGACGGCCGACAAGCAAGAGCAGATAAGTCCCAAGCCGGCACGGCGCCAGCGCAAGACGCGCGTAGGGGTGGTTACGTCGGACAAGCGGGACAAGACGGTTTGCGTGCGTGTCGAGACGCTGTCGAGGCATCGGCGCTACACGAAATACGTTCGGAGCCGCACGAATCTGCAAGTACACGACGAGCGCGGTGAGGCGCGAGAAGGCGACCGGGTCGAGGTGGTGGAGTGTCGGCCCTACTCGAGGACGAAGCATTGGCGTCTGACACGCGTGCTGCATCGCGCTGAGGAGGGCGGCCGGACGGCCGAGTCGATCGAGACATGATTCAGGCGCAGACTGTGGTGGACGTTGCGGACAACAGCGGGGCCAGGCAGGCTCAGGTCATCCGCGTGTTGTCGGGCAGTACGGGCCGGGCGGGCAAGAAGCGTCTGCGTCGGGCCGTCGTGGGCGATATCGTCATCGTGACGGTGAAGAAGGCGATGCCCAACAGTGAGTTTATGAAGGCGGGTAACCGCAAGGCGCGGGTGCAGCGAGCGGTGGTCGTACGCAGCAAGTATCCGACGCGACGGGCGGACGGCAGTTACGTACGTTTCGACCGGAACGCCGTGGTGTTGGTGGATGGCAATAACGAGCCGCGCGGGACGCGCATCTTCGGGGCGGTGGCCCGGGAGTTGCGAGAGAGGAACTTCATGAAGATCGTCTCGCTGGCCAGCGAGGTCGTGTAGGGCCGCTCTACAGCGGCTAGGACGGTGTTTGCAGTTATGGCTTGCCACGTAAGGCGCGACGACACGGTGCAGGTGATTGCCGGGGACCACAAGGGTCAGACGGGCAAGGTGCTGCGTGTGAACCCGGAACGTGAGCTGGTGGTGGTGGAAGGTGTGAACATGGTCTATCGCCACATGCGTCGCAGCCGGCAGAACCCGCAGGGCGGGCGAATTCAGAAGGAGGCGCCGATTCACCTGTCGAACGTGCTTCCGGTGGATCCCAAGACGGGTCGCGGCTCACGTGTGCGGATGCAGGTGGATCGCGGCGCCGACGGCAAAGTGATCAAGAAGACAAGGGTAACCGTATCCGGAACGGTCTTGGGCGAGGTGACCCGAGCCAGACCGGAGGCGTAGGCGGGCGGGTCGAGTAGGAAATGGGCATGGCTGTACTGCCGAGATTGCTGGATCGCTATCGCACGGAAATCGTGCCCCAGCTCAAGGAAGAGTTGAGCTGTGGGAACGAGTTGGGCTTGCCGCGTTTGGAGAAGGTGGTGGTCTCGCAGGGCCTGGGCAAGGCCGTGGCCGAGGCGGGCGGCAAGATACGCGATAACAAGCGCCTTCAGGAGGCCGAGGAGCAATTGCGTATCATTACGGGGCAGAAGCCCGTGATGACGCGCGCCCGCAAGAGCGTATCGAATTTCAAGGTGCGTGAAGGGTGGGAGGTCGGCCTGAAAGTGACGCTTCGCGGGGCGCGGATGTATGAATTTCTGGACCGTTTGGTGAGCCTGGCCATTCCGCGAGTGCGGGATTTTCGTGGACTGAACCCGCAGAGCTTTGACGGTCGAGGCAACTATAACCTTGGCGTGAGCGAGCAGACGGTGTTCCCGGAGGTAGACCTCGACAAGGTGACGTATCAGCAGGGCATGAATATCTGCATCGTGACCAGTGCCAAGAGTGACGCGGACGCCCGGGTACTGCTGACGAAAATAGGTATGCCTTTTAGGAACTAGCTCGGGCTTGCTGGTAGCAGGCGAGGGACGATGGCACGAAAAGCATTGGTTCTAAAATCGAAGAAGCCGGCGAAGTATAGTGCGCGGGCGTATACGCGGTGTGAGTTGTGCGGACGCCCGCGGGCGGTGTACAAGAAGTTCAAGATCTGCCGGATTTGTTTCAGAACGCTGGCGAATCAGGGCTTGATACCAGGCGTACGCAAGGCGAGTTGGTGAGCGGGGCGAACTGTCAGAGGCAAACAGCACGATGTGGAGTGATCCAGTAGCCGACATGTTGACGAGGATTCGCAACGCGGTGCGGGCGCGCCGGAAGTCCGTGCAGATTCCGAGCTCGAAGCTGAAGGTGGGCGTTGCGAAGGTGCTCAAGCAAGAAGGGTATATCACTGACTTCGACACGATCGAGGACGCCAAGCAGGGGATTCTGCGGATCGAGTTGAAATACGGTCCGCTGGGCGAGGACGTCATTCAGTCGATTCAGCGTTACTCCCGCCCCGGTGGGCGGCAGCACCGTAAGGTTGCGGATCTTCCGCGGGTGCTGAACGGACTGGGGATCGCGGTCGTGTCGACGAGTAGAGGGGTGCTAAGCGATCGGCAGTGCCGGCAGCAGAACGTGGGCGGCGAAGTGCTCTGCACGGTTTACTGATCGGCGACGGCGATCGAGGCGAAGCGATGTCGAGAGTAGGCAATAAACCGATTCCCGTGCCCGGCGGCGTCAAGGTGACGCTGGCCGATCACCGTGTCCACGTCAACGGGCCGAAGGGGCAGTTGACGTGGTCGTGGCCGGTGGAGATTTCGGTGGAGTTGGATGAAGGCGGCGCGCAGATCATCGTGAAGCGCCCGGGCGACGAGCCGCGGGTGCGAGCGCTGCACGGCCTGACGCGAGCGCTGATCGCCAACATGATCCAAGGCGCCTTGACGGGGTTCGAAAGGCGGCTCGAGGTGCATGGTGTGGGGTACAACTGCAAACTTCAGGGCAAGCAGTTGCTGCTGAACCTGGGTTACATGGGGCTCGCCGAGGGCAAGGCTGCGCAATTCGTGCTGGACGTGCCCGAGGGCGTCGAGGTCGAGGTGACCTCGGTAACGAACCCGGGGCGGTTGGCGGTGCGTGGGGTGGATAAGCAGAAGGTGGGTCAGTTCGCGGCGGAGGTCCGCAAGTTGCGGCCGCCCGAGCCGTACCAGGGCAAGGGAGTCCGGTACGAAGGAGAACAGATTCGCCGCAAGCAGGGCAAGGCGTTTGCGAGCGGCGGCTAGTGGGCGAGGGTCCTGATGGACCGGATTAGGCAGAAAATCGTTCGTCGGAAGCGGCGCCGGCGACATGTGCGTAAGCGGGTCTCCGGTACGCTGCAGCGCCCGAGGCTGACGGTGTTTCGCAGTCTGAAGAACATCTATGCGCAGATCATCGATGACAGCACCGGGCGGACGCTGGCTTCAGCCAGTTCGCGCGACAAGGACCTGCGCGAGTCGGTCGGCGGCGGGTCCAATGCGGCTGCGGCTTCGAAGGTCGGTGCGGCGCTGGGTGAGCGGGCTCGGTCGAGCGGGGTGGAGGCGGTAGCGTTCGACCGCAACGGATATCGATACCACGGCCGGGTCAAGGCGTTGGCGGACGCGGCGCGCGAGGCAGGGTTGAAATTCTAGCCGGCAGGCCGGTGTAAGAGGAGCTGATGGCACGCGAGCCCATAACGCAGGTTGAGGACGAACGACCCTTCGAAGAGACGGTGGTGAAAATCTACCGCTGCGCAACCGTGGTGAAGGGCGGCCGACGGTTCAGCTTCGGTGCGCTGGTGGTCGTGGGCGACCGCGCCGGACAGGTCGGCGTGGGCTACGGCAAGGCGAACGAAGTGCCGCAGGCTGTGGAGAAGGGCATTAAGAGTGCGAGGAAGGCCGTTCAGCCCGTTCCGCTGGCGGGCACGACTATCCCGCATCAGGTGGTGGGGCGCTTCGGCGCCAGCCGCGTGGTGATGGTACCGGCCTCGCAAGGTACCGGCGTGATTGCCGGTTCGAGCGTTCGGGCGGTGCTGGAGTTGGCGGGTGTGCGCGACGTGTTGACCAAGTCGTTTGGATCGACGAGTCCAAAGAACCTGGTCAAGGCGACGTTGGCGGGCCTGCTGGAGTTGCGGTCGGCCGATCAGGTGGAGCGGGTTCGCGGCGTATCATTGGCTTCGTGACGGGTTGACAGCTATGAATTTGACCGAGGCGGGAAAACAGGCAGGGCGGCACCAGCGCGGGCGGCGCGTGGGTCGGGGCGAGAGCAGCGGCCGGGGCAAGACGTGTGGGCGCGGGCACAAGGGATGCAACTCCCGTGCCGGCGGCGGCGCACCGAAGCACCGGGAAGGCGGGCAGATGGCGATCTACCGGCGGATTCCCAAGAGGGGATTCAGCAATGCCAAGTACGCCACCCGTTACACCGTGATCAACGTGGGCGATCTGAGCAACCTGTTTGAGGACGGTGCCCAGGTTAGCATCGAGGCGTTGTGCGAGGTGGGGCTGGTACGTGACGCGGGCAAGCCGGTGAAGGTTCTGGGCGATGGCGAGTTGACCAGGAAGCTTACAGTCTCCGGGCACAAGTTCAGCCGTTCGGCGTCGACGAAGATCAGCGAGGCGGGCGGCGAGGTACGGCAGCTTTAGCCGAGGCAGGGCGTGAGCAGACATGTTCCGGGCCTTCTTCAACATTTTTAGAGTACCCGATCTTCGCAGCAAAGTGATGTTCACGGCGGCGATGCTGTGCATTTACCGCATTGGGTTCCACGTGCCTCTGGCGGGGGTGAATCAGGAGAAGATGGCGTCACACTTCGACTCGGCCACGGCTGGGACCGGGCTGGGTCAGTTGACCGAGTACTTCGCTCTGTTCACGGGCGGGAGCCTTCAGCAGAGCTCGATCTTCGGCCTGGGCATCATGCCGTACATCTCGGCGGCCATCATCTTCCAGTTGCTGGTGACCGTGGTTCCGGCGCTGGAGAAGCTTCAGAAGGAGGGGGACACCGGTCGCCGCAAGATCCAGGAATATACGCGCTACGCGACGGTGGGTTTGTGTCTGGTTCAGGCGTTCTTCTGGATGAGCTACATCCACCGTATGGGTTGGGTGTACCCCGACTACCAGGGTTCGACGCTGGTATGGATGATGGGCCTGCTGGGCATGACGACCGGGACGATCTTCCTGATGTGGCTGGGGGAGCAGATCGACGAGTATGGGATCGGCAACGGCATCAGCCTGATCATCACCGCGGGCATCCTGGCGCGAATGCCGCAGGCAATCATCCTGGTGATCAAGTACGCCGACCTGCGAATGGGAGCTCCGGGGGGGCAGAACACCATGGGGCCGGGCAAGATCCTGTTCTTGATCATGGCGTTCGTGTTTGTGGTGGCGGGCTCGATCCTGATTACCCAGGGCCAGCGGAGGATTCCGATTCAGCAGGCCAAGCAGACGCGGGGACGCCGCGTGTACGGCGGTCAGCGACAGTATCTGCCGCTGCGGGTCAACCACGGCGGTGTCATGCCGATCATCTTCGCCAGTTCGCTGCTTGTCTTCCCGAGCATTGTGTTCGAGTGGCTGTCGCAGGTGAGCTTCGGGCGAAGCGTCTGGAGCTTCCTGGCGGATGCGTTCGGGCGCGGCAACTACATTTACGAGTTGACGTACATTCTGATGATTTACTTCTTCGCGTACTTCTGGACGACGGTGCAGTTTCAGCCGAAGGAGATGGCCAACAACCTCCGGGACTACGGCAGCTTCATACCCGGCCTGCGTCCGGGGCGGCGCACGGCGGAGTACCTTGAAACGGTCATGACGCGCATCACATACGTGGGGGCAGGCTTCCTGGCGGTCATTGCGGTGATTCCGGATGTGGTGGCGTCGCGGCTCGGGATCGATTTCCGGATTTCGGCGTTCCTGGGCGGCACGGGGTTACTGATTGTGGTGGCGGTGATGCTGGACCTGGTTCAGCGGATTGAGGCAAACCTGATCATGCGGAATTACACCGGCTTCCTCGGTGGAGAAGGTGGACGCATCAAGGGAGCGTACGCGTGAGGCTGGTGTTGTTGGGGCCACCCGGGGCAGGCAAGGGCACTCAGGCGAAGCTTCTCGCTGAGCGGTTCGGGCTGGCCCATTTGTCGAGTGGCGACATCCTCCGGGCCGAATGTGCGGCGGCGACCGAGTTGGGCGAAAAGGCCCAGGGCTACATGGACGCAGGGCAGCTTGTGCCAGACGACTTGATCGTGGCGATGATGGCCCAGCACATGGCCCGGGCCGAGCGGGAGCGGGATGGGTATATTCTGGACGGTTTCCCGCGGACGCATGGGCAGGCTCGGGCGCTGGACAGTCAGTTGTCCGAGCAGGGCGGCCGGCTGGATGCGGTCCTGGAATTGAAGGTGGACGACGACGTGGCCGGGCGGCGGCTGGCAGGCCGGCGAGGCAAGGAAAGCCGCACCGACGACGCACCGGAGGTGGTTCGCCAGCGGCTGCGGACGTATCACGAAGAGACGGCACCGATCTCGGCCTACTATGCCGAGCAGGGGCTGTTAAAAGAGGTGGACGGCGGCGGCGAGATTGAAGGGATCCACAACAGGCTGGTGGAGATAGGGCAGGCCTTCGTGGGCAGCCGCGGATAGATGGCTGGCGGGTCGGCCGGGCGTGCATGGCGATTTTCAAGAGCAGACGCGAGATTGAGTTGATGCGGCAGGCAGGCTGCATCGTGTATCGGGTCCTGGAGCACCTGCGTCAGATCGCCAAGCCTGGCGTGACCACGGCGGAGTTGGATGCGGTGGCCGAGCAAATGATCTGCCAGGCGGGTGCCGAGGCGCTGTTCAAGGGTGTTCGCTCGGCTGAGGCGAGCTTTCCGTTTCCTGCGGCGATCTGTGCCAGCCTGAATGAGGAGGTGGTGCACGGCATACCTGGGTCCCGGGAGTTGAAGGAGGGCGACATCCTGAGCGTCGATTGCGGCGTACGGCTTAAGGGCTACTGCGGCGACGCAGCCACGACCATTGCCGTGGGGTCGGTGGCGAGGGAAGTTCAGCGTCTCTTGGAGGTTACGCAAGAGGCGCTTGAGGTTGCTATCCGCGAGGTGCGTCCGGGACGAGGCTGGAACGAGGTCGCACGGCAGATGCAGCGGCATGTGGAAAGTGCGGGCATGTCGGTGGTCCGCAAGTTTGTAGGTCATGGCATCGGTCGCGAGATGCACGAGGATCCGAAGGTGCCGAATTTCGTGGAGCCCGGCCAACGGCAGGACATTCCGTTGGAGCCGGGATTGGTGCTTGCCGTCGAGCCGATGGTGAACTTGGGAACGGCAGGAGTGAAATATGCCGACAGCAGCGGGTGGACCGTGGTGACGACCGATGGGCGTCCATCGGCCCATTTCGAGCATATGCTGGCGGTGACGAGCGACGGTGTGGACGTGTTGTCGGACGGACATTAGACGGCGAGAGCAGACGAGTAGGTGGGCATCATGAAGGTTCGTGCGAGTGTGAAGCGAATCTGTGAGAACTGCAAGATTGTGAAGCGCAAGGGCGTGGTGCGAGTGGTGTGCACCAACCCACGTCATAAGCAGCGGCAGGGGTAGATGTAGCGCTCGGGCGGCCTGTGTGGCGGGCCGGTCGGGCCAGAGAGGGATGGACGGAAGCGTCGGAGGTAGACTATGCCACGTTTAGCGGGCGTTGAGATACCCAACGAGAAGCATGTGGTCATCTCGTTGCGTTACATCTACGGCATCGGACCGCGTCGCGCGAAGGATATCTGCGAAAGGGCGAGGATCGAGCCGAGCATGGCGGCCGGCAAACTCTCGGAGGATGAGTTGAGCCGGATCGCGTCGATTCTCGAGCAGGAGTATATAACCGAGGGCGCGTTGCGGCGGCAGGTGCAGCAGAGCATCGCCCGTCTGCGTGACATCGGGTGTTACCGAGGTTTGCGGCACCGCCGCGGGCTTCCGGTCCGCGGGCAGCGGACGCGTACCAATGCGCGGACGCGCAAGGGCCCGAAGAAGACGGTGGCAGGCAAGAAGGGAATCAAGGAGATGCATCGTGGCTAAGGCGGGCAAGCGACGGGTTCGTCGGCACGTGGCTCGGGGCATTGCCCACATCAAGGCTACGTTCAACAACACGTTGATCACGATAACGGACTACAGCGGAGAGACGCTTTGCTGGGCGTCGGCCGGCACGATGGGCTTCAAGGGCACGCGCAAGAGCACGCCCTTTGCCGCTCAGCGAGCGGCTGAGAGCGTGGCGCAGGCAGCCAAGCGGCACGGCGTGACGGAGTTGGAGGTACGGGTGAAAGGCCCGGGTTCGGGTAGGGAGCCGGCGATCACGGCGTTGCAGGCGGCGGGGCTGAGGATTCAGGCGATCGAGGATGTGACCCCGCTGCCGCACAACGGCTGCCGTCCGCCGAAGCGGCGGCGGGTGTAAGCGGCGACGAGCGGCCGTGGGCCGATCGGACGAAGGAAGGTTATGGCGCACAATACAGGTCCAGTTTGTCGGCTGTGTCGTCGCGAAGGCATCAAGTTGATGCTGAAGGGGTATCGCTGCGAGACGGCTAAGTGTCCGATGGAGAAGCAGTATCGCAGCCGTCCTCCCGGTATGCATTCGTGGCGGCGCACGCGGACGAGCGAATACGGTGTGCGCCTGCGCGAGAAGCAGAAAGTCAAGCGCTACTACGGGGTATACGAGCGGCAGTTCATGAAGTACTTCCGGGCCGCCGAGCGCACGCGGGCCAATACGGGTGAGGCGCTTCTGTGTCTGCTGGAGCGCCGGTTGGACAATGTGGTGAGCAAACTGGGTTTTGCCTCGTCTCGACCGGCTGCACGACAGATGGTTCAGCACGGGCATGTGTACGTCAACGGGCGGCGGCTGAATCGATCGGGCTATTTGGTGAGGCAGGGCGACCGCGTGACGGTCAAGCCGGCGCAACGGTCGACGCAAATGGCGCACATGACGCTGGAGGCGGTGGGTGGAGGGGGGCCGCAGCCGTGGTTGCAGATTGTCCCGGAGCGCCTTGAGGGGACGGTAAGCGCGTTGCCCAGCCGGGATGACGTTCAGATTCCGGTAGAGGAGCAGTTGATCGTCGAGCTTTGCAGCCGCTAGGTCAGCGTTGATACTTCTTCGCATTCGGGAGGCCAGCCAGATGCGAGTCAGATGGCGTGGATTGGAGTTACCGACAACAGTAGTTCGTGATGAAGAGACCGGTACGGATCAGTACGGTCGTTTCATCATCGAACCGTTCGAGCGAGGCTTCGGGACGACGGTAGGCAACAGCCTTCGGCGCATTCTCCTGTCGAGTCTTGAGGGAGCGGCGGTGACTCGTGTCAAGATTGCCGGGGCGCCGCACGAATTCAGCAGCCTGCCCGGGGTGCTGGAGGACGTCACGGACATTATCCTGAATATTAAGTCGCTGGTCGTGCGGTTCGAGGGCGACGAACCAAAGATCATGCGCGCGGCGCGCCAGACCAAGGGTGAGATACGAGCGGGCGACATCGAGGCGGATCCGTCGATCGAACTGATAAACAAGGATTCGCTGCTGGCAACGCTCACCGACGATGTGCCGTTCGAGATCGAGATGACGGTGGCGAAAGGCCGCGGCTACATCCCCGCCGAGGAAGTGATCGAGGAGGAACAGGAGATCGGTGTTATCCCGATCGACGCGGTATTCTCCCCGGTGACGCGCGTGCGATACAAGACAGAGGATACGCGTGTTGGCCGGCGGACCAATTACGACCGGTTGATGTTGGAGGTGTGGACGAAGGGCACGGTCGTGCCTGAGATGGCGCTGGTGGAGGCGGCCAGAATTCTGCGGAAGCATCTGAATGCCTTCGTCCAGTACTTCGAGTTGGGTGAGGAGCGAACCGGCGAGCCGGTCGAGGTCGTGGCGGGCGAGGCCGAGGCCGATCCGGAAATGCTGCGCAAGCTTAATATGAACATCCGAGATCTGGATTTGTCCGTGCGTGCGGGCAACTGCCTCGTGTCGGCCCAGATCAACACCGTGGCGGATCTCGTCCAGATGGCCGAAGTCGACCTGTTGAAGTTCCGGAATTTCGGCAAGACGTCGCTCCGCGAGGTGAAGCGCAAACTGGCCGATTTAGGACTGAGGCTCGGCATGGACCTGACGCCATTGAAGCAGCAATTGGCCGAGGCGCCGTCCACCGCCCAGGCGGCGAATGTCGAGTAGCCGATTACACCCGGAGGGTTGTCCATGCGACATCTTGTAAGCGGACGCAAGCTGGGGCGGACGTCGGCGCACCGGCGGGCGCTGCTGAGGAATCTGGCCCAGTCTCTCGTCGAGCACGAGCAAGTGCGAACGACGCTTCCGAAAGCCAAGGAGCTTCGACGGTTTGCCGAGAGGCTTATTACAGTGGCCAAGAAAGCGCATCAGGGAGACGTGGCCGCTCGGCAGATGCTGGTCAGGAAACTGTGCGACCGGGCCATCATCTCGGCCGAGCACCGCGAAGCCTACGATCTGATGAGTGACGCTGCCCGACAGAAGGTGTTGCGGTCGCGCAGCGGGCGAAGGCATCGGAGCGGCCAGCCCCGTCCGGGGTTGTCGTTCACGGCTGAGTCTGTCGTTCATCGACTGATCAACACGATTGCGCCGCGCTATGCCGATCGTCCTGGTGGCTATGCGAGGATCATCAAGCTGGCGACGCTGCGCATAGGCGACGGCGGTCAACAGGCGATCGTACAACTGGTCGGCTCGGAGGAGGCACAGGGCAAGGCACGCTCGTCGGGAACGACGGCGCGCCGCAAGCGGGCGACGAGCCGACAGCAGGCAGCGCGCGATGTGCTTCAGGCGTCGCGGCCACCATCGAAGGGCGCCGAGGCCCCTGCCGATAGCGCGTCTGCAGCGCCCGAGGCGACGGACACGCAGCCCGAGCCGTCGGCCGACCAGGCAGATGAGCAGGCCCAGTAGACGCAAGGGTTGTAGCGTGTGCCCGTTGTCGATGGGGGCTTTTTGTGAGCGATGAAGCCGATTGTATCTTCTGCAAGATTGCCGCGGGCGAAATCCCGTCCATGAAGGTATTGGAGGACGGGCAGAGCATTGCTTTCCTGGATATCAATCCGCTGGCGGAAGGCCACGTCCTGCTGATCCCGAAAAACCATTTCGAGACGCTCGACGAGATGTCGCCCGATCTTGTAGCGGCCGTGACCGCACACCTGCCGCCTCTGGTGGCGGCGGTCACGCGCGTGGCCGGCGCCGAGGGCTGTAACGTCTTGCAGAACAACGGTCGTGCCTCCGGGCAGGTCGTGCCTCACGTTCATTTCCACGTGATCCCGCGTCGGGCGGGCGACTCGCTGGGATACCGTTGGCCTGCGGGCAGCTACGCGGCGGGACGTGCCGAGCAGATGCACGCTGCGTTGCAGCAGACGTTGGGCGAGCTCATGTGATCAGGCGGGCGAACACGGTTCGGCGCGTACGCGACGATTGACAGCTTCCGGGCGGGTTCGTAGAATCTTCCAGCATGCCATAGGGAACACCGTGTAAGCGACCTCTTGAGGTGCATTGGATGGTTGAACTGGGCGGGCAGGTGTTCTTCGCTGGGGTCCTTGGTCCGATCCTTTGGGGGCTAGGCGTCTGGTCGCACCTGCGACTGGATCCGGACGCCGTCTACAAGCTCTTTCTCTACCCGTACCTGGTGGTCGTGAGTATTGTCTGTGTGTACGGGTTTCATCGCTGGGTTCTGGTCTGGCTGTATTATCGCTACCGCAGGAACGCGCCGCGGCAGCTCGCCTGTTTTGTGCAGCCGCCTAGGGTGACGATCCAACTTCCGATGTACAACGAGCAGTACGTGGCCCGGAGGGTCATCGAGAAGGCCTGCCAGATCGACTATCCCGGCGACCGCTTGCAGATTCAGGTGCTGGACGACTCGACCGACGAGACCGTGGACATCGCGCGCGACACCGTCGAAAGGATGCGGCTGGTCGGCCACGATATCGTCTACCTCCACCGCGAACATCGCACCGGCTATAAGGCCGGGGCGTTGGAGGAGGGACTGAAGACCGCCACCGGCGAGTTTGTCTGCATCTTCGACGCCGACTTTATGCCCCCTCCCCAGATTCTGCGCGAGACCATCGACTATTTCGCCGATCCGTCGGTCGGGATGGTGCAGGCCCGATGGGACCACATCAATCGGGACCATTCGCTGCTGACCAAGACCCAGGCCATCCTGCTGGACGGGCACTTCATGATCGAGCACACGGCCCGGAACCGGTCCGGGCGTTTCATGAGCTTCAACGGGACGGCCGGCCTGTGGCGCAAGAGCTGCATCGCATCGGCCGGGGGCTGGCAACACGACACGCTGACCGAGGACCTCGACCTGTCGTACCGGGCCCAGTTGAGGGGTTGGAAGTTTGTGTTCCTGCCCAACCTGATCTCGCCGGCCGAACTGCCTCCCGAGATGAACGCCTTTAAGTCGCAGCAATACCGCTGGGCCAAGGGCGGTGCGCAAACGTGCAAGAAGTTGCTGCCGAGGATCCTGCGGTCGCGCCTGCCCTGGAAGATCAAAGTCGAGGCGTTCTTCCACCTTACCAGTTGTGTTGTGTACATCTTCATGGTGCTGCTGACGCTGCTGCTGTTTCCGGCCTTGTATCTGAAACTCTCGCTGTTCCGCGACGGCATATTGGGACGGGTTGCCTTTGACGCATCGTTGTTTCTGATTGCGACGTGCTCGCCGAGCACGTTCTATCTGGCCAGTCAGCGTGAGATTTTTCATACCTGGGCCGACAAGATCAAATTCCTGCCTTTGCTGATGGCGCTGGGCATTGGGATCGCGCTGAGCAACGCTCGTGCCGCCTTGGCGGGCTTCTTCGGCAAGCCGAGTGAGTTCGTGCGTACGCCCAAGTTCGGCGTGGCGGCTGCGTCCGACCGGATGTGGCGCAAGCGCGCCAAGACGTACCAGAAACCCGGGAAACGCGACATGCAGCCCTATGCCGAACTGGCCGTCGGATTGTATCTGTTGGCCTGCGTGGGTTTGTGCTTCGTCTATGAAAAGGTGACGGTGGGTATTCCATTTCTGCTGCTGTTCATGAGCGGGTACCTGTACGTGAGTCTAACCAGCCTGCTGCCCCATCGGGCAGAACAGCCGGCAGACGCCGCCGAAGCTCCGACCGAGGCCGAGCCCGCCGTTCGTGCACGTCGTGCAGGCCGAGATACCCCGCTGTCGACGATTCCTGCATCCCACGATTGACCCGTGTGCCAACTACTTTCTGACACCGCGTGAGAGGTGCGAGTCGTGTTGCGCTGGCGATGGTTGTGTGAAGGTGGACGGCGAGTCATCGGGCTCCTGCTTGCGTCGGGGCTGCTCGGGTGCAGCCAGCAGGGGTCCACGCTCGGTGACATCGAGGGCCCGCGGTCGGCGGCTATACAGCCGGAGGTAACGCCTGCGCGTCCGCTGGCGATTCCTGCCGATCTACCCCGAGCGACGGCAAGACCATCGCCCAAGCGGCGCCTGCTTTTTACGGTGACAGGGTTGGCTCGGATACCGGACGACCTGCCCGAGCGGCAGGCCAAGCTCGCCGGGATCGAGGCGGGGCTCGTGGACGCCCTCTATCGTATAGTTCGCGAGAGGCCGAACGACTTCGAGTTCGTCACAGGCGAGCCGACGAGCGCGGAGTTCGTGGTCGCTTTGGGTGAGGGTCTGACACTGCGTTATCGCCACGCCCCGGGCGCGCCGCCGGAGTTGGAGTTGGTGCTTGACGATCGCGGTCGTCGTACGCGTCTGCGCGTCGTCGATGGGTGTCTGACGCATGCCCCGTACGACTCGGCCGCGGTCTCGAAGGTGCTCGCCCGAACCGGCGGCGCGATCAAGCTTCTATATTCCGGCTGGTCGGACCAGCCTGGACACTATCGCGTGCAATTCGGCTATTACGAGTTGGCGACGTCTGGCCGGGGCGGACGTCACCATCCTTTTGCCGACGCACCGAGCCCGCCCGCGGCATCGTCTGAGAGTGCCCTGTAGTTGCTTAAGCCGGCGGCTCATCGCCGATCTTTGCTCTTGTATCGCAGAAGGTACTGCTTGGCGAACGGCGTGGTCCCGGCCGAACTGTGTCCCACACCGGGTATGACGTGAAAGCCGAGTCGGCAGGGGAGTTTGTGTTCTTTGGCGTACGTCTTCATTGCGAGATAGAAGTTGCGTCCCCGTTCGAGCCGGCTCAGCCCCTGCGTGTCGGTTCCGCCGGCGCTGGGGTCCGGGGTGTTGTCTTTGCCTCCTACGACTACCGCAAAGCGTAATCCGACGAACTTGTCTACATGGAACGTGATGTTTTCGGTGCCCGGCCGCGGATCGATTCCATAGTGGTAGCGGACGTTCGGGTCGGGGAACGTGTAGTTCCCGGCGGCGCTGGCCACGCCACCCGCGATTCGTTCCGGGTGCACCAGCGCAAACCGATGCGCGAACTGTCCACCGGCCGAATGGCCGTATATGTAGAACTTCTTCGTGTCGGCGGGGCAGGCGGTGCCCACATCATCCAGAATCTCCAACAGTCGCAGGTCCGCGCGAACACCCAGAATATTCAGACGGTTATAGTTAGGGAACGTTTTGACGTCGAACAAGGGGGCTACGATCACGATGCGTTTTGCCTCGGCCGCGTCGATCCATCTTTCTGCGTACTCCCGCGGATTGAGGCTTCGCCCATGCACGAGCACGAGCACTTTTGCCCGAACGGACTGCTTGTCCGGCAGGCTTTTGGGCACGTAGAGGAAGTACCGTGTGCCCTTGCATTCGCGGTCGATCATCTCGCCGCGCGGCACGTGTGGGGCCGCGCCCAACGCGACGGCGCCGAGGCAGAGCGTTACGACGACGGTCAAAATCGGCGATGTTCTACTGCACTGCCTCATCGGCTGCGACCGGCGCATCCGGCTGCGTACCGTCCCCGGTTTGACCGCCACCGCCTTGAGGCGATGGCCCGTTTGCCCCATCCGCGCCGTCGATCGTGAAGTCCTCGTCCCGGAGGGGGGCCGTGAGGTCGAGTTGGCTGTACAGATAGGCTGCATCAAGCACATCGTCCGTCAGCCAAAGTAGTGTGCCGGCCGCGAGCCGCGTTTCGGCTCCCACAAACAGGTCCTGCCGCACATGTCGGGCACCCGAGCCGGGGGGATAGCGAATGTCTAAATGATACACTGCCTGGTCCAATTGTTCAAGCTGTTTGAGCCCCAGATAGGTGACTGTCGGCGACTGTTGCGGCTCGGCGCGGTCGATCGCCTCGAGGGTCCGCTCGACCATGCGGGCCAGCCCGAATTCGGTGATTTTTCGCTTGGCCTTACCCCACACCACCGGGTCCTCCACGCGATAGCGGCCCAGCGCCGGAGGCAGGCCGGGCAGCAGCCCACGTCTGGGCATGATCAGCAGGCGGTTATCGTGCTTGCCGTCGACGTACAGCGACTCGACCACTTCGCTGTCGGGCGGGTCGGTCCAGATCATCTTGATGCTCAGCGGATCGGCCCGGTACATCACACGTATGTACTCGGGTGGCTGAAGCTGAGGGATGAGTCCCAGTCGTTCCTGACGGTATAGCAGCAACGTGTACTCTTGTATCTGGCGGCTGCGCTCGAGGCACTCGCGCAGATACCCAACCGGGTCCTGCTCGATCAATCGTACGTCGTCCGGGCCGGTGTCAGTCGGCTTGCTCGTTGCCATCATTTCAGGGGCGGTGGCCGCCGCGCAGCCGTACACCGCCGTCACCCAAGCCATCGACGCCAGCGAAACTCGTCTTCGTTTACCCACAACCGTTCCCTTCCATTGATCTGTTAGTCCTGTTCTTCGCCGCTGCCGTCGCCCGGTCCGATACCGGCGAGCAACTTAGTCGCCTGTGCTCTCAGACTGGACGTGGGATGCTCACGCAGGATGCGCTCGAGCGATTGCCGGGCTCCCGCCGGTCGACCGCACGCCAGCTCGACGTCGGCGATCAGCATCAGCAGTTCCGGCGCAAATGCCGACCGGGGGTTCACGTCGACCAGTAGGCGCGCTTCCTCGCATGCCTTGTCTCGCCTACCCTCCGCCAACAAACATCGGGCCCGCAGCAGCGTCGCCGAGCCGGTCAGCTTGTCTGTGGGGCAGTCCCACTCCCATTGGTCAAGCAATTGCTGAGCGGCTGTCCATTCGCCGCGGCGAATGTAATCCTCGACGGTTCGTGCGAAGTGCCCTCGCTTCGTGGCCTGTTGATCGGCCCGACCCAGCAGTTCGGCGGCCTGGTAATGACGTTCGGCTGCGGCCAGGTCGCCACGCTGTCGCGCGACGTCGCCCATGCCGATCCTGGCCCGACGGACATCGTCACGGCCGGCGCGTTCGGCGTATTCGCCCAATATGCGATGGAAAGCGTCTTCTGCCTTCTGTAAGTCGCCATCGTGCGCCAGCCACAACTCCCCTTCGACGGCGCACGCATGCGCTCTTACGGCGGGGTCCTTCGAGGCTTGCTGGAGGCGATGGCAAAACTCGACGGCCCGTTGCGGATCCGACGACACGCTTCGCGCCGCCTGAATGACCTCATCGAAGTACGGTGCCAACTGCTTGGGCTTCAAATCGTTGCATTTGTCGATCATCGTCCGACCCGCTGCAAGGCATACTTCCAACATCCCGGCGCGACGAAGCAACTGCACGGCGACGGCCAGGTCGACTGCGGTCATCGCCTCAAACGGATACGCCGACACGATCCGGGCGTGTACGGCCGTGGCGTCTGGGCGTTCATCAACGACGCGGTCCCAGTTTCGGTGCACCGACACGCGATTGCCAAGCTTCGACGTCTGCCCGACCGTTTCGACCGCGAGCGTGACGCGGTAACGGCCCGAGTTGAGGTACACGTGCTCCGGATCGCGCTGGTGGGACGTCGTACCGTCGCCGAAATCCCACGCAAATCTGACGTTCGGCAAGGGCTTCGGCATCCTTGCAGTGAACCGGTAGCGGTAGCTGTGGCGGTCGGCAAAGAACGCCTCGCCGATCTGTTCGGAGGCAAAATCCGCCTGGAGGCGTCGACTAACATGATCCAGATCGCCCAGCCGACCCTCGACCACCGGCGCGAAACTTGCGGGCGGAATGACGGTGATCTTCTCCTGTCCGCGTGGCTGCCATGCTGCCACCGCGCCGCCGTATCGACCGACGTTGACATGGTAGTAGGTGAACTTGTGCAGGCCCTCAGTTAGCTCCGCGGTGCCCTGGTGTTTGGCGTCGGCCCGCCAGCGGTGTCGGCCAGGCCAGGCCACCACTTGGTCATCGTCAATCAGCAGGAACGACGCATCGTCGCTGCTGGTTGCAAACACGTACGATCCGGTGTCGGGGCAAATGAGCCAGCCCTCGTACTTGTGGCAGGTGTCGCCTGTCGGCCCGAACGGGTTGTGCCCCAGGAAGACGTTCGGTACGAACCTCATCCCCTGCAAAGGCTCGGCCTTGCCGAACGTCTCCAGTGTCTTTGCCAGATCGCTTAGCTCACCGCCCCGATACTTCCACCCCGTCAGCACAAGCCCGCGCTGCGGACGCCAATCGACTTTGGCTGGCTCGGACTTCTGATTACCGTAGTACAAGAAGTACTTCTTCGCGATTGGCAGCATGGCGAAGCAGAGGCGCAGTCGGTCGCCTGGCCCGCGCTCCATGATCTGATGGGGTGTCTCCTTGCCCCCGGCTGTGACCACCCGCACCGACGGGGTGGATCGGCCAACGATTCCGTGCGTGGGCAGCACGACGTGGCACACCTCAGCGCCCGGCCAGGGCGTCTTGGCCGGCTCGGCGAGCACAGCCCGCCGCCACGGCCACTGCCGATTCCACCAGGGCGTCTGATCGCCTAGCGCTACCGGTGTGGCCAGGCCTGCGATCACCACAATCAAGCTTGCAGAGAGCCGATCCCTGTTTCGCATCACTCGGATTATAGAGAAGGCACCGCTGGGCACCAATTCGCCTCGCAACGGCCCACCCACGAATCGCCTCCGTAGGGCTGATCTGCTTGAGTTTTCTGCCCGCAACAGGTGTAATGCGTCACGTGTATGGGTAGGCGTATGGAGCCGGGAAGTTGGCGAACGTGGAAGCGATTATCTTCGACCTCGATGGGACGCTCACCAGGCCCGTCCTGGACTTCGATGCGATCCGGACCGAGTTGGGTCTGCCGCCGGGTCCGTTGCTGGAGCGCATGGAAGCCATGTCGCCCGAGCAGCGCCGCCGGGCCGAGCAGGTCTTACATCGGCATGAGGCCGCCGCCGCCCGCAGCAGCGAGCTGCACGACGGGGCGAGCCCGGCCCTGCATGCCCTCCACGATCGGGGCCTGCGCCTGGCTATCCTGACGCGCAACTCGCGACGATCGGTGCAGACCGTGCTCGAGCGTCACAGTCTGACAGGGCTGTTCGAGGTGGCCTACACTCGGGAAGACGGTCCTGCCAAGCCCTCGCCCGAGCCGGTGCTGGAGATATGTCGGCGGCTCGGGGTGGTCGCCGGGCGGACCTGGGTGGTGGGCGACTATTTGTTCGACATCCAGGCCGGCAGGGCGGCCGGCGCGGGGGCGACCGCGCTGATGATCGGCGACAAGGAACCGCCCGAGTACGCCGACCAGGCCGATCACGTGATACGCCGGCTTGACCAACTGCTGGAGTTGGTGGACGTATGAGGACCCGGTCGCTGGCCTTGGCCAATGTGCTGCATCGTCCGCTTCGGGCTGGTGTGGCGGTGCTCTTTGTGGGAGTGCTGACGGCCCAGATGATTACCGCGCTGGCTCTGTCGCACGGCACGCTCAATGAGGTGGCCGATCGTTTCCAGAGCGTCGATGCCGAGTTGATCGTCCTGCCGCGGCAGGAGAACGTAATCTTTACTGCCGGGGCCGCGTTCTCGGACAAATACATACCCCTTATCCGTTCGGTCGAGGTGGGGGGTCGGCCAGCCGTCGACCATGTCATCCCGGTTCTCTTCGACGTGGCGAAGCTCGGCGGCCAACAGCAGAGGCTCTTTGCGGTCAGCCGGCGCGATATTCCCGCGTTCCTGGGTGGACGCAAGCTCGTGGAGGGTCGCTGGTTCGACGACCAAAGCGGGTTCGAGCAATACGTTAGCTCGCTGAGCGATTCGGCGGGCCGATACGATCCGGACAGAGTCGACCCGGCCGAACTGGCCCGCGCCTGCGAGTTGGTGATCGATACGCGTTTGGCTCGTGTAGGCGGCTACAAACCGCGAGATGAAGTGGACGTCCTGGGTCGCCGGTTCACCATTGTGGGCATTGTCGAGGCCGGTGTCGCCGGTCGCGTGTTCTGCTCATTGGCGGTGCTGCGGCATATCAAGATGGGTGGGGCCGACTGGTCGAGCACCTACTTCGTCAAGCTTCATGATTCGGTGCCGCCCGAACAGACGGCCGACGTCCTCGCTGCACGGCTGGGCGCGCGGGTCGAGCTGAAGAGCGACTACAGCAAACTGCTGCGCGAGGGCTTCGCCCAGGTGTTCGCGTATATGATGGGTATCAGCGGGCTGCTGATTTTCGGGTGGGTGGTGTTCGTGTTCCTGATCATCTACACGATGGTGTTGGAGCGGACGCGTGAAATCGGCATCCTGAAGGCCCTTGGTGCAACGCGCTTCTTCATTCTACGGCAGACGGCATACGAAGCGCTGATCATCGCCGGCAGCGGGACCGTGCTGGGCATGGGGCTTTCGTTTGCCGTACGATGGGCGGCGGATCGGCTCTTCCCGTTGCTGACGATCGATCTCGAGCCTCGGTGGTT
>Ga0315553_10000886_pt1 | contig 25916 bp, 19 predicted proteins | sample SalMarSW160140MG_FD_203099 | JGI IMG/M metagenome (GOLD analysis project Ga0315553, IMG submission 203099) | Salt marsh sediment microbial communities from the Plum Island Ecosystem LTER, Massachusetts, United States - Salt Marsh Sediment SW1601-40 ... | reverse complement strand
ACCGCCTACCAGCAGGCCCGCCGCCACCAGGGCGCTAAGGCTGAATTTCCTCATCATTAGTCTCCCGTCTTCGTCTCAGCTGGATGGCGGACGCTGAACTAAAGAACGCAAGACCATGAACCGCCCTAGCAATGCGCAAGGCGAATCCGCTTGGACCGCTGCGTGCCGGGACTGACACTGCTGTGATTCGCGCCAGTGCAACAATTAGGCATTGCTGTTTTGGTGGTGACGAATCCACGAGTGTGGCGAGCGGGCCACGAGGCATGGCCGCAGGAGCGCAGGGAGGCTCCAGCAGGGGCCAGCGTGCGGCTTCGTCGGCGGTCCCCTGAGCTCCCAGCGAAAACCGAGGTTCTTCAAGGGTTCTGGAGGCCTATAGGCCCCGTTGGGCAGCGGCGAAGGCGCAAAAATCTGCGCGCGTGCGGCGCGCTTGGTCCAGTTGTGGAGGACATGCAAGACGGCACCCTGGCGCAGCCGGGGATAAGGTGTGCATAGAATCTAATGGCAGCAGCGCGGAGGGCTTGATCGAGGTCTGTCAAGTGCGGCGAGGCAAACCGCAGTCCGACAGGGGTCGGCACAAGCAGAGCCCACGCGCTGGGGGGTGCGCTTCAAACAGGCAGAAAAACAACGGGCGAAAAAAGAGAAAGCCGCCCTTCGCAGGGCGGCTTCCATGTTCTTGATGGGTTACGCTCAGAAGTTGATGAGCGCACCGGCCTTGACGTACTGGAAGTCGCTCAAGTCGCAGGCGCAGCCCCGGAAATCTTCATCACCACTAAGGTGACGATAGCTGATCCAGAGCGACATAGCCGCGGCGTCGATCTCCTGCACAACACCACCGCCCCAGAGCTGCACGTCTGAACCGATAACGTCGTTTTGGCCATTCTCGTACTCACCGTAAAGCACGGTGTGGCCCAGCGGATGCCAGCGCTCGCGCAGGCCCGCCTTGACGTACCAGAAGTCGTTCAGGTGAGGACCGCCGTCGGCCTCAAGCTGGCCGTAGGCGCCGTAGAGGAACAAGCCCGTCGGAATGTGCTGGATGTAGGCACCGATTTGGAAGAACTGCGTGTCGGGGCCCTGCGCGATGAGGCCGCAGCCCGCAGGGGGCACACCAGGACCAAGGCAAGACACCAGGTTCTCGTCGGTCGCCTCGCTGTAGGCTGCTGCGGCCGCAAACTTGAAGCCGCCACCTTCGCCAGCATACCGAGCGGCGACATCCCAGAAGTCGTCCTCGCCCCACGATGCCGACACCGAGAAGCCACCGAAGGTCGGCGAGTCATAGCGCACCGAGTTCACCGGAATGCCGTTGCAGTCCGTGCAGCCCATTTCCAGGAACCAGATGCCGCCTGCTCCGTTCGTGAAGAATCCGCCGTAGTCGAACGCCACGTAGTTGGCGGGAACGAGCGAGCCGGAACCGTCCACCAGGATCGCGGTGTTGTCCGACGCCTGCGACTGCAGACCGACGCTGAGCTTGCCGACGTGGTCGCTCTTGATGAACCAGAACGACTGCAGCGTATTCACGCCGTTGAAGTTCGTACCGACCAGGCCGATCGAGTCATAAAGGCTCGGTCCGGTGGCGCGAGTCTGATCCGTCATCAACAGCGTCTCGCTGCCGAACACCTCAACATGGATCACGTAGCCAGCATACCAGCCCGGCGAGATGGTCGCCTGACCGGTCAGCTTGAAGTGCGAGTTGAGCGTGGTGCCGAGACCACCGACGTACACGTTGTGCTCGCCTGTGAAGTCGTCGTCCCAGTACATGACCTGCTCACCGACCCAGCCGGAAATGGTCAGCGACACTTTGCGATTACCCTTGCGGGCAGTCGTGGCTTCGAGCTCGGCGATGCGCTCTTCCAGATCTGCGCAGCAGTTACCCCCGAGATCGGCGGCGGACGCGCTGCCAGCCGTAAGCCCGCCAACCAGCAGGCCTGCCGCCACCAGGGCACCCAAACTGTACATTTTCATTGACCTACTCCCGTCTGCTTACTTTCTGTCGGCGACGCCACGCACAAGAGCCGCCTACTCCCTACAAACCCAATGCATACTTCGAACGCTTGCACCCACACTTCGAACTTTTGCACCGCGGCGGTCGCAAGACCGAATCACCGCTCGGGGCAAAACATTAAGCAGAGAACGTCTGCACAGGAAACGGGCTACGTGCCCAAAGTTGCGGAATTCCCAGTGATAGTGGCCCGTCTGCAACGACTGCAATATGCGAGGTAAACCATTGAAAAGCCGATTTTTTCTTTGTCACAAGACGGCTTTAAGCCGACGTAATATCCCCAAAAGTCTGGGCGTGTGTCCTTGATCTCTTAAGCGACTCACTTGGCGGTTTTCCGTTTGCTGCTTCTTAAGGACCAGCTCCCTGCTGAGGCTTCTTGCGCGTTTGTATGAATTCTCGTGACACGAGCGCCAAGAGTATGACGACAAACGCCAGGCTATGGGTCACGAGCACAGTGGCCGGGCGGTCCGCGTAGCTTTGTCCCACGAAGTACTGGAGGAAGCCCGGCTGAAAGCGATCCGCCTGACCATAAAGCGCCCGATATTGATCGAGCGTGGCATCGAGCAGCAGGTACGTCTTGGCAAGAGCATTGCCGTTGATCCACTCGAACAGGGCAACACCAGCAAGCGCGAAGGCACGCGCGATGACGTTGAGGGCTTCCACGGCTTCGTCATAGATGAAGAGCAGCGCGAAAATCGCGATGTGCACCGTGACGAAGAACTGCCACAGGAAGTCCACCTGAGACCGAAGAGACAGAACGGCCTCAATCAGCGTGGCTTCCGCAATCATGGCGGCTCCCCCCTAAACGCATGGACACACGGCGGTCGTTTAAATTTTAGCAGAAATTCACCCAAGAGACATGCGCGCCTTGAGGGGCCTTGGCCGTCGCTCTGCGACAGTATGCGGCAAATGTGACTGCAGCCCGGATGCGCCGCGGCGTCGTATCCTGGCGCGACGCGGATGGCGCGACGCGGAGCGAGCAAGCCCTTGATCCGGCTTGCCGACTGGATTAGATTTTTGCGGCGCAACAAACGCGCCAAACGGATCGTCGCCAGGTTGCAAATCGCCCAGACGAAGGGGCGCACGAAGGTGCGGCAAAGCGACAGACGGCGCTTCGAATTTCCCGGGAAGGACCGCCGAGAAGGCACTGGCACGGCATTCTACAGGGATCTTGCGCCCAAGGGCTTAGGCAAAGGCGAGACTCTGCGGAATCGAACGCCAGAGGTGCATCGCGCGTTTTGAGCGGTGCGGGGACGCTCAAAGGTACGGAAAGCAGAAACTGTCGATGACACGAACGCTGATGGATCGCCGGTCGGTCCTCATGAGGGCCGGTGCGCTGGCGGTGCTGGAAGGGAGCACCCGCTTTGGCGGCATTGCGCGCGCGCTCGCCGCGCCGCCGGTCGACGCCAGCACCACCTTTGGTCCGGGGCATGTGCAAAGGCTTGCCGAGCAGCTGTCTGCGCAGGCGTTCGCTAAGCCGTCGGCTTCACTGCCGCAATCGTTCCAGCATTTGACCTACGATCAGTTCCGCGACATCCGCTTCCGCACCGAGCAGGCGATCTGGCGCGGCGAGAAGTTCGACTTCGAGCTTCAACTGTTGCCCATGGGCTGGCTCTTCGACACGCCGGTCGAAATCTGGCTGGTCGACAAGGGCACCGCAGGGCGACTCTTGCCCGATAAGACTCTGTTCTCGCTCGGTCCGCTTGTGACCGGCGTGGGAGCCGGTGCGCCCTACGGCTTCTCCGGCTTTCGCGTGCACGGTCCCATCAACCGGCCCGACTACTATGACGAATACGCGGTCTTTCAGGGCGCGAGCTATTTTCGCGGCGTCGGCCGCGGCCAGAACTACGGAATGTCCGCGCGTGGCCTCGCCATCAATACCGCCCGTCCCGGCGGCGAGGAGTTTCCGATCTTCCGTTCGTTCTGGATCGAGAAGCCCAAACCCGGCGCGCGCACCATCGTCGTGCATGCATTGCTCGACAGTGTGTCGACGACGGGGGCCTATAGATTTGAGATCGAGGCCGGACAAGCAACGATCATGGACGTGGCGGCGACGCTTTATGCGCGCCGGACCTTGACCCATGTCGGGTTGGCGCCGCTGACAAGCATGTTCCTGCGCGGACCCGCTCATCACCGCATCGAAAACGATTTCCGTCCCGCGGTTCACGACAGCGACGGGCTCGCCATCTACAACGGCAGCGGGGAATGCATCTGGCGTCCGCTATCGAACCCGCGCACGCTGCAAACGAGCGCATTCATGGATCAAAGCCCGAAGGGCTTCGGACTGTGTCAGCGGGCGCGGTCCTTTCACGACTTTGAGGATCTCGAGGCGCACTATGAGCGTCGTCCCACGGTCTGGATCGAGCCCAAGGGCGCGTGGGGGCCGGGCTTTGTCGAGCTGATCGAGATCCCGACCGAAGAGGAAATCCACGACAACATTGTCGCCTATTGGAAGCCCGGCACCGCACCGGAGCCCGGAAGCCCATTCGCCTTCGCCTACCGCATGTACTGGACCGATGCGATTCCCGTGGCCTGGCGCGGTGCACGCGCCGCGGCGACGCGGGTCGGCAAAGGAAAGCGGGAAGACACCACGCTTTTCGTCATTGATTTTGCCGGGCCCGCAGTCGCTGGAAAAGACCAGCTGCCCGTTGCGGTCGTCTCGGCCGAACCCGGGACCGTCGCCAGCGTCACGGTTCACGACAATCCCGAGATCGAGGGCGTCCGCGTCAGTTTCGAGCTCGACCCCGCCGGAACCGACCTGTGTGAACTGCGTTTGGTGTTGAAGCTCGGCGAGGAACCGATCTCCGAGACTTGGCTCTATCGATGGACAAGATCATGAGCGAGCGAGCTGTGGCCGACGGCCGCATTGGCCGTATCCGCGATGCGCGCGGCCGAGAGCTGCTGCCCGAAGAGGCACCGCTTGACATGCCCGATCAGGACTTTTGCAAGCGCGCCGTCTGTGCGCGCCGTGGAGGTAGCTGCAACTGGGTGCCGCGCGCCGCTCTCTTCGCGGGCGCGCTCGTGCTGACGAGTGCGTTCGCCTACGAGCTCTACGGCGTGCTGGGCTTGGAGCAGCTCACGCCGATCCAGCTCCTGTTCCTGGTGCTGTCGACGATCGCGTTCGGCTGGATCGCGTTCGGCTCGCTGAGCGCGGCGCTCGGCTTCTTGCCGCTTCTGACCGGCGAACGGGCGGACTCGATCGAGCTGCCGCCGCCCGACGGGGTGCTGACGACGCGCGCCGCGCTATTGTTTCCTGTCTTTCACGAGGAGCCCGCATCCATTGCCGGCACAGTGCAGGCCATTGCGTTCGAGCTGCAGTCGATGGGGTGCGCGTCGGCCTTCGATGTGTTCATACTTTCCGACACCGGCGATGAGCGCGACGGCGCGGCGGAGGCGGCGGCTTATGCCGCGCTCAAGCGACGCTTGGGTCCGGTCATTTCCGTCTACTACCGACGGCGCGGCGACAACGCCGGCCGCAAGTCCGGCAACATCAAGGATTGGGTCCGCCGTTTCGGAGCGGCCTACGATCATTTCGTCGTTCTTGACGGCGACAGCGTCATGTCCGGCACCACGCTGGTGCGGCTGGCGCTCGCCATGCAGCGCGACGCGAAGGCCGGCCTGATCCAGACCGTTCCCCGCCTGACCGGGGCAACCACCCTGCTGCAGCACCTTCAACAGTTCGCCGCCAACGTCTACGGGCGCCCCGTCGCGGCGGGGCTCGCCTTCTGGCACCGCGACCAGGGCAACTATTGGGGGCACAACGCGATCGTTCGCACTCGCGCCTTCGCTGCCGCCGCCGGGTTGCCGACGCTGCGGGGTCCGGCTCCCTTCGGCGGGGATATCCAGAGCCACGACTTCGTCGAGGCGGTGCTGCTGCAGCGCGCGGACTGGGGGGTGCACATGGTCCCCACGGTCGAGGGATCATACGAGGGGCAGCCGCCGACGCTGCCGGACGTGATCGCGCGGGACCGGCGCTGGGCGCAGGGCAACCTGCAGCATCTGTCGATCGTGCGCGCCTCGGGTCTGACCATGATGGGCCGCATCCATTTGCTCATGGGGGCAACCTCGTACGTGGTGTCGGTCGTGTGGGCGGCCTCCCTCGCGGTGGGCGTCGTCTTGGCGCTGCAGGGACAGCAGATGATCCCCAGTTACTTCATAGACGAGAAGACGCTGTTTCCCGTCTGGCCTGTCATCGATCCGGGCGCCGCCCTGCGGCTGCTGCTCGCAACCATCATCATCGTGCTACTGCCCAAGATCATGGGGCTTCTTCTCGAGATCAAGCGGACGCGGTATGCGCGCGAGCCGCTTGGGACGTTGCGCGCCGCGCTCGGTGTGGGGACCGAGACGCTCTTCTCCATTCTGCTGTCGCCGATCCTCATGGTCACGCAGACGGTCGCCGTGTTCCAGGTGCTGTTCGGCCGCGACTCGGGCTGGCGCCCGCAGACGCGCAACCGCTACGGCATGCGCTTTGCCGAGGCCGCGTACTTTCATTATTGGCACACGCTGCTCGGGGCGCTGCTGGCGCTGGCGTGCTGGGAGGCGTCGTCACTGGTTGTCGCCTGGATGACACCAGTAATCCTCGGTCTGGTACTCGCGGCCCCGCTCTCTTGGCTGACGGCGCGGCCCGCCGGCCCCGTGCTGCGCTCACTGCTTTCCACGCCCGATTGCCGCTGCCCTCCGGCGATCGTTGAGAGCGCGCGACGCGCGAGCGGGGAGTGGGCGGCGCAAGTCCCAGGTGCCCCCGACGAGCCCGACGGCTTGGCGGCGACGCACACGGCCTAGCGCACAGTCCCAGGCGCAGTCCTAATCGGCCGAGCCGCTGGCGCGGCGGAAAGCTTCGGACAGCATATCGCGGGCCCGGATCGGCGGTGCGGATATGAAGGGCAGCGGGCGGCACACCGCGACGGCGGCAGCGCCGACGCGGGCCGTGAGCGCGCCGTTGAAGGCCCCCTCGCCCAGGCGCCGTGACAGGCGACGCAGCAGATCCTGGCCGAGGAACTGGCCCAAGAGATCATCGGTAAGAGCGACGCCGCCGGTTGCGATGATATGGCCGAGGACCATGCGCCCCAGCCTTAGCGCGCCGAGCGGCCCCGGCCGCCCGCCGTAGAGCCCGGCGACCGCGCGCAGCATGCGCAGGTTCTCAAACAGCACATACAGCATGGCGATCCACGCCATGGGGCTGATTGCGGTCACCATGCCGACGCGCTTTGCGGCTCTGAGCACGGTGCGGCGCGTCTCCTGATCGAGCGGCATCATCAGCTCGCGGTCCGCCAGTGCCAACAAATCGCCGGGGTTCAGGACCGCCGCCTCGTGCTCGGCAAAGCGCGCCAGCGGCCAAGCAAGGTCCGCGCGCCCCGAAAGAATGCCTTTGAGGTGGTGGACTGCGCGCCGCTCGCGGTTGAGATCGCCGTCCTTCAAGGCCTGCCTCACCTCACTGCGCAATTTGCCGAGACGCGCCAGGCGCAAGAGGCCGAAGACCTCGCGCAGCAACAGGATGAGCGCCGATACCCCGACAATGCACAGCAACGAAAAAGCAAGCCATCCGACCCAGTCCTGCCGCGCGAGCGCGATCTCGACGTAGCGCGTGAACCATAAGACGGTCGCCATCCCCAGCAGCCCGACAAGGCCCGAAACGAGCATCGCCCCCCAGCGGATGCCCCGCGACAGATCGGCAACGGTAGGGCGCGCGCTCGCGCGGGCGCCTTTGCGCGATCGGCGCGCGGCAAGCGGGCTTTCGGGCGCGCCTTGCGGCGGACCAGCGGCGTCCTCCGCAGCGCTGAGGGCGGGATCGTCGGGCGCAAAGGCGCGCGGCGTGCGGGCGTCCAAATTCGAGGTCATGCGAGCCAATCCCCCAGCAGGAAGTCGAGGGCGCGATCAAGACGAATGTGGGGAAGCGCCGCCGCCTCGCCATCGGGCCCTGGGGGGAGCACGCGCGGGGGGCGGAAGCGCACGAAGTGGATCTGCGCGCCGCGCGCGCCAGAGTGCAGCGCGTCCTCGGGATTCTGGGGCAAGTCGCCGGGAAAGATGGCGGCCTCCTCTTTTCCATTGAAGACCTTTGCGCCGACGCGTTCGCCCGGCATGGGCACACCCACGATGCAAGGGAGCAACTCGTCGCCGACCTTGGCCTCCGCCTCGCGGGTTGCACGCAGCGCTGCGAGGGCCTCGACACCCACGGTCGCCCCGGCGGCGCTGGCACGGCCCATGGCGCGGTCGGTGACGAGGCGGAGAATAGCTTCCAGGCGGTCGTGGCTCGAGGAGTGAATGTGATCGGCCTTGGTGGCGGCGAACAGCAGCTTGTCGATGCGCCGGCCGAGCAGCGCGGCGAGCCAGGTGCTGGCGCCGCTGCGGAACACGCGCAAGACGGCGTCGAGCGCGCCCTGCAAGTCGGCGAGCGCCTGGCCCCCTTGGTTCAAGGGGCCGAGCACGTCGACGAGCACGATTTGCCGATCGAGCCGGCTGAAGTGGTCGCGGAAAAAGGGACGCACGACGTGGGCCTTATAGCTTTCGAAGCGCCGCGCCATCATGGCGGCGAGCGATCCTCGCGGAAGGGAGCGCTTGGGGTCCAATGGGAGCGGGCAGAAGGTCAAAAGCGGAGAGCCTTCCAGGTCGCCCGGCATCAGAAAGCGCCCCGGTCCCGTCGTGTGCAGCCCAGGGTCGCCCGCGCGGGCGCCCTTCAAATATGCAGCAAACAGGCTCGCGCCCTTGAGCGCTGCCTGCTCGTCCTTGGGCGCAAAGGGATCGATGCCGTCCAGGAAATCGAGCCAGGCCTTGGCGTGTTTTTGCCGGCGCGCCTCGCGCGCCTGCGCGACCGCGATCGCCGACCAGGCCTGATAGCTCTGCTCCACAAGCGGCAGGTCGAGAAGCCATTCGCCGGGATAGTCGACGACGTCGAGATTGAGCCGCGAGACGCCGAAGGCGCGGCGCAGTGCACTTGCCGAGCGGTACTCGATGGTGATGCGCACTTGGCTCAGCCGGCGGGTGCTCTCGGGCCATTGGGGGGGGTCGCAGCCCAATGTCTCCAGATGCGCCTCATAGTCGAAGCGCGGGACTGCGTCGTCGGGCTGGGGCTCCAGGTAGGCCCGCTCGATGCGGCCCTCGGCCTCTGGCGCAAAGAAGGGCAAGCGTCCGCCCGAGACGAGGTTGCGGATCAGCGCGGTGATGAAGACCGTTTTGCCGGCGCCGGACAGGCCGGTGACCCCGAGCCGCAGCGTCGGCGTCAACATGTCGGTAAGGAGCATGCCGGCGCGAATAAGGGCTTGGCGCGTTGTGTCGTCCAGATCAGGGAGCGGCAAAGGGACCTCGCAGGGGTCCCCTTAGCTAGTGCGAAGCGGGCGCCCGGGCAAGGCCGCGGCTGTTAGCCGTAGAAGATGACGAGCACGCCTGCGGCCATGACGGTCATGCCCATCAGGATGATCAAGCCGCTGCGTACGAACTCTGCCATGACACGCTCCATTCGCGTCATAAGTTTTTCCGATAACACCAACCTAGCAACGAGGGCTGAACAAGCCCTGAAGTCGGTGTTTAACTCAGGTTCATCTCTCGGGGCTGTCACGCGTGTTACGCGGGGGGTCGTTGTGGCGTGGCGCTTTGAACTTGGGGTATGGCCCCCAGTCGCGGCCCCTCACATCTGCGTGACGAGTATGAAGACGCGGGCACCGCCGGATGGCACAGCCATCGCCCCGCCGAAACGCGCCCAAGCCTCACGCGCAGTCTACAGGGATTCGGCCGCGCTCGGACGAAACGGGCCATAACGATGCAAAAAAAGCGGCGCCGTTGCGTTTGGGCCGACGCAACATCTGCACCTAATCGGCCGAGCCGCAAAACCGCGTCATTTGCGCTTGCATTCGATTGTCGAGAGCCCGGCGTCGTTCAGCACGGTTCCTTGCAGGCTCGAAAGGTCGATTTGAAAGAGGTTGGTTTCCTTCATGGCCGTGACTTTGCTGCCGTCAATTGCGACGTCTGGGTAGGGCTCTCCGGCGACGCGGAATTGCTTTTTGCCCGTATTGACCGCGATGCCGACAGGCGCGGCCGCACTGCCGAAGGTGGGACCGAAGCAGTTGAGGGCATAGGCTTCGGCACGGGCGGCGCCCGAGACACTCAAGCAAAGACCCGACATAACGATCGCTGCAACGAGCCACTTCATTTTCTTGCCTCCTCGTCGCTGGAGCGCAGGCCCGGTCGCTTCGAGCGGCGCAAGATCACCCTGCAACATCCACCCGGCACAATAGCCGGAAGGCTACGCTACTGGATGGGTACCCATCCCGTGCTCTTTGATCCTGGCTGCGTGGGCGCCGCGCGCGAGTAGATGATCTCCGCCCGCCCGATCAGGTTCTCGAACGGCACGTAGCCGACGCCCCATGAGGCGCGGCTATCGGTGGAGTTGTCGCGGTTGTCGCCCATCATGAAGTAGTGCCCTTTCGGCACCTTGTAGGGGCCGACGTTGTCGAAGGGACCGTTGGGGTCGGAATCGAGCACGGTGTATTTTTTTCCGCTTGGCAGCGTCTCCTCATAGGCGGGGATCGGATGCGGCGGTCCGTCGTCCTCTTGGGTCACAAAACTGCCGATGCGGCGCCGGGGCACTTCCTTGCCGTTGATATAGACGACGCCGCCGCGCACGGAGATCACATCCTCCGGCAGTCCGATCACCCTCTTGACGTAGTCGGTGGCGTTGTCGCGCGGCAGCTTGAAGACGACGACATCGCCGCGCTTGGGCTCGGCCGCAAATATGCGGCCCGAGAAAGGTATCAAATTGTGGAACGAGTAACGGCTGTATCCATAGGCCGTCTTGGAAACGAAGAACTTGTCGCCGTGCAAGAGCGTCGGTTCACTGGAGCGTGCCGGCACATTGAAAGGCTGATAAAAGAAGGTTCTAGCGACGACCACGCCGAGATAGCAGACGGCAACGAGAGACAGGACGACGTAGAGGGATACCCGCGCGATCTTTCGCGCTCGGCTGCGCGGCTGGGCACGATCGGTTGCGCCAGGATCTTCCGGCTGAGCGTTGGTCTCGCGCATCTCGCTTCACCACAATGACCAACTCACCGACCGAAACCCACGCCAGCGATGAAAATATGCCACGTCTGCGCGACCCTCGCTATACGAAAGCGATGTGCTGGCGCGCTGCCAACAGGTTTGCCGTTTGCCTATGCGCCTTGATCGCTGGGCCGGCTCGCCCAACGCGCTCCTTTCTATGACTGGCCCCTGCGCCGGGTCATGAAGGCGATGCGCTCAAACAGGTGCACGTCCTGCTCATTCTTCAAAAGCGCGCCGGCAAGCGGCGGGATCAGCTTGCGGCTGTCCGTCTCGCGCAGGGTCTCGGGTGCCACGTCCTCGTTCAAGAGAAGCTTGATCCAGTCGAGCAGCTCCGAGGTGGAGGGTTTTTTCTTCAGACCCGGGACCTCGCGGATCTCGTAGAAAATACGCATGGCTTCGGCGACGAGCCGGCCCTTGAGCCCGGGGAAGTGCACCTCCACGATCTGGCGCATGGTGTCGGTGTCGGGAAACTTGATGTAGTGGAAGAAGCAGCGCCTGAGGAAGGCGTCGGGCAGCTCTTTCTCGTTGTTGGAGGTGATGATCACGATCGGCCGGTTGCGGGCCTTGATCGTCTCACCCGTCTCGTAGACGAAGAACTCCATGCGATCGAGCTCCTGCAACAGGTCGTTGGGAAACTCGATGTCGGCCTTGTCGATCTCGTCGATCAGCAAGACGGGGCGGACGTCCATTTCGAATGCCTCCCACAGCTTGCCGCGCTTGATGTAGTTGGCAATGTCGTGGACGCGCTCGTCCCCGAGCTGACTGTCGCGCAGGCGCGAGACGGCGTCGTACTCATAAAGTCCCTGGTGCGCCTTGGTCGTGGACTTGATGTGCCACTCGATGATAGGAACGCCGACCGCATCGGCCACCTCGAGTGCGAGCATCGTCTTGCCGGTGCCGGGCTCGCCTTTGACAAGGAGGGGGCGGGCGAGCGTGATCGCCGCGTTGACGGCCACTTTTAGATCATCGGTGGCGACGTAGCGGCGCGTGCCTGCGAATTTCATGGGGTCCAAGGGGCTCCTGGAGGTTCGGCCAAGATTAGAGGCAGCCGCGTGGGAGGGGCAAGCCGCAGCGGCCGGCCGCGATGCCGCAAGATGGCGGGCGCGATCGGACCAGCAAGCGTCGCCGGCGCCACACATAAGGGGAAAAATGAGGCCGCGCAGCCTCCGCGCACAGCGCACTTTTTTCCTTGGTCTCTCCGCAACTTAATCACACGGCGGGAACTCCTTGACAGACGCAGCCGCTCCCGCCAATAGGAGGCGCCAAATTAGCTTGTCGTAGCCGGTTGAGGGGGCCGGGCGCCATCTCTTAGAAGCCTCGCGGAGGCCTGAAATGAGCAAGCGAAACGCCAAGAAGGCCGCCAAGACCAAGGCCCGCAAGGCTGCCTCGCGCTCAACCAAGCGCAAAGGCGGGGCGGCGGGCAAGGCGAAAGCGGCGGAAAAGTCGTTGAAAAAAAACACGATGAAAAAGCGGAAGGTTGCGGGGAAAAAAATGACGGCGCGCGCAAAGGCTTCGTCGATTGTGCTGCCACCCGATTATCGTCCCTCCGAGGACGAGCCGTTCATGAATGAGCGCCAGCGCCTCTACTTCCGCCTTAAGCTGCTGGCTTGGAAAGAGGAGATCGTTCGCCAGACGCGCGAGACCCTCGTCGGCCTGCATGAGGAGTCGACCCAGCACGCCGATCTCGCCGACCGCGCGACCTCGGAGACCGACCGCGCGCTCGAGCTCAGGGCGCGCGACCGTCAGCGCAAGCTCATCGCCAAGATCGACGCGGCGCTGGCGCGAATTGAGGACGGCAGCTACGGCTACTGCGAGGAGACCGGCGAGCCGATCGGCTTAAAGCGCCTCGATGCCCGTCCCATCGCCACCCTTTCCGTCGAGGCGCAGGAGCGCCACGAGCGGCGCGAGCGCGTCTACCGCGAGGACTAGCGGGACGGCGCGGGTTAGCCGGCCGGGCTCAATCCGTCTCACATCGGAACCGCATTTAAGCCTTAGCTAACGTTTTGCGCGCAGGCTTTGGCGTGAGTGCGTTTGCAGCTTTGGGAGTCTTGGTCATGGCCGATCGCCTGTCCTGGTTAGCACTTCTCGCGGCCCTCACGTTCAGCCTGGCGGTGGTGCTCCTCGGCCGTGGCAGCGACGCATCCGAGCCCGGCGCGCGCTGCGAGGGGCCCAACCCCGCGAGTTGCGGCCCCGCTCAGTGAAGGCATTGGCGATGGCTTTGTTGCCCGGCTAGTCGGTTTTCGGCTTGGGCGCCTCTCTCGCCGTGCCGTCCTCCTCCGGCCGGTGCTGGCGCCGCTCCTCGGACGACCGGAAGAGGAGCGCGCGCAGGGCGTCGAGGTCGCGCAACGGCATGGGGTGGCGCGGGCTGGCAAGCGCGATGCCCCACTCCCGCAACGCCTTGAGGGCAGCGGCCCGCAACGCCGTTTCGACGTGGCGGGCGTTTGCCCCCTGCGCGATGGCCACCGACACTGCGAACTCGAGCGCGCTGTCCCCCACGTTGTCGAAGGTCACCTCGGGTGGCGGATCCTTCAACGCGCCGGTGCAGCGCTGGGCGGCCGCCGCCAGCGCCTCCAGCACCTCGTCGGGATCGGACTCGAGCGCTGCGCCGATGCGCACCGACACCCGATCGGGCGCCAGGCGCGGTCCGCTCGCATGCCCGACCTGCACCGCGAAATAGGGAATATCGATGCCGGCGGCGCGCAGTGCCTTGACGATCTGGGTGCGCACTTCCGTCTGCACCTGCAGCGAGTGGTTGATGTCGGCAAGGTAGACGCGGACGCTGTACTCCATCGCCTGGTCTCCCAGCTTGTCGAGCACGACGAGGGGCTGAGGGTGCCGCAGAATCGAGGTGTTCTGATCGGCGGCCTCATGCAGGATACGCTCTGCCAGCTCGGGGTCGGCGGCGTACGAAATGCGCACGTTGATGTTGAGGCGCCCCAATTGGTTGCGGTGCGTGAGATTCGTCACCGTCTGGGTGATGAGCTCGGAGTTCGGCACGATGAGGCTCGCCCGGTCGAACGTCTCGATCTCGGTGGCGCGCACCGCGATGCGCCGCACGTAGCCTTCGCCGTCCCTGATGGCGATCCAGTCGCCGACCTTGATCGGGCGCTCGACGAGCAGCACGAGGCCCGAGACGAAATTGTTGACGATCGACTGCAGTCCGAAGCCGATGCCGACCGAAAGCGCGCCGGCGACGATGGCGAGACTCGTGATGTCGAATCCGGCGTAGGCGACCGCGGCAAGCAATGCGACCGAGAAGCCGATGTAGCCGGCGCCGGTGTAGATCGAATTGGCAAGCCCTGTGTCCAACCTGGACCGCGGCAATGCGCGCGCGGCGAGCCAGCGCTGGAAGAGTCGTGTGGCCGCCAATAGGAAGGTGAACAAGATCAGCGCCATGAGGATGCGCACGAGCGAGATGCGCACGCCGCCGACCTCAAACCCGAACACGGCAGCCCTCAGCCAGCTTAGGATCTCAGGTGCGGATATCCCCCACGCCATCAGAATGAGCGGCACCGCCACGATGACGAGCAGAAGGTTGAGCACGAGCCTCAACCAGCGCTCGAGACGCTGCCCCCTGACCGGCTCTACGCCCGTGCTCGCCTCGCCAGAGACCCCCTCATGGCCTTCAGGGGGTGCGGAGCGCACACCGCCGATCGCCAAATGCACAAGGGCAACAATGAGGAGGCCGCTGCCCGTCATCAGCAGCTGTCCTACAATAAAGCGAGCGAGCGCCACGTAGCCCAAGAGCGAGGCACCGAGCACCACGACGGCGAGACCAGCGAGAAGCGCCTTCAGCCAGTAGGGACGCCAGCGCGAGACGGGCACGCCCGGTGCCAGCGTCTGCGACACAAAGGGTGTGCGAACGATGAGGAAGATCAGGGCGGTGTAGAGGAGGCTTGCGATGAATGCCGAAGCGATGCTCGCGGACTCCGGCAGCGACAGGATGCCGATGAGGCGGCGCGCCAGAAAGTCGAGGGCGTACAGCCCGGCGATGGCCTGCAACGCCAAGCAGACCGTCGCTGCACTGGGGCTTGCAAGGTTGAAGAGCCGCCATGGAGGATGCTTCGGCTGCAGGACGGCGCGCGCGAGCGAGGAAATGCCGATGAACACCAAGAATGAGAACAGCGCCGATTGGGCGAAATGCTCGACCTGCCAATAGAGAAGCCCGGCCTCGTCGAAGCCGACGTAAAGCGCGAGCGCGGCAACGGTGGCGGGAAGCGCGAAGGCGATAGCCGTCCACACCGCGGTGCCGGCGCGCTCATAGAGGGGAGGGGAAGTTCCGGCAGCGGCGTCGAGCCGGGAGCGGACAACTCGCCCCAGCAGCGCGCGTAGGGCCGCATAAATCAGCCCGGTTGTGGCCAGCACGACAAGGAAAGCGAGCCAGCGCAAAGCAACAACCGACCACCAGTTGCCGACGATAAAGGCGATCTGCCGCCGCGCGATGTAGATCTGGTCGGCGGCCGTTCGCCAGACCTCGGGCTGCAGCGGCGTTTGCGTTTGCCACAACAAAAAGCGCGTGAAGATGCCCTGGCGGACGTGCTGGATGCGGCTGATCAGCTGAAGGGCGCGCTCCTCGACAAGCGCCGCCTTTTTGATCGCGCCGTCGATCTGTGTGGTGAGACCATTGAGGCGCTCGCGCTCGGCCGCCACTTCGGGTGCCTCCGGCGGTGCCTTGGCGGCGGGCGCTTTACCGAGCTTGTCGATTTGCGCGCGCACCTCCTCAAGGCGCGGCTGCAGAGCCTCGGCCGCCGCCTTGGCCTGGAACTGGATCTTCTCGATTCGCGTGCGGAGCGCGGCGAGCTCTTTCTGGACGCCGGGCGCCTCCTCCAGTTGCTTCTCGGCGGCATCGATGGCCGATGAAATGTCGTTGATCGGCTGCAGCAGGTCTTCGAGCTTGGGCGCGCTGACCTTTGGCAGCGGCGGCTCAACTGCGGTTTCCTGCTTAGCGTCTGGTGCTTGCGGCGATGCCTGGGGCGCGGCGGTGGGCGGCGTACCGCTTTGCACGGCCGAGGGCGGCGTACCGCTTTGCGCGGCCGAGGGCGGCGTACCGCTTTGCACGGCCGGCGGCGCGGGCTGGTCCGGCTCGGCTGCTTGCGCAAGCAGCACGAGCGCCGCGATCCCGCAGCACAGTGACAGCAAAACAATCAGCAACGATCGGCGAATCATGAATGTCCCCGCGGGTTTTCGAACCCGCATTGGCCGTTTGGTCCGCGGCCGCATGACTTTGGCTGGAAAGGACGGCGTGCCTTTCGAATGCTCCCCGCGCCGGACGCTGACTCGAAACGTCGATCTCAACCTCTGCGGCGACCGTCGCCGTTCGACGACGTTGCGCTTCGCCCCGCCTTGTCACCAAGAAACGTGGCCGATTGTGAGGCACGCAAATGGGGGATTGACGCGAAGTGGGGGCGATTTCGGCCGCCAATGCGACACTTGCCGCGTGGGGCCGGGCGCCGGGAGCGTCTGCCGAGGCGGCCGGCGCGACGCTACACCACGCTCTTTTCTGGGCTTTGCGCTGGCGTACCGCTTGGGGCGCGCGAGGTCGGGCTGCGCGCTTCGCGGACCCAAGCCCGCCGGTTCATGCGATTTTAACCCTAATGATCGAACTGTTGACGGGTAGCGCCGCCCTCAAGGAGCGTCGCCGTGGCAGAAGACGGGGGCACGAGCCTCTGTCGGACGGGCGCCGGTTGCCAAGATCCTAGCGTCCTGTTGTGTGTAATGCGTACCAGAGTTCGATCCGCCATGTCGGCGCCCCAGCCCCCGCCAACTCAGAATCAGTTAGCTTCCGTGCGCATGCGTGAGCGCAATGCGATCGAGCTGCCGTCCCCGCCCTTCGATGCCATCAGCGCGGTGCAGGGATTTGGCAACATTCTGCCGGTGATCGCCGCGGTCGTGGCCGGGTGCGCGATCGTGTTCGTGTTCGTTGCCGGCGGCGTCGGCAAGCCCCTGCTGCTGGCGGCGCTGGCCCTGCTCGCAACGGTGGGGCTGTTCTTCCTGCTGGCAATCGCCGGCGGCTACGTCCGCTTCGGGCAAAGGGCGCCACTGGCCGAGCTCATCAAGGCGGCCACCGACAGACTCGATCAGGGCATCATGATCGCGAGCCGGGAAGGTGAGACGATCTACGCCAATGCCGAGTTCGAAACACTCGTCGGGCGCGCGGACTCAGATCGCATGGGAGCGCTGCAGGAGCTGTTCACCGGCGAGCCGCAAGCGAGCTCTGCCTTTTTCCGCCTGACGCGCGCAGGCGAGCGGGGCGAGGCGCTGACCGAAGAATTCTCGCTTAGGGGCGGGGCGCAATCCAGCCGTGGGACAAGAACGATACGCGCCTCCGTGTCGGCGTTCCGTGCCGAAGGCGAGGGCGGCAACCGCATGGGTCTGGTGCTGTGGCGCATCGCCGACGTCAGCGCGGAGCGGCAGAGAGAGGCTACGCGGCTCGCCGGCGTCGCGGTGCAGCTGGCGCAATTCGATTCCGCGCCCGTGGGGCTCGCCTCGGTGGCCGCCGACGGCACGCTGTTGCACATTAACGCGACTCTGGCGGCCTGGATCGGTCGCACGCCGAAATCGGTGATCGATCGCCACCTCACGCTTGCCGATATCGCATCGGGCGACGGGGCCAGTCTTGTCGCCAATCTGATGGGCCGCGCGAGCGATCAGGCCGCGAACCTCGACGCCGAGCTCCTGCGCGAGGACGGCCGCATCGTTCCCGTGCGTCTGCTGGCAAGAGCCGTCCCCAGCGGACGGGGGCTCACCATCGCCGTGCTCAACCTCGCCGGCGAGGGCGCCAGCGAGTTCGAGGGCGATGCGAGCGGCGCCCGCTTTGCCCGCTTCTTCCAGTCCGCGCCGTTCGGCATCGCCATTCTCGGCCCCGACGGCCACATCTCCAGCGCCAACACGGCCTTCTGCAAGATGGTGTTCGACGGCGCGAGCGGCATCGGCGCGGCGGCTGCCGAGGCCTTGTGCCGGGCTGCGGAGCCGGAGGCGCGGGCGGCGGTCGAGGCCGGCCTGAAGCACGTGCTCTCGGGCCGTGCCGCCCTGGCGCCCATCGAGATCACCGTCGGCGCCCGACGCGATCACGTCAGCCGCGTCTATATGAGCCCGTTCACGGCGGCCGGCGTGCGGGAGGCGGCGATCCTCTACCTCGTGGACGCGACCGAGCAGAAGGCGCTCGAGGCCAAGTTCGCCCAAAGCCAGAAGATGGAGGTCGTCGGCAAGCTGGCAGGCGGCATCGCCCACGACTTTAATAATATGCTGACCGCCATCCTCGGCTTCTCCGACATGTTGCTCACCATGCACCGGCCGAAGGACATCGCTTATAAGGACCTCATCAACATCAAGCAGAGCGCCAACCGCGCCGCCGAGCTGGTGCGCAAGCTCTTGGCGCTCGCCCGCCAGCAGACGCTGCAGAACGAGGTGGTCAATCTCGGCGACGTGCTCACCGACGAGTCCCCGCTCTTGAAACGCTACCTGGGGGAAAAGAGCGAGCTCAAGATCTCGACCGAGCGCGACCTCTGGTACGTGATGACCGACAAGCACGAGTTCATCCAGGCGCTGTTCAACCTCATCACCAACGCCAAGGACGCGATGCCCGACGGCGGCACGCTCACGATTGCCGCGCGCAACGTGCCCGAGCGCGAAAGCCAGAAGCTCGGCCACCGCGAGCTTGCGCCGGGCGAGTACGTGCTGATCGAGGTCGGCGACACCGGCCACGGTATGAGCGGCGAGGTGATGGACAAAATCTTCGAGCCATTCTTTACGACCAAGGCGATCGGCAAGGGCACCGGGCTCGGGCTCGCCTCCGTCTACGGCATGGTGAAGCAGTCGGGCGGCTACATCTATCCCGAAAGCGAGATCGGCAAGGGCACCACCTTCAAGATCTACCTGCCGCGCCACTTCGTCGAGAAGGACGATGAGGTGGCGCCACCGAAGGAGAAGAAGAAGGAGGCCCGCGCCGCCGACCTCACCGGAACGGGCCGCGTGCTGCTCGTCGAGGACGAGGAGGTCGTGCGCAACTTCGCCGCCCGCGCCTTGAAGCGCCAGGGCTACAAGGTGCTGGAAGCGGGCAGCGGCGTTGAAGCGCTCGAGGTGATGGCCAAGAACAAGGGCAAGATCGACATCGTCGTCTCGGACGTCGTGATGCCGGAGATGGACGGGCCGACGCTTCTGAAGGAGCTGCGCAAGAATAACCCGAACCTGAAGATCATCTTCGTCTCCGGCTACCCCAACGACGCCTTCAAGGCGAGCATCGGGGACGAGGAGTTCGCCTTCCTGCCCAAGCCCTTCTCGCTGCCCCAGCTCGCCGCCAAGGTAAAAGAGGAGCTGGGCCGCTAAGGCCCGGCGCCGATCGGCCCGGGATTTCGAGAAGGTCCCGAGCGGCAAGGCCCCGGCGCGGTGGGCCCGGCGGCAAACGGCTCCTAAGTTCATACACGTCGCGTTGATCGCAACGCTTGTCGCTAATGGCTTGGAAAGGCTCAGCAGGGCAACCTGCGCTTGGCCGATCGCGGTCAGGAGGCATCAATGGTAGGTCCGTCGTCCGGGCAGTCTGCCGCCGCCACTCAGCCAACTAGCGCGGAGGACCGCAGCTTTGAGCGGCGCTCCATCCGCAAGCACGCGATCCTGCATTGTCATGATCGCGTGCAAACGATCGTCATCCGCGACATATCCGTTGGCGGCATGAAGATTCAGAACGCATTCGGACTGCTCACCGGCGACCCCGTCAAGATCGAGCTGTTAACGCGGCGCGTCTTGGACGGAACGGTCGCATGGTCGATCCCCCCTTACTGCGGCGTCAAATTCAATGCGCCGCTTAGCGAGGATGACCCCCTCTTGAGAACGTAGGCGCTAGCAACGGCGCGCGTTACAATTCGTGCGCGGGCGCTTTTCGCTTGCAGGGGCCGGCGGGCTGGACTGCTCCTCGAAAGGAATTCGGCATGAGGCTCGGATCAGTCGCGGTCCTTGCGCTCGCCCGCTACCCGCAAGAGTTCGCCCATCCCGGCTGGGCGCCCCTGCAATCGCCGGATTAGGGACTAGATCACCAGCGACACGAGCAGCACCGCGACGAGCGCCACCGGATAGACGATGCGCGCCCACCAATCCAGATTTTGCGCCAGCGTCACCTCGTTGTTCCTCACCAAAACGGTGCTCGCCACCGTCTGTACGAGCGCGATGAACACCATCAGCATCGACAGGAGGATAAAGAGGTCCATACGCGTGATGTAGGCCACGCGCGGCAACAGCACGTTCGTTGCAAACAGATACGCCACAAGTGTCAGGAACGCGGTTGCCGACACGCCGATGTTGGTCGCCACCTGCTGCGGGTCGATCCAGCGCGGGATCCAAGACATGATCACGATCAGGCACAAGGGCAGCACGATCTTGATCAAAAAGAACATCGGCCGGCGCTTGACCTTGATATCGAGCCGGAAACCGGCAACCGCGCCTTCGATCTTGTCGGAGGGGAACGCAGCGGGCCCGGAGGTCCAGCCGATTACACGAAAGTCGGGCACCGAGAAGGCCTGCGCGATGCCGGCCGGCGCACCGCGCAGCGGCAGAAAGGTCACCTCGTCGTTGGTCTCGTTCGCCGACACGACGTGGATCGTCAGCGTCTGGTGATCGAACGGGAAGTTGTGGAGGTTGAGGGCTTGGGAAAAGCGCGCCCACGTGCGCTGGCGGTAGACGACCGTGCCGTCGGGCGCGATCTCCACGAAGTCCGGGTAGGAGTCCCACGCCATCTGCTGGTTGGCGATGGTCAGGCTCGGCGTCCAGATGTGCGATATGTCCGTGAACTCCGGCAGCGGCCCCGGGTGCTTGAGCTCGGGGCTCTTCCAGCGCGCCTCGTAGTAGACGCTGGCGCCGAAATTCTGGTCGGCGGAGCTCACGTCGTCGACGTCGAGCACGTAGACCTGCAGCCACACCTTGGTCGGCTTGCCAGACTCGGAGGGGCGGGTGAACGGTCAGCTGGCGTGGGTTGCTTTCTCCTGCAGCAGCGCTTCGACCGGGCCGAGCGGCGCGCCCGCCCCCTGCGCCGATGCGCCCGTCTGGAATACGAGCAGCAGCAGTCCGACAAACGCGCTTATTCGAGGCCCGGAGTGTCGCATGATGGCGCAAGGCTAGGCGCGAGCCTGAAACATTCCCTTTGCGCGAAGCCTCGCATTCGCGCCATTGGCGAGAGATGGAGAATGGGTAAACGCGTGTCCTGGGGTGGCGGCTAGAAGCGTCCCGTGACGCCGACGACGGGCCCATGCTGCACGACGTCGAACACGTAGCGGTCGACGCCGCTGCCCTCGGTATAGTCGACGGCCAGCGCGCGGTAGGCGAGATAGCCGTCGAGCGTCAGCGGGCCCTGCTGGCATAGCCGCCAACTGTAGGCGGCGAGCGCCTGCCAAGTGAACTTGCTGCCCGCGCCGAACCCGCCGAGGTCGCCGCGCAAGCTGAGCTCCTCGCCGGGGGCTGGCTGCCAGCGCAGCCGCGCGCCGAGGAACGGGTCGACCCATTGCACGGCGCCGGATTGGGCCAGCGCCGTGTTGCCGGAGACCGTCAGCCCGAAGACGTTGAGCGTGCCGGCAAGCGCAACGGTGACGTCGAGCTCCTGGTGCCAGTAGCGCCCGCCGGCGAGCAGCTCGAGGAAGGTGTCGGGTGCGCCGGCGCCTTGCCGTGCGCGCCACCGCATGACCTCGTACATGCCGCCGGCCTCGACGATCCAGAACCGGTAGTCGGCGGCAAGCGCGGCGCCCAGCGTCACGCTGATGACCTGCCCCAGCGAGTCGGACTTGAAGAAGGAGTCCGATGCGCTCTCGTCAACGTAGATGACGTCGGCAAAGAGCGTGAGCGGGCCGTTCTTGGCCTGCATGTAGCTCATCCAGGAAAAATCGAGGTGCTCCAGCACGTCGACCGGCGTGGCATAGACGTTGAAGCGGCGGCCCTTGATGACGGCGTCGCCCTGCACCCACGGCGTCCAGCCATAAGGGGTGAACTGGAAGGTCCAGCCGCCGTTCGGCGCAAGTGGAGCGAGCGGGGCCGCAACACCGCCGGCGTGCGCCGACGGCCCCAAGGCGAGGCACGCAGCAACGGCCAGTGCAGCCACGCGCATGACACCCTCCCGGTCAGCGACCGCGTGTTCCATTGACACACGATGCCCGATTCGCCCGTCGCTGGCTCTGAAGGGGACGAGGACTAACCGAAAATATAGTCGATGATGTAGGTGCGCGCGTCCGGCGACAGCCCGGGCGGCGGCGCCTCGAAGCGCGCCTTGCGGATGGCGGCGAGGGCGGCTTTGTCGAGCGCCGAGTTGCCGCTCGATTGCAGCAGGTGCACGTATTTCAGCGCGCCGGCTTCGGTGATCTGGAACGATACGAGCACGCGGCCCCACAGCGCAAACGGACCGGGCCGCGTTTTCATCAGCGCGGCAATCACGCTGCGGGTGAAGGCGTCGGATCGGCCCGTCGCGCCGGTGCCGCGCACCTTCATGCCGCCGCTGGAGATGGCGGCCTGCTGCTCGCGCTTCTTCTGCGCCTTCCTGTCGTAATGGCGGTCGATCTTTTGCTTGAGGTCCTGGGCGGCGGCGTCGACGAGGCTGTCGATATCGAGCAGCATGGGCGCGCCCTCCGGCCGCGGCTCGTCTTTGGCGTTTTGGTGGGTGTCGCGGATCTCGGGCTGGGCGATGGAGGCCGCTTGCGGCGGGTCCTCGGAGGGCTCGGGCGCGGGCACGTTCGTGCCCTCGCTCCAGTGCTTGGTCTTTGCATGGCGGTCGGGGTCGGGGACGAGCTCGACGCTGATGGAATCGGGGGGCGCATCCTGTCCGCGCCGCATCTGCTCCAGCTGCTCGGCCGGCACCAGCGCGGCGAAGCCCGTGACCGCCTGGCCGGTAATCAGCGCGGCATAGACGAGCGTCGCCGCGACCGCGCCGGCCCACAGCGTGCGCTCGTGCTGCTCCGTGGTCTGGCGAATGCGCTCATCGGCATCGAGCGCGCCGAACAGCGTGGCCGCCGGAGCCGGCGCGCCTTCGGCGGCTTTCGCATCGGGGGCGGGCTCACTGGCGCTGTCGGCCGGCTCGCAGCCGGGCTCGTCGGCAGCGGGCGTCACAGCCTTGGGCGCGTCTTTGCGGGATGCAGCGAGCGTCGCACTGAGGGCAGAGGCGACGGCGGCGAGCGCGGGCGAACGCCCGGCGTCGTCCGCCTTCACGGCGCCATCCGTCGTCTTGGCAGTCTTGTCAGGCTCGTCCGGCATGGGAAGTGCGACTCTGCCCCCGGCCAAAAACACACAATACCGCGTTTTGCGGCAGCTGCTCAGGCCCCAAAGATGCCCCATGCACATGGGCGTGCGCTGGGAAATTTGCGAGGCGGCGGCATGTTTTGCATGAACGGCCGGGGGGTTTCCGCACGTCTCCACCCCGCCGTCACGATGTATGGAAAGCCCCATGAACACCAAGCGCAAGTGTGAGGTCTAGGGAGCGGATGAGAAGGGGGACATCTGGGCGTTCGGCTCCGATGACCTCGATCGGACTATCGAAGTGGAAGAAGGCTTCGACAGGCGCGGATACCGCAACGTCCCCCACATTGAGATTGCGGGAAAGCGAGAAGCCCAATTTTGCGCGGCAAGATCGGGACGGCCCAGAGGCGGCTCAATACGACCTTGTGAATGGAGAACAAATCAGGTACATATGAGTCGAAATTGAGAACACGCAACGCATGCCATAAGGTGAATCGCCATGACAACGAGGCCGGAATTCCGCGTGGTCGAAGGGGGTGGGATGGACAAGATGAAGGCGCTCGAGCACGCGCTCGCCCAGATCGAAAAGCTGCACGGCAAGGGCTCGGTGATGCGGCTCGGCGCCAACGACCGCTCCCACGACGTTGAAGCGATCTCCACGGGCTCGCTCGGCCTCGACATCGCGCTCGGCATCGGCGGGCTGCCGCGCGGGCGCGTCATCGAGATTTACGGCCCGGAATCCTCGGGCAAAACCACGCTCGCCCTGCAGGTCGTGGCCGAGGCGCAGAAGGGCGGCGGCATCTGCGGCTTCATCGACGCCGAGCACGCGCTCGATCCCGTCTATGCGGGAAAGCTCGGGGTCAAGGTCGCGGACCTGCTGATCTCCCAGCCCGATACCGGCGAGCAGGCTCTCGAGATCGCCGACACGCTGGTGCGCTCGGGCGCGATCGACGTGCTCGTCATCGATTCAGTCGCGGCCCTGACGCCCAAGGCCGAGCTCGAGGGCGAGATGGGCGATCTGCAGCCCGGAATGCAGGCCCGCCTCATGAGCAAGGCCTTGCGCAAGCTCACCGCGTCGATCTCCAAGTCGCGCACCATGGTGATCTTCATCAACCAGATCCGCATGAAGATCGGCATCATGTTCGGCAACCCGGAGACGACGACGGGCGGCAATGCGCTGAAATTCTATTCCTCCGTGCGCCTCGACATCCGCCGCATCGGCCAGATCAAGGAGCGCGACGAGGTCGTCGGCTCGCAGACGCGCGTCAAGGTGGTCAAGAACAAGGTGGCCCCGCCGTTCAAGCAGGTGGAGTTCGACATTATGTACGGCGAGGGCATCTCGAAAACCGGAGAGCTCATCGATCTCGGGGTGAAAGCCGGGATCGTGGAGAAATCGGGCGCGTGGATCTCCTACGACGGGGACCGCATCGGCCAGGGGCGCGAGAACGCCAAGGCCTTTTTGAAGGAGAACCCCAAGGTCGCCAACGCGATCGAGAAGGCGATCCGCGAGAACGCCGGGCTCATCGTCGACAAGATGCTCGTTGAGCCGGAAACCGGCGAGGCCGACGAGGGCGAGGTTCCCGACGAGGACGGCGTGCTGCCCGACGAGGACGAGGGCGCCAAGAAGCCCGCCCGCGCCAAAAGGTGACGTTTCTTCACCCGCTTTCCCCCTCTCCGCATCCTTCACGGGAGAGGCTTGGGGTGAGCGAGTCTCGCAAACCTATCCGCGCCCCTCCTAACCCCGCTATCCTCCCCGAACCTCTGCCCACATGGGACGCATCAGCTGAGCGGCCGGCGCGGGGCAGGGGCGGTGCCCGGTTGAGGCAGCGTTCGCACCGTCGCGGGCGCCTGACACGAGGCTCAGCTCGCTTCAGATTCCGGGGCCGCGGATCGAGGCTGTGCATTGGGTGGCAACATCCTGCACGGACGCCCGTCGCGCAGCGGCGCTTCCTCCTCAAGAGGCGGGTGCAGCAGCTCGAGGTTCTGGACGCGAGAGGCCCGGCGAAGGCCGCCGGGCCGGACCGAAGGCCCGCTCGCGATGTGACCGCACCCTCGGCACGGCAAGCAATCGGCGCGGGCGTCCGTGCGAAGCACGGCTCCGCCATGACAAGGCTGCCCTGAGTTGCAACAGGATCGCAGTGCTTTAGCGCCCGCGCTCCCTCCACTCCTTGACAGGCCTCGGGGGCTCGCGCCCCGCGAGAACGAATACGCATGCGCGGCACCGCCACCCGTCATCCCGTGCGCGCCGCAGCACGAAGTGGTGCGGCGCAGACACGGGATCTTGCGGCAAGTGAGGGTGCAATGGTCAAGATCCCGGCTCTCGCGTCCATGCGAAGCACAGCTCCGCTATGCCGCTCGGCCGGGATGACGGGTGGGTGGAAGGCAGGTGGCGGCCGTGACAAACGCGGGAGTTCCGGCTGCGAACGCTTGACAGAGGGCCCCGCCATCCCCATCGGATAGGCCTCCATGGGGATCAGACGCCGGCGGTCTGGCCCATCGGGGTCCTTCCGAAAGCGACAAGATGACGAGCGTCAACGAGATCCGCAGAGCTTTTCTTGCCTATTTCAAGAAGCACGGCCACGAGGTCGTGCCGTCGGCCCCGCTTGTGCCGCGCCACGACCCCAGCTTGATGTTCACCAACGCCGGCATGGTGCCCTTCAAGAACGTGTTCACCGGCCAGGAGACG
>Ga0315553_10000885_pt1 | contig 25939 bp, 24 predicted proteins | sample SalMarSW160140MG_FD_203099 | JGI IMG/M metagenome (GOLD analysis project Ga0315553, IMG submission 203099) | Salt marsh sediment microbial communities from the Plum Island Ecosystem LTER, Massachusetts, United States - Salt Marsh Sediment SW1601-40 ... | reverse complement strand
ACCAGACCCTATCTACACCTACCAAGAGCCAGAAAGGAGAGGGCATTACGGTAACATTATCATTTGAAAGAATGGCTTCCCTTCGGTAACATTTTCATTTGACTGGACACGGCGTGCTCGATGCCTGTGCAGATCAGGCACGGTTTGAAGCTGCTGTGGAGAAGTGATACAATCATTAATGTCAGTGGGTTGTTACAGTGGTCAGAGGAGGCCAGGAAGGGCCATGAGCAAGACGATCGGAGAGAGGATAGCCCAGTTCGTTCCCACCGAGTTGACCTTCGACGAGAGCCTGCTGGGCGAAAGGGACAGGCAGGTGCTGGGCAAAGTCGTCGAAGCCGCGCGCCTCATGGACGAGATCTTCCTGAGGCAGGTCTCTCGCCGCAATCCGGAGCGGCTGGCGCGACTGGAGTCCTCAGACAAGGCCGGGGACAGGGACCTGTTGCACTACTTCCGCATCATGTACGGGCCCTGGGACCGGCTTGAAGAGCATAGTCCCTTCATGGGCGAGGAAGCGAAGCCCCTCGGGGCGGGTTTCTATCCACCGGACCTGACCAAAGAAGAGATCGAGGATTGGCTGGCCGCTCATCCTGAGGACGAGGAGGCATTTCGTGGCTACTACACCGTGATCACACGCGAGGGTGAGGGATTGACTGCCGTTCCCTACTCGAAAGCTTATGCTGAGTTCCTTCAACCGGCGGCCAGACTGCTCGAAGAAGCGGCTGAGATGAGCGACAATTCCTCACTGGCCAGGTTTCTCGCCAGCAGAGCCGAAGCCTTCAGGACCAACGACTACTTCCAGAGCGAGATAGATTGGCTGGACGTGGAGGACAGCATGATCGACGTCACCATCGGGCCATACGAGGTGTACGAGGACCGGTTGCTGGGCTACAAGGCTGCCTTCGAAGCAGTCATCGGGATCAGGGATCCCAGAGAGAGCGAAAGGCTGGAGGCCTTGATCCGGTACATACCGGAGCTGGAGCGCAACCTCCCGGGGTCCGATCAGTACACTATTGCCGAGCGGGGTCCAAGTTCGCCCATCAGTGTGATCAGCCAGGTGTTCTGTGCTGGCGAGACCAAGGCTGGCGTGCAGACCACGGCCTTCTTTCTTCCCAACGACGATGGGGTGAGGAGGGTCAAGGGCAGTAAGGAGGTAATGCTCAAGAACGTGGGCGAAGCGAAGTTCCGCAGTTGCACGCTCCCCGCTGCCAGGCGGACCTTGGTGGAAGAGCAGTTGCCGATGCTCGATTTCGGTGTGTACTTCAACCTCGTTCTGATGCACGAATTCGCTCACGGCATGGGACCTGACACGGTCATTCTTCCGGATGGGACGCAGACGACGGTGGGCCGGGCCTTGAGAGACCTATACCCCACCCTGGAAGAGGCCAAGGCGGACCTAGCGGGGATGTGTAGCTTGTTCTACTTAATCGACAAGGGTGCGTTGTCAGGGCGCGAGGAGGCCTGCGTCTGCTACGCTTGGGCACTGCTGCGGTCGATGGGTTTTGGGATCGATGAAGCCCACGGTAAGGCGGCTCTGGTCCAACTCAACTTCCTGCTGGAATGGGGGGGGCTATCGACAGGTGGCGCGGGTGGCGACTTCAGGGTGGACTACGACAAGATCCAGGATGCGGTACGTGTACTGGCTGGGATGGTACTCGGGCTTCAGGCGCGGGGAGACTACGAGGATGTGCAGGAATTCCTGGACAGGCACGGAGTATTGACGCCACCGCTCGAGGCGGCGCTGAGACGGGTCGCCGATCTTCCTGTGGACATCGAGCCTCTTTTCCCCATTGAAGAGATGATGGAGAGTTGGTGATGGCGGAAGTCGTCGAGCGCTTTCGGCTCCCCATCGTGGGTGCCTTGTGCTGCCTCCTTGTGTCCGCGGGCGGGGTGATCTACTTGCGCCGCCCCGTGGCGCAGCCCATAGAGATAGTGGAGCCCTCGCCAGCCCCTATGCCCAGTCCCGTTCAACTGGCTGTGTACGTCACAGGGGCGGTGCTGAACCCCGGCGTGTACTACCTGCCTGGCGAGAGCAGGGTGCAGGATGCGCTGGAGGCTGCGGGCGGTCCAACTGCGGACGCTGACCTGGACCGCGTGAACCTTGCTCAGAGGGTTCAAGACGAAGATCAGATCTACTTCCCAGAGGTGGGTGAGGAGAGCGTGCCGGCGAGCCGCACGGGCGGCTCGACGGAGGGCCTGATCAACATCAACACCGCAAGCGCGGGCGAACTGGAAGAGTTGCCGGGCATCGGTCCCACGTTGGCCCGGTCTATCATCGACCATCGAGAGAGCCATGGTCCCTTCGGCAGCATCGAGGAGATCATGGACGTGCAGGGCATCGGCCAGGGGGTCTTCGACGACATAGGAGAGTTGATTACCGTGAGGTAGGTCGGCTTTCAGCTTGCCGGGAGACTTCACCGAGACCTGAGGAAGTCCAGGCCATTGGTCAAGGGGTCTCGACGGTGTAGTTCACCCAGATGGGGCTCGACCAGGCCCGGTGTCCGTTGTCGAGGGTGACCCTGACGTAGAAGTAGTGTGGATCCTCTTCCACCTGCTCTGTGCTCTCGAAGCGAAGCGACGAAGCCTCCTCTGGCTGCCAGTTGGCTACGACCTCGCCGTTGTCAGTCAGCTCCACAAGTGCGATGTTACCGTTCGTGCTCGTGATCTCCCCATTGAGAGTGACCGACCCTCTCGCGGAGAGGACACTTCCCTGCATCTCCCCATCGCCGAAGAAGTGGAGAAAGATGTCGCCGTGCGTGGTGGCATAGGCATGGCGACTGAGGAGGGCATCGAACAGGGCATCTCGGGTCAACTCGGGGGCCAGTATGGCGGCGACTCCTTGGGGCCATCCTGGGGCGGCGACGTGGTTGTCCGTTCCTGCCACGACGCCCAGCACGAAGCCGTTGCCCCAGCCGTTTTCAAGTATGTCTGCTTCGTAGTCTCCCCTGCGTTGGACGATCTCTACCAAACGGTCGTACTCCGGGTTCACGGTCGACCAGTCGAAAGGATGTCTGGGGGCAGCCGTGTGGTGGGGAATGGTGATGGCGAGGTCAGATCCAGGCAACGCGGCGAATAGCTCGGCTGGCGTATCGTAGTCGGGGTCGTTGCAGCGCAACAGATCGGTGGCGACCTCCGTATTCCTGAAGTAGACGATGCGGTGGCCCCAGTCGGGATAGTCTGGCCGCTCGGGGCTACAGTACAAGCCGCATGCGTGACTGGCGGTCCATTCGAAGGCGGGGAAGGACACGAACACACCATCTTGCGTGAATTCGTCTGCCACTTCCTTGGTGACCTCCCACATCCAGTCCTCGAGGAGGCGGGCGTGGTTGGTGACGGCGATGAAGTCGTGTTCCATCACTTCGCTGGCATGAAGATTGGCGAGGCGCACCACCCCCCGACCGAACTCTTCATGAAAGGCCTCCGTGGTGTGGATTCTCGAAGTGTGGACGTGGAGGTCGCCAAAGTAGACGTTGTACGGGACGGGCGTCGAGGTGGGCGTTGGGGACGGGATGGGGGTCGGGCTGGGAACCGCTGCGGTGAGTGTAGCGAAGGCTCTCTGCGCGATTGCGGTCTCCACCTCCGGGCCTGGCGTGGGTGCTCCCTGGCAGCCGAGGACGAGAGCGGCCAGCGCCAGGGACGCCAAGAAGACGAGCCTAGAAAGGATGTTGCGAGCTGTCATCGTACCTCCGTGGCCACGCGATTCCATCGACTGGCGCAGTGGTTGCGTTCTGTCGGGTCCTTCCCGACTGGTAGACGACGGGCGTCGGTTGCCTGCCCTCTGCCCATGGCCGGACTATATCACGACCCGTGTCGCCTGACCAGTGCGCTTTGTTGTCGGGGCCACTAGTGTGCTAGAATGTGAGAGTGCTGAATACTATGCAACTGCGAGACGCATCATGGTTCTGCCCGCCACTGCGAGACGAGCATCGACCCGAAGATGGATAGCGCAGCCGCCGAGGCCGCGAGATGACAGGAGACAACATGGAAACGGACAAGCTCAAAAACATCGCTCAGGAGGCTTTGGAGGCGTTGGAGGCCCGCCACCGCGTTCGTGAGGGGGCCCTGGAGCTATCGCGCCGCTTGATACGGCACTCGGCCAACACCATACGAGCTGTGCACAGAGGCGAGTTCGAGCAGGCGAGAGAGATGCTGGACGAAGGGCGAGAGGTGGTCCAGCAGTTCACCGCCGATCTGGCTGACGAGCAGAGCATCTATGGGGCTGGATACGTCCAGGACGCCTTGAAGGAGTACGCTGAGGCTTCTATCACGTTCGCATTGATGGCGCAAGAAGCCCTTCCCGGTCCTGGTGATCTGGAGATTGACTATCCGGCCTATCTGAATGGGCTGGCGGAGGCTATGGGTGAACTCAGGCGCTCCATACTGGACCTGATCCGCCGCGGGGAGCTGGAGAGGGCGGAGGAGTTGCTGAGGGTCATGGACGACGTGTATGGAATCCTGGTCACTGTGGACTACCCCGACGCGATCACACGGGGTCTGCGGCGCACCACAGACATGGTGCGGGGGGTCCTGGAGAGGACCAGGGGAGACCTGACCATGGCTGTGCGCCAGCAGCGGCTGGAAGCGACGCTGGGACGGTTCGAGGGCAGGGTCGTCGACCAATTTGGCGAGGAGTGAGCTTCTCAGGGTTGGTGCAACCGTGGACTACCCGGTTGACTGGTGCACTGGGCTGCTACTGTAGGCTGTCCACAGCTTGCGTCGCGGCCTGCCGAGGTGTGCGCTCGCCCGACAGCACATCTTCTACTGCCACTTGCAGAGGCCGCGCTACCTTCTCGAATTCCGGACTGGAGGGGCGATAGAAGGCGCTCTCTAGTTGGCTCTCCAGGAAGTCGGCGTACTCGCCAGGCCAATCGGTGAGCTGCAGCGCTGCACGTCTTGTGGGCAAGTGGCTCGTGGCCTCGCTCCACTCCGCCAGGTTCTGAGGAGCCATCAACCACTCTATCAGGCGAGCAGCCGCCTCTTGTCGCTCGGGAGAGTCGGTCACGATCACGAACGCCCAGCCACGACTCATGGTTGCTGGCGCCCCGGTCTCCGTAGGCACGGGGCCGAATCCGGTGTCAAGCATGACAGAGCGACTCGTCAGATACCGCCAGGAACTGACGTGGCTCACTGCTATGTTGCCTTCGGTGTAGGCTGCCCAGCAATCCTCGAGATCCGACAACTCGAGCACTCTCAGGGGACTTACGTCCCATGTTCGCAGAGCACCGTACATGCGCAGGACTCGCTGCACGGAGGACGAGTCGAGCGCTGGGTGCCCTTCTTGGTCAAGAGGCAGGCCACCCTGATCCATGTACTGGATGAGGAAGCTGTCGTTAACCAACCCTCCTTCACCACCGGCCGGGAAGGTGTAGCTGATGGGTTCAGCGAAGAGGTCCGCCCAGGTGGCGGGGGCTTCCTCCAGGGCCCCGGTGTAGTAGATCAGGTGCTCTATGTCGGCTTCGAACTGTACCCCCATGAGCTGACCATCGAAGGTGCAGGATCCGCGTGCGAACGGGTAAAGGTCCTCCATCAATTCCTCTGCCAGCAGTCCCTGAACCGGTTGTGCTAGACCCGCACTGACCAAAGGCTCCAGCTCGAAGGGGTCAACTATAGCGATATCTGGCATGATGCTGGGAGCCGCATAGCTGGCGGTCACGAGGAACTCAACGATGCCGCTTTCTCCGGACGGGGCCTTGGTGACATACTGCGCTTCGAAACCTTGCTGGTCTGCGGCAAAGGACTCATATTGCGCCTGCAAAACAGTTTGTCCTGCGTCCGCGTCACCGGGCGTGAACTGGATGGGTCCCCAGATGGTCAGCGTTATCGGCGAAGGGCCAGGTGCCATAGGAGTGGGAGCCGGAGATGGGGTGCTCGGAACTCTCACCGGCGAGGACGTCGTGGGGGTTGAGTCCGCCATGGGGCCGCTGGGAGTGGGAGAGGCCACCGGACTGCATCCCGCCAGTGCAGCGAGAAACAGCAAAGCAAGGGCCGTCAACGTGCCTGCCAGTGTGAGGAGGCGGAGGTCTACTTGCCTGGTCATACCTTCACCATTCCGCGAGCGCGCACTACGGCTGACGCCGAGAGTCGTTCCATTATACACGAACTCCTTTGCGACCGCACCTCCAGAGTTGTCATGGCGGGGTGTTGGTGCTCTCAATAGCCATCGGCTATGATCTGAGGTATCCCAATCCAAGGTCGAAGAATATGCTCAGGACGCCGGTGGTTCTCAGTGAACTGAGGAATCTCCTGAAGGCCTTCGACAGAGAAAGCCTGTCGTTGGATATCGAGGAGGAGGCGCTCTCCAGGCTTGCTGTCGTGGGCCCGGTGAACTCTGGCAAGTCCACGCTAGTCAATCTTCTGTTAGGTAAGAAGATATCGCCGGTCGCGGCGGTGCCAGGAACGACCAAACAGGTAGTCACCCAGCGGCTGGGTCCCTTCACCCTCGTAGACACGCCTGGTTTCGGTGAGGTGGGGGGTGTGGATCGAGGGAACACGGCATTGGAGGCGGTGCGGGAGGCCGACGTGGCCTTGCTGCTTTTCGATGCAGCCGCCGGGCTCCGCCAACAAGACTACGACCTCTACCAGCGCCTGAGGAGTGAGAAGCGGCCCCTGGTCGTGGCTCTGAACAAGATCGATCTCATTGAGAGCGATCTGAGGCCCGTCGTCGCTGATGCGGAGGGCAAGCTGGGTGTGTCCATCATCCCCATCTCGGCCAAGAGGGGTACGAACGTAGCGGAGTTACTGCTGCCCCGGATCATTGAGAAGCGCCCGGCACTGGCGGTGGCGCTGGGCAGGGAGTTGCCATTCTATCGCAGAAGGATGGCGCGCAGTGTGATCCGCAACACGAGTATCCTCAACCTGGTCATTGGCATGGAGCCGATCCCCCTTCTGGACATACCGCTACTTCTGGCTAGCCAGGTACGCCTGACGCTGCGCATCGCTACGATCTATGGGGAGGCCATGGGTCCCGCACGGGCCAGGGAGCTGATCACGACCATCGGCGGCGGCGTTTTGCTGCGGTACGGCACACAGCAGGCGCTGAAGTTCCTGCCGGGCCCTGGGTGGGTGATCTCGGGTGCCATCGCTGCCGCTGGGACCTGGGCTATGGGCCGGGTCGCGGTGGCCTATTTCGAGAGCAGGAAGCGGTTGTCCGGAGACCAGATGCAGGAGCTGTATGGACGGTTGAAGCGGCTGCGGAGGAGACTCGACGTGGGTCTTGGCATCAGGGGCAGGATCGGTGCCTGTGTGGGCCGCCTGCGCTATCGGGGCGGACGATAGGGCCACGACCGGGCCCAGCAATCGGCGATTCTGGACGTGGTAGCATTGCTGTGAGCGTGGCTTGAGTTGTGGTGAATTGTGGTGGACCTGGCCCTTTGAGGGGGACTGCGCGATGAAAACGCTCATTTTCGGCGATGACCGAGATCAGTTGGAGTTCGACGCCTTCGTGCTACGCCAGGCTGGCTTACAGCCAGTAGTCACCAGCAGCGAGGAGAAGTTCCCGGGTATGTGCATCGAGGAGGCGCCAGATCTCATCGTGCTGGATGCCACCTCCGGGGAGGTCGATTTTCTGGCATTGGTCGCCGGAGTGCGCTCCGATTCCGCGGTTCCCATTCTGCTGGCGTCTCCAGAAAGCGATGAGGAATACGTCATCAGGGCACTGGACCTCGGTGTTGACGATTACCTGCCCAAGCCCTTCGGTCCCAGGATGCTGGCGGCTCGTGCCAGGACCCTGTTGCGACGGTCACAGTCGATACCTCTCTCAGCGATGGGGCCGGTCACCGTCGAAGGCTTGACCTTGGATCCCGAAGCACATGTGCTCCTCACCCCTGAAGGCTCCGCTGTGCGGTTGACCAACATGGAGTTCCGATTGCTTTATCTGCTGATGAGGAATCCGGACCGGGTGATCCCCACAGAGATCATAGTGGAGCGAGTTTGGGGCTATGGTGGCAAGGGCGAGGTCACCCTGGTCAAGAACCTGGTGAGCCGGGTGCGACGCAAGGTGGAGCCAGACCCCGCCCATCCGCGGTACGTGACGACCATCCCTGGAATAGGCTATGCTTTCTCGTCCTCTGGGGAGGAGAACACTGCTTGACTACACCATACTCTCCAACGCTCCTCACGAGGCCCCGGGATTTGGTACCAAACTGATGCCCCGGGGCCTTTCTTGTCACCAAGGTGTTGCCGTTTTGTGACCTTGGTGGTGCGCCTGGGGGGTATACTTATGCCTTAGGGTTGGAGAGGAATCGCTTTGGCACGTCCACTCCACGTCTGTGAACGACTCGTGAAGGCTTGGGGAGTTGAAAGAATTGTCGGAAGAGCGGTCGTCAGGTGCGCGCTCGGCGGAGTCAAGCGGGGGAGCACAACGGCGGGGTGTCCCGCCAAGGACCCGCGTCGCGTCGGCTCCGGCCGAGGCAGGAGCGACCGAGGCTATTGGTCGGCGGCGCTCGCACGGCCGAGTCCGTCCGGAGGAGGGCTTGGCCACTGGTGCCCTGCAGATGAGGCGGCTCCAGCCTGGGGACTTACAGGGTATACTGGCCCTGGGTCGGAGAACAGGCGTGTTCACCAGCCGGGAGATCGGCGTCGTCAAGGAACTGGTGGAGACAGAGCTGAACAACCCCAAGCAGAGGGACTACCGTTCCCTGGTGGCTGAGGTGGACGGCCGTATCGTGGGGTTCGTGTGTTATGGACCCGTGCCCATGACGGATGCGACCTACGATCTGTACTGGATCTTCGTGCATCCCAGCTATCAAGGACAGGCCATCGGAAGTGCGCTGCTCGCCCAGGTAGAGGATGCAGTGAATGGGGCCCAAGGACGAATGCTGCTGGTGGACACTTCCTCGACGCGACCCTATCTCCCAGCACGTCGCTTCTACAAAGATCATGGATATCGAATGATAGCCAAGGTGAAGGACTACTACCGGGAAGGTGATTCACGCCTTACGTACGCCAAGCGGTTCTCGCAGGGGCAGCGCTCCCGGAGTTGAGTATGAGCACCTTGGCCATAGGATCGCCTTCACAGAATTCGAGAACAGGGGGAGTCATGGAAGAGAGAAATCACGAGGATTGGGAGGAGCCTCCGGGTACGAAGCCTCCGCACGCCAACCCTCGGCCGCGAGTGTGGGCCGGGGTTAGCGAGGAGGAGTGGAGAGACTGGCATTGGCAGGTACGAAACCGCGTCACCAAACTGGATGAACTGAAGCGGGTTCTGGTCCTGACTCCCGAAGAGGAAGAAGGGGTGATTGGCGCCAGCCGAGCATTTCGTATGGCGATCACCCCTTATTTCTTGTCTCTGATGGACCCGCAGGACCCCACGTGCCCCATCCGCAGGCAGGTGGTGCCCACGGTGCACGAACTACGCTTCGACCAGAGCGATCTGGAGGACCCGCTAAGCGAGGAGGCCGACTCGCCGGTGCCGGGTCTGGTACATCGTTATCCGGATCGCGTGCTGATGGTGGTGACGGATCAGTGTCCCGCCTATTGCCGGTTCTGCACGCGTCGTCGTCTGGTGAGCCGGGGGCGTGAGACGGTCAGCCTGCAGAAGATGGCGGCCATGATCGAGTACGTGCGCCAGCATCGGGAGGTTCGGGACGCCCTCATCTCGGGGGGGGATGGGCTATTCGTGTCGGAGCAGGCGCTGGAGTACCTGTTGCGCGGTCTGCGCAGCATCCCACACCTGGAGATCATCCGCATCGGGACCAGAGTGCCGGTTAATCTGCCCCAGCGGATCACGCCTCAACTGGTGGAGATGTTGCGTCGATATCACCCCTTGTGGATCAACATCCACGTCAACCATCCCAGAGAGATCACACCGGAGATGGCGCGGGCCTGCGGTATGTTGGCCGATGCCGGCATACCCCTGGGGAGTCAGACGGTGCTACTGGCGGGCATCAACGATTGCCCTAATGTCATGAAACGTCTGGTTCAGGGGTTGCTCAAGATACGAGTGAGACCATACTACATGTACCAGTGTGACCTGTCTCAAGGTCTCGGGCACTTCCGCACGCCGGTGAGCAAGGGGATCGAGATCATAGAGCACCTACGCGGCCACACCAGCGGTCTGGCCGTGCCGCAGTTCGTCATCGACGCGCCGGGAGGGGGCGGAAAGGTGCCTCTCATGCCTCAGTACCTGATGTCTCAGTCGGACTCTCGAGTGGTGGTCAGGAACTACGAAGGGCAGATGTTCTCGTATCCTGAGCCACGGCACTATGAGAAACACGATCCTGCTCAATGTCGGTTCTGCACCGATCAACTGGGGCAGCCCAAGGTGGGAGTGGCTGCCAGTCTGACGCCGGCCGAGAGCACCGGACTGGCCGCCGAGGTCTTGAGTCAGCCGTGGCCCGTCCTCGCCACGGCAGCACCTGGCAATGGTTCGGGGCTGGATCGGAGGCGAAGATGAGCGGTCTCAGAATCGCACTGCTTGCCAATCTGGAGAAGAACGCCCCGCACGGAGTGGGAGAGGCACAAGACAGGTGGGCTGAGCTGGACTCGGAGCGGACCGTTGAGGCCATTGCCGCCAGCCTCCGACAAGGAGGGCACAAGGTGACCTTCCTGGAGGGCGACGAATCGCTTTGTGGTCGCTTACGCAGGGGCCACTTCGACATCGCCTTCAACATCTGCGAGGGACACCGAGGCGATTCTCGGGAATCCCACGTGCCGGCCCTCCTGGAGATGCTAGGGATCCCATATACGGGGTCCAAAGTCCTGTGTCTGGCGCTCACTCTCGACAAGCCCATGACCAAGCGCGTTCTTGCTTTTCATGGCTTGCCCACTCCCCGGTTCCAGGTGTTCGACCATCCCTTCGCAAACCTGGATTCCGATCTCAGGTACCCGCTCTTCGTGAAGCCCGCCGGGGAAGGAACGGGGATGGGTATCAACGGAGATTCTGTAGTCCGTGACGAGAGCCAGTTGCGCAGGCAGTTGCAGTGGCTGATCGAGACCTATGGACAGCCGGCGCTGGTGGAGGAGTACGTGGAGGGGCGCGAGATAACGGTAGGAGTGTTGGGCAACGCAGAGTTGCAGGTGCTACCCCCTCTGGAGATCGACCTGAGCACCTGCCCCCCGGAAGAGCGGGGCATATACACGTCGCGCATCAAAGCGGAGCTCCCCACTGTGCCCAGGTACTTGTGTCCTGCTGGTCTCAGCGAAGCCGTGGTTGATGAGCTGAGCCGCTTGGCAGTCGCTGCCTTCCGGGCCTTGGGTTGTATGGACGTGGCACGAGTGGACTTCAAGCTGGACGCTCACGATGGCGACAGACCCTACATCCTGGAGGTCAATCCGTTGCCAGGGCTCTCACCGGGGATTAGCGACATGGTAATGCAGGCCGAGGCGGACGGCATGAGCCACGCTGAGCTCATCAACGCCATCTTGGGTGCGGCCCTGGAGAGATACCCCGAACTGGCGAGACGGACCGAGCGGGTGCCAGCGTTGACCGTGGCGCAGCAGGAGAACGGCCAGGCAAGACGACCGTTTTTCTTACGGAGTGGTCGGCCCATGTGCGCGTCGGAAAGACGCAGTGCGCCGCTGAGACGAGGGCGAGCATGAAGGTATTGATTCTCTACAACGACGTCCAGTCAGTGGAGAAAGGCGAGGCCAAGGACCTGGTCTCCGCCCAGAGCGTGGCGGTCGCGGCGAGGGCCGTGGAGGTGGCGCTGCGACCAAATCACGAGGTCGCCTGTGTGCCCGTACCCTTCGATCCGTCAGAGATCCTGGCTGAGTACGACGCCAAGGAGTGGGTGGCCTTCAACCTCCTGGAGGGTCTGGGCAGCCGGGCCGATTTGGAGCCCGAGGCTGCTGCCATCCTGGAGAGGCTGGGATACAGGCACACCGGTTCGCCACCGGAGACGATGGCCCTATGTCTAAACAAAGCTCGGACGAAACGCTTGCTGGTCTCCCTCTGCATTCCGACGCCGTCCTTCCAGTTGTGCGACGATGTTGATGTGGAGTTCTCCGTTCCGCTGCCAGCCATCGTCAAGCCTGTGGCAGAGGACGCCAGCCTGGGCATAGACGACGGGGCTGTGGTGACCACCGCGGAAGAACTGCGCCGGCGGGTGGAGTACGTCGTGCGCACGTATCGGGAGCCAGCCCTGGTGGAGGAGTTTGTCGAAGGCAGGGAGTTCAACGTCGCCCTGTGGGGCAACGGGACGGCGGAGTGTTTGCCGCTGGCGGAGATAGACTACTCCGCATTCCCAGACCCGTTGCGCAGAATCTGCTCGTATGCAGCCAAGTGGGAACCCGAAAGGGAGGAATACCATTACACGCCGGTAACCTGCCCCGCGGACGTTGCCTCCCCTTTGGCGGAGAGAATACGAGGCGTGGCGATCGCTGCCTATGAAGCAGCCGGCTGCCGAGGTTACGCGCGAGTGGATATGCGCGAGCGGGGTGGTGAGCCGTACGTCCTGGAAATCAACCCCAATCCGGACATATCCCCCGATGCCGGCTTCCCCAGGGCTGCCTTGGCCGCTGGCTACCCCTACCCTCAAATGGTGGAGAAGATCCTGGAGCTGGCCGCGTGATCTCTGCGCGCGTGGATGTGGTACTGCCCACGGGCCAAGCGAACTTCGACGGATACTGGACGGAGAGTGTGGAAAAAGAGAGTTGAGTGGCCTTGTAAGGGGACAGGGGATAGACTGAAGGGAGAAGAGAGGGAAGGAGCGAGGGTAAATGGCCAGGGAAAGGTTCAAGGAAGGTAAGAGGGGGTCATTCTTCGGGGATTTCGTGTACGAGCAGGTGGTGCCGAAGGATCACTTCCTGGTGAAGCTGAACGAAGTGGTTCCCTGGCAGCGATTCACGTACAAGCTGGTGAAGTACTATCGGGGGAGGGCGAAGGAAGGGAGACCTCCGTATGACCCTGCGGTGCTTCTGAAGATGTTGCTGGTGTCGTATCTGTATGACATATCTGAGCGGCAGACAGAGGAGGTAGCGAATCTGAACCTGGCAGTGAAGTACTTTCTGGGATTGGCGGTGAATGAGGCGCCGCCGGATCACTCTACACTGACGGCGTTCAAGAGGCGGATCATAGAGAACGGGAAGGTAGAGGCGTTGGAGAAGGTACTGAGGGAGATCATACGGCTTGCTGGGGAGGAGGGGATACGGTTTGGGGGATTACAGATCGTGGACAGTGTGCACACGGTGGCTGATGTGAATGTGGCGAAGGAAGATGCGCGGCAGAAGGAGGGGAAGCCGCCGCGAGACCCTCATGCCCGATGGGGGGTGAAGAGAAGTCGGCGGGTGAAGGATGAAGAAGGAAAGGTAACGAGGAAGCCAATGTACTTCTGTGGGTACAAGAGCCACGTGAGTATCAACGGCGAGACGGGGTTGATCACGAGTGTGGAAGTGACCCCGGGCAATGCGCCGGATGGCCACCAGATGCCGAGGCTGGTGGAGGAAGACCTGGAGCAGGGTATGCCGGTGGAGATAGTGGCTGCAGACCGGGGTTATGACGACACCCGCAACCACTACATGTTGGAGGTGAGGGGGATAGGGTCGGCGATCTGTCTAAACGACAACCGGACGAAGAAGAAGGACCCTAACAAGGCTGGCTGGATAGCCATGAAGCAGAAGCCTGAGTACATCAGGGGGCAAAGGGAGCGATACAAGATCGAGAGGAAGTTTGGGGAAGCGAAGCAGGGTCACGGGCTAGGACGATGCCGCTATCTAGGGTTGCTGAGGTATCAGATCCAGGTCTACATGACCGTTCTGGCCTTGAACCTGAAGAGGATGGTGAAGCTGCTGACCGGGGTAAACTTCAAAGGCAGAGCGAGGTTGAGTGCCTGATACCGAGGGACGGGTGCGCCAGATGAGGGGAGAGGGAAGCAGGGAGATGCTGAGAGGCCAGACGACAGGCCCGAAAGGCGCGAGATTGGGTCTCTAAGGCTTCTGTATCCGCCCCGAACTAGCCCACAACGTCGATTCCAGTGTCCCGCCCACGAAACCTTAAACCTCTATTGCTTGTTTTTCCACACCCTCCTAGAGCGCGGTGGTGGCCGACAACGGGCTACGCTATAATCATTCTCCTGTGATTGGAGACGTGCGAACCTGCTCCTGTCGACCCCCGGCGCGCAAAGCCTACGTCCGATCGGCGGACATATTCAGCCCTGGCAGAGCAGACCCTGCCAGCCAGAATGGAAGAGCAAGTGAAGCACAGCAAGAAAACCACAGCACAGCACATCATGGCCCAGGCCGTGAGAAACGCCTACGCCAGAGGCGAGGAAGACGAAGCCCTCGAGCCCCTGGCCTTGTTCGGCCAGGACGGTCAGCCCGTGGGCAGGATTCAAGATGGAGATTACGTCATCTTCTACGACATCCGCGGGGAGCGAGAGATAGAGCTCACCCGCTCCTTCGTGGACCCGGACTTCGACGAGTTCCCCGTCGACAAGGCGCTGAGAGCGCACTTCGCCACCATGATCCAGTACGACGAAAGCCTGGACGTCCAGGTGGCCTTCCCCCCTGTGAGGGAGATAGATCACACCCTGAGCCAGGCGATCAGCGAACACGGGCTGAAACAGGCCAAGATCACCGAGTCGGAGAAGGGCATCCACCTCCAGTTCTTCCTCAACGGCAAGGTGGAAGAACCCTTCCCAGGCGAGGACAGAATCATTGTGCCCTCCCCCAAGGTGATGGACTATTCTCAAGTCCCGCAGATGAGCGTCGCCCGCGTTGCCGATGCCGTCCTGGAAAAGATGACTGACCGCACTTGCGACGTGATTATCGCCAACTTCGTCAACGTGGACGTCGTGGGTCACATCGAGAACCAGGAGGCCATCGTGCGCGCCGTGGAGAACGTGGACTCTCACATCGGCCAGGTCGTGGAAGCGGCGCAGGAGGCCGGAGTGACAGTTGTAGTCACCGCTGACCATGGCACTGTGGAGAGGTGGCTCTATCCCGATGGGGCCATCGATACCGGCCACACCGACAGCCCGGTCCCCCTTTTTGTTATCTCACCGGAAGAACTCTCGTTGAGGGACGGCGGTGCCTTGACCGACGTCGCCCCCACGGTCCTCCAGCTCCTTGGAGTACCCAAGCCAGAAGCCATGACCGGGAGCAGCCTCCTGGAAGACGCTTCGGGTGCCACGCTCGACAAGCGAAGGGTTCTGCTGCTGATTGTCGATGGCTGGGGCTACAGAGAGGAGCCCCACGGCAATCTCATCGCCCAGGCTCAGACTCCCGTGATGGACAGACTGCAGAAGGAGCGCCCCTTCACCACCCTCGAAGCATCGGGCAGAGCTGTGGGCATGCCCCAAGGCACCGTTGGCAACTCAGAGGCTGGACACCTGCACCTGGGGGCAGGGCGAACCATCTACTCCGACAGGCTGAGGATCGATGAAGCCATCGCTGACGGCTCCTTCTACGACAACGAGGCCTTCCTGTGGGCCATGAGAGGGGCAAAGCGAGCGGGCACGCGCCTGCACCTGCTGGGCATCGTCTCCTTCTACAGCTCCCACGGCTCCCTCGATCACCTCCTGGCCCTGCTCGAACTGGCCAGGAGAGAAGGCCTGACAGAGGTCTACCTGCACTCCATGCTGGGCCGCAGGGGCGAGCATCCCGAGAGCGGGGCCAGGTACATCGAGCAAGTGAAGAAAGACACGTCCGACCTGGGTGTGGGCCGGGTTGTCTCGGTCATCGGCAGGTTCTGGTCTCTGGATAGAGAGGAGAACTGGGATCGCATCGAGAAGACCTATCGCTGGCTGGTGTACGGCGACGGAAGACAGGTGAGAGAGATCGTATGAACCGACTGTTGCTCATCCGCCACGCCCTCAACGACTGGGTAGGGAAACGGATTGCGGGCTGGACGCCAGGCATATCGCTCAACGAGAAGGGTCGAGAGCAGGCCGCACGCCTGGCCGAGTGGCTGGAAGCGGTGCCCCTGGAGGCTATCTACTCCAGCCCCCTGGAGCGCGCAGTAGAGACGGCCCAACCCATCGCCGACTCGCACGAACTGGAGATGGCGATCAGGGAAACCATCGGCGAGAGCCGCTACGGACAGTTGGATGGCAAGCCCATAGAGGAGATCTTCAAGACTGATCTGTGGGAGAAGTGGCGCCTCCACCCCAGCCGAACCCGATTCCCTGGCGCTGAAACGACGTACGAGGTGCAGGTGCGCGTGGTGGAGCAACTCGAACAGATGCTGAAGGAGCATCCTGAAGGCAACATCGCCGTGGTCACTCACGCCGATCCCATACGCGTCGCCGTCGCCCACTACATCGGTCTGCCCCTGGACCTCGTGGGACGCATCTGGGTTTCTCCTGCCTCGGTGACAGTCCTCCGCTTCGACGAATGGGGACCGAGACTGACTCGCCTGAGCCACAGCGGTCCTCTCGATTTCCTCACCAAGACTCAGACTTCGGGCTAGGCGACTCAGTGGCTGTCGCGGAGATCGAGGGCTGTGAAGACCAAGGAGGGCTCGCCATCCCCCACATCCCGCAGTTGAAGGGTGTTCACACCCCCACTCAGAGACAGTAGCGGGCCTTCAAAGTCCTCCTCTGCACGGATGGTGTAGCTCCCCACCAGTTCTCCGTCGAGATACACCTCAAGAGGGCGCTCGCCATCTTCGCTGAGAGCGGTGAACGCGAGGCGTTTTCTCACAGGGGAAGACGCCACAATGGAGCAGCCAGCTTCGCGCCCCAGTTCTCGCGCCGGACCGCCGTCCCGGTCCTGGCGGGCACCCCACCCAGCGCCCAGGATCAAGAACGGGTCATCTCCATCTTCTCCACCAACGCTGTACACGATGATCGAGCCATCCTCGTATACAGGCCGCCTCTCACCAAAGATCTCCTGTGTCAGGGCGAAGACCGCCTCCCTCTCTCTGCCCGGTGGCAGCATGTACTCGTGGAGAATCACATACCGGATGTCCAGATACTCGAAGACCTCGCCAGAGACATCGCTCGGGTCCTGAACGATGATATCCCGCTCCAGGAAACGGAAGTGCTGGAGAACAGGAACCCGCTCCACCAGCGACATAGGGTTCGGGCGCGTGACGTATCCAGCGACGATAGGCTTGTGGTGCACGGTCTGGTAGAGAAGGTGCGCCGGGCGGTCCCAGTTCATGGGCAGCTCGAGAATGGCATACTCTGACTCGTCCGCCGCCAAACCCTCGTAGAAGGCCGGCACCTCCACCTCGGACAGCGGATAGGGTGCTGGCAGGAACTCAAAGCAGACCAGAGCCACCGCCGTTAGTGCAACGAGCCTCCCCCTCGTCGGGGACAGGCCACTGATCGCTGTCTGTAGCCCGAGCGCCACCAGGACAGAGAGGCTGAGCATAACCATCACGTCGAACCTGCTCACCGAGCGGGCGATGCTAAGAACGGGGAAGAGTCGATAGAACAACAGATACGGGAGCGGCACGGGAAGCTGTCGTCCTACCACGTGCAGATAGGGTCCCAAGGCCAGCAAGAAGAACACGGCGAGACTAGCCAGCCAAGAGGCCGCTTTCCGGCGCTCCGTCCAGATGGCGTAGACAGCCAGCGCCAGGGGGATGTACCCGGCGAAAACCACCCTCTCGGACGTGCTGCTCGTGAAGCCCTCGCTCAGGCGAGCAGCCGCCTCTCCCCAGAGGGGATGGAACTCGTTGGGCGCTACGAAGGCCAGCAGGTCGGCAGAGAGCCGTACTGTGGTCTCGAAGGGCGAACTCAGATAGGAGGAATCGCCAGCCGCTGCCAAAACCATAGGCACCAGCAGAGGGGAAAGAAGCACGCCGCTCGAGATTAGTATGAACGCCGTCTTCATGAGTAACAGTCGAGGCCGTCGCTGGACCCACAGCCGATAAACAAGATACACCACGGTGAACAAGAGGAGATAGAACGCGTAGTACCAATCGCACAGCGCAGTGAGCACCAGGAAAAGGACCGGCAATACCAGATCCGAACGCACACGCAGGCGGTCCGACGAAAGGGATCTCACGAGAGACAGAACGTAGAATGGCAGCCATTCGAGGGAGATCACCTGCATGTGGCCCAAGAGGTGCGCAAAGTGAAAAGGCGCAAAGGTGAACACGGCCCCAGCCAGGAAGGCCGCGGCATGAGCCCTTGCCCCTTGCCACTCACGCATGACGTGAAAGGCCAGGAGATATGCGCCGTATCCTCCCAAGACGAAGGAGAACAGCACGACGAAGTTGTAGGACACGGTGATTCCAAAGGCCAGTTGTATGGGGAGCGTCAAGAAGGAATTGAAGATGTTCAAGGTCTGGAACAGAAGACTGTGCCCGGTAGGGTAGTACAGATAGGTAGTGAAATACGGGCTCTGGTGAAGATCCAGCAGCGCCGTCTTGACCCACCACAGATTCCAGTAGTTCTGCCAGCCATCGAACCCGTCGCCAGGAATGGCGGACGCCAGGTGGAGAACCAGAGGGTAGGTCATGAGCAGAGTCAAGAGCAGATAGCCGCCGAGGGCTAGAAGATGAGGTCGCGCTGACTTGAGAAGGGAGTTGCCTCTTGACATCGACCCCCACAGCGAGAGCGTCTGCTCAGAGCGACGGACGCTCAGGCCAGGTACAGCCTCCGTCCGGCGGCGATGACCCCAGCCATCAACGGTTCCAGGGTTCTCTGCCCTCTGCCCACCACATGCGCCGAGAGGAGCCCGACCAGCGCGCCAGCCGCGATGTCCAGGGGATAGTGTACGCCGCAGTAGATACGCGCGAAGCCGAACACCGTTCCCAGGAAACCCATCAACACTCCCAGCCGACGGCTGCGCTGCCAGCCCACGCCGGCGAAGGCGAACGCCACGGCACCCGCGTTGCTGGGCAGTGAGGAATCTGAAGGCCGGTAGAAAAGCAAGTTGACTTCCCGCACGGAGAACGGACGAGGCCTGAAGTAGATCAGATTACAGAGCTTGACCAACACATTGGCCAGGAGCACGGCAACGACCATAGAGATGACCGCCCTCTGGTTTCGCTCCCGCTCTTCGCGGGTGTCGCCGGAGAACCATAGCGCCGCCGCGAGCAGGCATAGAGCTGTGGGTACCAGGTAGTCATTCACCAGTAGCCGCATGAGTCCGTCCAGGACAGGTACGCGGGTCGCGAACCCGTTGACCAGTTCGAACAGAGCAGCATCCACAGTCAAGACGACCCCTCCAGATGCCTCAGCAACCAACTCACCGTCGAGGAAATGACCCTCTGGTCCCGGACAAGCCCGGCCCGGCCCAGCTCTGGCACCTTCTTGAACTTCACCGATCGCGGAAAGCTGGTCGCGCTCCACGCGGCAGAGAGTCTATCCTCTTCCCCGTAGACGATGAGCAGCGGCCGATTCTCCATCTCTGGCACGTGCTTCAGCGCGTCAAGGTGTGCCACCACCGCCCCTGAACCATGGCGGCGTCTCCAACGTACAGCCTCCAGGTACGACATCTCCCTCAGCAAGTCGAGGCCAGGTTGGACGCTGGAGGGCGACAACAGCGGAGCAATCGCCACCACAGCCCTGACCTGGGGGTCGGAGGCCGCCGCCCTGATCGCCAGATCACCGCCAAGACCTACGCCAAGAAGCCCAAGTCTCCCCGCGTCCACTTCCTCATTCCGCTCCAGATAGCCCAGAGCCTGCGGGACGGACGCCAGGACGTCGGGATACTGCCAGGTCTCGGTGGAGTCCATGTCCAGCACCAGAGATGAAACCCTCTTCAGGCCAAGCCCCGCCGCCAGCGCGCTCAGTGACTCAACGTCGCTGCCCGTATCCGGCACCAGGCAGACAGCAGGCCAGGGACCTCCCTCCGACCCCGGCAGATGGAGCGTGCCACTCCACCACGTGGCATGGACGCCTTCCCTCCGACCACCTGCACGGACCGGGGCGTCTGCACATGCCGAGGCGAACCTACCCACCAGCGATGAAAGGAGCACACTGGTCACCAGCGCGGCAAGGAGTGCAGACGCGAGGAAGAACAGGAACTCGCTGCTGGCCGGGCCGGGACAGAAGATATCCTCGGTCCTGGTTCCGAAGAACCAGACGCAGGCCAGCGCAAGAAGCACCGACCCTGCCAGGTAGCCCCATCTGTCCTTGCCGCCCCTCGGCATCCAGGACAGCGCTCTCAGCCCCTGGCGGGCAGCGACAATCTGCCAGAAACCCAGCCCAGCGCAATAGGCGAAGGCGAAGAAGACGTAACCTATCGTGATCTGCTCACGAAACTCCATCGTCCAGCGCTCTGAGCTCTGACGCTTGTCTCCGGTGAGACGCTCCCCTCCCGAGGGGCAGTGCTGGCGAGTTCTACGCCCCTCGAGACCCGATTGCGGATGCGCCAGACGCTATCCAATACGGACGCTGTGCGCCCTCCAGATCACGGCCCGTTCATCGACCCTGGACGCGATGCGGGCGGAGATCACCAACCCCTCCCGGGAGCCATATTCCCGGTACGCCACCATCAGATACCGCCCGCCGGACATGCCGCGAACGGCCACCAGTGTGCCCTTGGAGCCTCGCAGAATGAAGTCCGGGCCCTCGATGGTTCCCAGGACATCATCGCAGCAGGCGTTTGTGTACGACCACCTCTCCGCCAGCAAGCGGATCAGGGCACCGTTGACTGACCTCGCCGTGTAGGAAAGCTCTCTCATCAGCTCTCTGCCTTCAAGGGCTCTAGCGGCAATTATACGGCTTTCGGCGAGTCTGGCAACCCAGGCGCTTCCGGCACGTAGATGTTGCCCTCCCGTTGGAACCTCGCATAGTAGAGCCCTTCCCTCGCTCGTTCGGCGGCGATCTGTTCCAGCAATGACAGAACCCACGAGCGGCTCGAAGCGTCCACCGCTGTCCTCTCATACTTGAAACCCTCATCCGCACGTAGCCACTGTTCGTAGTTGGTGCAGTTGCCCGACTCATAGCCCACAAGACAGCCTTCCACGCCACACACAGTCAGGGGTAGCCCGATGACCTGGACCGAAAAGGGACAGAGACACATGATGGTGCTCCGGAACCGCCTGGCCTCCATGCTGGGAATCATCACGTCGTGAGCGATGTCCAGCGCCGAGGTCATGATGTGCATACACGCCCCAGCCTTGAGCGCCAGAGTTCCTATGGTCCAGACATCGCACCTCTCGCACACGGCGTGAGCAGATTGGCCCCCTGTGTCCAGGTCCAACCTGTCCAGATAGACACAGTCGTGGTTGGGACGCCCCGCCGGACACTCCGGTACCAGAGGCTTCTGGCAGTAGCCCACGGCCACCAGAAGACCCATGCTGGATGCCGTCAGGCGCGATACCAACTCTTCCTCCGGCCCGTCGAACAGGAGGCTCTTGCCGTACTGCTGGGACCTCTGACTTGCCAGCCTCTGGTACCTCAACATCCCGGCCAGCGTCCTCAAAGGATAGCGCAGGACGACACGCCTGAGAAACGTCAAGCCATAGCTCCTTGCCAGGCTCCTCAGGCTGAACTCCCACACCTGTAGACCTAGGAAGGAACGAGCATCGAGTCTAGCCAACACGTCATAGAAAAGCATCGTGACCACTCCGGTCTGCCGCTCCCCGCTCTGTTGTCACTCACTTCCAGCGATGATATACTCCGCCCAAGCCGCTGACGGAGAATCGAGGCCGTGCGCAACCAACAGGAGAGATACTACAACGCTCTGTGGTCCAGAAACAAGATCGTGGAACCCACAGCGTGGGCGCTCTGGGATACGATCCGCCAATACATGGTGGGGAAGACACGCTTCCTGGAGATCGGCGCAGGTAACCGGCCTCGCCTACCCATCGCCGGCTCATACTTTCTGGACCTGAGCCCGAGGGCCATGGAAACCCTCGGTGGCAGAGATGCGCATTGCGCCGCAGGCTGCGCTGAGGCTCTACCCTTCACCGACGAATGCTTCGACCTGATCTGCGCCTTCGAGATCGTGGAGCACGTGCCCGACGACAAGGCCGTTCTCCAGGAAATCGGACGCGTCCTCAGGCGAGGAGAGCCCTTCGTCTTCTCCGTGCCTCTCCATATGGAGTACTGGACGAGGCACGACGAGCTCGCGGGGCACGTGCGTCGGTACGATCCCGCGTTGTTGGAGGCGCTGCTCGCGCGTTACGGCCTGCCCATCGAGCAGTATACCGTCACCTTCTCCCCGCGCAACACCTGGTACCGCAACGCCAGCGCCTTTCTTGCCAGCAGGTTCTGGAAGCCACTCGTGGCTTTGGAGCAGGGGATGGCGCTGCCCATCTACTCCTGGCTTGATCGGCGCAGAGGGATCACGTGGAACGAAGGCGGTTTCGCGCAACAGACGCAACGAGCCAACAACGTGATCATCGTTTGCAGGAAAGAGTAAGGGCCGACAGCCTATCCTTCGCTCTCAGCTTCGGCCAGCGATTCCTCGAAGATGGCCATGGTCTCGTCCACGGTTTGCCCATCGACAGTCAGCGCGGGCATGAAGCGCAACGTGCTGGGCCCGCAACCCAGGATCAGCAAGCCCTTTCTGAAGGCCCGGTTGATCACATCGTCCCGTAGCCGAGTGGCAGGCTCTTTTGTCTCGCGATCCTTGACCAGCTCGATCCCGACCACCAGTCCCTTGCCCCGCACGTCGCCAATTGACGCGTGTCTGGTCGCGATGTCCCTCGCCGCAGAGAGCAGTCGGTCTCCCATTCTGCTGGCCCTCTCCACCAGACCCTCTTTTTCGATGACCTGTATCGTTGCCCTGGCAGCAGCACAGGAGACGGGATTGCCGCCAAAGGTGGTCCCATGAGCCCCCAGTGGCCAGTCCATGAGGTCCTTTCTGGCCACCATCGCCCCCAGGGGCAGGCCAGACGCTATGCCCTTGGCGATGAGTGTGATGTCGGGGACCACCCCCCAGTGCTCGATGGAGAACCATTTCCCTGTGCGACCCATGCCCATCTGTATCTCATCGGCAACGAAGAGAATGCCCCATCTGTCCGCCAACTCCTTGAGACGGGAGTGGTATTCTGGTGGTGACACGACGTACCCTCCCTCCCCCTGGATAGGCTCCACGAATATGGCGCCCACCTCATCGCCTGGCACGAGCTGCTTGAAGAGGGTCTTCTCTATGTAGTCCACACAGTACAGGTCACACGACGGGCATTCCAGGTTGTAGGCACAACGATAGCAGTAGCCATACGGTATGTGCGTCACCCCCGGAATCAAGGGAGCGAAACCCCTACGCTGCACCACCTTGCTCGCTGTCAGGGAGAGCGCACCCGTGGTCCGCCCGTGGAACGCTCCCAGGAAAGCCACAACTCGAGAACGCCCCGTGTGGTACCGGACCAACTTCAGAGCCGCTTCGACCGTTTCAGCACCGGAGTTGGTGAAAAAGAGCTGCTTCGGCTCCTCACCTGGAACCAGCGAATTGAGTTTCTCGGCAAGTTGTACTTGCACAGCATGGTAGAGGTCTGTCCCAGCCACGTGGATGAACTTGGCTGCCTGGTCCTAGATGGCCTGCACGACTCTCGGATGGGCGTGTCCGGTGGCCGTCACTGCGATCCCGGCGTTGAAGTCGACGTACCGGTTTCCGTCCACATCCCAGACCACGGACCCCTCTCCTCTAGCCATGACAAACGGGTACGCACGTGTGCATGACGGCGACACCGCCTCCTTGTCCCGTGCAACGTAGTCGCGAGCCCTGGGGCCCGGGACATCACCAGTCAACTCAACCAGACTACGATCGCTCACTCTCGATTCCTCTCCTCGATTCGTAGGCACTCTGCGCTCATCCTCCGCCGACCATCGGTACCAACTTCACCCTGTCGCCAGGGTCCAGCGGGTCGGCCTTGGACCTCTGACGGCCATTGACCATGACTATGGCCACCAGATCCGGGTTGAGACCCAACTCTCGGATGACATCCACCACGGTCTCGCCGGGCTTGACGGTCAGCGACGTGTGTGCAGGACCATACTTCCTGAGGAGGCCGACGAGCGTCAGTTCTACCTCGTTCTTCACCTTCACCCTTCGATGCTCCTCCGCCCGTCAGATCTTCACGAAATCCAGGCCTAGCTGGTCGAGCTTCTCCCGCGTCGGAAGGCCATTGTCAGTCCAGCCCCGCTGCTCGTAGTACATGTCCAGCAACCTCTCCACGTTCTCCCTGGACACCAGCTTGCCCTTGGAGGGACCAGTCGGCGTCGGGTCTGTGTACCAGCGTGGAGGCGGATAGTCCCACTCGCGGCCGAACCCGTCAATCTCCCGGACCCAGAAGGACCTGGTCAGGTTCCACACTCTCTCCGCGACTTGCGTCAGGTCTTCCCACGACCTGTCAACTCCCGTGATGGCCTTCATGGCCGGGACATAGGAGTCCAGGGGCATACCCAGCTCCACCCACTGCAAGCGGCAAGCACCAAGGCAGTCGATCAGAGGACGGATGTGCTGCAGCTCGATGACCTTGGCCGCCTTGTCTTCCGTCACCGCGTCTCGCCCCACCTCGATGTCGTAGGTGATGGCCCAGGCGCGGTTGTGATGGGCGCCGACGTCGGCCGTCATGTAGGCGAGCATCATCGCCGGAGCGTGCCGCGACTCGTACCCACTGATCTCCAGGCCCTTGATCTGCATCGCGTAGTGGCTGGAGCCACCGCCAAAGGCCTGTGCGGCATGACGCGCGCCTTCAGCCAGTGTGTCCCCGATCCCCTCGCGTCTGGCGATCCTCTGGATGAGTTCGAACACCGCCTCAGAGTCCCCGAAACTCAGCTCCAGACCCCCGGTATCCTTGCCACTGATCACGCCTTTCTCGAAACACTCTGTAGCAAAGGCGATGACGTTGCCCGTAGAGATGGTGTCGATGCCGAGGTCGTCGCACAGGTAGTTGGCGTAGGCCACGTCCTCGATATCCGAGACGCCTACATCGGCGCCCAGGAAGGCTGCCGTCTCATACTCAGGTCCCTCGACGTGAACGTCCCATTTCTTAGTGTACGAATACTTCCCACAGGCACAAGGGCAGCCGAAGCAAGCCTTGTCCGTGACGACGATCTTCTCCCGCATGTACTCGCCCGTCATCTTGTCCATGTCTTCAAAATGGCCCGTCTGGAAGTTGCGCGTAGGGAAGGAACCCCACTCGTTGGACGGGACATTGACCCCCGCCGTTCCCAGCCTGACCCACACGTCCCAGGCATCGCTTGCCTTGCAGAAGTCATACATCTCCCGGCCCACACGCCGAAACTCGGTGACGTCGGCAACAGGGATGCTCTTCGTACCCCTCACCGCGATGGCCTTGAGTCTCTTGGAGCCCATGACGGTCCCCACGCCTGCGCGTCCGGCTTGGCGGCCAAAATCGTGGCAGATGCAGGCGAACTTGACCAGGTTCTCTCCGCCGGGACCGATCACGGCGATCTGGAACTGCTCGCCAAGCGCCTTCTTCAGCATCGTCTCTGCGGTGATGGCACCCTGACCCCAGTAGGCTTTCGCATCCCGCAACTCGACGGTATCGTCCTCGATGAAGAGGTACACGGGCTCAGGCGACACGCCTTCCACAACGATCAGATCATAGCCAGCGAACTTCATTTCCGCGCTGAACATGCCACCCACATTGCTGTCGGCGTATCCGCCGGTGGCTGGCGACTTGGCGGCGAACGTGGTTTTCCCAGCCCCAGGGATCAGCAGACCCGACAGGGGCCCGGCGGCCACCACAAGCTTGTTCGCCCCCCCTAGAGGGTCAGCCCCCTTCTCCACTTCAGAGTACAGGACCTTGGCCGCAAAACCTCGTCCTCCGAGGTAGTCCCTCGCCATCTCTGTTTCGAGTTCCGTCCTGTCGATCGTCCCTCGAGTCAGATCCACCCTCAGTACATGTCCGCCGTATCCGTTCAACATACCTCTCCCTCCTTGGGACCACTGCTACGGCCGCACCCAGAGTGCACAGTTCCGATTCTGGAGCCTCTTGCGGTCTGGAGATACATCCTGCAAAGCCAAAGTACATCAACCGCTGCCGCGACGCTCGCACTGCACTAACGACACATGCTATTCAATATATAAGGCGCCATAGGCACAGAAGTGCACGCACTCGCCACACAGATTACACTCGAACGGCGCTTCCTCATCTGGATGGGTGAACACCACGTTCTCGGGGCAA